>Ga0137427_10001524_pt1 | contig 10368 bp, 5 predicted proteins | sample EasRivERMZT700_2_FD_102309 | JGI IMG/M metagenome (GOLD analysis project Ga0137427, IMG submission 102309) | Soil microbial communities from meander-bound floodplain in the East River, Colorado, USA - East River MetaG ERMZT700_2 | ecosystem: Environmental > Terrestrial > Soil > Floodplain ...
CGGCGAAGCAGAAAGAGCCACTGGGATAGCGCGTGCCGAGCCGACTCCGATTCCTGCTCCGGCCAAAGTAGGGCCACCAGCTTGTCGCGGCTCACGCCGCGGGCGCCGGCACAGGCGAGGACGGCCAGGAGCGCCAACCGTCGGCGCTGCACCGCCTTACCCGCCAGGGGTTCCCCGTCGCGCGTCAACACCGCACCGCCAAAGGTGCCTAGCTCGATCATCCCCACTGCCGTGAGGGGCGTTTGATGGGCATTTGTCGGCGGTTTGAGCGGTGAGGACTAGCGTGACGGTACGATGCGGGCGCGACACCGGCAAGTGAGCTCCTGCACGCGTTTCCCGCTTCCGCTCCCCGCTCGGAGAAATCTCACATGGAACGCACATCACGGTGGCTGGCTTCCGCTTGTCTCTTGCTGCTCGACGGTATCGCCTGGCTCGGCGCGCAGAGCCCGGAGGACGAACGGTGGGTTCTCGATCGCGTGCGCGGTCGACAGGCTGCGCGCAGTAGCTTCCCGCTTCCGCTTCCCACGACTACCCCTGCGGCGCGCGGAGCCGCTCGAAGGGCGGATACCCGCGCAGCTTGGTGAACGCCGGGTCGCGGTGCAGATCGAATCGTTGTGCCCACCCCGCGCCGCGGGCAAAGGCGTCGCGCAACAAGTCTACGGCGGCGGCGCTATCCCCCAGCGCGGCGGCGATGCGCGCGCGCTCCCACCATGCGAGACCGCGACTGCCGTCGACGCGAACGCTGTGCTCCACGCGCGCCGCGAAGCTCGTCGCGAGCGGCCGATCACCGCGCAGCGCGGCGGTGAGTCCGAGCAGGCCGAGCAGCGACACGTCGCCTGGCGCGGACACGAGCGCCGGACCGGCGAGCGCCGCGACGTCGGCGGCGTGGCCGGCGAGCCCGTAGACCTCGATGCAGTCGAAAACAAGCGCCGGCTTCCGAAAGTCGAGCGCCGTGCGCGAGCGGCACCAGTCGACGCCACGCTGCAGCGTGGAGTCGCCGGCGCCAGCGTGGCCGTGCGCGGTGAGCTCCCAGGCGATCCGGCTGAAGAGATGCGCGGCCGACGTTCCGGCCTCGGCGGGGAGGGCCTCGAGCTCGCCCCAGCGACGACCGATCGTAGCGACGCTGTCGAGCGCGGCAAGCGCCTGCACGAACGACTCCTGATACCCGAGGCTGTTCACCGTCGATGGCGCGCGACGTCCCTCGGCGGCGAGTGCGCGGTATTCGGCGGAGTGGTCGCCGACGTAGTGATAGACGGCGGGGGTCGATCGCAGAAAGTGCGCGGTCACGGCGCCGAGCGAATCCAGTTGCACGAGCGACTCGCGCGGACGGTTGGCGTCGCGCAGCTTCATCGCCAGCCACCATTGATTGGGCCAGGATGGCGCCAACTCGTGTGCCCGGCGCCAGCCCCGCAGCGCCATCTCATGATTGCCGCCGGCGTCGGCGCGAAGGGCGTCGAGCAGCGCGTGCTCGTAGGTGGTGAGCCGATCTTGCCGCGCCTCCACCAAGGCGAGCGCCGAATCCGCCAGCGCTTCGCCGCCGAACCGCCGCAGCGCCGCGCTGGCAAACCACAGACGCCCCTGGAGAAAATCGGGGTCTTCGGCTACGGCGCGATCGAAGCGCACCAACTCGGCGAGGCTCTCGTCTTCTCCCGGATCCGCCGATCGCAGCGCCGCCTCGAGTTGGAGCCCGTCGCGGACTGCGAGAATAGCCGTGAGCGCCGGCGGATCTCCACCGGGCAGCATGCCTTGGCCAAACATGGGATTCGTCACCACGAGCACCGCGGACGCCAGCCGCGTGCGGAGCGCGGCGAGACCACCGCGCAGGTCCGATCGCGGCGCACGCGCCTCACTCATGTCGCGGATGATCCGCCCGGTCGTCGCATCCACCAAACGCGCGGCGATGCGCACGCTGTCCGCGCCCAGCGGTGCCACCGATCCCGTGATCACCAGCGCCGCCCGCAGCTTTGTGGCGAGCACGCGCGGACGTTGTTCTCCGGCGGACAGAGACGACTCGACGCGCTCGATCTCCTCGCGCCCCACGGTTTCGACGCTGTCGATCGCGCTCAGCTCGGCGGTGATGTCGTCGGCGACGGTGCGCGCGACGGCGCGAAGCGACGAGTCCAGGGAGGCGTCTCTGAACGACGCGACCACGATGCGTGATGCGATCGGTGGCGCATCGCCGTTCCGCCGCACGACGACCGCGGCCGCTGTGACCACGGCGACGACGACGCTGATGCCCAGGGCGATGGCGACTACACGCCGCCGGCCTTCATGTGGAACAGGTGGCGGACCAACCGTCGTCGCCACGGCGGAAGTCGCCGCCGATAGCCGCACCGCACCGCCAGTCGCGGGCGCGCGCAACACGTTCTCGAGCACGGACTCGACCTCGAACGCGGACTGCGGGCGGTCGATCGGTTCCTTCGCCAAGCAGCGCATCACCAGGTCGCCCAACTCTGGGACGATATCGGGGCGATGGGAGCGGAGCGGCTCCGGCGGCGTCATGACATGTGCCGTGAGTATGGCGCGGAGCGATCGACCGTCGAACGGAGTCCTCCCGGCGAGCAGCTCGTAGGCTATGACGCCGAGCGCGTAGATGTCGGCCCGGTGGTCCACGTCGATGTCGCCCAGCGCCTGCTCGGGCGCCATGTACGCCGGCGTGCCGAGGGAGACGCCCATGCTGGTGAGGGTTCCCGTCCCGTGGCCCTCAGTTGCGGACGACAGCGCCTTGGCGATGCCGAAATCGGCGACCATGGCGTATCCACCGGAGAGCAGCACGTTGTCCGGCTTCATGTCGCGATGGACGACGTTGTTCGCGTGCGCGTGCGACAGCGCGGAGGCAATGTCGCGGAGCCAGCGAACGACCTGGTCGACGGGCGGCCGCTCACGCTGAAACCGCGCGCGCAGCGACTCGCCCTCCACGTAGGGCATTGTGAAGTACAGCGTGCCGTCGCGCAGCTCCCCAGCGCTCAGAAGTGGGACGATGTGAGGGTGTTGGAGCCGCGCGGCGAGGAGGATCTCGCGACGGAACCGTTCGGTGCTGACCCCGGCCGCCAACTCCGGGGGGAGGACCTTGATCACGACGCGCCGGGCGAGCGCGACCTCGCGGGCGAGGAAAACGCGGCTCATGCCACCGCCGCCGAGCTCGCGCTCGACGACGAAGTCGCCGCCGAGAGCGTCCCCGAGATCGGCGCCGTCAGGCGTCATCGGCAGGTTACTATGCGCGAATCGTGGTATGCCGGCATTCGCACCAGTATGCGACTTGGACCGCCTCGCGGCGAGATCCAGCGGATGCTCAACGCCGCCGGTCGCGCTCAGCGCCAGATCTAGAAACCTGACGCCTAGTCGCCTAGTCGCCCAATCGGCATATTGGGGACCCCCTGCCGTCCCAGCACCACGCTCGAGGTCCGACCATGACCACGACGGTCCCGCTGTTCGCTGCCCCGGATGCGCCGCCGACCGACGCACGCGTCGGCCTGAGGCCCGCGGACATCGCGCAGGCCTACCGCGACAATCTCGCGTACATGCTCGCGCGCTTCCCGGCCGTGGCCACGACGCATGACCGCTACATGGCGCTCGCCTACGCCGTGCGCGACCGCATGCTCCACCGCTGGGTGCGAACCGCGGAGCAGTACTTCACCAAGCGGAGCCGGTCACTGTGTTATCTGTCGGCCGAGTTTCTGATCGGCCCGCAGCTGGCGGCCAACATCGAGAACCTCGGCATCCACGATCAGGTGCGCGCGGCGATGCGCGACGAAGGCGTGGACCTCGACGAGTTGATCGACGTGGAGGAAGAGCCCGGGCTCGGCAACGGCGGTCTGGGGCGACTCGCCGCGTGCTACCTCGAATCCCTGGCGACGCTCGAGATCCCGAGCATCGGCCACGGCATCCGCTATGAGTTCGGCATCTTCGACCAGGCTGTTCGCGACGGATGGCAGGTGGAGATGACCGACAAGTGGCTGCGCCTCGGGAACCCGTGGGAGATACCGCGCCCCGAGATCGTGTTCGACGTGCAGCTCGGCGGACGGACCGAGCGATATCGCGACGGCGACGACGTGCGCGCGCGCTGGGTTCCGGACCACCTGGTCCGCGGCATGGCGTACGACACGCCGGTGCTCGGCTACCGGAACGCCACGGTCAACCTGCTGCGACTCTGGAAGGCGGAGGCGGTCGAGTCGTTCGACTTCGAGTCTTTCAATAAAGGGAACTACCTCGGTGCGGTGATGGAGAAGGTGACGTCGGAGAACATCACCAAGGTGCTTTACCCGAACGACGACTCGCCGCGCGGCAAGCAGCTACGTCTCGAGCAGCAGTATTTCTTCGCCTCATGCGCGATGCAGGACATGATCCGGCTTTTCCTGCAACGGTCGACCGATCTCGAGGCGCTGGACAGAACGTTCGTCGTGCAACTGAACGACACACATCCAACGATCGCCATCGCGGAGTTGATGCGCCTCCTGGTGGACGAGCACCGGCTCGACTGGGAGCGGGCGTGGCGCGTCACCGAAAACACATTCGGCTACACTAACCACACGCTGCTCCCGGAGGCGCTCGAGCGCTGGCCCCTTCCCCTCTTCGCCAGCGTGTTGCCGAGACACCTCGAGATCATCTACGAGATCAACCGCCGCTTCCTGGACGACGTTCGCCGCCACTATCCGGGGGATGAAGCGCGGGTCGCGCGCATGTCGCTGATCGACGAGCATGACGGTCGTCACGTGCGCATGGCCAATCTCGCCTGCGTGGGGAGCCGTGCGATCAATGGGGTCGCCCGCTTGCATACAGATTTGCTAAAGGCGGGCGTGCTGCGCGACTTCCACGACCTCACGCCGCACAAGTTCAGCAACAAGACCAACGGCGTCACGCCGCGTCGCTTCCTGCTCTTGAGCAACCCTGGGCTCGCCGACCTGATCACGCGCCGCATCGGCGACGGCTGGGCAAAAGATCTCAACGAGCTGCGGCGGCTCGACGACTTCGCCGGCGACGCCGAGTTCCGGCGGCAGTGGCGCGCCGTGAAGCGCAAGAACAAGGTCGTCCTCGCCGACGTGATCGCGCGCCGCACCGGCGTCGAGGTGACGGAGGACTCGCTCTTCGACGTCCACGTGAAACGTCTCCACGAGTACAAGCGGCAGCACCTGAACGTGCTGCACGTCGTGAGCCTCTACAACCGGCTGCGCAGTAACCGCGATGCCGGGCGACCGCCACGCACGGTGATCTTCGCCGGCAAGGCGGCGCCGGGCTACTTCATGGCGAAGCTGATCATCAAGTTGATCCACTCCGTCGCCGACGTCGTGAACAACGACCCGTCGATGCGCGGGCGGCTCGCCGTCGCCTTTCTCCCCGATTTCAACGTCACGAACGCGCAGAAGATCTATCCGGCTGCGGATCTGTCCGAGCAGATCTCCACGGCCGGCAAGGAAGCCTCAGGCACCGGCAACATGAAGTTCGCCATGAACGGCGCGCTCACGATCGGCACGCTGGACGGCGCGAACATCGAGATCCGCGACGAAGTGGGGCACGAAAACTTCTTCGTGTTCGGGCTCACCGCGAATGAGGTGGAAGCGCGAAAGTCGCGCGGGTATCGGCCGCGCGACTGCGTCGAGGCCGACGCCGAGTTGGCCGAGGCGATCGATCAGATTCGCTCGGGCTTCTTCTCGCCGGGGAACGCGGATCTGTTCAATCCGCTCGTCGATTCACTGCTCGACCGCGACGACTATATGGTATTGGCCGATTTCCGCGCCTATGTGGACTGCCAGCGCCGGGTCGAAGAGGTTTTCAGTGACGAGGACCGCTGGACGCGCATGTCGATCGCCAACGTCGCGCGGATCGGGTACTTCTCGTCGGACCGCGCGATTCGGGAGTATTGCGACGATATCTGGAAGCTCGCGCCCGTTCATATCGAGCTTGACGATTGAGGCAATTCCGGGGCTACCGCGGCTTCTCGACCGGAGTGAGCTTCTCGAGTCGGCGGCGCGCCTCGATCACATGCGGCTGGAGCTCCGCATCGGCGTTCTTCCACAGCTCGATGAACCGCGCGTACGCCTTGGCCGCGTTGTCGCGGTCGCCCTTCTCCTCGTACAGTTCGCCGAGCCGCTTGAGGCTCGGGCCGAGGTACGTCGCGTCGCTGGTAAGACGGCCGAACTCGGACCCCGCGGCGTAGCGCGCGTACACCGCGAGCGCCGAATCCGCGTGGCCGCCAAGGTCGTAGGCGCGGGCGAGGTCGGGGAGCCGCGCCCAAGGGAATGTCGGCCCAGTCGCCTCGCGGTAGGATGCGGCGGCCGCGTCGTAGCGCTTTTCGACCATCGCGATGTCCGCGGTCATTTGTGCTCGTTGGAACCCATCCGCATTCAGCGTGACATTGCGCCGCGTCGTCTCGAAGTCGACGAGCGCCGCCTTGGCGGCGTCCACCCTCCCCGCAAACGCCAGCGCGCGCACGAGGGCGACGTGAGGGCGGTTGACGGGATCCAGCGAGGCGATCGGTGTGTTGGCCAGGGCGGCGTCAACCCTGCGGGCCGCGGCCGCGCGGTCGTTCCGCAGCCAAATATCCAGGAACGCGTCGCCCAAACCGACGCCGAGATGTGCGGCGCGCGCGCCGGTCTCCGTCAGGGCCGAGTCGAGCGCTTCGCGCAACTGGCCGGCCACACGGAGCTTCCCGCGCGCGAGGGCAACCGATGCCCGCGTGCCTGCCGCGGTCCCGCGCTGCACGGCGCTCCTGCCGGCGATCGCCGGGAGGCGCTCGGCGAGGACCGCGGCGGAGTCGAGCTGGCCCGCCGCCCAGGCAATTCCCACCCGGTTGCTGGCGAAGGTGACCGCCCCGCGCGGAAAGAGCCGCTCGCCGTTGGCCGCCACTTTGTCGGCTTCGCTGAAGCGACCGGCGCCGGCGAGAACGAAAAGCAGGCCAGTCTGCGAGGGAGTTCGCGTGGAGTCCACGGCAATCGCGCGCCGATACAGGGGCTCGGACTTCGCGAAGTTGCGTTCGTTCCTGTAAGCCAGCGCGAGGTTGTTCAGCGCGGTGAAGTTGTCAGGCGACTGCTCGATGGCGGCTTCATAGGCGGCGATCGATTTCCCAACGTCCTGCTTGGGACCGACCTCGAAGTACGATCCCTCCAGGAGGTAGCGCTCGACGTCGCCCAGTCGCTCACGGTGGTCGTACCCCTTCTGGATGAGCGACTGCACCCGCGCGGCCTGCGTACCCACGTTGTTGAGCGACATGGCGAGTCGCCTGTACGCCATCGCGAAGCCGGTGTCGAGCGCGATGGCTTCTTCGAGTAGGGCGTGTCCGCGCTCGAGATCGCCGTCGCCCACGAGGCGGTCGCCCTGAACGTACTTCTTGAACGCGGCAAACGACGGCGTGGTCACGCGCTCGTACGACGGCGTCGCGCGGATCGCCCGAAGCGACTCGCCGACCTTCGCGCGCAGGTCGCGGGCGACGCGGTCGATCGCGCCAACGATCTCGTCGTCGCTCTTGGCCGTCTGCCGGAAGGTGCCGAGCACCTCGCCCGTCTGCGTCGCGACGAGCCGGGCGACGACGACGCGCGTCGTTCCCAGCGCAAGCACTTCGCCGTCGATGATGGCCTTGAGGCCCTCGCGCGTCGCCAGCTCGCGCGCAACGGCGAAGTCCACGCGCTGGTTGACCGGGCGCTGCATCCGCTGGAGCATGTCGCGGATTCGCGTCACGGGCACGATCGACAGGCTCTGCGACTGCGCCAGTACGCTACGCAGCGCGTCGGTGACGACGCCGCCGAGCGACGTATCAGCAGCCGGGCTCGCGAAATCGGCGAGGAGGATCGGATCGTTGGCCTTGAGGGCTCCCGAGGCCAGCAGCGAACCGACCGGTCCAATGCCGAACGCGCGCATCGCCATGAACACCGCTATGACCACAATGAACGTGCCGAACGCATACACGCCGCCGCGCGCGGTCCGGTACCAACTCACGTGTGGTGCGGCCATGAGCGCCATCGTCGCGATCGTACCGTGTGTCAGCGAGGGCGATCCGCCGGGTGTGTAGGTCGGCGTCGTCGCCAGTGCACGACGCGTTACGCGCTGCACGTATCCCGTCCACAGCACGACGGGCAGCCCTAACGCCATGACGATGAGCGAGCCCGGGAACACCCAGTCGGGTAGTCCGATGCCGACGATCGCGGCCTTCGCGACCACGGCCACGACGACGAACGCCGCCGCGTAGATCGCCAGCGCCTTCCGGAACATGCCCGGCCCGCCGAGCATCACGGGCGGCATCGCCTGCATCCCACCGCCGCTCGTGATCGTGTCGAGCACGCGGGCGATGTCGCTCGCCTGCTGCGGGCGGCCGTTGGGGTCCTTGGCGAGGCACGACATCACCAGCTCGGCGAGCGACGAAGGGAGGTCGCCGCGGAATTCGGTGATCGACTTCGGCGTCTCGCTCATATGCGCGGCGAGCATCCGCTGCGGCGTGCGGTTGGCGAACACTGCCTGGCCGCTCAGGAGCTCGTACCCCATCGCACCGAGCGCGTAGATGTCCGCGCGGTGGTCGATCCCGGGGTCGCCGGCCGCCTGCTCGGGCGCCATGTAGGCCGGCGTGCCGATGGAGGTGCCCACCTGCGTGAGCGTCGCGTTCCCGGACGATGTGCGCGCGGCACTGATGGCTTTGGCGATGCCGAAGTCCGTGACGACGGCCACGCCGCCCGAGATGAGCACGTTGTCCGGCTTGATGTCGCGGTGCACGACGCCGCGCTGGTGCGCGTACGCCAGCGCTTTCGAGACGTCGCGGAGAATGCCGATGACTTCCGTGACCGGGAGTGGTCCGCGACCTATGCGAGCGCGCAGCGATTCACCCTCCACGAAGGGCATCGTGTAATACGGAAGCCCGTTCGTGTCGCCCGCCGTGTGAACGGGGACGATGTTCGCGTGCTGCAGCGCGGCCACTGTCTGGATCTCGCGCTCGAAACGCTCGACGCTGATCCCCTGCGCGAGCTCCGGCGAGAGGACCTTCACCACGACCTTCCGCCTGAGGCGCATCTCCTCGGCCACGAAGACGCGCGACATCCCGCCGCCGCCGAGTTCGCGTTCGAGGGTATAGCTGCCAGTGAGGGTGGCTTGGAGCTGGTCGCGCAGCTGCTGGGTCAAGACTGGGGGCCGGGGAGGGACGACCTACTCGCGGCGCATCGCTCTATTGTACGGAAGTGCGGAGCCGGTGGCCAGCGGCGAGTGGGCCGCTGGGCTGTTGGGCGATCACCGACGGCATGTGACGAGCTAGCCCTTCGCCTCCAACGCCCGCGAGAGCAGCGACTCCCACACGCGGTCGACCGACTCGATCGCGTCCATGGCAACCGTCGCACCGTCGAGGCGATGAGTGAGACGGCGATGATTCCGATGATAGTGCTGATGGTAGCGCGCGACCGCCTGGTCACTCGGCAGATTCTTAGCGTACCATGAGGCGATCGTCGTGAGGGTGGCCTCGTTCCACACGTCCGCTTGCAGCGATCCGTCCTCGTACTGGAGCATGAGCTCCCACTCCCAGGAACGGTATTCCGCGGTGAACGTGGTCGGATCCGACATCGCATCCTCATTAGGTGGTGGGTTGCGACCAAAGTAACGCGCGGTCAAAGCGCGGGCGATCCTGTCCCAGCCGACGTTGGACGGTCGACGATTCCCGCGTTAGAATTCCCGCTCAGTTTTCCCACCCTCCCTCATTGCCCCTCCCCAGCTCATGACCGCCCACGACGACGACGTCGCCCAGCTTGCACTCGAGAAGGTCCTCGCCGAGAACGGACTCTCGTTGGACACGTTGCTGTATCGCGAGGCCGTACGCGAGGCCCTCATTCCCACTGAGACGGCACGCGTCTTCCGAATCGCGGCCAACGCCACGCCGAGTGAATCGGTCGTCGACGTGTATGGCCAGGGGCATCTCGTGCAAGCGGAGGAAGTCGGCCCAGGGCTCGCGTTCGCCGAGTCGACGCGGCGCAACTGGCAAGAGACGATGGAGATGCGAACGATGCGCGCGGGCGTCGCGACGGCTGGCGCTCCGAGCGTCGATAGCGTGGAGGTCGAGGTGCGGTTGAGCGACATCCTGGGCCAGGGCGGACGCATCTACCCGGTGGAGTCGGTCACCGTCGAGCGCGCGTGGTACTGCACGTTGCCCGCCGGGTCGGTCGACGTGCGCGCGGTGGGGTAGCCGCACTGGACCGGCGACCACGTGGCAACGATCGGTCCCGGAGGGGTACATTCCTAAGCGGCTGCCCATGCAGCCGCTTTCTCTACGCCCCGTATTCCCGTGCGAATCCAACTCACCGCCTCCGTCTCCCTCGTCGCCGCGGCGTTCGTCGCCCCGATTGCGGCGCAGCAACCACGACCGCTCACGGCCGCCGACTACGCGCGCGCCGAGCGATCACTCCC
>Ga0137427_10001527_pt1 | contig 10354 bp, 12 predicted proteins | sample EasRivERMZT700_2_FD_102309 | JGI IMG/M metagenome (GOLD analysis project Ga0137427, IMG submission 102309) | Soil microbial communities from meander-bound floodplain in the East River, Colorado, USA - East River MetaG ERMZT700_2 | ecosystem: Environmental > Terrestrial > Soil > Floodplain ...
ACTCTTCCGTGGTCGCCTCGTGAGCGGCCTTGTAGAGGAGGGAGTCGCCGTCGATGAGAAGATGCTTGGGGATGCTAGGGTCGTGCATTAGTGTGTAGCACTCCAGTCGTTACCGATCTTGAATTCTCCAGTGAGGGGGCAACGAAGGCTGAAACGCTCCGTAGCGCTCTCGATCGCGGCCACCAGAAGCTTACCTACCTTATCCGCGTCCGTCGCGAGGCACTCGTACTGTAGCTCGTCGTGTACGAACAGGACCTGAGCTGCGTCCAAGCCCGCGTCGCGGACCCAGAGGTCGGCCTGCACGACGGCGTGCTTCATCACGACCGACCCAAAGGACTGCAAGAGCGTATTTAGTGCGGCGTGCTCGCTGCGGGTAGGGACTCGCCGGCCGTCGAGTCCTTCTAAGTAACGGTTCGTGCGGTGCGCGTTCACGACCTTAGCTTTCAACTTGGCGAGCCCCGGCGTGCGACGTAGGAACTGCTCGGCCAGGAGCTTTGCTTGCTTGAGCGAGCAGCCCATCTCTTTGGCGAGTTTCTGTGTACCGGCCCCATAGACCCAACAATACAGAAACTTCTTCGCTTGCGTTCGACTCTCGAAGCCTCCCGCGATCTGGTTCGCCGTGTGCGGGTCCCCAGCCCCGACGACCCGAGCGTAGGCCCCATCGTCCCACTCGGCCAGGTAGTGCGCCAGAGCTCGGAGCTCCAGGTTGGAGGCGTCCGCCCCGACCAGGACTCGCCCCTTTGGGGCGACGAACAGTGACCGACAGCGTGTACCCCACTCCGTCACCTTCGCCAGGTAGTCCGGCGGTAACGGCTTGGCGGTCTTGACGCTAGGGATGTTACCGAGATTAGGGGCGGAATGCGAGCATCGGCTCGTGACCGTACCCATAGGGTCGATCTTCCCACGAATGCGGTCGTCCTCGCCGACGTGCGCCAGCCAGGACTTAGACTTCTTCGTACTCTCGACGAGCATGGAGAGGCGCTTGCTTACCATAGCACGCTCCGCCATCCACTTCGCCTCAGGGTACGGCAGGGACATTAGTTGGAGCTCCGTCATCGCCGGCTTACCTAGTTCCGTGTACTTCGTAGGCTTCCAGCCATACTTTCGGGTCAAAGCCTCGGCGCAGTGGTCCCGGGAACCGGGGTTGAACGTGACCTGGAACTCCGTGCGGATCTTCTTCTTGGGCGTTACCCGGACGCGGTCGAACGGCGGGATGGCGGCATGCAGTTGCTCATCTAGCTCAGCCCGGCGGACCAACAGGTCGCGCACCAGGTCGTCCGCGGCCTTGCGGTCGAACAGGACGCCGTGAGTCTGCTGCTTGGCTAGGACAGCCGCGAATCGCGACTCCAGCTCCAGAGCTTCGACAGGGGTGTACTTGGTTTGCAACCAGTCGTATAGATCGGCGCAGACGGCGACGTCTTGTAGGTTATAAGTGATCATCTCATCCGTCAAGCGTTCCCACGATAACGGCTTGGCTTCTTTACGGTTCCCGATCCGCCAGCCCCAGGCTTTCAAGCTGTGTAGGCCGGTCAGTTCTGGCGGGAGATCCGACGTACCGGCGTTGCGACGCGCGAAGTCCAGCTCGCGAAGATTAGGGTAGCGCACTTTCGCGGCGAGCTGCGTATCGTAGAGCTTCGCCACCGGTAGGTCAGCGCTTAGTACCCCGCGCAGGACTGGTGCATCGAAACCTAGGATGTTGTGACCCAGCACGAGGTCGGCCGACTCGATCAAGCGGACTCCGTCGGCTAGGGTGCCGTCGGGTAGGATCGTGACGCCCTCTGGGGAATCATGAAAGATGTAGTTCCGGCCAAGTTCGTCCCGTGCGCCGATCATGTGGACGCTGGTTTGCCAGGCGGGACGCTGGAAGTTTTTGACTTCCGTGGTTTCCAGGTCGATGACGAGTTTCATTTCAACCATCCCCAACGGCGACGGCTTTTTATCTGATTTATGTGGGCTTGTGAGATATCATAACGCACAGCTAGCGTCCGCGAAGAAACGTCAGCTAACCGAATCTGTCGAACTTGCTCTTCAGATAGCTTTACACACCCGTTTCGGCTACCGCGCGCCGTCCGACCTTTTACCACCGCATCGGCCGAATTGTCTGCGGCCGTACCCTCAAACATATGCGAAAGTCGAACGCAAAGCCGATTGTCACATCGATGTAATAGGTGTCGAGTCGGCCACGTTCCCGTCGTTAGAAACCAAGCCACGCGATGTACTCGCCTAGGCGTCCCGTTTATCGCAAATTGACCGTAGCCTCCTCGCGTCTTGGATGCCCTCCACTCCCAGCAACCCGGCCCCTTCCGCACCTTGGCCCAGAACCTCTCTTCAAGCGAGCCCCTCACTCAAAGCCTCCGACCTCTTCGGCAGTCAACCGCCATGTCGTCGGATCAAACTTCAGCTGGCCTGCAATTCCGGTCATCCCGGTAGTCCGGGCCTTCAGAACCTGTAACGTAGTGTTGCCACCTTCACGAACATCTCTAGACGCGCCAATTACGTCGAACGCCAGACCCTCTAGCATCCCGGAGCCTCGCAAGTCTGACAGCGAGAGCAGCCGACCCTCGTCGTTCTGTTTCCCCTGGCTGCCACTACGCTTGACGTGCACTACCAGTCCTAACCAGCAACCTACTTCTCTGACGAGAGAAGCGAACTGAACCATCATCAGATCAAGGTATTTGCGGTCGTCCTCCGACTGGCTCCCCACGACCACCGACAAGTTGTCGAGGAAGACGTGCGTGCATCCGAGCCCGACGGTGGCATACCGCATCTTGGACAGGATGGTCTCGGCGTTCATCTCCCCACCGCAGTCGTACATGACCAGCCGGTCCTTGACCTCCTCGAACGCCTTGCGTACGTCCGGCTTGGTCATGGCCCCCTGCTCAAGGTGTAACGGACGGTTGACGCGCGGGGTGAGCAGCTTCAGCAGGTTGGATTGAACGGTCCCTTCAAGGGCCAGCATACCGACCTTGTGTCCGAGGTCGAGCAGGTGGCTGCTGATCTCACAGCAGAGCGTGCTCTTACCAATGCCGGGCCCAGCCGCCAAGATGGTTAGCTCCCCGCGGCGCATGCCGCGGAGCATCTTGTTGACCCCCGGGAAAGGGTACGGGACCGGGTCCCCGTCCTTCCACGCCGCCGCTACCTCCCAAAGCTCATCGCCCGACAAGATGCCCACCGGCCGGTACGGCTTGGCAGTCCACGGCGCCCCCGCCAGCTCCGCACTGCGCCCCGCCTGGAGCATCTCTGAGGCGTCCTTGAGCGGCAAGGTGGCAATATGCGCCTTCCCGGGCTTCAGCAGCTCCGCGCACTCTTGCGCGGCAGCTTGGCCCGCCTCGTCGGTGTCGAAGAGGAGCACGACTTTCTCGAAGCTCTCCAGGTACTCCAAGTTCACGCGGAACGCCTTAGCCGCGCCGGCCGCCCCAGACGGCACGGACACCGCCGGGAAGCCTTTATGCATAACCTGGCTCACGCTGAGCGCGTCGATCTCTCCCTCGGTCACGACCAGCATGGCCCCACCGTTGCGCGCGATGTGATCCCCGAACAGGCCGACCCGCTTCGGATCGCCGAGCCATAGGAACTTCTTACCCGGCAGGCGCACCTTCTGCGCCACGACCTCGCCGGTAACGCGGTCGCGGTAAGGCGCGACGTGGCACGGCTCTCCGTGGTACTCGGAGAAGCCGTACCCGAACCGCCCGCACGTCTCCTCGGTCAGCTTTCGCGCCGCGATGCCGCGCACCGCGACCTGGAGCAGGCCCTTAGCGGTCGGGGCCAGCCGCGTGCCCCCGCCCTGCGCAGAATCACGCTCGTCCACAGAACTCGTACCGGACGTACCGGGCTCCAGCGAGGTCACGCGAGCGGATGCTTTGGATCTTCCAGCCTTCTTGGCGCAGCTCGAAGACGCGCGCGGCCAGGCGCGGGATCTTGTACACGATCAGTGCCTCCATCGGCGAGATGTTACCCTTCTCCTTCAGGTGCGCCAGCACGGTCTCGCACTGCGAGCGTGTAGCAGGGTCGATGATGTAGAGGGTCTTCACAACACGGTTATCCATACACCAACCTCGCTCTCAGTTACTGCATACTGCTTCGACTGACTGCCACAGACCACCTGCGCGTCATCCGTGTAGGCGATACCGGTCAGCGCATCCTCGACGGCGCGGGCCAACTTCAAAGCGTCCGGCTTCACCGTATGCTGGTCCCGCGTCACCGTCTTGCCGCGCGGCAGGTGGAAATCCAGTATCAGCTGAACCGGCCCCGCGTCGCGGCGGGCCACCACCTTACGGGCGGCCGCTTTGACAACCGCTTGCCAAGCCTTGACCTTCGGGTTCGCATCTACGATAGCCACGCCCATCTTACCCGTCTTGCGGCGAACCGGGAAGCCCTTCTTAGAGCCTCCCGGCTGCGGTAGACCTGCGACGAAGAACCGAGGCACGTTACTTGAAGTCCGCGTCCGGGCCGGCGTCCGTGGTCTCTTCCGTCTCAAAGGACTCCGAGGAGTACCCCTCTTCTTCGTCAAACCCTGTGAGGTTTCCGACGAACGCAACCAGCTTGATCACCTGTACAACGTTCATGTACAGCGTCACCCCGGCTTCGAGGTTGCCGTCATCCGTGGTGCGCGTGTACTCCGCCACCGTGTGCTTGATTCGCAGCTCGGAGCCGGCGCCAATCTGCGGTCCACGGTAGGGGCCCTTACGCGAGTCGATGATCGTCGGCGTCATCTCAACAGTCTCGCCGTCCTTGTCGTAGCTGGCGTTGAGCTTGAACCTGGCCACGATGAACCCAGTGTCCACGCCGTCCTCGTCCTGCTCCGTCTTGAACGGCAAGCGTGTTTCGATGGTGACACCCTTCTTGGCCGTGCGCTTGGCGGCAGCGGCCTCGGCGGTCACGACTTCCTCGATCGTCTGCATCCACTCCTGGACCTTGGGGTCGGAGATGTCCAGACGCAGGCCGGTGCTGAAAACGCCGCGCTTGTTGAACTTGGTGTCGGGCTTATCGAGACGCGGGTAGACCGCGACGCCCTTCTCGGTGATCAGTTTGAGTTTCTGCTTGGTAGTCATGATTCCTCTCAACTAAAGAAATGGGCGCTTTCTAGCACCTCGGTTACGGACATCTTACCATATGCCGGCAGCGCCGACAACGTGTGTTTCTTCAACGGCCCTTGAACCTCGTCGCGAAACGCAGCCAGCACATCCCGGCTAAACATCTCCGCGTAGGCGTCACGAACAGCCTGATAAACGATACCGAGCTGCGCGGCGGGAGCGCCGAACGAGTCATGTATGGCGGTCAACTGGTTCGCGCCGCGGTCCAGGCTGGTGCAAACCGTGCCCACCATGGCGGCGGCGTCAAGGCTGTGTACAAAGTTGGGTGCGATCGCGTTAGCCTGGCGCACCCGGTTGACCTCGGCGGTCTCCTGCCGCATCTTGGCTCGCCTCACGCCGTGCCCCAGGGTGGTCTGCACTTTCAGGGAATGCCACTTCTGGTAACTTTGCACGACCACGAAACCGCTAGGGGTCGTCCAAGCCACGGACAGGTTCTCAGCGGAGTAGGCGTCCGCGACCTCTCGCAGCCAGTCCATGCAGACCCGAGCCGACCGGACAACGGCATGAATCGCCTCCCAGAGGTGATCGGTGAGATAGGAGGTGGCCTTGGCGAGCTCGTACCCAAACGGGGTATCCCCCATCTCCTTGGCCCGCTCCTCGGCCCACTCAAGGACATACTTTCGCGCACTGTAGATCGTTACCCCGTACGGTAGGGTCATGACGGGACGTTTGGCCGCCTCGCGCGGCACACGGCCGTCTACGAAGCTGAGCCAAATCTTGGCCGTCTGGTCGCCGTTGACTGCGGCCAGGCGTAGACGCTCCGTCACCACGTCGGCGACGTCCTGGTAGATGTCGCGCGGTAAGTCTGACGGTAGGCAGTTGGTGGCAGCCCCAGCTACCTCGTCGCGCAGGAGTAGAGAATAGACCTGTAGCCCGTTGTTAGTGCCATCTAGGCGCAGCGGTAGGCGGCCTACGAACGTTCCCGGCTTAGCGGCCTTGAACCGGGCCCACTCGTCGCAGAAGGCTAGAAACTCCCACGGCGCCGACGCATCCTGCCACCACGCCTCTTGCTCGGGGTCTGCCGCGACGGCCATGATGTCTTGCTCGTGTTCCTCAACCCACCGCGCTCGGTCCGCGAAGCTGACCTTACTGTGACCCCAGCAATTAGCCCCGTAGATAGCCAGCCAACGCTCCGCGTCCTCGTCCACCATGCGCGCTCCGACCCCGAAGCGTAGTAGGCCACGATCCTCGGAAGAGCCTTGCGGCGAGAGGAAGTGCGGTACGGGGTAGGCCCGGCCACGGAAATCTAGCTGGTGCGGATAATAGAATCGCTTGGTCAAGAACCGGGTAGCCATGACCATCCGGTGCGCGTGCTGGAGGCGCCGCGAGCGAGCCGAGAGGTTGCGCCGCTTAGCGCCCCAGTAAGCGCGCAGCCAAGCGCGGCGCATCGCATACACTTCCGGGTCCTTCAAGTTGACCGCTTCCTCCCAACGGTCCGGCACGCTGGTCGGCTTGGGCGGTAAAGCCTCGTCCTCGCGCGAGGGTAGGTCACAGACATGCTGCCCTCGTTCGCCGTAAGCGAGCATGACCCGGTAAACGAAAGGGTTGACCTCCCACGCCGTCCCTTGTAGGGCGTTGACGGCCTGGATCGAGGTGGCCAGCGAGACCGGGCTCAACTCCCGCCGCTGGGAGCGTGAGCGCGACTTGACGAGCGGCTTGCGATAGAGCAGGTTAGTGTGGTAACCTCCCTCAGTCAACGACTGCCACGGCACCGGCGTGTCCACCGTCGGGGTGTAGTAAGGCGCGAAGGCCGCCGCCGCGGAGCCGCTCTTCTCGATCCACGCCAGCGTCTCCTTGGTGACCACCACGACGCGCTCCTGACGCAGCTTCGGTCCGGAGGCGATACGCACGACCACCTCAACGAGCCCCGTAGACTGAATGACAAGCTCCAACAGCACCATGCCGATCACCATGCGCTGCTTCTTCGTCCACGGCTGCCAAGCCACGCCGGTCCGCTTCATCGCTGCCATGAGGCGTTGGCGCACCGAGGCGTACCCCAAGTTTTGCCGCGTCGCGCGCTTGAGCTCGTGGTTGAACTCCTTGCGCGCCGCACGGCGGAACGCCTGGTAGCGCAGCTCGTCTTCCACCCGACTACCCAGCTGCGCGACCAACGAGTTGTACAGCCGCTCACGGGAGAGACTGTCGAGGAGGAACTGGCAGGTAACCAAGGCCACCGTGGCCGGCACAGCCTGGGTCAGAGGCACCACGTTGTCGACTCGACGGCCCTTTGCCTTGGCCTTCTTCCAATCAGTCAACGCTATCGTGACGCGACTAACGGCCTGACGCAGGAGGTTCTGGTGCGAGGGTAGGACCCCCTCGGACTGGCCTTCTACAGCGCGACGTTGACGCCTCGCGTAGCGCGCAAAGCCGAGGTCTGCCATGGCTTGCTCAAGCCGCGCCTCGTCTAAGGAGTAGTCGCTCATTGGGGCCAATCCACCGTTAGTTGGAGAGTGAGGAGATGTCCGCCGAGCTGGCCCACGTCTGGGATGAAGCCCAGGCGCGCACCAACCCGCCACAAGCTGACCTCGACCGCCGGCCCAGCCAGAGGCACGATAGAAGGCTCCTGACTTGTGTCGCTCGGGTAGAGCGAGGCACCAGCCAGGAGCCCAACGGAGAACGCAACCTCATCGCTGTAGTATACACTACGCCAAGCCCCGACGGCAAGGTAAGGCGCCATATCACCAAAACTGTTGCGGAACCCGCCAGCCTCCGCGGTCCAGCACCCCCGCTGCCACGAAACGGCCAAACCTGGGTTACGCTCCTCCAAGCCAGCCGGGTACTCGTGCCGGGAGGCGAGGGGCAGCACCAAGGCACTGGGGGCACAGCTCGCCAGGGCGACCAAGCCTACAAGCGTCGGAAGAAGTGACACGCCGCCTCAGTAGCCGCTACGCTGTTCCAATGGCGCGACACGCGGGACGGATGCGGCGCCCACGCGATCCAGTGACCGCCTACCACCAGGAACCACTCATAAGGCGGCAGCGACGCCGGGCCGAACATGAGCCGTCTAACGGCTTGACCAAGCAAGACCACATGGGTCACCCCCGGTGGGGCCTGCTCCAGCACGTCCAGTAAGCTCGTCCGGGCGGATCGCCCCGTCGGCGCCACGTCCCCTCCACCCGGCGCCGGTCCGGGCCACTGCGACAAGACGTTGCGGAGCACGAAGCGCGCTTGAAACTCCTCTGCACTCAGGCCGCACCACCATGCCAGCATGGAGCCCGTGCGCCCCGTCAAGGGTCGCTTCGGGTCCGACGTGCGCGACGGCGCTTGTCCCACGATCATTACGTGGTTCACTACTCGCACACCGTTTCCGCGTGCCCATGATACAGGCGCCGCTCGTCGTCCGGCTCGTCTATGTCGTGCGAACACACTTGACACACACCATGGTGGCACCGGAACGAGTGCGTCTCGCAGTGTAAGCCGTACTGCTGGATGACGGCGCGCATGGCCCGGATCGCAGGCGCTGTAGCGGCCGAGGTGTCGAAATACTTGAGCCAACCTACGTAGGTAGCTGCCACCTTATCCTGCTCCGGTTGCGTCAACCTCGACAGGGACCAACGCTGCTCTTGGCCCGCCATGAAACGCACGGCATGCCGCGACAGGCGCTTCTGCAAGTGCCGCGGCGTCAAGCGACCCGACCACTTGCCGCGCCTAGCCACAGAGCGGCTCCAACCTGACAACCCAGTGACCCCACTTGCGATCGGCAGCGCGGTGCGCATCGGCTACGCTGTCGGCCCACAAGAGGGTGCTAAAGTCAGGACCGGCAGGCGAATGCGCGTAAACCAGGAACGGTATCATGAGAGCCGCCCCGCTTTCTCGACCATATGTAACGCCTGCTGCAAGTCTTGCACACCCGCGTGCTGGTAGCGCATCGCGGACTGCACATCCTTGTGCCCAAGGAAGCGCATGACCACAGGTAAGGATACCCCGGAGGCCGCCAGCTTGGTGCCGAAAGTGTGGCGCAAAGCGTGCGGCACGAAGTCGCGGTCCGTAATGTTCAGCGCGACCATGGCACGGCGCCAGGCATGGTTGAGTTGACTCGACGTAACCGGGAACGGGCGACGAGCCGACGGGCTACCTAGCGCGACCATGGCGGTAGGGGTGAGCGGTACGGTGCGCACCTCCCCATTCTTGGTGTGCGTGAAGGTGACCCGGGACGTAGGTAGGTCTACATTGGTCCACGTCAAAGCCAAGGCTTCACCCACTCGACAACCCGTGTCGGCGAGGAATTGCACTAACCGGCCTAGGGTGGCGTCAGCTTGACCAATCACGCCCACCATGCTAGCGACCTCCAACTCGGTGAGCACACGCGATCGAGCTCGCGGACGCGGCAGGCGCGGAACCGGCACCTTGTCAGGCACCTTGTACCCCCGCTCTCTGGCGTAACTCAGCAGCCCGGAGAGTACGGCCGCATGTCGCGCTACCGTAGCGGGCGCGTAGAGCGTCGCCAACTCGACCAGGTAACGGCGCAAGGTCGCCCCCGCTAGAGCGCGCGATACGGTTTTCTCTGTCCCGGCCCACCTTGCGTAGGCACGCAAAGCCGCTGCGGCGTGTTCCGCAGAGGCTATATAGGCGAAGCGGGTGGCTAACGCAGCGTCAACTAGGCGCCAGATGTTCACACCTTGAGCCTCCTAAGCGCGGCCCTAGTGGCGGCACACGTGGCGGCATCCGTGGCGTCCCAAGTGGTGTCCCTAGTGGCGACCCAAGTGGTGTCCCTAGTGGCGACCCAAGTGGCGGCCCTAGTGGCGGCCCTAGTGGCGGCCCTAGTGGCGGCCCAAGTGGCGGCCTTGGTGGCAGCAAGGTTCTGTTGCTTCATCGCGGAGACCTCCTAAGCGCGACCCAAGTGGCGGCCTCAGTAGCGACCCAAGTGGCGACCCAAGTGGTGGCCCAAGTGGCGGCCCTAGTGGCGGCCTCAGTGGCGGCCCTAGTGGCGGCATCCGTGGCGGCCTCAGTGTATGTCCAAGTGGCGGCCTCAGTGGCGGCAGCAGTGGCGGCCCAAGTGGCGGTCCTAGTGGCGACCCTAGTGGCGGCAAGGTTCTGTTGCTTCATCGCGGAGACCTCCTAAGCGCGGCCTTAGTGGCGGCATCAGTGGCGGCCCAAGTGGCGGTCCTAGTGGCGACCCTAGTGGCGTCCCAAGTGGCGGCCCACGTGGCGGCCCTAGTGGCGGCCTCCGTGGCGTCCCAAGTGGCGGCATCCGTGGCGGCCTCAGTGTATGTCCAAGTGGCGGCCTCAGTGGCGGCAGCAGTGGCGGCCCAAGTGGCGGC
>Ga0137427_10001530_pt1 | contig 10343 bp, 7 predicted proteins | sample EasRivERMZT700_2_FD_102309 | JGI IMG/M metagenome (GOLD analysis project Ga0137427, IMG submission 102309) | Soil microbial communities from meander-bound floodplain in the East River, Colorado, USA - East River MetaG ERMZT700_2 | ecosystem: Environmental > Terrestrial > Soil > Floodplain ...
CAACCGAATCCCGCCGGGAATCACGTTCAGGTTGCGGTACTTGCCGGTGAACGCGGGGACCTCGACGGCAAAGGCGTCCATCGTGGCCTCCAGCTGCTTCATCTCCGCGCTACAGCAGGATTCCATGATGTCTCCGGGGGCGGCCGCCGAACCCGCCTGTGTCTCCTGCGCCGCTTTGACCTTCGTCTGGAGATCCGCGACCTGCTTCTCGATGCCCTCCACCTGCTCGTCCAGCGCGGTCTCGATCATGGGCATCGCCGGGGCGTCGATGGCCTTGCCGACGACTTCGTCCGTGGGCACCACCCGATATCGGTACACCATGCCGTGTCCGCCCACGGCGTAGGCGCGATCCCGACGTGGGAGACTGACCGCCTTGATCTCCGCCGGAAACGTGATTTTTCGCGACGCCCAGCGCTTGCCGCCGTCGACGGTCCAGCTGAACGTGCCGCCATCGAAGGCCCAGCCCACTTCCGGGTCGGCAAACTTGAATTCGCCGCCGCCGAAACCAATCAGGCTGCGCCAGGTCTCGCCGCTGTCCGTCGTCGAAAACAACCCGTTGACCACTTTGACGTAGCCGGAGGTGTCGTCGATAAACGACACCTCAGCGTCCCCCAGGGCATGGCCGGTTTCGAAGTCGGGACCTTCGGCTATCTTCAGGGCCCAATGCTCACCGGCATCCTCGGTTTTCAGGACGAACATGTGCTGCCGGGCGTCGCGGTTGGCGCCCACCACGTAGCCAACGGTCGGTGAAGGAAAGTGAAAATTGATCACGGTGTAATTGATGTTTCGCGCCAGGCCATCGATCGTCATCTTGGCTGGGGGGCGAGGCACTTCCTTCCAGGTGCGGCCCGCATCCTGGGTACGCCACATGGCGTTTGTGGCGACCGTCGAGTTGGTGGTCAGGGCAAACCCATTTGTCTCGGACGTGAACGCGTACTTCGTCATGCCGGGCCGTGGCAGCCCGACCTTGTCCCAGGTTTCTCCGTCCGTGGTCCGCAGAAACTGGTAAACGTACGCCCCCGCGTCCTGCAGCGCCCACCCATGCGTGTCATCGATGAAGAACAGGTGATGGATGGGCCTTGCCGGCGACTGGGGATCACCCCCGAGCTGGGCCTTCCAGGAGGCGCCTCCATCCTTCGTGTGCAGAATGGTGCCTGCGGCGCCCGAGACCCAGCCGGTGTCGGCATTCACGAAGAAGACGTCCGTGAGCTGCAGGTCCTCGGTGTAGTTGACCGGCTCCCAGATGCCCTTGTACTTCGCCTGGCTCCCGGCGCCGGCGCCGGCGGCCAGCATGGCCGCGATTCCAAGAACCCAGATGGCTGAGCGTGTCCTCTTTGTTGTCATGGCGATGTCCTCACGTCTAGAACAGGGGCAGCGGCGACTTCCCCCCGCCGCACACATTGACCGACACCTTCATCAGCTCGCCTCGCATCCGGGCGCTGAAGAACCCATCGAGGACGGCGTTGAGCGCTTCTCTGGCAGCGTCCTTCGCCAGCTTGTCGATGTTGTTCTGCACGCCGGTGATGTTCAGATCGCCGATCGAGACCCTCATCTCGTCCGTTTCAGTGCCCCAGCTCACCTTGCAATGCTGGTTCTGGTCGAAGGTGATCATCGGTTTGGCCTTGTACGTGAGCTTGATGTCGCTCAGGCGCACGCCGATGCCCGCGGAGACATCGACGCACGGCCCAACCATGACCTTGACGGTCAAGCCGTCGGCCGTGAGCCTCGAGATGTTCTGCTCGATAGTGAGGCCCTGTGCGTTCAGCGTGAATTGCGGTTGATCCAGCTTGAAGCGGAACCCGCTGGTCGACTTGAACCGCCAGCAGGAGGTCTTGTACTTGTTGCCCAGCGGGTCCGTGGCGTAAGTGTCGTTCTCGTACGACTTGTTCAGGAACTGGAAGTTGATGTCCAGCAGCGCCGCGTTCTTCGCCGCCGCAGCCATCATCTCCTGCCCCTTCGGGTGCGACGACAGCGGGATCGGCACCATGGCCGTCGCGTTGCCTATCTGAGCGGCGCGTGATTGCGCGGCCAGGTGCGCGACGGGGAGCGCGCAGACGACGACGGCGGTGGCAAAGCGAAAGAATGCAGTCATGGCGCCCTCACAGTTCAGTCAGAGTTTCTTGTCCACGAAATTGTTCGACTCGTCCAGCTCGTCGATCTTGAATTCGCGGTCGAGGATGATCCGGATCCACGAGTTGTCTGCGGACAGGACGCTTCCACCGACGTGGAAGCTCGTCTTCTCTCCTGGCGCGAGGGCCGGGATCATCTTCGTCGGCACAAACGCCGGCCAGCCGGTGATGCCCGGCGCCGACGAGAGGGCGGTGGCCCAGATTTTCATCGCCGGGGTGGGCCAGTTGCCCTTGTTGATGATGACGACCTTCGGCGAGTAGGTCTCCTTCAGCACGCCTGTGTAATCGCGCTCGATGCTGTGCACGGCGAGATCCGGGCACGGCCGCGCGACGGTGGCGTTCGTCGCGTTGTTGTCGTCGTGCAGCTCCGTGATGGTGTTGTGCGGATCCACGACGACCTTCAGGTCGCGGGAGTCGCCGCACTTCGGCGGCGTTTGCGGCTTGATGGTGAACACCCTCGAGGCCTTCCCGCCCAGCGACGGCTGGTAGACCGACTCCACCAACGTGCCGCCGATGTACAGGTCGACCTGAATCTTTGGAGGCTCGCCAGCCCCGCGAGCCCTGGTCAACGGGTTGACCGCCTGGTCGCCCCGGTTGTGCAAGGTCAGCGTGACTTCGCCGAGTCCGTTGAAGCCGAGGTCCTTCGCGACGAGGTCTGCAGATTGCTTCAGCAAGATCACTTCCGGGTTGACCGAGGTGTTCTGCGCCGGCACCTGGGCCGATCGCACGACGCCGCTCGCGAGCACGATCGCCGCGGCCGAAGCTGTGAGCACGTTGCGCATGACCTCTCCTTGAAAAGACCTCCGAGGTCCTTTCTGAATCTGGCCCTTAGACAGGTGCGCCGGGGATTCGTTTCAGCGAGGAAGGTCGAAGCGATAGACGGTGCTGTTGTAGACGACCGTGAACTTCGCACCAAGGACGAGGAACGGCTGGAGCGCGGGCAGGCGCGCGATCAGCGCGTCGCGCTCCGACACCGTGCGGATGTCAACTGCCGGCAGCAACTTGAACGGATCGTACGCCACGTCAATCCAGGTACCCGCTTCGAGTCGGAAACGGCGGTTCGCGACTTCACGCTCGCCGCTGCGGCGCGTCAACCCTGGGTCCGCAGGCGGCGCGGTCGTCGGCGGGTTCGTCGGCGGTGGACTGGATGGCACGAGTGAGACGGTGACCGGATCTGCCGGAACGGGTGGCCGACTGGTGCGGGCACTGTAGAGCCAGCCGGCGCCGATGACGACCAGCGCTGACGCCGCGATCGGCAACCAGACGCGCGGCTGTGTCCACGAGTTGCGTTGGCGCGAATTGAGCGCGACGTCGGTCGTGGCTCGCGCCAGGCCCGCCACGACGGCACGACAGTCTCTGCAGTCGGCGAGATGGGCCATCACGGCGCGGCGCTCTGTCGCGTCGAGGCGATTCTCGACTAGCGCCGCGAGTCGCCCCAGGTCGTGGTCAGTCACCTCGGGCCTCCTCTTGTACTGAGAGTCGACGTCACAGCGGAGGAATCGCCGAGCAGTGCCGCCAGGTCGAACTCGCCCTGCGCGCGGGCGATCCCACGGCCGAGTGATGCGGCCGCACCAGGCCCGCACTCGGCAGCCGCGAGACGCTCAACGGTAGTTCGAAGTTGCTCGCGGACACGCTTGAGCCGGCGGCTGAGCGTCGCCTTGGACGCGCCGAAGAGCGGCGCCATGTGGTCGAGGCTCAGGCCCTGCTCGTAGTGAAACAGGAGCAGCAGTTTGGATTCGGCGTCCAGGCGGTCAATCGCCGTGCGCACGAAACGCGCGAGCGCCAGACCGTCCTCGGTCCTCTCGCGTTCGGGCACGACGTACGGCTCCCCGGTGGCGGCCGTGGCGGGATCGTGACGCGAAGACAACGGGTGGCGGCCATGGCATTCAACGCTGCGCGAGTGACGACCGCACCGAGCCACGTGCGCAGCGAGCTGCGGCCTTCGAATTGCGCGATCTTGCGGCGCTGCCAGAGATCGGCCACGACATCGGCCGCGAGATCCTCCGCGGCGGCGCCACGCAGGAACCGCGCCGCAAAACTGCGAATGAACGCAAAGTGCTTGTGCTCGACTTCCCGCCAGGCGCCGTCCTCGCCCGCCGCGCACGCCGTCGTGAGGTAGAGATCATCGAGAACGAGCCGCTCGACGTGGTTCCGGAGATCTTCGGGTCGTGCGCCAGCGACGACGTCGAGCGTCGCGATGCGATCGGCGAGGGCGTCGGCAGTCAGCTGGAACCGTACGTTCACGCGCGACCGAACGAGCGCGAGCACCTGAGCACGCGCCCAAGCCTCGCCTGCTCGCCGGTCGCTCGCACCCACGGGTCATATTATTCGTCAGTGTCCGCAGCCCTTGGACAGGTGAGATCCACGGTTGTTTCACGCGCCGGTGGTAGGCTAGGCGCCACACGACGAACGCCAATGTCTCGAGCCGAGAACGCCCTGTTGGGCCGTGCTGCCTCAATCGTTTTCCTGCTGCTGACCACGGCCGGTCTGGCCGGGCCGGATCTCGTGGCACGCCAGGGCACCCCGCAGGACGACGTCAAGGCCAGGATTGCCGAGGCCGCAGCACTGAACGCGAGGCGCGCGACGGCTGACGCGCTCAAGATTCTCGAACCGCTCGCGACACATCCGGTCGTCGTCGCCGATGCAGCCCTGGGCTCCGACGTCGCGTACCACACCGGCAACGCACGTTTTATTCAAAACGAGTATCCCCAGGCGCTCGAATTCCTCGAGCGATCGCGCGCACTCAGCCGTGGCCGCGCCGACGAGGCCGGCGAGGCGCGTGCGTTGTTCCGCATCTCGCAGTCGCACAAGAACAGTGGCCAGTACGCCGTGGCCCTCGAGCGGGGGCTCGACGTCGTGGCGCTCGCCGAGAGGCTGAAGAACACCGATCTCACGGCCCGCGCGTGGATCGTGGTGGGCAGTATCCAGGACCTCATGGGTCGCTATCGCGTCGCGCTCCAGAGCTATCAGACCGCCCAGCGCCTCTTCGGCGACGCGAAGACGGCGACGACGATGCAACTGCTCAACGAGACGGCGATCACGTACAAGAACCTCGGCAATTTCGACGCCGCGATGGATCTGTACTCACGGGCGCTCGAGGGCCAGCGCGCCCTGGGCGATCGGTTGGGACAGACGAGCGCGCTGACCAACACCGCCAACGTCTATTACTTGCTGGGACAGCAGGAGCGGGCGCTCGACTTCTATCAGCAATCGCTCGCGATTTCGCGCGATCTCAACGAGCGGCGCGGCGTGAGCATCGCGCTCAACAATCTCGGCAGCCTGCTGCTGGAGCGCGGCGACACCGAGCGTGCGCTCGCCATGTTCCGCGAGAACCTGCAGACGACGCTGACGCTCGGCAACCGCAATGAGCAGGCGCTGGCCATCGGCCACATCGCGGATGTCCACGTCGCGCGTGGCGAGCTCGATGACGCGGTGAAGCACTACCAGGAGGCGATCGGCATCCAGCGCGACATTGGCGCGAAGATTCGTGAAGCGACAACGCTGGTGTCGCTCGCGGACGTTCGGCTGAAACAACAGAACGCGGCCGCAGCCGCCGAGGCGTCCGCCCAGGCCTTGATGATCGCTCGCGAGTCGGCCGCCCCGGATGTCGAGTGGCGGGCGCTCTACACCGGCGCGCGAGCCGCTCGTGCGCAGAGCCGCATCGACGACGCGGTGACCATGCTGCGCGCGAGCACCGCGATCGTCAACGACCTCCGTGCGAACGTGTCCACCGACACCAGCAAGATCGGATTCGTCGATAGCCGACAGGGAGCCTTTCACGAGCTCGCCAGCGTGCTCGTCGCCGCCGGCCGTCCGGAGGAGGCCCTGGAAGCCGCCGAGGCCGGCCGCGCCCGGGCGTTTGCGGACCTGCTGGCCCAGCGACAAGTTCAAGGCAAACCGTCCGAACGGCCGCGGCTCGAAGAAGTGCGGTCAACGCTCGACGAAGCGCGTGCGGCAGACCGCGCGTCGACGGCCGCGGCACCGGGGTCCGCCAGGCGCCGTGGGACCGTTGACGATCGGCTCGCCTCGCTGAAGGCTGAGCATGGCGAGCTCGCGAGCTTGCTCACGGCGGAGAGCCCGAGGCCCGCGGAGATCAAGGCTATTGTTGGCCGTCTCAAGGCCACGGTCGTTGAGTACCTCGTGGCGGAGCGCGAGTTGCTGGCGTGGGTGGCGACGCCGGACGGAACGGTCCATGCCGCGAGGGTCGAGGTCGCCGGCACCAGGCTTCGGGCGCTCGTCAGCGAAATGAGAACGCTCATCGAGAAGAGCGGCCGCGGCGCCGCGCCGGCCCGCCTCACCGCGGTCACGCGCGAGTTGGACAGCCTCCTCATCGCGCCCATCGCGCGTTGGCTCCCGACATCGGCTGATGACGTCGTGGTCGTCGTGCCGCATGAAGCGCTGGCGTTGCTGCCATTTGCGGCCCTGCAGGATGCGCGAGGCCGGCCGCTGCTCGATCGCCACACGCTCGGCTTCGCGCCGGCGATTTCCGTGTATCGCTACACCGGCGACAAGCGCCGTGCCGGATCCCGGGATCTCCGAACGGCACTCGTGTTGGCGGACGCCACGGGACCACCCGAAGCCGCGATGCCGCCGCTGCCGGGCGCGCGCGAAGAGGGCGCCCTGGTCGTGAAGAGGCTCGCGCCGGCTGACGCGCGGTTGCTCGTCGGGTCCGACGCGCGCGAGTCCACGTTCAAGCGCGCGGCCGGCGACCGGCAGATCCTGCACCTCGCCACGCACGGCGTGATCTCGCCCGATCGACCGCTCACGTCGTCGCTGCTGCTCGGTCCCGGCGACGGCGAAGACGGCTACCTCCGCGTGGACGAGATCTTCGGTCTGGCGCTGACGGCGGACCTGGTCGTCCTCAGCGGATGTTCGACCGGAGTGGGCCGGCCGTCCGGTGACGGCATCATCGGACTCGGTCGCGCGTTCATCTACGCCGGCACGCCGGCCGTCGTCGTCAGCCAATGGGACGTCAGCGATCGCGCGACGGCATTTCTGATGGATCGCTTCTACGCCTCACTTCGCGACGGTCGGGGACCCGCGAGTGCGCTGCGGGCCGCGCAAATCGCCACCCGTGCCCGCTACCCGCACCCGTATCTCTGGGCGGCGTTCGTGGCGATTGGGGAACCCAGATAGGCGGCCGTTCACTTCCAGCAATTCGCGGCGCCACCCCGCGCGGTGGTCCGTGACGATCCACGTCGGCCTGATCGGGGCCGGCAACATCAGCGGCACACACGCGCGGGCGTGCAGCGGCCTGCCGGACGTGCGCGTCGCGGCCGTGTACGCGCCGACGCGTGCGCACGCGGCGCGGCTCGCAGCGGAATCAGGCGCGATCGTGTGCGACACGCTCGACGCGCTGCTGGCGCATCGGCCGCTGGACATGGTGGCCATCGGGAGTCCGTCAGGACTGCACGCCGAGCACGGGATCGCCGCGGCACGCGCGGGGCTGCACGTGCTCGTCGAAAAGCCGATCGACATCACGTCCGAACGCGCCGATGCACTGATCGCGGCGGCGGCGGATCGCGGGGTGACGCTCGGCGTCATCTTCCAGGATCGCTTCAAGCCTGGCGTGCGGCGTCTCAAGGCCATCGTCGACGAGGGTCGTCTGGGAGCGCCGATCCTCGCGTCGGCGCGCGTGAAGTGGTTCCGGCCCCCCGCCTACTACAGCGGGTCGGCCTGGCGCGGCACGCGGGCGCTCGACGGCGGCGGCGCGCTCATCAATCAGGCGGTGCACACCGTCGATCTGCTGTTGTGGCTGTTCGGGCCGGTGCGGCGCGTGTACGGAAAGGCGGCGACGCGCCTCCACGCCATTGAGGTCGAAGACACGGCCGTGGCCGTGCTGGAATTCGCGAGCGGCGCCCTCGGCACGATCGAGGCGACGACGGCCGCGTATCCCGGGTACGCGCGGCGGATCGAGCTGACCGGTTCGAACGGCACGGCCATTCTCGACGCTGATGCGCTCGTCGCGGTGGATCTGCGTGACGGTTCCGCCGGCCCCGGACCGCTGGAAGACGCAGGACCCCAGAATCCGCCGGAGAATGTCGCTTCGCCTCTGGTGAGCGACGTCGGCGCGCATCGAGCCGTGTTCGACGATTTCATCCGCGCGATGCGGACGGGCGGCCGGCCCGGTTGCGACGGCGCCGAGGGGCGCCGCAGCGTGGAGGTCATCGAAGCGATCTATCGCGCGTCAGCGACCGGAGCGCCGGTCACGTTGACGGCTGCTTCGTAGTATCGTTCCCATCGCCATGCGAGCCTGGTGCCGAATCGCGCTACCTGCGGCGCTCCTTCTATCAGCGATCTCGCTCTACGCGCAGGAACCGCAGGGGAGGGCAGGCGGCGGGCGCGGTCTCTCAGCCGCCATTGCCGGCGCGAAAGAAGATCCAGCCGCATTTGATCGTGGCGCCACGTTGTACGGCAGGCACTGTGCCGGCTGTCATGGCGCGACCGGCCGCGGCAACGCCGGTGCGCCCGACTTGATCCGCTCGCTCGTGGTGCTCGGCGACGAGAAGGGGATTCTGATCGCGCCCATCCTGCGAAATGGCCTGCCGGATCAGGGAATGCCCAAGCCGACGCTCACCGAGGCTGAAATCTCCGACCTCGTCGCGTGGCTGCACGTGCAGACGTACGCCGCCGGACATCGCACGACGTACGCGTTTCTCGACGTGGTCACCGGTGACCCGAAGAAGGGCGAGGCCTATTTCAATTCGACGGGCACGTGCAGCACCTGTCACTCGGTCACCGGCGATCTCAGGGGCATCGGCAGCCGGTTCGAGCCGATCGCCCTGCAACAGATCTGGCTGCAGCCTCGACGCGCCGGAGGTCGGGGCGGCCGAGGCGCCGCTGCGGGCCCGAGTCGAAGCGCGATCACGGTGACGGTCACGTTGCCTTCGGGCCAGAAGATCTCCGGGACGCTCGATCGCATCGACGACTTCATCGTGTCGCTGCGCGATGACGCGGGCACGTACCGGTCGTTTACACGCGACGGTGCGACCCCGAACGTGGAGATTCGCGATCCGCTCAAGGCGCATCGCGATCTGCTCTCGAAGTACACCGACGCCGACATCCACAACGTGACCGCGTACCTGGTGACACTCAAATGACCCTGCAGCGATGGCTTCTCGGCGTTGCATGTATTGCGTCAGTCGCCTTGTCCGTGGCGCTGGCCGCGCAAGGGCTCGATCCCGCGACACTCCTGAAACAACCGACCGACGCGTGGCCGACGTACAACGGCGATTACTCCGGCCGTCGATTCAGTCCGCTCGCCGAGATCAATTCGTCGAACGTCCACACCCTGTCGCTGGCCTGGGCCGCGCGATTCGGCGGCGGCGCGGGCGGCATTCAAATCAAATCGACGCCGCTGATGGTGAACGGCGTCCTGTATTTCACGTCGCCCAACCACGTCTGGGCCGTCGACGCGCGCACGGGTCGCGAGATCTGGCACTACCAGTACCCGCCGAACACGGGCAGCACGATCGGCAACCGCGGCGTCGGCATGTACGGCGACTGGCTGTTCTTCGAGTCGCCCGACAGCAACCTCGTCAGCCTGGACGCACGCACCGGCCGGGAGCGCTGGAAGGTCCGGCTGGCCGATCCGAAGCTGGACTACACCTCGACGGTTGCACCGGTCGTGATTCGCAATCACGTCATCGCGGGCATCGGCGGCGATCATCTGGACAATCCCGGGTTCATCAAGTCGTTCGATCCCGAGACGGGCGCGCTGCAGTGGCTGTGGTGGACGACGCCGCGTGCGGGAGAGCCGGGGATTGAAACGTGGCCGGATGAATACGCGGCGGCGCATGGGACGGGGCAAGCATGGATCCCCGGCACCTACGATCCCGAGCTGAACCTCTACATCGTCGGCACGGGCAATCCGAACCCGGTGATGGCGGAGAAGAGCCGCAAGGGCGACAACCTCTATACGTGCTCGATCGTCGCGCTCAACCCGGACACCGGGAAGATGGTGTGGTACTTCCAGCCGTCGCCGCACGACGTGCACGATTGGGACGCGGTGGAGACGCCGGTGCTCGTCGACGGCGTGATCGGAGGCCGGCCGCGCAAGCTCGTCGTGCAGGCGAGCCGCAACGGCTACTTCTTCGTCCTGGATCGCGCGACCGGAAAGCAACTGCTCACGACGCCGTTCATCGACACGCTGAACTGGTCCAAGGCTCTCGACGCGAAGGGGCAGCCGATTCCCGACCCGGACAAGTTTCCGCG
>Ga0137427_10001534_pt1 | contig 10332 bp, 7 predicted proteins | sample EasRivERMZT700_2_FD_102309 | JGI IMG/M metagenome (GOLD analysis project Ga0137427, IMG submission 102309) | Soil microbial communities from meander-bound floodplain in the East River, Colorado, USA - East River MetaG ERMZT700_2 | ecosystem: Environmental > Terrestrial > Soil > Floodplain ...
GGCGAAGACGAACTGCACGAGACCTTCGTGCTCGCGTCGGGCCCCGGCGGGCAGAACGTCAACAAGGTGTCGAGCGCCGTCCAGCTCCGCTTCGACATTGCCGGTTCGCCCTCGCTGGACGGCGACGTCCGCGCGCGCCTCTCCGCCCTCGCCGGGCAGCGCCTGACCAAGGACGGGGTCCTTGTCATCAGCGCGCGAGCCCATCGCAGCCAGGAGCGCAACCGGGCCGACGCGCGCGAGCGGCTGTTCGATCTGATCCGGCGAGCGGCCGAACCGCCCAAGCCGAGGCGCGCCACCCGCCCGACCAAGGCCGCCAAGCGCCGGCGGCTGGAGTCGAAAAAGATTCGCTCGCACGTCAAGCGCGCCCGTGGACCGGTTCGCGAGGACTGATTACATTAAACATTAACTAAAGTTGTGGCTTGCCGCCGGACGCTCGTAGTCCTATCGCGTTCACGGACAATGCGTTTGCAGGGTTGGATCGTGGAAAAATCTTGGATGCATGCGGGGATGGTGCTGAACGCTGTCGCGCTCCTCGCGCTGGGGCTCGCAGCGTGCCAAACCCCAAACGACGGCGCGCCGCCGCCCGTCCGGCAGCAGACCGCGCAGGCCAGCTCTGCGCGCCCGGCCCCTGCACCCCCGCGCACGATGTCGGCGCCCGCACCGCGCCGCCTCCCCGGCATCCGGCCGTTCACGCGTGAAGCCGAGTTCGGCGATGACGAGGAGTCCGCGCTTCTGCGCGATCTGCGCTCGAACGGACTCGATGCCGCCCATGACGGCATCTCGATCGTGCTCATACTCGGCGACGACATTCTTTTCGCCAGCGGCTCGTCGCAGCTCAACCCCAAGGCCCGCGATCTTCTGAAGGCGATGGCCGCCGTGCTGAAGCGTTACGGTTCAACCCATATCGACGTGGAGGGCTACACCGATACCGCCGGCGCCGCCGCGCTCAATCTGCGTCTGTCGGAGCAGCGCGCCAAGGCCGTCGCCGAAATCCTGCTGGCCGAAGGCGTCGCGCCGCCGCGCATCACCACAAAGGGTCTCGGCGAAAGTTTTCCGCGGGTGCCGACGCGTGACGGCGTGAGCGAGCCGCGCAACCGCCGCGTCGAAATCACCCTCGCGCGCGATACGCGTGAAAGCTAGTTCCTGACCGGCGGCGTGTGTGCGCTTCGTGGTTGACCATCCATCGGCGACCGTGCAAGCACAGCCCATGCACACCGCGTCCTCGCCGCCGCTCATCGCCGGTCTTTCCGAAATCGCCTCCGACTACGACGGCGCGCCGTGGGACCTTCAATCGGTTGACCGTCCGTCGCAAAAGGCTTGCTTCAAAGCACGAAATCCGCCGCTGTCAGCGTGTGCCCGGTACCTAAGAGCGTAATCTCGAATTCGACTGTGCTGAAATTGCCATCGATATCGGCTCGGACGATTGTGTTCCCGCCGCTCTCTTCGTACCAGACCGCATTTGCGGCTGCAGTGGCGCCGCCCCAAGCGAACGCCTGGTCTAAGGGGGAGTTGGTGTTGGCGTCGATTTGTAACAGTTCGATTTGGTCCGTGAGGTGCACGAAATCGGTGATCGTGTCGCCCCCTTCCGTAACGGCATGATAATGGAAGCTGTCGGCGCCCGATCCACCCGTCAGAGTGTCGGCGCCTAAAAAGCCATGGAAAATGTTCGCGCCGCTGTCGCCCGTAAGGATGTCGTTACCATCGTCGCCAGCAAGGTTTTCGATATCGATGAGGGTGAAGTGACTCCCTAACTCGGGAATAGTTGCGTAACCGGCGGAAAGGTCCGCAACTACGTGGCTCCCAGCCGGACCACCAGCCAGAAAGGCGGAATCAATCCCGTCACCGCCATCGAGTATGTCTCTGTCCCCGACACCGGCACCGCCTTGGAGGCGGTCATTTCCGGCGCCACCGCTCAGCACATCGTTGCCATGCTCGCCACGAAGCTGGTCGTCGCCATCGCCGCCGATCAAGACGTCGTTGCCGCCGCCGCCAAAAACCGTGTAGTTGCCGGCGCCGCCATCGAGCCAGTCGTTGCCGTCGTCGCCGCCGGAGCCGGCTGCCCCGTCACCCCTGAGCAGGTCGTTGCCCGCACCCCCGTAAATCTGGTCGTTGCCTAAGCCTCCACGGAGGAGGGTGTCGTTCCCGTCGCCGCCATCGAGCGTGTCGTTGCCCTCGCCGCCATCGAGGGTATCGATACCCAAGCCGCCGTAGAGGATGTCATTGCCTAGGCGACCATAGAGGGCGTCGTTGCCCTCGCCGCCATAGAGCTCGTCGTTGCCATCGCCACCGTCGAGGGTGTCGTTGCCGTCGCCGCCATCGAGCCAGTCGTTGCCGGCAAGTCCATCAAGGATGTCGTCGAGAGCGGTTCCCGTCAGAATGTCCTTCTTGGCAGTTCCTGTGAAGGTCGGCATCGATTCCTCCCTTGGAAATCCCTTGGTTAATTCGAATGAGCGGCAGCTCAGCGATCGACATCATGAAAAGAGGCCGTCAGACCGGCGTAGTGGCGATGTCAAAAACCGCGGCAAAATCCCGTCAAACTGGGCTATACTTGCCAAAAGGCGGGTTTTACCCGGCGGCGACCACCCGATGTGGCCTTGTGGCAGGGTGGCGATGGATACGGCCCCAGCTTCGAGCAACGGGAGTGAAGGGCGAGCGCGCTGGTCGCTTCGCCTGCTCGGCGGCTTCGAGCTTAGGATGCTGCTCGACAGCGAGAGAGCGGCATCGCTCGGAAAGCGCGAGTGCGCGCTGCTCGCCTATCTCGCCCTCAGCCCGCATTGCCGCCAGCCGCGTCGGAAATTGGCGACGCTCTTGTGGGGCGACTCCACCGACGAGACCGCGCTTAACAGTTTGCGCACCTCTGTATGGAACCTCCGCAAAGCGCTTGGCGATGCCGAGCATCGCTTCATTGCCTCCGAAGGCGAAGACATTGTGCTCGACGCTGCAGCCTTTGACGTCGATGCTTTGGTCTTTCGCCGCCTCGCGGCGCAACCGGGCAGGCTAGAGCTGGAAGAGGCGGCGAACCTGTACGCCGGCGAATTTCTGGATGGGCTCGGCATCGAGAACGAGGAGTTCGAATCCTGGCGCCGCGGGGAGGTCGCGCGCTGCCGGGATCAGGCCATCGACGTCCTGAGTCGGCTGACGGCGCTACTGGTCGAGTGCGGCGAGACCGAGCGCGCGATCCAGATCGGCCAGCGAATCTTGACGCTTGAGCCGTTGCATGAGGCAGCCGCGCGCCGCCTGATGCGGCTCTATGGCGAGAGCGGACGGCGCGGAGCCGCGGTCCAACTCTATCGTGCGCTCGCCGGCGCACTGCGAACAGAGCTCGATGCCAAGCCCGAGGCCGAGACGCGCGCTGTTTTTGCGGAGATTGCTCGCGGCAGCGAGGAGCGAGCAAGCCGTTCGGCAACCACGGACGCCAATCTGCCGCCGATCACGACTATGTCTCGCCCAAGCGATGCACCCAGTGGACCGCCGCGGCCGGCCTTCCGGCCGCGCGCGCCTCTGACCATCTTGGCCGGTGTGCTGATCGTCGCGACCGCCTTCATTTCCTATCGGCAGTTTGCGCTTCAGGGCACCCCTGAGGGAATCGTCGCGGAACGAGCCGCTGCGGCCGATCCGGCAAGTGCCATCGCCGTAGCGGTGCTCCCTTTTCTCAATCTTTCCGGCGATGCGAGCCAGGAATTCTTTTCGGACGGGATGACCGAGGAAATCACCGCGGCGCTCGCCATGGTTCCCGATCTCAAGGTTGTCGCACGCACGTCCGCGTTTCAGTTCAAGGGCGAAAAGAACGATGTTCGCGCGGTGGGGCAGGCACTGAACGCGACCCATCTCATCGAAGGTTCGGTTCGCAAGGACGGGAACCGCGTGCGCATCACGGCGCAGCTCATCGAAGTCGGTAACGGGACGCACCTCTGGACCGAGAACTACGACCGCCAGCTCAGCGATATTTTCGCAACCCAGGAGGAGATCGCGCGGACCATTGTCGGCTCGCTGATGACACCTTTGGGTTTGGCGCCGGGCGAAAACCTAGTCTCCAATCGCTCCATCGATCCGGGATCTTATGAGCAATTTCTCCGCGCCCGAATGATACTTCGCAACCGAGGCCCCCAAGGCAGCCAACAATCGACGGTGCAGGATAGGTTCGCCGGTGCAGTTGCAATGCTGGAGGAAGTGGTCGCTCGCGATCCGGGCTATGCGCCGGCCTGGGCACTGCTGTCGATGATGACGTCGGACCGCAACAAGAAGGAAACGGCCGCACGAGAAGCCATTCGACTGGATCCCCGCAATGCGGCTGGTTATGGCGCACTGGCGCTGAGCGGAGTTTTTGGACTCGGCAACTTCGCGAGTTACGAAGATTTGTATAGGAAGGCGCTCGCGCTGGATCCCGACGAACCCGAAGTTCTGAACCTTCTAGCGAGTCTTCTGACGTCCACCGGTCGCATCAAGGAAGCCTTGAGCATCCGGGAAAGACTGCGGACGGTGGAACCGTTCATCCCTCAATACAACAACCACATCGCCAACCTCATGCTGATCGACGGGCAGAACCAGGCCGCGATCGCGATCCTCGAAGCGTTACCTGCAGCCTCTCGCTTCAACGTAACTCTCGCCCACGCTTATGCGGCGGAAGGGCGGTATGGAGAGGCGGCGGACACCCTTCTCGCCGCAAAGGAATGGAATCGGATTGCCGGACCGCAAGAAGACGCAGCGCGGCTGCTGCGCAGCGCTCCAACGAAGGTCAAGGCGCCGGAAGCTCTGCCCGTATTCCGGAACGAGCTATCCTACGTCTACGGCTATATTAGCGCGCAGGATCGCGGCTTGGACGATCCCGAGCGCGGGATTGCTGAAGGTAAACACCTAGTAATGCCTCGAGTTCGACATTTATGGTCTCCCGAGTACGCTCCGATCCGCAAGACGGAACGATTCAAGGCATTCGTGCGCAACGTGGGATACGTCGACTATTGGCGCGCGCGCGGCTGGCCTGACCGCTGCCGACCCGTCGGCGCCGACGATTTCGTCTGCACTTGAGGCGCACGGCCTCGCCGACAGATCGATTTCGCCATAGAACCTTCGCGCGGTTGACCGCTCGTTGCAACCCGTGCAAGCACAGCCCATGCACACCAAATCCTCGCCGCCGCTCATCGCCGGTCTTTCAGAAATCGCCTCCGAGTACGACGGCGTTATCTGCGACGTCTGGGGCGTGCTGCACAACGGCCGGGAGAAGTTCGCACCCGCCATCGATGCGATGCGCCGGTTCCGCGCCACCCGCGGGCCCGTCGTGCTCGTCTCCAATGCGCCCCGCCCGCCGGAAGGCGTCACCGCACTCTTCGACAAGCTCGGTATCCCGCATGATTTCTACGATTCGGTCGTCACCTCGGGCGGCGAGACGCGCGAGGATCTCGTGCGCCGGACCGCAAACGGCAGGCGGCTGAAGCTTTTTTATCTCGGTCCGGCCCGCGATCATCCGCTGTTCGACGGCCTGAACATCGAATTGGCCGAGGTCAACGACGCCGAGCTCGTGCTGTGCACCGGGCTCTATGACGACGAGACGGAAACGCCCGACGACTATCGCGAGCTGCTGGAGCACTTCCGGCTGCGGGGCTTGCCGTTCCTTTGCGCCAACCCGGACATCGTCGTGCAGCGCGGCGACAAGCTCATCTACTGCGCGGGCGCGATTGCGCGGCTTTACGAGACCATGGGCGGCGAGGTGATCTACTATGGCAAGCCCTATGCGCCTATTTTTGTAGCAGCAACTAGGGAATTGCACAGACATCGTGCGGGGAATCGGCCGCTCATCATCGGCGACGGACCGGAAACCGACATCATCGGCGCCAATCGCGCTGGAATCGACGCGCTTTTCATCGTCGGCGGGATACACGGCGCGCTGATTGCCGATCCCTCGGGCATCGCTCGGATGCTTTCGGAAAGCGGCGTGCACGCCCGGGCGCTCATGCCCGCGCTCTCGTGGTGACTTGACTTGCCCCTGACCGAACCGCCCGATAGAAAACGTTTGATCGGGGACTGTTCATGAACAACGACGACATCGTCAGCTTTTTTATCGAAGATCTTCAGGTCGGGCAGAGCGCGAGCTACGAGCGCGCCATCAGCGAAGCCGATGTCCGCGAGTTCGCCCTGATGTCGGGCGACTTCAATCCGGTGCACCTCGACGAAGCCTATGCCCAGGCAACCCGCTTCAAGGGGCGCATCGTGCACGGCATGCTGCCGGTCACCTTCGTTTCGACGGTGCTGGGAACGCGCCTGCCGGGCGCGGGCTCGATCTTCATGGGGGCCAGTTTCCGCTTCAAGGCGCCGGTCCGCATCGGCGATACCGTGATCGCCACCTGCACCGTGCGCGAGATCAATGCCCCCAAGGGCCGCGTCAGCTTCGAGTGCATTTGCACGGTCGGCGACACGGTCGTCGTCGAGGGCGATGCCCTGGTCAAAGTTCCATCGCGGGACGCGCCAGCGAAGGCGCCGGCCGAATCGGTCTGATGAAGATTTTGCGTCACTATCGGGATTGTCCCGCCGATGCGAAGGGCGCCGTGGTGGCCCTGGGGAATTTCGATGGCGTGCATCTCGGCCATCGCGCGCTGCTTTTGGAGGCAAGGCGCCTCGCCCGCGAGCTGAAGCGCCCCTTCGGGGTGATCGTCTTCGAGCCCAATCCGCGCGAGTTCTTCCGCCCCAAGGACGAGCCCTTCCGCCTGACGCCGTTCCGCGCCAAGGCGCGGCTGCTCGCTGAGCTCGAGGTCGATCTACTGATCGTCCTCACCTTCGACGCCGCGATGGCGTCCATGTCGGCCCAGGATTTCGTCTTCGACATTCTGGTCAAGGAGCTCGCAGTCACCCATGTCGTGATCGGGAAGGATTTCCGCTTCGGCAAGGGACGCAGCGGCGACGCCGCGGTGCTCGGCTATATGGGCGAGATGGAAGGCTTCGGCACCACCGTATTCTCGCCGGTCATCGCCGACGGCAGCGTGAAGATCTCCTCATCCGACATCCGCAGCGCGCTCGAGGCCGGCAGGCCCGACGAAGCCGCGCGCCTGCTCGGCCATTGGTGGCGGGTCGAAGGCCATGTCGGGCAAGGCGACAAGCGCGGCAGCGGGTTCGGCTTCCCGACCGCCAATCTCAAGCTCGAGCACACGCTCCTTCCCGCCTTCGGCATCTACGCCGTCCGTACGCATCTGCCCGACGGGCGCGTCTTCGACGGCGCCGCAAGCTTCGGCCTCCGCCCGACTTTCGCGCTCGAATCCCCGCTCCTGGAGGTCCACCTCTTCGGTTTTTCGGGCGATCTCTACGGCGCGCTGATCGCGGTCGAATTCATCGCCTGGCTCCGCCCCGAAAAGAAGTTCGACACCATCGACGCGCTAAAGGCCCAGATCGCCGCCGATTGCGACGAAGCCAAACGCATTCTGGCCCTGGCGCCTCGCGTCCCTGGGCTCGCCGCTGCAACACCTTAGGGCAGTGTCACCGGCCCCAAGGCCGCCGTGGCATCCCACACGCCCTCCATCTGCGGCTCGATCTCGCCGGGCCGGTACATGCGGATGATGATGTCCATGGCCGGCCGGATGCGTTCCTCGACCCGATCGGGGAGCGCGTAGCTCGAGCCCCCTGTGGCGTAGGCACGGCCGCTATAAGTCCCGTACCCTTCATTCGTTCTCGACGGCTGGTTGTGCAAGACGCGACCGGGGAGTCGCACAGTGACGGTGTGGGTCAGATCATCGGCCGTCAGAACCACGAAATAGCGGTAGCCGCTTGCGGCTGTGAGTCGGCCGGCTTCTGCCAGAACATCGTGAACGACCCGATCGCGATCGGCGGGCCCGCTGCCTTCGGCGGAAATGATCGCGGTGTTTTCGCTCAGCATCGTGCCGCTTGCAGACGCGCAGCCGAGAAGAACGACACATGCCAGCGAGGCGATCGCGTTGCGCATAAAGCCCCATCCCCAGAACAGCGGCATCTTACATCATTCTCATTGTCTTTTCGACCCTGGCTCGTGGTTGCTGGACCGGCGCTTTGCCTGCTGATAAAACCGCGCTTCACGGAGCGATTCAAGGTCGCGAGTAGAGGACAGAGCCTGCGAATTCGCCGCCCGGCATAGCCCGCTGGGCGCTGCCGGGATGTTGTCTCTCTCTCCCCCGTCCACCTAGCAAGGACCTCGCGACCCCCCCATGTCCGAAACCAAACCGCCCGACACCAAATCGCCCGACGCGAAATCGCCTGACGCCAAAGACGCCGACACGAAACACGACTACCGCTCCACCCTGTTCCTGCCCTCGACCGAGTTCCCGATGAAGGCGGGCCTCCCCGATGCCGAGCCTCGGTGGCTCAAGCGCTGGGAGGAGATGGGGCTGTACCGGAAGCTGCGCGAGAGCGCGCAAGGCGCGCCGCTCTTCGTCCTCCACGACGGACCGCCTTACGCGAACGGCGACATCCATATCGGCACCGCGCTCAACAAGATCCTCAAGGATTTCGTCGTCCGCTCGCGCCAGATGCTCGGCTACGACGCGCCCTACGTCCCGGGCTGGGACTGCCATGGCCTCCCGATCGAATGGAAGATCGAGGAAGAATATCGCGCGAAGGGCAAGTCGAAGGACGAAGTCCCCGTCAACGAGCTGCGCGCCGAGTGCCGCGCCTTCGCGCTCAAATGGATCGACGTCCAGCGCGAACAGTTCAAGCGGCTCGGCTGTGTCGGCCTGTGGGAGCGGCCCTACACCACGATGGCGTTCCCCGCCGAAGCCCAGATCGTGCGCGAGCTGCATAAATTCGTCATGAACGGGCTGCTCTATCGCGGCTCGCGCCCCGTGATGTGGTCGCCGGTCGAGAAGACCGCGCTCGCCGAAGCCGAAGTCGAATATCACGAGAAATCATCGCCTCAGGTCTACGTGAAGTTTCCCGTCCTCGCCGGTCCCGACGCGCTCAAGGATGCGAGCGTCGTCATCTGGACGACCACGCCCTGGACGATCCCCGGCAACCGCGCGATCGCCTATTCGCCTACGCTCCCCTACGGTCTCTACGAAGTGACCGCGGTGGAGGAGGGCAGCAGCGCGAAGCCGGGCGAAAAGCTGCTGCTCGCCGATGGTTTGGCGGAGCAGGTGGCCAAGCACGCCAAGATCCAGATCACCCGTATCGCCCCCGTGAAACCGGCCGAGCTTCAGGTCCGTCATCCGTTCCACGGTAGCGGCTACGACTTCGTCGTGCCGCTTCTGCCCGGCGAGCACGTCACCGCCGACACCGGCACTGGTTTCGTGCACACCGCCCCCGGCCACGGCGAGGACGACTTCGAGCTCGCGCGCAAATTCAAGATCGAGATCCCCTTCACCGTCGGCGAGGACGGCTCGTTCCTTCCGAACGTACCGCTCTTCGCGGGCAAACGCGTGCTCACGCCCGACGGCAAGGACGGCGACGCCAATGGTGCCGTGATCAAGGAGCTGATCGGCCGCTGCGCGCTGCTCTCCAAGGGCACGCTGCGCCACCAATATCCGCACTCCTGGCGCTCCAAGGCCCCTGTCATCTTCCGCGCGACGCCGCAATGGTTCGCCGCCATCGACAAGCCGTTCACGGGCTCGAACGAGTCCACCTTGCGTGAGCTTGCCGTCGGCGCCATCGCCGCCACCCGCTGGTATCCGCGCGCGGGCGAAAACCGTATCGGCGCGATGGTCCGGGACCGTCCCGATTGGGTGCTGTCGCGCCAGCGCGCCTGGGGCGTCCCCATCGCGGTGTTCGTGCACAGGAAGTCGGCCGAGCTCTTGCGCGACGACGCCGTCAACACCCGCATCGCCGATGCCTTCGAAGCCGAAGGTGCGGACGCCTGGTTCAATTCGCCGCCGTCGCGGTTCCTTGGCCAGCGCGACGCGAGCGAATACGAGCAGGTCACCGACATCCTCGACGTCTGGTTCGATTCCGGCTCCACCCACGCCTTTGTGGTGGAGAACCCGGTCAATGACGCTTGGCCCAAGAAAGACCGCGCCGATCTCTATCTCGAAGGCTCGGATCAGCACCGCGGCTGGTTCCAGTCCTCGCTCCTGGAATCCTGCGGCACGCGCGGCCGCGCGCCCTACGAAGCCGTGCTGACGCATGGCTTCGTGCTCGACGAGCAGGGCCGCAAGATGTCGAAATCGCTCGGCAACGTGGTTGCGCCCCAGAAGATCGCGCAGCAGAACGGCGCCGAGATCCTTCGCCTCTGGGTCGCGAGCTCGGATTTCACCGAAGACCTGCGCATCGGCCCCGAGATCATCAAGGCCTCCGTCGACTCCTATCGCCGTCTGCGCAACACGATCCGATTCATGCTCGCCAATCTCGCGAGCTTCGATGAGAGCGAGCGCCTCGCCCATTCCGAGA
>Ga0137427_10001535_pt1 | contig 10332 bp, 12 predicted proteins | sample EasRivERMZT700_2_FD_102309 | JGI IMG/M metagenome (GOLD analysis project Ga0137427, IMG submission 102309) | Soil microbial communities from meander-bound floodplain in the East River, Colorado, USA - East River MetaG ERMZT700_2 | ecosystem: Environmental > Terrestrial > Soil > Floodplain ...
ACGGCGAATTCGCTGCTGCTGCTTTGCTCGGCCATTTCGAGTTCGTGCATTTCTGGAGGGCAATCCGGCCAGAGCGCAGCGCGCATACGCCGCCATTCGGCAAAATCATCGCGAGTGACTGCGCGGATCATGACGTAAGAATGAGCGACCGCGAAGCGAGAAGCAATGCGCCGGAGATGCGACGCTGCCTCACATCGTCTCAGATACAAGATGATCGCGCGTCCAAAATCGTTGCGCAGGTGCATCGCGTCATTCAGCATGCGTGGCATGAAATCCACCGGGAGTTGTGTGCTCCGCGGTCTGGCGTGCGTGGCGGTTTTGATGGCGTGTGGGAGGACGGCCCTGGCGGCGGAGGTCGAGTGGCAGCGGCTTTCGAGTACGAACGGTGCGCTGCCCGCGCCGGGCGAATCGACACAGCAGACCGGGTCGCTAGTCGCAGATCTCGACAGGGACGGCGTAAAGGATTTCGTGTTAAGTTTTCGCAAGGTTGGCCCGGCACTGGTGTGGTATCGCCGAACGGCAACGGGCTGGGACCGATACGTGATCGATAGGGATTTTCTGACGATCGAGGCCGGTGGCGCTTCGCACGACATCGACGGTGATGGCGATGTTGACCTTGTCTTTGGCGGGGACTGGCAAAGCAATCAGGTGTGGTGGTGGGAAAATCCGTCGCCGAGTTTCGATAAGAACGTTTCGTGGAGACGTCGTTTTATCAAGAGCAACGGAAAGACACAGCATCACGACCAGGTGTTCGGCGATTTTAAGGGCACGCGCAAAGCGCAGCTCGCCTATTGGAATCAGCAGGACAAAACGCTTTTTCTCGCCGATATCCCGAAGGAACCGCGCAACGCTGAGCCGTGGCCGGCGCACGCAATTTTCAGCGGGCAGGCCGGCGAAGGTGTGGCCGAGGCGGCGCGCTACGCGGAAGGGGCTGCGGCGGCGGATATCGACGGCGATGGCAAAGTCGATCTTCTGGCCGGCAATTATTGGTTTAAACATATCAACGGGAACGACTTCAAGGCTGTGAAGGTCGGAACGATTGGCGGACGCATCGCCGCAGGGAAGTTTAAACCCGGCAGGTTTTTGCAGATCGTGATTGCGCCGGGAGACGGCGTTGGACCGTTGAAGTGGTACGAGTGCAAAGGCGAGCCAACGAACGCCGGCGACTGGGTTGGGCACGATTTGGCGGGGCGCGATTTGATCCACGGCCATACGCTGGAGGTGGGCGATATTGATGGCGACGGCAACCCGGACATCTTCGCCGCTGAGATGGCGAAGTGGACGGAGAAAAAGACGGAGCCGGACAATCCGAATGCGGAAGCATTTATTTTTTATGGCGATGGGAAAGGAGAGTTTCGGAAAGCGGTGCTCGCGAAAGGCCACGGTTTTCACGAAGGCCGCCTGGCTGATCTCGATGGCGATGGCGATGTGGACATACTGAATAAGCCGTACAATTGGGAAGCGCCGCGCGTGGATGTTTGGCTGAATAATGGCACGGGAAAGAAATAGCCAGGGAGCAGTCTAAACGCTGGCGCGAATGTGGCCGTGGCGGTACGATGCGCGCATGACTGATAGTGTGGTGGCAAATGCGACAGCAGCAGCGCGGGCGGATGGACGGCAACCGGGACAATTGCGACCGGTGCGGTTCCAAAATGGCATCGCGCCCCACGCCACAGGATCCACGCTCGTCGAATTCGGGGATACGCGGGTGATTTGTGGAGTCACAGTCGAGGAGAGCGTCCCGCGTTGGATGAAAGAGCAGAACGTCACCGGCGGCTGGATCACCGCGGAGTATTCGATGCTCCCCTACTCCACTCTTCAGCGGAAACAGCGCGATATTTCCAAGGGAAAGATCGACGGACGGTCGCAGGAAATCCAGCGGCTGATTGGCCGCGCGATGCGCGCCGCGATCGATCTTGAAAAAGTGGGCGCGCGCACGATCTGGATCGATTGTGACGTGCTCCAGGCGGACGGCGGCACGCGGACCGCCGCGATTACCGGTGCTTACGTCGCGCTCTCGCTCGCGGTTCGCAAGCTCATCGCGGATGGCAAGCTCGCGCAGGATCCTTTGCTTTCTCCGGTTGCTGCCGTGAGCGTGGGGATCGTTTCCGGTCAACCGATGATGGATCTTTGCTACACTGAGGACGTCGCCGCCGCGGTGGACCTCAATCTCGTGATGAATGGAGCGGGCGAGTTTATCGAATTGCAGGGCACGGGCGAGGAGGCGACCTTCACCGAGACTCAGCTCGCGGGCCTGTTGACCCTCGGCAAGGCGGGCATTCGCGATCTGATCGCGAAGCAGGCTGCCGCCATTTCAAGCCCTTAGAGCAAATTGGATTGCCTCAAGCCGCGCGCCGCGTAATTTCTCCGCAAGAATTTTCCTCCTGTGGGCGCGAAATTTTGGAACCGACTTGGGTTCGAGCGCGACTTGTGGCAAAAGGGCACGCTCAACGTCGCCGGGGTCGACGAAGCGGGCTGCGGGCCTTTGGCCGGGCCGGTTGTCGCCGCCGCGGTCCTTTTTCCATGCTCGTGGCTTGAGGCCGGTCTCTACAGCAAACTGCGCGGCCTGAACGACTCGAAGCAACTGACGGAGGAAGATCGGGAGCGATTTTATTCCATCATCACGACGCATGCTGAAATCACTTACGGCATTGGAGTCGTCGACGTGGAGACAATTGACCAAATCAATATCCTCCAGGCGGCGCACCGGGCAATGAACATTGCGCTGGATCAATTGCGACCAGCCGCCCAGCACGTCCTCGTCGATGGCCGCCCCGTGAAGTCCCTGAAAGTGCCTCACACGCCGATCGTAAAGGGCGACTGCAAAAGCTACTCGATTGCCGCGGCGAGCGTGCTGGCCAAGGTGACGCGCGACCGGCTGATGGTGGAACTCGATCGCCAGCATCCCGGATATGGATTTGCGGAGCACAAAGGCTACAGCACGCCGCAACATCTGGCGGCGTTGCGCGAACGGGGACCCTGCGCGATCCATCGCAGGAGCTTCTCCCCCTTCCAGCCGAAGGAAATGGATCTGTTTGCCGATGCAGCTTCGCCTGCCAGCCCCCAGGCCCCGCCGGCACAATGATCGATCTGGCGCGATGGTTTACGACACTGCGCGAGACGCGCCAGCGCACCGAGCACCTGCGCCGCGGACGACTTGGCGAACGCGCGGCGCGCGCGCACTTGCGCCGGATTGGGATGAAATTTCTGACGGCGAACTTTCGCGGGCGCGGCGAAGCCGACCTGGTCTTTCGCGATTCAAACGTGCTGGTGTTCGTCGAGGTCAAGACGCGTTCCAGCGAGGTGTGGGTCCGCCCCGCCCAGGCCGTCGACACACGCAAGCAGCGGCTCTTGACGCAAACGGCGTTGGATTACCTTCGCCTGCTTAGGTTTCCTGACGTGCCCGTCCGGTTCGACATCGTGGAAGTCCTGCTTGCGAACGGCAAAGTCCGCGAGGTTCGGCACCTGCCGAACACATTCCGCATGTCGCCGCCGTATCGTTATCGTTAGTGCGTTTCTTGACGGTGCGCCGGGCCGCTGGTACGGTGCAGTCGCGGAATCCGAGGGCGATGAACAATTACGGTGAATATCAATTCCTCGCGGTGTTCCTGGTGGTGGCAGTGCTGTTCGCGCTGGCGCCGCTCGGGTTGGCGCGCCTGTGGGCAAAAAAATTCTCGCCGCAGAAACCGGGCGCGCAAAAAAACGCCGTCTACGAATGTGGTCTGGAGGCCCGCGGCTCGACGGCGATTCGGTTCAAATCCGAATACTACATTTACGCGATCATTTTTCTGATCTTTGACGTGGAGGTCTTGTTCCTCGTGCCGTTCGCGGTCGCGTTTCTGAATCTTCCGGTCGGGGCGTTCATTGCCATGCTCGTGTTCATCCTGCTTCTTGCGGAAGGACTGGCGTGGGCATGGATGAAAGGAGTGCTCACGTGGAAATGAACACTCCCGGACCAGACGAGGGACTGCGCAGCGAGTTGAGCAAGCAGGGGATTTTTACCGTCAAGCTCCAGGACATGTACAACTGGGGCCGCAAGAACTCCATCTGGCCGCTGCAGTTCGGCCTCGCCTGTTGCGCCATCGAGATGATCGCCGCCTCCATGGCACGTTATGATCTCGCGCGCTTCGGCGCGGAAGTGTTCCGGCCCTCACCGCGGCAGGCGGACCTCATGATCGTCGCCGGCACCGTTACCAAAAAAATGGCCCCGCAAGTTGTGCGCCTCTACAATCAAATGCCCGAACCAAAGTACGTGATCGCGATGGGCGCGTGCGCGATTTCGGGAGGGCCGTTCAAGCAGGGCTACAACGTGCTCAAGGGCATCGACCGATACATTCCCGTGGATGTACATATTCCCGGCTGCCCGCCGCGACCCGAAGCGCTCATGCACGCCTTCATGACGTTGCAGCGCAAAATCGATGCACAAGCCCTCACCGGCGAAAATCGCCCGCGTCATCTCGATCCCGCGGCACCCAGTGAATTCCCAGTGCCCGCGCTCGGTGAAGATGACATTGTTCCGGCGAAGAACGAGCGCGTCTGGGAGGCTCCCGTCTTAATTCGGTAGTGCGATGTTGGCCATCGATCAAATCGCCCGCCGCATTCAGGACGCCGTTCCCGGCGTGCGTGTCGAAGTGATTCCTAACGACACACCTTCGGCTCAACTGTCGTTGCTCATTTCAACGGAACACGCGCTCGCAGTGGCGAATTTCCTAAAGACCGATTCGGAGCTTCAGCTCGACTACGCATCGAGCGTCACGGGCGTCGATTGGCTCGATGCTGTCATCAAGACGAAGACCAAAGTGAAGAAGGTTGTCGATGGCGTGGAGAAAGAGGTTGAGGAAACGACGGAAACGAAACGCCCTGGCTACCTTGAAGTCGTTTATCATCTTTACTCAATGCGCCTGAAGCACGGCCCGTTGATCATCCGCCAGCGCACTGGCAATCGCTCCGATCAAAATCACGTCACGTCACTCACGCCCGTATGGCGCGGCTGCGAATTCCAGGAGCGCGAGGTCTACGATCTCTACGGGGTCGTTCTCGATGGCCACCCTGATCTGCGCCGCGTCCTGATGTGGGACGGCTTCAAGCACTACCCGATGCGCAAGGATTACGTCCCACCTGACGACTTCGAATACGAACCGACGCCGCACGGCGAAGTCCACGCACGCGCGAAGGAGCATTATCCACAATGAGCCTCGAGACGGAAATCTCACCCGCGCGGCAATACTCCGTTCTGCCGAAGACCAGCGCTGACGGTTCGGTTGACGGCGAACTGCTCGAAGTCGCCATGGGACCGCAGCACCCGTCCACGCACGGCGTCTTTCGCATGGACGTCGTTCTGGACGGCGAGACCGTGGTAAAACTGAAGCCAGTCTTCGGTTACCTTCATCGCAATCACGAACAGATCGCCGAGAGTGCGAGCTATCTCGGCTCGATGCCATACACAGATCGCCTCGATTACTTTTGTTCGCTCACAAACAACTGGGCTTACGCGCTCACCGTCGAAAAACTCGCAGGCCTGCAACCGCCCGAGCGCGCTGAATACATTCGCGTAATCACGGCCGAGTTGACCCGCGTCGTCAATCACACCTGCCTCGCGGGTTTTCTGCTCATGGACATGGGCGCGCTCGGCACGCCCCTGATGTACGCGTTCCGCGAGCGCGAAAAGATTCTCGACCTCTTTGAATCACTCACCGGCGCGCGCATGATGTGCAATTATATGCGCTTCGGCGGTTGCCGCGTCGACTTGCCCGCGGGCTGGCTGGAGGAAGCGCGCAAAGTGGTCGCCGATTATCCCGCGTTTCTGGACGAGTTCGAAAACCTCCTCAACACGAACGAAATCCTGATGGCCCGCACGCAAAAGGTCGGCGTGCTCTCGCGCGACCTCGCCATCAACGCCAGCATCAGCGGTCCCATGCTGCGCGCCAGCGGCGTCGATTACGACATCCGCAAGGTCGACAAATACGGCATCTACGACCGTTTCGAATTCCGCGTGCCGCTCGGGGATCACGGCGACGTTTACGACCGCTACATGGTCCGCGTGCTCGAGATCCGCGAGTCACTAAAGATTCTGCAGCGGGCGCTCAAGGACCTTCCCGAAGGCCCGATCATGGACCCGAAGGCGAAGATTCGTGGCTTTCGCCCGAAATCCGGCGAGTCGTATGGCCGCATCGAAGCGCCGAAGGGGGAGCTTGGTTTTTATGTCATCAGCGATGGGAGCCCGAATCCGTATCGGTACCACGTCAGAGCTCCAAGCTTTATTAATTTAACCATCCTCGAAGATATGTGCATCGGCCACACGGTTGCCGACGTGGTGGTGATTCTCGGCAGCGTGGACATTGTGCTCGGCGAGGTTGACCGATAGATTACGCCAAGATGCTCGGCTCAGGAATAGCGAAAGGTCTGAAGGAAACTGCGCGAAATTTTTTCGGCAGCTACACTAACGAGTCTCGCCTGGTCACGGTCGAATATCCCGAGGAGCGCGAGCCTCTAAAGGAAGCCACGCGCCATTTTCCGTTCCTGGTTTACGATGGCCTGGATCCCGCGGCCGGTTTGCGTTGCGTCGCGTGCCAGATTTGCGAGAAGGAATGCCCCCCGCAGTGCATCTACATCATCAAGGACACCGTCAAGAAGCCGGACTACACGGGCAAGATGCAGATTCAACCGAAGGTCTTTGATATCGATGTCTCCGTCTGCATGAGCTGCCAGATTTGTGTCGAGGTCTGTCCGTTCGAGGCGATCAAGATGGACAACGAATACGAGTTGAGCACGAGCGACCGGTTCGATGGTCTGCTCCAGCGTAAAGACGATTTGTGGAAGTCGAACGAGTATTACCACAAGATTCATCCCACCGAAGCCGCTGAGGTGGATCGCCGGCTCGCCGAAGAAAAAGCCAAAGCGGAAGCCAAGGCAAAAGTTGACGCTGAAGCGAAAGCCAAAGCGGCTGCGGAAGCAAAGGCCAAAGCTGCGGCGGCTCCGGCAACGCCCGCAACGCCACCACCTGCTGCCAATCCCGCTTCGTCGTGATCGAGAGCGTTATACAGTTTTTCGTGATGATCTGGAAGGCCGTTTCCGATCAGTTGGATCCAAAAGCCGGTTTCTTGGCCACGCTCAATCCGGATTTTCAACCCTGGGTTTCCGTTCTTCTTTCGATTACGCCCATCCTGGTGTTGTTCCCGCTGCTGTTCGGCATTACCACTATTCTCGAACGCAAAGGCCTCGGGCGAATGCAAAATCGCCTCGGTCCGAATCGCGTCGGCCCCTTCGGTTTCGCACAGTTCGTGGCCGACGGACTGAAAATGCTCACGAAGGAAGACATCGTCCCGCGCGCCGCGGATCGCATCCTCCATTTCATCGCTCCGTTCGTGCTGCTCGTTCCCGTGTTGCTCGCTTTTTCCGTGCTGCCCTATGGCCGTAACATGGTCCCGATCGACATCGACGGGGGACTTCTCTTCTTTTTTGCCGTCGGTTCGGCCACAGAGCTGTCCGTGTTCATGGCCGGTTGGTCCAGCCGCAACAAATACTCGCTCCTCGGCGCGATGCGCGGCATCGCCCAAATGATCAGCTACGAACTGCCTCTTGTTCTCTCGGCGTTGACGGTAGTAATGATGGTCGGTTCGCTGCGGCTCACGCAAATCGTGGATGCACAATCGGCCACGCTCTGGGGCGGGCTTCACGCCTGGCATTTTTTCACTCCGTGGGGCTTCGCCGGGTTCTTCCTGTTCCTCGTCGCGGCGACGGCGGAATCCAACCGCACGCCTTTCGACATTCCCGAAGCCGAGTCCGAAATCATCGCCGGTTACCTCGTCGAATACTCGGGCTTTAAGTATGCGCTGTTCTTCCTCGGGGAATACCTTGGCCTTTTTGCCGTGAGCGCGCTCGGCATCACGTTGTTCCTCGGCGGCTGGCTTCCGCCATTCGCCTTCCCCTTCCTCGGCGCTGTCCCTTCCTGGCTGTGGTTCGGCCTGAAATTGTTCGCCATGATCTTTTTCTTCATTTGGATTCGCGGGACGCTCCCACGTCTGCGCACTGATCAACTCATGGCCTTCGCGTGGAAGTTCATGCTGCCGATGACCCTCATCAACATCCTTATCGCCGGTCTCTGGCGTTTCTCGCGCGACTGGCAACTGCCCGCCGGTGCGGTCGCCCGATGGATCATTTGCGCCGTCTTGTTGCTCGGCGCCTACTACATCTTTGGCCGCGCCCTGCAACCACGCCTCGCCAAACGCACCTACCGCTACGCGGAATGACCTTTCACTTCGAACGTTGCAAAACGGGCGATGAATCTCTTGATACTCGAACCCACCAAAACCGCGCGAATGCTTTCCCCTCTCCTGAGGGAGAGGGTTAGGGTGAGGGCAACACTCATTCGGGCTTTGTCATTCTTTCGTCATTCGACATTAGTCATTTGTCATTAAAATTCGTTGCTTTCACCCCTTGCTCCGGGATTAACTCCCGCCGTCCATGGACGCGGCTTTTGTAACGATTGCGGGACTAATTGTAATCAGCGCGCTCGCGGCGATGACGCTTCGCAACCTTGTCCATTGCGCGCTTTGTTTGACAATTACCTTCGCGGGCCTCGCGGCGCTCTACCTCAAGCTCAACGCGCAATTCGTCGGGCTCGCCCAGGTTCTCGTCTACATTGGCGCGGTCGCGATTCTCATCGTCTTTGCGATCCTGCTGACGCGCAGCGATGACCAGGCGCCGCGGGCGGCAGTGCTATCACCCGGTTGGTGGCTCGGCGTTGCAATTGCCCTCGCGGTTTTCTCCGTCATCGCCGGCGCCATCGGCACCAGTAGCGCCTCGACTCCCCGGGCCACCGCTGCGCCCGGCGTCACCGTCCGCGAAATCGGCGACAAGCTCATGCGCGATTACGTGCTGCCGCTGGAAATCGTCGGCCTCCTTCTTACCGCAGCCATGATCGGCGCAGTCGTTATTGCGATGCAGGAACGAAAAAAATCATGAACCCGCTCCACGGCTATTTACTGCTCGCCGCCCTCCTGTTTTCCATCGGCCTCGCCGGCGCGCTGACCCGTCGCAATGCCATCCTCGTTCTCGTCGGCATCGAGCTTATGCTCAACGCGGCCAACCTGAACTTCATCGCCTTCTGGCGTTACGGCGCGAAACCCGAGGCGCTCGGCGGAGTCATGTTCGCCATATTCTCCATCGGAATCGCCGCCGCTGAAGCCGCCGTCGGCCTCGCGCTCATCATCGCGATCTACCGGCACTACAAAACGGCAAACGTCGACGAAGTAAGTTCGATGAAGGGGTAACTGGTGACGGGCGCTGTTCAAAGTCTTTGGCTTGTGCCGGCGCTTCCGCTGCTTGCGGCGGGAATTCTTTCGCTCACGCCTCGCCAACATCGCCGATTCGCCTCCACGCTGGCCATCCTCGCCATGGTGGGAAGCTTCGTCATTTCGTGCGGGGCGTTTATCGCGACGCTCTCGCAACCCGGCGCCCGGGCGGTCTTCAACTTTCCCTGGATGCAATTTGGCGAAAGCACGCTGCGTCTCGGCTGGGTGCTCGATCCGCTCACCGCCTGCATGATCATGATGGTCACGTTCGTCGGCGCGCTCATCTTCATTTTCAGCGTGGGCTACATGGCCGAAGACGAGAACTTCACGCGGTTCTTCTGTTTTCTCTCGCTGTTCGCGGCCGCGATGCTCGGCCTTGTCATCGCCAATAGCCTGCTGCTCCTGTTCATGTCCTGGGAACTGGTCGGCCTGGCCTCTTATCTTTTGATCGGCTTTTGGTATCACAAGCCGAGCGCTGCCGCCGCCGCGAAGAAGGCGTTTATCGTCACGCGCATCGGTGACATCGGATTTTTCATCGGCATCCTCTGGCTCTACTCCGAAACCGGCACGCTTTTGTTCTACGATAACGGCAACGGCTGTCTCGAAACTTCCGCCCTTACCGCGCTCGTCGCGAAAACCACTATCGGCGGGATGATCGTCTCTACCGCGATTTCGATGCTGATCTTCTGCGGCGCGGTCGGCAAGTCCGGCCAGGTGCCCCTGCACGTCTGGCTGCCGGACGCCATGGAAGGCCCCACGCCGGTCAGCGCATTGATCCACGCCGCCACGATGGTCGCCGCCGGCGTGTTCCTCGTCGCGCGAGTCTATCCGCTGATGGACGCAGATCCTGCCGGCATTGCTGGCCGTTCTGCTGCGCTCTCCGTGGTCACATGGGTCGGCGCGATCACAGCCATTTTTGCCGCGCTCATCGCCGTCGCCCAAACCGACATCAAACGCATTCTCGCCTACTCCACCGTCTCGCAACTCGGCTATATGATGGTTGGCATTGGCGTCGGCGGACCCGCGGTCGGGATGTTCC
>Ga0137427_10001539_pt1 | contig 10319 bp, 2 predicted proteins | sample EasRivERMZT700_2_FD_102309 | JGI IMG/M metagenome (GOLD analysis project Ga0137427, IMG submission 102309) | Soil microbial communities from meander-bound floodplain in the East River, Colorado, USA - East River MetaG ERMZT700_2 | ecosystem: Environmental > Terrestrial > Soil > Floodplain ...
GCTCCCGCGATTGTTGTAGGCCTCGGCAAAGGAGGGCCGCAGCTCGATGGCTCGGTCGTAGCTCGCGAGCGCCTCGTCCAGACGCTGCATTTCCTTGAGCGCGGCCCCGCGGTTGTTGAACGCATCGGCAAAGTTCGGCTTCAGCTTCAGCGCCGCATCGATTCTCTCGATCGCCGCCGCGTGATTGCCACATTGCGCATCGATCACCCCCAAGAGGTGAAGGCAATCGACATCGTTTGGCTGCGCTTCGAGGATCTTCTTGTAAATCCGCTCCGCTTCGCTCACGCGCCCTTTCCGGTGCAACGCAGCCGCATCCTTGAACATTCGCCGGGTCGATTCCGCTACAGCTTCGCTGGTTCCGACCTGGACAGGCCCTAATAGCGCGTCGCCGGACTGAACGCTCGGATCGGGCAACGACGTTTCCGTTTCACCGGTCGATAGATTCCGATTGTCTCGGAGCGCGCGCAGTTCCCGCTCGATTTTCGAGAACACCGACCTCCAACCGCCGTCCGTGTCCTGCCGGAACAGGCGCATCGTCGGATACCAGGGACTGTCCTGTCGATCGAGCAGCCAGCGCCAATCGGGAACATGCTTGAGAGCCACCCAGGTGCGGTGTCCCAAAGCGCCGGCCAAATGGGCGATCGACGTATCCGAGGTGAGGATGAGGTCGAGATGGCTCATCGCCCCCGCACAATCGATGAACGCATCGGAACCGGCGTCGAAATCATCTCCCAGCGTCTCGATCGTAACGTCGGCGGGGAGGGAGCCGAGCTGATCCAACCCGTCATTCCTCTGCAAGCTGATCAGGCGCACCCCCGGCAGACGCGCGAGGCGGACAAACTCGGACAGCGGGATGGATCTGCCGCGGTCTATGTCCCTGTCCGGCCGGCCCTGCCAATTGATGCCGATCTTGAACCCTTGATCGCCGATCGCCCGTCTCCAGCGGGCAACGCGTTTTTCCTCTGGTTTGAGATAGGGGATGGTGTTCGGGATCGAATGTTCATTCGTGCCGAAGAGCAGCGGAAGGCTCATGAGCGGGCACCGATAGTCGAAGTCTCTGTCTTTGAGGGACGCGGGAAGCTCAATCTTCGTGCTCAAGCCCCGCAGCAAACGGCGGAGCTTTGCAGGTGCAAGAAGCGTGACAATGGCGCCGCGCTCCACCAGGAGCGGAACATAGCGGGCGAATTGAATCGCATCTCCCAAACCTTGCTCCGTGTACACCGCGATGCGGCGTCCCGCGATGTCCTCGCCTTGCCATTCGCGAGCGTCGATCGCCGGCCGCTTGGTTGGAAACGCACTCGCCTTCCACCGCCATTCGTAGTCCTGCCACCCTTCCGCATAACGACCTTCGAGAAGCTTAGCTATTCCGCGGTTCAGATGAGCGTCGGCCGTACCGGGCTTAAGCGCCAATCCCTCATCATAGCTGGCAATCGCCTCGTCCAGGCGCTTGAGTTCGGTGAGCGTATTGCCGCGATTGAGAAACGCCTCGGCGTAACCGGGATTGATATCGATAGCACGCTCGAAGCTCGCCAGCGCTTCGTCGAACCGCTTGGCTTTCTTGAGTGCGACCCCGCGATTGTTGAATGCCTCGAAATAATTTGGTTTGAGCGCGATGGCTTGGTCATAGCTTGCAAGCGCCTCGTCGATCCGGCTCAATTTCTTGAGCGTAACTCCCCGATTGTTGAGAGCATCGTGGCTGACGGGCTTGAGGACGATGGCTTGGTCGTAGCTTGCAAGGGCCTCGTCCAGGCGCTCCAGCTCCTGAAGCGCGTTGCCGCGATTGATGAAGGAGTCGACATAGCGGGGGTTGAGCGCGATCGCATGGTCGAAGCTGACAAGCGCCTCATCCACGCGCTTCAGCTCTTTGAGGGCATTGCCGCGGTTATTGAAAGCCTCGGCATAGCCCGGCCTGAGAGCGATGGCCTTGTCGTAGCTCGCCAGCGCCTCCTCGAAGCGCCGTAGCCTCTTAAGGGCAATCCCCCGAGCGTTGAAGGTGTCGGGATTGCTGCCATCGAGAGCGGTCGCTTGGTCAAAATTCGCCAGCGCTTCGGCAAAGCGCCTCGAGCCGAGAAGCTCGTTGCCGCGACTGATGAGCGCGCGGGCGCTGTTGCCGCCCGTATCCGTGAGGCCGCTGGCCTTGGTGCGTTCGGCGAGCGCCAGGGCGTAGTCGGGTTTAAGCGCGAGAGCGCGATCATAGCTTGCAACGGCTTCGTCGATTTTCTTCATCGCCACAAGGACCCGGCCGCGATTGTAGAAGGCTTCGGCGAAGCGGGGTTTCAGCGCGATCGCGCGGTCGTAACTCGCCCGTGCTTCGTCGAAGCGATTGAGCTCCCTTAGGGTGTTGCCCCTGTTATTGAATGCCTCGGCATATCCCGTTCTGTTGACGATTGCCTCGTCGAAGCTGGCCAGCGCATCGTCCAAGCGACCCAGTTCTTTGAGGGTAATTCCGCGGTTGTTGAAAGCGTCCGCGTGGTCTGGTTTGAGTGCAATCGCCCGATCAAAGCTCGCCAGCGCGTCCTCCAGGCGCTTAAGCTCCCTGAGCGCAATTCCCCGATTGTTGAGAGCTTCCGCAACATCCGGTCTGATCTCCAGAGCGTCGTCGATCTGCTCGATCGCCGACGCGTGGTTGCCGCGCTGTAAAGCAATGAGCCCCAGAAGGTGAAGCGCGTCGAAATGCTTGGGCTCCGCCTCAAGAACGAGACGGTAAAGCTTCTCGGCCTCGCCGAGGTGCCCGCCTTGGTGAAGCTTGACGGCCTCGTCAAACGTTGGCTTGAGCTCAAGCGCCAAATGCGAGCCCGAGCCGTTCGAAACTCGTTTCTGGGATTTACCGGACAGCATGGCGTCGCTTTGTGGTGCTCCAACTAGGCTCGTAAGGCATAGCGCCGCCGAATTGAACGGGACAGGGTTGATCGAGGTTAATCTCGAGTCCAGGGTGGCCGATCATCGCGCTCGCCGCCCGCAGTGTATCGTTGTCCCCGGGAAACATGAAGCTGCATCGCTTGGTCCCCGACGTGGGGCGGCGCTTGCGGCAACGCTAGGAACGTTAACCACTGCATCAGACGCCAATAGGGACGTCATGGCGCTAGTTCCAAGCTCGGGATTTGAATTCGCTGATCTCAGGGGGGTACACAACGGTTCCGGACAAGGATTTGTTGCACCGAGAGCGTGGTGTCAGGTAGTTCCGTCTCACGCCAATAGAAAGCCGAGCGGCCGATGCCCGCAATCCTTTACGAACGAAATGCCTATGACACCAGCGGGCCGAGCCTGGTCGGTCTCCAAGCCGCGAACCGTCAATTCCTGGACGCCCTCGTCCGGGACGAACGCCTCGACGAGTTGGGCTGCTATACTGCGGAACAGAAGGATTTCGAGACCTTCTGCACGATGGTCAACCCCGCGAAGCCGGGCAAAAAGACAATCTCTCGAATTCCTTATGGCGACCATGCCGGCTTGTCACGCGCTGGTGTCCTTCATCGCTACGACCCGATCATCACACCACACCTCTGGCATCGCCGCAGCGTCGATCAGCGGCTTTACAGCGTGACTGGGATTATCCACTCGATCAGCTCGCGGCCCATTATGGAAGCCATCGGCGGCTTGGTCGTTGCCCCCTTCCAGCCCTGGGACGCTTTGATTTGTACGTCTCGATCGGGACACAAAGCCGTCACGACGATCCTCAGCAATTGGGCCGACTATCTCGCGCAACGCTTCAACGCGCGGCCAAATCTGAGTATCAAGCTGCCGATCATTCCGCTGGGGCTGGATTGCGAGGCGTTTGATGCCGGCACCGCCACGGCTGACATTCGACTGAAAAACCGCGCGCAGCTTGGCATAGGCGATGAAGATGTTGCGGTGCTGTTCGTCGGGCGGTTGTCCTTCAAACGCAAGTGTCACCCCGTACCGATGTATCTGGCACTCCAACGAGCGCAAAACGCGACGGGCGCCCGCGTCCATTTCATCCAAGCGGGTCAATTCGAAGATGAAAGGGAGGAGGGGGCCTTTCGCGCCGCGGCCGCCCAGTTCTGTCCCGACGTTCGTTGTCATGTCGTCGGTGGAAAAGATGTGTTCCGCGACCGGGGAGTCTGGTTTGCGGGCGATATCTTCCTCTCGCTGTCCGACAACATCCAGGAGACGTTCGGATTGGCCCCCGTCGAGGCCATGGCGGTCGGCCTTCCCGCCGTCGTGGCGGACTGGGACGGATACCGAGACACCGTCCGAGAAGGGATTGACGGGTTTCGGATCCCGACGACGCTGCCGTCGCCGCCGGCGGGACTGGACCTTTCGGAGCGCTATCACGAATTGGGAAATTACCGTCACTATTACGGTACGGTCGCGATGAGCACCGCCGTTGACATCGATGCCTGTGCGGAAGCTCTTGCACGCCTAATTCGGGATCCGGCACTTCGTCGCCGTATGGGACAAAGCGGTCGTGAGCGCGCTCGCACGACGTATGACTGGCGAACTGTTCTCACCGCGTATCATCAACTGTGGGACTCGCTTGGCGAAGCGCGCCATAGCGCGAAGATCGTGGCCCCCACGTTGCCCGGGGAGCCGCCCTATCCGTTATGCGATGATCCGTTTCGCGTGTTCAAGGGTTACGCCAGCCGGACAATCGCTCCCGAGACGATTCTTTCTCTGGGCGATCTCTCCGGCAGTCTGCAACAGCTTCGCCGTTCCTGGATGACCCAATTCGGGGCCGAATGGCGAGTTGACGGCGAGACCGCGGCCGGAATCCTCGATCGCATAGGCCGGCACCGCACGATGACGCTGGCCGAGCTTGCCGAGGAAGTTGATACGCCGGAGGACAGGCTGCAGCGCACGATCGTTTACATGTTAAAGTTTGGACTGCTGCGGACGTCGAACGGTCCTGAAGCCTCCTCCTAGCACGTGAGAATCAACCCGCGGGTCGCAGGAGACGATGTCGGTCGTATTGATGGACGCGTGATTTCGACGATACTTTGCCGCCGTAACGAAACATCGGACTCTCTGTGCTCGACGACGCCATCGCACTTCACCAGAAAGGCCGACTGGCCGAGGCCGCGCTGCTGTATAAAAAGATATTGGCCCACGACCCTATCAATGCCGATGCTCTTCATCTCCTCGGCGTCATCGAGTCTCAACGTAAAAACTCGGAGGCCGCGCTCGAACTGATCGGCCGCGCCGTCGCAATCGATCACAATAATGCGGCGAGTTGGTCCAATCGCGGCGTCGTGCTCCATGACTTGAAGCGTTTCGATGATGCGGTTGCGAGCTACGATCGCGCCTTGTCGATCAACCGTGATTATCCGGAGGCCCTCTACAATCGCGGCCTCGCGCTCGACAGGCTCAAACGCTTCGATGACGCGATTGCCAGTTATGAACGTGCGCTGGCGGTTCGACCGAACTATCCCTTTCTTTTCGGCTCATGGCTGCTTTGCCGGACGACCGTGTGCGATTGGCGCGGCTTGAGCGACGCGATCAAACGCCTCGAACAGAAGATCGATGCCAGGGAAAGCGCTTCGCCGCCCTTTCCCGTGCTCACCATGTCATCGACGGCCGCTCGGCAGAAAACGTGCACCGAAATCTATGTCCGGAAGAATTACCCCGCAACCGCGCTCCTTCCGCCGCTCGAGGGTCGATACGAACATGATCGGATCCGGTTGGGCTATTTCTCCGCGGATTTCCGCAACCACGCCACCGCCTATTTGGCGGCCGGGCTGTTCGAACGTCACGACCGAGCGAGATTCGAACTGACGGCGTTCTCGTTCGGATCGGCCAAGAACGATGCCATGCGGACGAGACTCGAGAAATCGTTCGATCGGTTCATCGATGTGCGCCACATGTCGGACGCCGATGTTGCGGGGCTGGCCCGCAAGCTTGAGATTGACATCGCGGTCGACCTCAAGGGGTTCACGCGAGACAGCAGGACCGGGATATTTGCGCTTCGGGCGGCGCCGATCCAAGTCAATTACCTTGGCTACCCTGGAACAATGGGCGCCGGCTACATCGACTATCTGATTGCGGATCCGATCCTCATTCCGGAGGGAGATCGGCAACACTACGCGGAAAAGATCGCGTACTTGCCGGACACCTACCAGCCGAACGATTCAACACGCCCAATCGCCGGCAAGCCCTTCACGAGGGCGGAATGCGGCCTGCCCGACAACGGCTTGGTGTTCTGCTGCTTCAACAGGACGTATAAGATCCTACCTTTCGTCTTCGATGTTTGGATGCGCTTGTTGCGCAGCACCCCGGGCAGCGTCCTTTGGCTCGTCGCGGGCGACGCCACGGCCACGCAGCGCCTGAGGGCAGAAGCGCAAGCCCGCTCCGTCGACCCAGCGAGACTCGTATTCGCTGAGCGGATGGCTCATTCGGAACATCTCGCCCGTCACCGGCTGGCGGATATGTTCTTGGACACGCTGCCCTACAACGCCCACACGACCGCGAGCGACGCGCTTTGGGCGGGGGTGCCGGTCCTCACCTGTCTCGGCCAGACATTCGCGGGGCGCGTGGGCGCGAGCCTGCTCAATGCGATCGGCCTGCCCGAATTGGTAACACGCGACCTCGCGCAGTATGAGGCCATGGCGCTGGAACTCGCCACCAATCCGGACAGACTGCTCTCGCTCAAACAGACATTGGCGGCCAATCGGCTGACCAGGCCGCTGTTCGACACGGCGCGTTTCGCCGCACACATCGAGTCGGCCTATGTTGCGATGTGGAAGCGGCATCAGGCGGGCCTTGTCCCTGACCATATCTACGTTCGACCCGAAGGCGAGCGTCCGCCCGCCGCTGCCGTCCGCCGCCGGACAAATTCTGTGCTTGATGAAGCCGTCTCGCTTCATCAGGGGGGCCGGCTTGCCGAGGCAGCTTTGTTGTATGGCAAACTATTGGAGCAGAACCCGGACGATGCCGAGGCTCTTCATCTCTTGGGCGTCATCGAGCTTCAAGGGAAGAACCCGCAAGCCGCGCTTCCATTGATCGAGCGCGCGATTGAGATCAATCCAAAGAGCGCAGTCTACTTCTCCAATCGTGGCGCGGTGCTGCAGGACTTAAGACGCTCCGATGACGCGATTGCGAGCTATGACCGCGCGCTGGAGATCAAGCCGAATTATGCCGATGCGCTCTACAATCGTGGTCTTGCCCTTCAGGACGTGCGGCGTTTTGCGGACGCGGTTGCGAGCTATGACCGCGCACTCGCAATAAAGCCCGACTATGCCAAGGCGTTTACCAACCGTGGTCACGCGCTTCACGCCCTGAAGCGTTTCGAAGACGCGATTGCGAGCTATGATCGCGCGCTGACGATTGATCCGGAGTTTTCCGAAGCCTTGTACGGCCGCGGCGATGCGTTACGGAAGCTGAAACGCTACGATGATGCGATTGCCGATTACGAAAAGGCGCTCGCGATCAAGCCCGACTATCCGTTTCTCTTGGGAGCATTGTCGCTCTGCAAGCTGAGGATTTGTGATTGGCGCGGGCTCGACGACGGAGTCGTGCTGCTCGCGGAAAAAATCGACGCCGGCCAGAGTGCCTCGCCGCCGTTTGCGGCGCTTACGTTGCCCCTGTCTGCCGGCCGCCTAAAGTCCTGCGCCGGGATTTACACCCAACACAGACATCCGGAGAGCGCGCTTCTGCCCCCTCCTGACCGGTACGAGCACAACAAGATCCGCTTGGGTTATTTTTCGGCGGATTTCCACAGCCACGCCACCTCCTATTTGATGGCGGAATTGTTCGAGCGCCACGACAGGGCCACGTTCGAGCTGATCGCGTTTTCCTTCGGCCACGTGAAGAAGGATGAGATGCGGACGCGGTTGGAAACTTCATTTGACCGCTTCTTGGAGGTGGGCGCCATGTCGGATAAGGACGTCGCGAGACTGGCGCGACGCCTTGAGATCGACATTGCCGTCGATCTCAAGGGGTTCACGCATGACAGCAGGACGGGGATTTTTGCCTTGAGAGCCGCGCCGGTTCAGGTCAACTACCTTGGTTTCCCGGGAACCATGGGCGCGGGTTACATCGACTATCTGATCGCAGATTCGATCCTCATCCCGGAAAACCACCAGCAGGACTACGCGGAGAAAATCGCGTATCTGCCGGACAGCTATCAGGCCAATGACTCAAAGCGCCCGATCGCTGATCGGCGCTTCACGAGGAGCGAGTGCGGCCTGCCTGAACGAGGGTTCGTCTTCTGCTGCTTCAACAACAGCTACAAGATACTGCCCGCGGTTTTCGACGTGTGGATGCGTCTGCTGCGTAAGGTGGATGGCTCGGTCCTCTGGCTGTACGGCGACGAAGCGGCAGCCATGGGGCGCTTGAAAGCCGAGGCGCAAGCCCGGGGCATTGACGCGGCGAGGCTCGTGTTCGCCAAGTGGATGCCTCTTTCAGAGCACCTCGCCCGGCATCGCATGGCCGATCTGTTCCTCGACACGCTGCCCTGCAACGCTCATACGACGACGAGCGATGCCCTTTGGGCCGGGCTGCCGGTGCTCACCTGTCTCGGCCAGACATTTGCGGGGCGCGTTGCCGCCAGCCTGCTAAACGCCGTCGGCCTTCCGGAGCTGATAACGCAAGGCCTCGACCGGTACGAAGCCTTGGCGCTCGAGCTCGCCGCGGACCGGAAAAAATTGCTGTCGCTGAAGCAGAAGCTGGCGGCCAATCGCCTGACTCAGCCGCTCTTCGATGCGGCCCGCTTCACCCAGCACATCGAGTTAGCCTATGTCTCGATGTGGAAACGGCACCAGGCGGGGCTCCCGGCCGATCATATTTACGTCCAGCCCGCCGCGACGAGCACCCGCTAGACGAGCACACGCCCGGTCGTTATCGCGCGCGGCTTTGGTTGCCCGCGTCCACTATATCGACAGGATACGGTCCGCTCCCTCGAAGAATACGCCGACGACATCCATGCTCGCGCTGCCGTAGTTCGCAAGTGTCGCGACGGTGACGAAACTGTTTCCGCCACCATCCGTATCGACCTGGACATTGATGTTCCGTGTCCCATCCGCGTTCAGCGCGCCCTCGGTCAGCTGCACAAAACCGGAAATGGATCCTCCACCGTACCCCGCGTCGAGAAGAACGCTAAGGTTCAGCGTGTCTCCTTCAACAAAACTGTAGTCGACGATGGTGTCGGCACTCGCTGTATCGGCGAAGTGGAACGTGTCGTCCCCACGTCCGCCCGATAGTACGTCGGCGCCTGTACCACCGGTCAGCGAGTCGTCACCGTCGCCGGCGATGATCAAATCGGCGCCGCTACCCCCGTCGAGGCTGTCGTTACCCATAAGGCCGACCAGCACATCGTCTCCGTTGAGACCGCCTGCGCCCGCGCCGCCGGTTAACGTATCATTGCCGCCAGTGCCGATCACGAGGTCGTCTGCAGTGTCGGCGTCCGGAACGGGGTCCGCGGGCGGCAGGGGATTGAAAGAATCGAACGACGAGCTGATTGAGAACGTCCCGACGCCGTAGCCGGTCGCTAGTGAGATTTCCGCAACCTCAAAACCAATCACGTCGGCGTTCCAAAGCCGGTCGGCGAACGTCAACGAATTGCCGGTTGGCGTCGTCATGAAAATCCGCAGAGCGTTCTGGTCGGTTGTGTCCGTGAGAATATCCGCCAGCTGGTCGGGCGTGAATACCAGCGTGATTGTATCAGTGCCAGCCGCTCCGCCGTCATACACCACTGGTGCTGTGACAGTGAGCGGCTGATGGCTCCATGCGGTGACCATCACGTCGTTGCCGTCGCCTGCGCCTGCGCTCCCGTCTGGATCGACGTCGATATCGGTGAAGTTCACGCCCGAAAAATCGTTCGTGCTGTTGCCAGCAAAGTCTGGGCTCAGAGATGTGATATTGATGGGCGTCGTCACGACCACGTTGCCTCCGCCCGTCGTGCCGTTGTCGTCGATGGTAACAGTCAGGACGCCGGACTGACCCGCGCCGCCGCTGGGATCCCACGTGACGTTGCCGCCGAAAAGGAAAGCGTTGATGTTGGCGATCGTACCGTCCAGAGTAATCAACGAGTTGCCGCTTCCGGTCACATCAACCCCGCCACCGTCGACGGCGATAAGGTCATCAGCTGAGTCATCCATGCTCAAGGTCACACGCACGATCGCCGCGGTGGAGTCCGCATCCTGGAAGCTGATCCGGTTGATAGGCGAGAACACGCCGGAGCCGTTGTCCGTCCAGTAGATAATGTTCGGCGCGCGGACCACCGGCGCATCGTTGACCGGCGTGACCGTGACGTTGACCGTCGCGGTCTCCGTCACCCCGCCCGAGGTCACCGTGTAGGTGTAGCTGTCGCTGCCGTTGAAGTCCGCGTTCGGGGTGTAGGTCACCGTGTCGTCGAGGTTGAGCACCAC
>Ga0137427_10001540_pt1 | contig 10317 bp, 5 predicted proteins | sample EasRivERMZT700_2_FD_102309 | JGI IMG/M metagenome (GOLD analysis project Ga0137427, IMG submission 102309) | Soil microbial communities from meander-bound floodplain in the East River, Colorado, USA - East River MetaG ERMZT700_2 | ecosystem: Environmental > Terrestrial > Soil > Floodplain ...
TCGCGGCGGATTTCGCGGGCCAGTGCAAAAACTTCCCCGCGCCCACCGCCGATGGCCGCGAGCCGGTGTTGCTCGCCTACCAGGCCGACTGGGTGTTGGACACTGCGCGGCTCAAGCTCGCGGAGAAATCCCGGCAGATCGGCTGGACCTGGAGCGAAGCCTACAAAATCGTCCGCGAAAAATCCCAGCAGGAAGCCAAGCTCGATCACTGGATCAGCTCGCGCGATGACATCCAGGCACGGCTGTTTCTGGAGGATTGCAAGGGCTTTGCAGAGCTGCTGAATCTCGGCGCGCGCGACCTCGGGCTGATGGTGCTGGACGAGCATTGCAGCGCGTACGTGTTGAGCTTCACCAACGGTCTGCGCGCGCACTCGATGAGCAGCAATCCCGATGCGCAGGCCGGCAAACGCGGCGGACGTACGCTCGATGAGTTCGCCATCCACAAGGACCCGCGCAAACTCTACGCCATCGCGTATCCCGGCATCACCTGGGGCGGCGGCATGGCCATCTTCAGCACGCACCGCGGCAGCGCCAATTATTTCAACGAGCTGATCACGGAAGTGAAACACAAGGGCAACCCCAAGGGTTTCTCGCTCCACACCGTCACGCTCCAGACCGCGCTCGACGAAGGCTTCCTCTACAAGCTGCAAAAAAAACTGCCCGCCGCCGACGCGCGCCAGGCGATGGACGAAGCCGCGTATTTCGACTTCATCAAAGCCGGCTGTCCGGATGAAGAAACTTTCGCGCAAGAATATCAATGCGTGCCCAGCGACGACAACGCCGCGTTCCTCAGTTACGAGCTGATTGCCGGGTGCGAATACCGGCCCGAGGACAATTGGGAAACCGATCTCGCCGATGCCAAAGGCAAACTGTTCGTCGGCGTGGACGTGGGCCGCGCGCACGATCTCACTGTCATCTGGGTCATCGAGTTGCTCGGCGACGTGCGCTACACGCGGCGCTTGATCGAACTCAAGACCGAAACCTTCGACGCGCAGGAACACGCGTTGTACACGGTTCTTCAGCTTCCCCAGGTGCGCCGCTGCTGCATTGATCAGACCGGCATCGGCCGGCAGTTCGCCGAGCGCGCGCAAAACCGGTTCGGCAAATACAGAGTCGAAGGCGTGAACTTCACCGGCGCGTCGAAAGAAGAACTGGCCTATCCCGTCCGCGCCGCCTTCGAGGATCGCGCCGTGCGGATTCCCAACCGCGACAAAATCCGCAGCGACCTGCGCGCGATCAAAAAAGAAACCACCGCCAGCGGCAACATCCGGTTCACGGCGGATCGCGGGGCGAACGGCCACAGCGATCGCTTCTGGGCGCTGGCCCTGGCCTTGCACGCGGCCAAAACCCAACAGGAGATCGGAGCGATGGTCGGATGAATTTACTCGGCCTCCATATCGGCACCGGGCGCGGCTTGCAAAAGACCGTGGACGCGGCCGTGTCCAAATCCCTCTCCGCGTTCGCCACCGCCTGGATGCGCGGAGACGACGGGGACGGCGGCGGGGCGAATCTCGTCTCGGCGTACCAACAATCCACCTGGGTGTACGCGTGCGTGAGCGCGATCGCGCAACAGGTCGCCCAGATTCCTTTCCGGTTCTCGCGGGTGGGGAACGTTGATCGCGGGGAATCCGCCTCCTTACGTCGGCGGCTACGCCGGCGGGCGATGGGCGAGGACATCATCGAGAGCGGGCCGCTGGTGCAGTTGTTTGAGAACCCGCATCCGCAGTTGAACCGTTACCAGTTTTGGGAGCTGCTCGTCTCCTGGCTGCAATTGCGCGGCGAGTTTTTCGTCGTGCCCACGGACAATGCCGGCCAGCCCGGCGTCACGCGCCCGACCCGGTTGATCATTCTGCCCCCGGAATCTTTTCGCGAGGACGTGCGCGCAAACGAACTCGCCGGCTGGCGTTACACCGGCAGCGGCCAGCAATCGCCCGCGCCCTCGATGCACCTGCTGCCCACGGACGTAATGATGGATCGCCTCGCGAATCCGTTTGATTTCTGGCGCGGCATGAGCCCCCTCACCGTCGCCCGCCTCGCCGCGCAATCCGATTACGCCAGCGCGCAGTTTGAAAAAGGGTTGATGCTCAACAACGCCGACACCGGCGTGATCGTCACCACGGATCAACAGGCGGATGAACCGCAGCGCGAGGCCATCCTCGCCGCGTTGCGCGAACGCAAACGCAAAGCCGGCACGGCGGACCGGCCGCTCTTTCTCTGGGGCGGTGCGAAGCTGGAGAAACCGACGTTGAGCGCGGCAGACATGCAATTCCTCGAAGGCCGCAAGTTCAAGCGGCAGGAGATTTGCGCGGTGTTCAAAGTGCCGCAGGAAATTCTCGGCTTCACCGAAGACGCGAACCGCAGCGTCGGCCAATCGTCGCGGCTCAACTGGATCGAGAATTCCATCATGCCCACGTGCGAGCGCATCGAGGCGGCGCTTGATCCCTTCATCAAGGCGCAGGATAAAAGTTTGTGGGGCTGGTTCGATCTGGAGGCGCTGCCGATCATGCAGGCCGCGCGCCGTGAACGCTACGCCGGCGCGGTGTCGGCGTTTGGCATGGGCGTGCCGATTGATGCTTGCTCGGAGATCTTCGATCTCGGGTTGCCGGACGATCTGCCGCACGCGGGCAAATCCTTCCTGCCCTTCTCGCTTCAGGAAGTGGGAACGGAACAGGAGCCAACGGAGGAAACAGCGACGGACAAACCGGCGAACGGTGAACCGGTGCAAAACATTTTCGCGCGCGCGGGGAAGCTGCTCTCCGCACTCCGCGCGCCCCGCTCCGCACTCCCCGCCCACGTCTGCGCGCCCAATCCCGAGTACGAAGCCAGCCTCGCCGGCAGTGTGAAATCCAAGGCCGCCATGTTGCGGGGATTTTTCTCCGCCCAACGCGGCCGCGTGCTGGCGAAGCTGGCGGAACTGGTGACCAACGGCGTCGCGCCGGCCAAAGGTTGGGAAAGCCGCGCGCTCGATGACCTGTTCAACGAGTCCAAGGAAAACGAAACCCTGCTCAACAAGTTCCGCGCGCGGCTCATTGCGGATTTGCAATTCGGCGGGGCGCAATTGTTCCAGGAGATTGGCGCGGGCGATTTCAATCTGCCGCCCGCCGAGGCGCTGGCCTTTCTCGATAAACGCAAGAACCCGATCAAGGACATCAACGCCACCACCTGGCAGCGTTTGCGGGAATCGTTGCAGGAAGGCATCAGCGGCGGCGAGAGCTACAACGAACTGGCGGATCGCGTGAAGGTGCAGTTCAGCGCGGCGAGCGAACAACGCGCCGACACGATTGCGTTCACCGAGACGAACATCGCGGTGAACAGCGGCCGGCACGAGGCGATGGTGCAGGCCAGAGTGGAACGTAAAGGCTGGCAGACCTCGCACCTGGAAACCACGCGCGCCACGCACCGGGCCAATGAGCTTTTGTCCAACGAACAAAACGGCATCCCGCTCGCGGACCCCTGGCCCAATGGTTTGCTGTATCCCTGCGATCCCGCAGGCGAGCCAGGCGAGACGATCAACTGCCACTGCTTCGGCCATGCGGTGATCGGAAAAGGAGGCCAGCCGTGAAACGCACTACGATTCGATTTGCCGCATCGCGTCCGTTCGCGACCCGACCTACGGAAAGTTTGCGCGGACCGTTTTGCAATGGGTCCGGAGCGTTTTGCAAAGGCTCCCCGGGCGGAGCCGGAAAAAAAGGCGAGCTATGAAACTGAGCGAGACAAAATTAGAGACGATCTTCGGCCAACGCGCCGTGCCACTGTCCGACGGACGCACCGGCCTGCGCGGCGGGCTCGTCGTGGAATCCAAAGCGGATGACGCCGCGGGCGCGCCCGTGATCGAATTCACCGCATCGGACGATTCGATTGATCGTTACGATGAGGTGATCGTCGCCACCGGCTGGGACTTGGCGAACTACCGGCGCAATCCAGTTTTTCAGAACAGTCACAAGTACGGCGACGTGATCCACACGCTCGGCAAGGCCGTGCTGTCGGAAGTGCGCGGCAACAAGCTGGTTCAGCGCATCGAGTTCGCCACCGGCGTGAATCCCATCGCGAAGCTGGCGTACGATCTCTACCGCGGAAAGTTTCTGAACGCCGTCAGCGTCGGCTTCATTCCGCTGGAATGGGAGGAAGGCAGCAGCCAGACGGCGCATCGCCGCAAGTTTTTGAAACAGGAACTGCTCGAACTGAGCGCCGTCTCCGTGCCGGCGAATCCCAACGCGCTCCAGAACGCGGTCAAGGCCGGTGCGGTGGACAAGAGCGATCTGCGCGACCTCGCGGAGTTCCTCAAACAATTTTGTAGTGACCAGACTGTTACCGCTCCCCACGTCGGCGCCCCTGGGACGGATAACCACGGGGCGCAGTTACTACAACTTGCCCGCGACGTGCAGCGATTGCTGCGCGCGTGAAACAATCCGGGCGTGGCGGCCCAATGAAAGAATGCAGCTTATGAAAAAGTTTTTGAAATCGTATCGGCACAGCCTCGCGCTCGCGGTGATTGTGATGTTCGCCGGCGCCTCCGTGGCGCTCGGCGTGTTCAGCGTCACGGGTGCGTGCGCGTGTGTCGCCTGCTGGCAGCTCAGCCAGGTGGCGCTGAGTAAACGCCAGGCAACGTGCTTCAACGCCGTCCTCACGCCCGAGCAGGTGAAGGAGTTCGACGGCATCGTCCGGGAACTCAAGGAGCTTGGGGCGTTCATTCCGGGCATCAAGGAACTGGCTTCTGCGGAGGGCGGCTTTGCCGCCATCAAATCCCTGCCGGCCATCCTCAAAGGCCAGCAGGAGGTCACCACCAAATTGCAGGATGAACTCACCAGCGTCCGCCGGCTGATGCTGGCGAACCAGCGCGGGTCCGGAGCGATCCGCAAAGCGAATGGCGAACTCCAGGTCACCGACGATTGCGCGCGGCATCTCGGCGGCATCGCCCTGCTCAAAGGATTGAAGAGCGGCCAGCTCAAGGGCGATCGCTGGGAAGGCGTGTTGAAGGACATCTTCGGCGCGGAATTGAAAACCGCGTTGAGCACGTCGGACATTCCGTTGCCGACCGAATTCAGCGGCCAGGTCGTGGAGCTCGTCAGCCAGTTCGGCACGGCGCGGCAATACGGCACGGTGTTTCCGCTCGGCGCGGGCACGGTCAAGCTGCCGCGGCTCGGCACGGACACGGCGTTTGGATTGATCGCCATGAGTGCGACGGTCACGGAAAAATCCCCGACGATCGTGTTCGTCACGTTCACCGCCGAGAAATACGGCGGGCTCGTCCGCGTGCCCTCGGAAATTGACGAGGACAGCGTCGTGGCCATCGGCCAGTTCATCGCGCGCTATGCCGCCCGGCAGATCGCCCGCGAAGAGGATCTCGTGTTCTGGAAGGGCAACGGCACCACCGATGGCGATCCGGAAGGGTTGACCGTGAGCACGGTGACCAATTCCAAAACGACCGCCTCCGGCGTACTGGGTTCGCCCAGCGAATTCACGCTCGCGCACTTTCGCGCGTTGCGCACGATCCCGGACGCGGCCGCGTTGCGCAATGGCGCGTACTATCTGCACCCGTCCTTCGAGCAGAAACTGGCCTCGTTCAACGCGTCCGGCGACAAGCCCTACAATCCCCAGGCGCAGATCATGGGCAACAACGCGAACCCGTTCACCACGGGCCCGACGCTGGACGGTTTCCCGATCCGCTGGATTGACATCATGCCGGTGTACACCACGGCCGATGTGTTGAGCACCGTTCACGTGCTGTTCGGTGACGTGAGCTTCCAATACCTCGGCGTGCGCGGCGGCATCCGCTTCGACACGAGCCTGGAGGCGGGCTTCGCCACGGATGAAATCCTCATCCGCGCGCTGGAGCGGTTCACCATCGGCCTGATGGCCACGGGCGCGGTCGGCGGTTTGATCACGCACTCGGCGTAAACGAATCCCCTCACCCTGACCCTCTCCCCATCGGATGGGGAGAGGGAATGGGCGCGGGGAAAAGAAATTTCAGTGCGTGTGTTTGGTCCCGCGCGCACTGCCCGGCGGTGGCCGCTCGTCCTAAAGCGGGCGGTCACCGTCACTCGAATTTTATGAAAGTTGAAACGCGAAAGAAAGCCGCCGGCAAGGCGCTGACAAAGCCGCCGCTGGATCGCATGTTGCGCTCGCCGCGCGCAGCGGAGACGAAGCGTCCGCGGCCGCTCCATCGCGTCCAGGGGCTGCGTTACATCCCGATCACGTTCGGGCTGCTGGTGTTTGGTGTTTGGTGTTTGGTGTTTGCCCCGGCGGCCCGCGCCGCCTACACGGTCACGGGACTGGTGAACCAGGTCACGAGCGCGGCGCTCGACACGTATCTGATGTTCATGCCGGGCGAGGACATTTTACTTTTGAACAACGGCCTCAGCGCCGGGCCGGCGAAAACGATCCTCAGTAGCAATGGCGGGTTCAGCATCACGCTCGATGCGGGGAATTATCTGGTGCGGCTGCCGCTGGTGCCGGCGCGCGCGGCGTTCACCATCGGCGTGCCCAACGGCACCGCCACGGCGAACATCACGAACCTGATCGCCCAGCCGTGGACTTATGCGGATTTCATCAACACCGCGAGCAACAGCTACAACGGCACGTTCACTGGTAATGCGGTGGCGCTGACGAATGTGAATCAGTCATGGTCGCCCGGCCGGGCCGCGCAGGTATTAAGCAAGGCGACGGTCACGCTCAACCTGCTGAACAACGACGGCAGTCATTTCTTCATGGTGTCGCCCAGCGTGGGCTATCAGAAGGATAAGATCGCGATGTACTGGGGCGCCTATACCAATGCCAACGGCGCGGCCACCAATCGCGGGGAAATTCACGCGGCGTTTGGTACCTCCATTGACAACCTGGTGGAGCACGGTGTGGTGTTTGGCCCAACGAACCTCACGGATTGGGACGGCACGCAAACCAGTTCGCCCCGGCTGTTCATGGAAAACGGTACGAACTTCATTTTCTACGTGGGCGGCAAGCTCCCGACGTATGAGCAGCGCCCGACGTTTCTCGGCCTGGCGTACTCCACGGACGGCACGAACTGGACGAAGTATTCCGGTAACCCGGTGATGAGCACCAACCCGGCCAATCTGTACAAGGATGTGGGCATCGGCCCGGGCATGGTGGTGCGCAAGGAGAATACCTATTACCTATTTTACGCGGCCATCGGCAGCACGGCGGCGACGCGTGAGAATGTTTTTCTGGCCACGAGCCAAAGCATCTTTGGCCCGTGGGTGGACGTGCAGGCGACGCCGATCGTGCTCGGTCAATTGGGATTCTCCGCGCGCATCGCCACGGATCAGTGCGTGTTCCCACTCAACGACGGCAGCTACGGCATGATCTTTTACCAGGAGCACGCGACGGACCCATACTATTTGTTGTCTTCGTCGTGGTCGCGCGATTTGCGGACGTGGACGCCGCCGGCGGTGATGACCTTGACCACCAACGTGGGGGGAATGAACACCAACATCCCGATTGGCTGCTGGGTCTTCGAGGACAACGGGCCGGTGCTGGTGTTGAGCGACTTTTACAAGACGTGGCTGGCGCGGCCCGATGTCGTTGGGGGGATTGTCGCTGCCGGTGGTGGTGGTGATGGTGATTTCGCGAATCCGTTTCTGGAGCAGCTCACGATCAGCCCCACGGTGGCCGGGCCGGTGGGCGTTCTGAAAAATCTGAGCGCCAGCGGTTACAGCGCGCTGGACCTGTATGACAGTAGCTCGACGTTTGTGGGCGGCATGGGCTACGGAAATGCGAGCGCGGGAAACACGTTGTTCCGCGATTACACATTCATCCTTTCTTCGGCCAAACCGTTTATGCTGTCGGTGGACGGCGTGACGCGCAATGTGGTGGTGGACACATCCGGCGTGCTCATGGCCAACGGCAAGAACGTGACCAACACACCGGCCCGCCCGGTGAACAACGTGAAGCATTTCGGCGCGACCGGGGCGTTTGCGCAGGACGCTACCACCTACATCCAGGCCGCCATCAATGCGGCGGTCATCAATGGCTATCCGGTTTACTTCCCGCGCGGCGATTACTCCGTGACGGACACGCTCACGGTGCCGGCGATGGGGGCCACCAGTGTCACCAACCGGCACGAGTGGCTGGGTGAGGGTTACAACATTACGAAGATTTACGCCTACGCCGCCGGCATGGCGACGAAGAACATCATCCGCGTGGAGTCGGACTGGGAGGCGGTGTCCGGCGGAACGATGTCCTACTTCAAAATGTCCAACATCGGCGTGTATGGCACGGCCTACAATTGGGGCGCGACCAACTATCCCAGCATGAGCGGACTGCCCCTGAGCGGCTCGTGCCTTAGTCTCGGCGGCGGTTTCGGTGAGGCGTTCACCGGCGGGAGCCTGACGGCCATCAACACCGAACTCAATAGCTGCTACTTCGGCGGGCATGAATACGGCGTCACTTTGACGAACTCGCAGGGTTTGGTGATGAACGATTGTTGGGTCCAGGAGAACGCCAAGCACAACGTGGTCATGGCGCACGTGGATTCCGCCAACATCAAGAACGGCCATTACGGCTACGTGCTGGTGACCAACCTCGCGCAAAACGCTTACAGCTTCATGATCTGCGGCACTCCCGGCAGTGATTGGGGTGGTTCATCGCTGTACTACGGCGGCGCGGATTCGGGGGTGCATAAAATCATCGAAGGCATCGAGCACGCCGGGCCGTTCCTCTATGCCGACGGCGCCCGCGTGACGGTGCAAGGCGGGCAGTTCGAGATCGGGATCCCGAGCAACACGCGGCCTCTGACCAACGGCTGGTGTTACCTCACCAACTTCGGCACGTACAACTTCCGGGGCGGCACCATCAACGTCCCGCTGTTCGGCGGCGCGAACCCCAGCACGAACACGATCCTGTTTAATTGCTCCGGCAACGCCAGCGCCGGCTTGCGCGTGGACGGCGTGGCGATGGAATCCGGCATCAGTGTGACGCTGAACCAGAACCGTCCGACGTGGTTCCGAGTCGTCGGCGACCCGGGCAATAATTATTTTTACGAACCCTGGTGGAGTCTGGCGGCGGTCGGGCCGAACAACGCGGGGCAGTCGCAACCCACGTTCATCAATTGCGTCTGGCTGCCCGACGGCGGCGCGGCGCAATACCGCCACGTCCCGCCCATGCAGCTGGGGGCGATCCGGCAGATCGGCAACATTGACACCGGGCCGACAATCACGAACGGCACTTACTATGGAAACGGCGCGGGGATCACCGGCGTTCTGCGCGGCAACCTGGCCGGGCCGGTCACAAACTTTTATCCGTTCACCGCGGGCTACGTCGGCAGTGCGGGGGAAATCAACAACGCATTGTTGGCCACGGCCACGGACGCCAGCATCCGGGTATTTGCCGGCACCGGCCAGTTTGTGTTCTGGACGTTTCAAGGGGTCACGGGCTACCGAACGAACATCGTCCGGTTTATCGGCGTGGCCACTAACACCACCAGTATCGCCGGCATGTTCGAGAGCGGCTACGCGAACCGCGAGTTCGGCGCGGCCAACGCGGCCATGACCACCACCGTACACGCGTTCCCAGGCGGCTCGGTGGGCAGTAGCTCGCGCTCGCTCTTTGCGCTTTCAGTGGAGACGTATGCGAATCCGACCACGCCGAACCCGGCGGCCTATGTGTCGCTGCACTTAAAAACACTGGTGGCGTATCCGGCCACGAATTACAGCGGGTTTATCGGCGTGCAAGTGGAGAACTATCCATGATCGCGGAACTAAAAAATGCCGGCTGGCTGCTGCTGGCGGGCGCCCTGTTTGTTTTGATTTTGCTACTGGTTTCCCAGGTGGCGGAGTTCCCTCTTTTATGATCTGCAAATTCATTCTCGGTCTGTCGCTCGCCGGCTTGTTCACCGGCTGTCACTTCACCAAATGGCCCGCTCCGCTCAAGACGGCTACGACGTTGCCGCAGCCGCCGCCGAAGTTGGCGGCCGTGGAAGCGCACCGGGACAGTTTGTTACGCGCCGGCTGGACGGTTCACGAGTTCCACGGCGCAGAACATTGGTGCTCGCCCGGAGTAAAGTTTCGGCCCCCACCGGAGCCGCCGTCGCCTCCCGCAGCATTGATTGGATTGCGCGCGCGGTTTGTGGAGTCCGCCGCTGCCGCTAGTGATGGGGAATCGGACGCCGTGGCGAGTGAGCCGGTGATCATTGGTCCCTCGCTCGATATCACCGCGGGATTCGACACCTACATTTTGGTGGGCCGCGAAGTGAATCAACCCGGCCTCGGCTGGTGGTTGTTCGAGCCGCAGGTTCACAGTCCCAACGTGGTGGTGGACCCCGGCACGGGCGGCGCCGGTTATGAACCACAACTGTTTATCCAA
>Ga0137427_10001541_pt1 | contig 10315 bp, 5 predicted proteins | sample EasRivERMZT700_2_FD_102309 | JGI IMG/M metagenome (GOLD analysis project Ga0137427, IMG submission 102309) | Soil microbial communities from meander-bound floodplain in the East River, Colorado, USA - East River MetaG ERMZT700_2 | ecosystem: Environmental > Terrestrial > Soil > Floodplain ...
GCCCGCCGTTTTGGGTTCACGGTCGTCGCCGTGCCCCAGGTGAACCCCCACCCGGGCACCGAGTTCTACGTCGACGCGTTTATCAAGGCGTTCACGCCGCGCACACGAGTGGTCGCCGTCACGCACGTGAGCAGCAATTCCGGCGACCTATTCCCGGTCGCGGAGCTCTGTCGCGCCGCACGCTCAAGTGGGATCCTCTCGCTCGTCGACGGCGCGCAGACGTTCGGCGTGCTCGACGTCGACCTGTCCACGATGAAACCGGACTTCTACACCGGTTCGGCGCACAAATGGCCCTGCGGTCCGAAAGAGACGGGCATGCTCTTTGTGAATCGCGAAGTTCACGATCGCATCTGGCCGAGCGTGATCAGCCTGTACCCGGGTGCGGTGGGCATCTCACAGAAGCTCGAGGCCAACGGCCAGCGCGACGACTCCTCCCTCTCGGCGCTCGCCGAAGCGTTGAAATTTCAGGGGACGATCGGCCGCGGTGTGATCGAGCGGCGCACGCGCAATCTCGCGCAGCACCTCATCGCCGGCCTTCGCGCGATCGACGGCGTCAAACTGTGGACGCACCCCGATCCCGCCCGGTCGGCGGCCATCGTCGTGTTCCAGCCCGGCGCGCTCGACGTCCGCCGGTTGTCCACGGCACTCACGGAGAAGGAGCGTATCGTCGTCACCGCCCGCGCCGGCGCCGACCGCCCCGGCCTCCGTTTCTCGCCGCACTTCTACAACACCATGGAAGAGATCGACCGCTCGCTCGCGGTGATCAAGAAGTACATGGCGAGCGGAGTCTAGCAGTCATCCCGAGGACCCTGAGCGTAGCGAAGGGGACGAGGGATCTGCTTTCGTGAACGCCGCTGCGTTTCCGGCAACACAAGAGCAGATCCTTCGTCGCTTCGCTCCTCAGGATGACAGCAAAACCGGAGCCCCCCATGCGCACCAGACGCCTCGCCACTCTCTTCGTCCTCGCCGCCTCGACCCTCTCGGCGCAAGTCACCGCCATCCGCGCCGGACGGCTCGTCGATCCTGAAGCCGGCACGGCCGCCGCCAATCAGATCATTCTCGTCGAACGAGGACGGTTCACGGCGATCGGCGCCAATGTGGCCATCCCGGCGGGCGCGCAGGTCATCGACCTGTCCGGTCTCACCATCGTCCCGGGACTGGTCGACGCACACAACCATCTCGCGCTCACCTACAAGGAAGAGCCCGAGCGCAACATCTACTACCTGACCTACGTGCTCGACCCGACGCCCCTCAGGGCAATACAAGCGGTGTCGAACGGCATTCAGATGCTCGCCTCGGGCTTCACGATCGTGCGCGACATGGGGAACAACGCCAACTACGCCGATGTCGCGCTTCGCCAGGCGATCGAGCAAGGCTGGGTTCCCGGTCCCACGATCATCCCGTCGGGACTCATCATCGGCGGCATGGGCGGACAGTTCTCCCCGACGCCCGAGATGGCACGCGATCACAAGATCGTCTACCCCGAATATCTCGAGGCCGATACGCCGGACGAGATCGTGAAGGCGGTGCGGCAGAACGCACTGTTCGGCGCGAAGGTCATCAAGATCTGTGTCGACTGCAAACCGTGGGGCTACACGACCGACGAAATCCGTCTCGTGATTCGCGAAGCGGCCAAGGCGGGCCTCAAGGTCGAAGGCCACGTTCAAACCGTCGACGGCGGCAAGCGTGCCGTGGAAGCCGGCATCTGGTCGATTGCCCACGATCGCGGCATGACCGACGAGCTCCACAAGCAGATGGCCCAGAAGGGAGTCTGGCGCGCCGGCACCGAGACGCCGATCTCCCTCACCGGCCACACCACGAAGACGCGGTACGACTTCACCGTCGCCAGCCTCCGCAATGCCTGGGAGAACAAGGCGCCGCTCACTTTCTCCACAGACGCCGACTACTACGTTCCCGGAAAAACGCGCGGTGAAGTCGCCATCGAATTCATCGAAACGTGGAAAGCGGCGCGTATCCCCAACGTCGACATTCTGCGGGCCATGACGGTCAACGGCTACAAGGTGAGCGAGACGGAGAGGACGCGCGGCCCGATCAAAGTCGGCATGTTCGCCGATCTCATCGCCGTGCCCGGCAACCCGCTCGAGAGCATCGACGCGCTACGCGACGTGAAGTTCGTGATGAAGAACGGGATGGTCTTCAAGAAAGACGGCGTCATGGTTCCCGGCGCCTTCTTCAACGGCGGACCGGTGAACGGCTGGAACGCTCGCTGACCGCCGCGATTGTCATCCTGAGCGCGCGGGGCGTTGTCATCCTGAGCGATCGGGCCGTTGTCATCCTGAGCGATCGGGCCGTTGTCATCCTGAGCGCAGCGAAGGATCTGCTTACCCTGACCCGAACCCGGCTCATGCGACGCACTCTTCTCACCCTGCTGGTCGTTCCGACGATCGCCATCGCGCAGACCAACAAGACCGACCCCGTCCTCACCGCGCTCGACGCCAAATCAGCACACTACGCGAGCGTCGCCAAACAGATCTGGGGCTTCGCCGAGGTCGGTTACCAGGAGTACAAGAGCAGCGCGCTCCTGCGACGCGAGCTCGCATCCGCCGGCTTCAGCGTCGACAGCGGCGTCGCCGGAATGCCCACCGGATTCATCGCGCGCTACGGAACCGGTAAACCGGTCATCGCGATCGTTGGCGAGTTCGACGCGCTCCCCGGACTCTCGCAGGACGCCACGCCCGAGAAAAAGATGATCGTCGACGGCGGTGCCGGGCACGGTTGCGGGCACCACCTGTTTGGAACCGCGAGCGCGGCGGCCGCCATCGCCGTGAAGGATTGGATGGTCGCGAACAAGACCGCCGGCACCGTGCGCTTCTACGGCACGCCCGCCGAGGAGGGAGGTTCTGGAAAGGTCTACATGGTGCGCGATGGTTTGTTCGACGATGTCGACGCGGTCGTCACCTGGCACCCGGGCGACAACAATTCCGCGGTTCCCAATAGCACGCTCGCCAATGTGAGCGCGAAGTTCCGATTTCACGGCGTGTCCGCCCACGCCGCTGCGGCGCCCGACAAGGGACGCTCGGCGCTCGACGGCGTCGAGGCGATGGACAACATGGTCAACATGCTGCGCGAGCATGTCTCGTCCGATGCGCGGATTCACTACGTCATCACCGCCGGCGGACGAGCACCCAACGTCGTCCCCGACTTCGCCGAGGTCTATTACGTCGCGCGACACAACGACATGCGCGTCCTCGACGACATCTGGGAGCGAATCATCAATGCCGCCAAAGGCGCCGCGCTCGGCACCGGTACCACGATGGATTTCGAGGTGATCAGCGCCGTCTGGAACGTGCTCCCCAACGAATACCTCGGGCGCCTCCAGCAGAAAAACCTCGAACGCGTCGGCGGAGTGAGTTACACCGCCGCCGACCGCGCCTTCGCCGAGCGTCTTCAGAAAACGCTCGGCAACCCAGTGCCGCCGATCGCGGAAGCCGGCACCGTCGTCCCCTGGCATCAGATCGGCGTGCAGAGCGCGTCGACCGACATGGGTGACGTGAGCTGGCGCGTCCCGACCGTCGAGCTCAACGCGGCCACATGGGTGCCCGGCACTCCCGCGCACTCGTGGCAGGCCGTCGCCGCGGGCGGCACCGACATCGGGACCAAAGGAATGATGGTCGCTGCGAAAACGATGACGCTCACGGTGATCGACCTGTTCGCCGATCCGTCGCACATCGCCAAGGCGCGCGCCGAATTCGACAGGCGCCGCGGACCGAACTTCGTGTACCACACGCGACTCGAGGGACGCAAACCGGCGCTCGACTATCGCAAGTAGCCTGTCAGACCTACGGCTTCACCGGCTCGCTCTTCCAGAAGTCGATACCCCCCGCCTGCTGCCCCACCTCCACGCTCGCCACTTTCTTCAGCGCCTGGAGGTCGATCACGTCCACCGTGCCAGGCTGCGAGCCCGTTCCCTCGACGGAGATGAACGCGTAGCGGTCGTCGTCGGACACCGCCACGCCGTGGACGACTTTGCGCGTCGTTGCAATGCGCGCTAGCTCTTTGCCGCTGGCGATGTCGAACACCGACGCCGACTGGTCGCGCTTGTTCGTGGCGACCAGCTTCGTGCCGTCGTGCGTCAGGCCGAGATTGTACACCCCCGGCCCCGCGGGAATCCGGCGCGCCACTTTCCAACTCTTCGCGTCGATTTCGACGATCTCGCTGGATTTGTTGCACGCCACCCACACGCGGCTGCCGTCAGCCGACGGTTGCGCCCACGTCGGTGAACAGGTCACGTCGCCGGGCTTCGGCGGCTCCATGCCATGGCCGCCCATGGCTCCCCCTGAGCCGCGAGAAGGGTCGTGCGCCGCTTTGGCGTCGGCGCCGCGGCGGGGTGGCGCGCCCGTCATCCCCATCTCCTTTCCCGCGGTGAGCAGGAAATGCCGCGACACGTTCAACGTTCGCGTATCGATCTCCACGAGCATCTCGTCCATCATGCACGCCGAATACTGCTTCGTGCCATCCCCGTTGAAACGCGATCCGTGCGGCATGGTGCACGTGGGAATGCGCGCGATCTCCACCATCTCCTGCGCCGCGACGACCGACACGTCGCTCGTCACCATGTCGCCGTGCAGGTTGAAATTCACCACGTATACATAGAAGCCGTCCGGCGACACCTGCATCGTCGCCGGAAAGTTGCCGAGCATCACGGCCCCTTCGAGCGCGTTCGTCTGCGCGTTGTATTTCTGCAGTCGGCCAAACGGTGTGCCGTGCGCCGTGGAAACGAAGTAGTGCTTCTTGTCCGGCGACACGGCCAACCCGTGCGGGCCCGCGACCTCGGTCGGCGCCCAGCCGACGTAGCGCTCACGCTCGACCACCGCGCCCTTCGGCCCGAAACGAATCAGCGCAACGCGATCGACCGACTCACTCCCGACGAGAACGAGGTAGTCCCTGTCGGGATTAGGGACTCGGGATTCGGGATTCGGGACCTGGCGCACGGGAGTCGCCTGCTGGCCGTGCAGCGGAACGGCAAGCGCGTGCGCGGTGGCCACTAGTCCAACAACAAGGCCACGACCTCGGCGGCCCGAACTCCGAATCCCCAACCACGACTCCCGACTCACGGCACCACGGCCGGCTTGGGCTGGATCCGCACGATGAACAGCCCCGTGTTGAAGTCGTTCACGTACGACAGCCCGTTCTTCACGACCACGCCCCACGTCATCGTCGAGTTCGGGATGAAGCCCTTGGTATCCGACGGGTTCACGTGCGCGATTTCGCGTTGCTGTGCGCGAAGGTCGCCGCGCAACTCGCCCGAGATGTCGAAGGCGCGGAAGCCGGCGTTGTACGCGCCCATGTATAGCGTGTCGCCCGCAACCCAGACGTTGTGAACGCCGCCATACTCCGGCTCATAGAACGCCACCGGCTTCGGATGGAAGATGTCCGTCACGTCGAGCACGTGCAGCCGCCCGTACGCGCGCGCCGGCTCCTTCGAGAACAGCTTCTGCGCATCGGCCATCCCGAACACCTCGTCGGCGATGAACACGTAGTTCTTGTGGCGCCACGCCGTGTGCGTCCCGCGAATGAACCCAGGCGCGTCCGTCTGCTCCACCTGCTTGTACAGCGCGTTGAGGTCGTACTTGTACTGCGAGACAAACTGCGGATTGGACGGCGATCCTCCCTTGATCCCGCTCCCGATGTCGAGAATCACCAGGCCGTCGTTCCACCAACTCCCGTAGAGCAGCCCGTCGCGAACGTCGATGTCGTGCAGCGTGCGCCCGGCGTCGGCGCGCGGCGTCTTCCACACGGCGACCTGCTTGGGATGCGCCGGATCGTTGATGTCGACGATGTGCAGCGCGCCCGTTCCGTCGTTCGTGAGATAGACGTGCATCCCGTACTTCGGCTGCGTGTAGATGTACGCCGAGTGCACGCCGGATGTGACGCCGTCGGTGAACGCGCCGACGATCTTCGGATGGAGCGGGTCCTCCAGCGTCGCGACCACAAGACCGTTCTTGCGGTCGTCGGCGCCTTCGCGCGTGATCACCATGACCTTCCCGTCTTCCGAGGTCATCACGTCGTTGATCACGCGCGCGTTGACGATCACCGAGTCGACGATCGTCGGCTTGGACGGATCATTCACGTCGAGCACGTACACGCGATCGCCCCCGAGGTGCGTGCCGAGGTACGCGACTTTCCCGTTCGGATGGACCCACACTTCCGACGTCGGGAACGCCGTCCGCACTAGCGAGCCCACGACCTTCGCCGGTCGGCGGACGTCGCGTGCGGCAAGCGTTACCGTCGTCTGCGCCGACCGCGAGCCGACAAGAGCGCTCACCGTATACGTGCCGGCGTCGTACCCGACGAAGGATCCGTCCGCGTCGATCTGCCCCTGCCCCGGACCGAACTGCCAGGTCGGCGTCAGGCCGTCCACGTCTTTGCCCCCTGCGTTCTTCACCGACAGCTTGAACTTGAGTACGTCGCCGGTGCGCGCATGCGGTGCAGCCGGAGCGATGGACATCGATGCGACGTCCGCGGCGACGACTACTACGTTGAGCGTTCCGCGCACGTTCCCGCTGGACGCCGTGATCGTCGCCGTCCCCGGACTGACAGCGGTGATCCTCCCGTCCGCGCCGACGCGCGCCACGCCACTCGCCGAGCTGCTCCATGTCGGCGCGTCCCCGCGCAAATCCCCCGCTTTGGAAAACACCCGCGCTTGCGCCGGAAACGCCTGCCCGGCCAGTAGCTTGATCGACCGCGGCTCTATCACCACTGAAGCGGCCGGCCCCGGAAGCACCGCGATGTTGATCGTCGTGATCACCGGCGCCTGTCCCGCCACGACGGCGGCGACCGTCACCGGAATCGTCCCCACCGCGCCGGCCGACACGAACCCCGTGTCGTCCACGATGCCTTCGAACTGCGCCGCGGTCTGTTGGAATTTGATCGTCACGCCCGGTACGGCGCGTCCGTTCGCGTCCACCGCCTCTGCGCGCAGCTTGAGCGTCTCCCCCGCCACCACTCGCGGCGACGCCGGCGTGACCGTAACGCGCGCAACGGTCTGCGCGCCGAGCAGCGACGGCATGACGAGCGCGGATAAGGTTGTCATTCCGAGCGAAGCGAGGAATCTCGCCCGCCCCGGCTTCGTGATCGTCATGGAACCACCCTTGGTTTCGGCTCGATCTTCACGACCCAGAGCCCGTTGTTGTCGTCGTTTACGTAGGCCAACCCGTCTTTCGGATTCACCACGACGCCCCACGTCATCGCCGTGTTCTTCACTTTGCCGTCCATGTCCGCCGTGTTGAGATGCCCGATCTCGCGCCCCTGCGCCCGCAGGTCGCCGCGCAGGTCGCCGGAGATGTCGAACACGCGGAACCCGGCGTTGTACGCACCCATGTACAGCGTGTCGCCGAGCACCCACACGTTGTGCACGCCGCCGTACTCGGGCTCGTACCACGCGACCGACTTGGGGTGCGCAAGATCGCTGACGTCGATCACCTGGAGCCGGCCGTACGCGCGCCCGGCCGCCGCGTCCTTCGTTCCTTTGGGATAGCTCGCCGGAAACACTTCGTCCGCAATGAACACGTAATTCTTACTGCGCCACGCCGTGTGCGTTCCGCGAATGAATCCGGGACCGCCGTCCACCTCCACCTGCTTGTACAACGCGTTCAGGTCGTACTTGAATTGCGACACGAGCGCCGGGTTCGACGGCGACCCGCCCTTGATCCCGTTGCCGATGTCCAGCACGACCAAGCCGTCGTTCCAGTAGCTCGCGTACAGCAGCCCGTCGCGGATGTCGATGTCGTGCAGCGACCGGCCGGCGTCGGGACGCCCCTCCGTCTTCCAGCGCGCGACCTCTTTCGGATGGTACGGGTCGTTCACGTCCAACACGTGCAACGCACCCGTACCGTCGTTGGTCAGGTAGAGGAACGTGCCGAACTTGTCCTGCTTGTTCACGAAAATGGAATGCACGCCGCCGGTGACGCCCTCCGTGAACTCGGCGATGATCTTTGGGTGCGCGGGGTCGTCGATCGAGCAGATGACGATCCCGTTCTTCCGGTCGCTCGCTCCCTCGCGCGTGAACACGAGGAACTTCCCGTCCGGAAAGGTCATCACGTCGTTCACGCGGCGCGTGTTCGTGATCACTGAATCGGTCACCGTGGGGTTCGACGGATCGCTGATGTCGAGCGCATACAGCACGTCGCCTCCCGAGCCCGAACCCAGGTAGGCGTGTTTGCCGTCCTGGTGTAGCCATACCTCTTCCGTGCTGAAACGCGTGCGCGGCAGACGTCCGACGAGTGACAGCGGCCGGCGCACGTCGCGCTCGTTGAGATTGATCGTCGCCTCCACGCTCCGCGTCCCGAACGAGGCGATCACCGTGTATTCGCCCGGTTCATAGCCGACGAACGCGCCGTCGTCACCGATCGTGCCGTGTCCAGGCGCGAAGCTCCACGTGGGCGTCAGGCCCGCGATCGGTTTGCCAGCCGCGTCTCGGGCCGAAACGATGAAACGCATCACGTCGCCAGTGCGCCCCTCCGCCGCGCTCGGCGTGAGCGACAACGACGCGATCGGGCCGGCCACGACCTGCACGGGCAGTTCCTTCGACACCCGTCCGACCGTGGCGATGACCGATGCGGACCCCGCGCGCACCGCCGTCACCAGCCCGACCGCGTTCACCGTGGCGATCGCCGGGTTCGAGCTGCGCCACGCGATGCGATCGGCGCGCTTGTCCCCCGCTGCCGAGAACGCCCGACCGGTGACGCGGAGCCGCTGCCCCGCCACGAGCCTCGCCGCCGCCGGCGCCACGTCGATAGATGTGGCCGGACCGGGGAGCGCCTTGATTTCGATGACCTCGAACTTCGGGCGCGCCCCCGGAAGGGTGGCCGTCACCGTCACCGGCAGAGTGCTCGTCGATCCGGCCGTCACCAGCCCAAGCGAATCGACGCGAGCCTCGAAGCGGGCACTGCCTCCCAACCGATATCGAAACGTGACGCCGGGCATCACGTTGCCCTGGGCATCGCGCGCTTCGGCGGTCAGTCGCAGCGTGTCGCCGGCGGTCATCGTGCGACTGGCCGGAGAGACGACGATGCGCGCGATCTCCGGCGCCTGCGCGACAGCTAGCTGAAGAGGAACGGCGAGAAAAAGGAAGGGACGAAGCATGGTTGGCTTGTGGGGGATGGAGCGGAACGTCGAGGCGGGGCCTTGCCCTGTCAAGAAAGCGATGTCATTCTCGCCAATTCCCCAATCGCTCCGGCCCGTGCGCCTACCACTCAAAGCTTTCGCGCTCGTTCTCGCGGTTACCGCCTCGTCGAATGCACAGGCGCGTCGTGTTGCCCTGGTGGGCGGCACGCTGATCGATGGCTACGGCGGCCGCCCGATTCGCAACTCCGTCATCCTCGTCGAGGGTGACCGCATCAAAGCGGTCGGGACCGTAGGCTCGCTCCCGGTCCCGCGCGACGCCCAGGTCATCTCCACGGAAGGAATGAGTGTCCTTCCCGGCCTGTGGGACATGCACGTCCACACGATGATCAACGGACACGGCGACTACGGGCATTGGGACAGCACCTACACCAATTCGTCCACCGGAATTCTCGGGCGCGTGATCATGCCCGCGTCCGCCAAGCAGCTGCTCATGGCGGGTGTAACGAGTGCGCGCGACTTGGGCGCGCCGCTCGACGAAAGCATCGCGGTGCGCGACGCAATCAACGCCGGCAAGATTCCCGGACCCACGCTCTACGTGTCCGGCCCCTTCATTCAACACGCACCCTATCCCAACACCGAACGCTTTCGCTGGGGTGTGAATGGCCCCGACGACGCGCGCGCCAAAGTCCGGCGCCTCGCGGAAGCCGGCGTCAACGTCATCAAGCTCATCGATCAGGACGAGATGACGATGGACGAAGTGCGCGCCGTGGTCGACGAGGCCCACCGTCGGCGCCTCCCGGTCGTCGCGCACGCGCACCGCCCCGAGGAGATTCGCCGCGGACTCGCCGCCGGCGTCGACGATTTCGAGCACACCGGCCTCGCCGCCGCCTCGGAGTATCCGCCGGACATCATCCGCCTCCTCGAGGAGCGCACCGGGCGCGGTGCCGCGGGACCGTTCTTCTGGACACCCACCATCGAAGGGTTGTTCAACTACGAATACGTCCGCGACAATCCCGAACACATCGACGATCCGGCCTGGCGGGACGGGCTCCCCGATTCGGTCGCCAACGACATCCGCAGGTCGCTCGAACATCCCAACCGCCTCGCCTACTTCGCCGCCACGCCGTCGCGTCGGCCGACCCTCGACCGAAAATTCAACCAACTCAAGGCAGCCGGCGTCACGCTCCTCATCGGCACCGATGCCGGCATTCCGATGAAATTCCACAGC
>Ga0137427_10001543_pt1 | contig 10310 bp, 8 predicted proteins | sample EasRivERMZT700_2_FD_102309 | JGI IMG/M metagenome (GOLD analysis project Ga0137427, IMG submission 102309) | Soil microbial communities from meander-bound floodplain in the East River, Colorado, USA - East River MetaG ERMZT700_2 | ecosystem: Environmental > Terrestrial > Soil > Floodplain ...
CCCGCCGTAGGAGACCAGCGGCATCGGAATGCCCACCACGGGAATGAGGCCCATCACCATCAGGCCGTTGATCATGATGTAGAGGAAAAAGTTCAGCGTGACCCCCATCGCGAGCAGCCGCCCGAAATGGCTGCGGGCGGCAAGCGAGATCCGGACTCCGCTCCAGATCACCGCCACGAACATGCCCAGCAGCAGCATCAGTCCGAGAAAGCCGAACTCCTCGCCGATGATGGCCAGGATGAAATCCGTCTGCTTCTCGGGCAGGAAGTTGAGCCGGCTCTGCGTCCCCATGAGGAATCCCTTGCCGAGGAAACCGCCGGAGCCGAGCGCGATCTTCGCCTGCGTGATGTTCCAGCCGGCGCCCAGCGCGTCCGTATCGGGATTGAGAAACGTCAGCACCCGCTGTTTCTGATAGTCGTGCAGCAGGAACTGCCAGGCCGACGGGATGGCGATGGCGATCGCCACGCCCGTGGACGCGATCCAGTGCCAGGACAGCCCGGCGAGAAAGAGCAGGAGCGCGCCTCCGACCACAAGAAGCGTCGCTGTTCCGAGATTGGGCTGCATCAGCACGAGTACGGCCGGGGCGAGAATCATCAGGAGCGGCGCAAAGAGGCGAAGCGGGCGCGAAACGTCATCCGGTCCGAGCCCATGCAAGAAGCGCGACAGCGCCAATATCAGCGTGATCTTCATGGGTTCCGACGGCTGCAACGCGAGCGGCCCCAATTCGAGCCAGCGCTGCGCGCCCAACCCGACTCGCCCGGAAATCTCGACAGCGACGAGGAGCAAGAACGCGACGGCATAAGCAGGATAGGCAATTCCCATCCAAACCCGCAGGTCCACGCAGGCGATCGTGAGCAGAAGAACAAGGCCAACGCCGAACCGGACGATCTGCGGTGTCGCCCAGGGCGACATGCCTCCACCCGCGGCCGAATAGAGCGCGGCAAAACCGAACGAGGCGATGAGGGCAATCAGGACCACAAGCGTCCATTGGATGTCGGCGAGCTTGTGCGTCAGCGGCACCGCACGATAGGTCGCGTCGTACGGCCGCACCGTCATAGCAAGGCTGCCGCGGACTTGATGGGATAGTTGGGCGCGCGCCCCAGAATGTCGCGCTGTTGCGCAAACAGCAGGGCATCGCGCGCCACCTGCACGTTGGGATGGGCCGCCACCGCGCCATGCTCGATGACGACGGAGCAGGCGTAGCGCGGCTTGTTGATCGGCGCATAGGCCACGAACAGCGCGTGGTCGCGCAGAGCCCAGGGCAGCGATTCATTCGTGCGCACGCCGGTGACGCGTTCCTGCCGCGTGATGACACGCACTTGGGCCGTGCCGGTCTTGCCCGCCATTGCGTACTGCTTGTCGGGGATCCGCCACCAATAGCCCGTTCCGCCGGGCTCGTTGGTCACGGCATTCATGCCCTCGCGAACCGCGGCCAGAGCCTGAGCAGAAAAACCGATCGGTTCCGGCACACTCCGCGGCACCACCTGGGCGCCCAGCGAGTGCACGATGCGCGGGCTGACCTGCCGGCCGCTCGCAATTCGCGCCGCCAGCGTGCAAAGCTGGAGCGGGGTAGCCAGCACATAGCCCTGTCCGATGCTCGCAACCAGCGTTTCGCCGATTTGCCAGGGCTCCTTGAAGGTCGCCTGCTTCCAGTAGCGATCGGGAATGAACCCGCTGCGCTCGCCGGGAATCTCGATCCCCGTGGCCTGGCCCAGTCCGAGCCGGCGCGCGCCGGCCTGGAGCGCATCGATGCCGAGCTTCAGCGCCACCTGATAGAAGTAGCAGTCGCACGAATTCTTCATGCCCAGGCGCAAATTCATCGTGCCGTGGCCGCCGCGCTTCCAGCAGTGGAAATCGTGCGTGCCGAGCCTGAACGCGCCTGTGCAGGAGAACGTGGTCTCGGTCGTAATCACACCGGCATCGAGTGCGGCGAGCGCCACCACCATCTTGAACGTGGAACCCGGCGGATAGGCACCCGAGAGCACCTTGTTGATCAACGGCTTGTAGTCGCTGTTGGTCAGGTCGCCCCATTGTTCCGGCGACAGACCGACATTGAAGGCGTTGGGATCGAAGCCCGGCGTCGAGACGAGGGCTAGAACGTCGCCGCTGTCGACGTCCATCACGGCGCACGCGGCGCTGTCGTTCTTGAGCTTCTCGTGGACCAGGCTTTGCAACTCGCGGTCGATCGTCAGGTGGACGTCGGTTCCGGGCGTTCCCTGGTCGCGTTCGAGCTCGCGGATGATGCGGCCATAGGCGTTGACTTCGACGCGGCTGGCGCCGGCCCGGCCGCGGATCGCGGCCTCATAGGTCCGTTCGATGCCGCGCTTGCCGACCCGCAGTCCCGGCACATCGGAGAGCGGATCGTCGGGGGCGAGGGTCTCGGCCATCGAGATCTTCTCGTCCGGAGACACCGGCGCGACATAGCCGAGGACGTGGGACAATTCCTCCGTATAGGGATAATCCCTCGTGTCGCCCACTTCGGGCTGGACGCCCGGAAGATAAGGAAGGTCGAGATTGAGCCGGGCGAAGTCCTCCCAACTCAGGTTTTCGGCAACAACCAGCGGCACGAAGGACCGGTTTGCCGCGGCATCCTTGAGAACCTTGGCCCGGGTGCGGGCATCGATCGGAATGATGCTCGCCAGGGCGTCGAGCGTGACCTCAACGCCGCCCCTGGTCTGTTCGGGCACGATCAGAACGCGGTAATTGCGGCGGTTTCCCGCAAGGGCGACACCGAAGCGGTCGAGGATGCGGCCGCGCAACGGGGCCAGCAGCCGCTGATTGATCCGGTTGTCCTCGGCCTGGTTGCGATAGAGCTCGCCGTTTTCGATCTGGAGCTGGTAGAGCCGTCCCGCGAGCACGCCGAAGACGGCCGTCATCCCCCCCGACAACAGAACAGCGCGGCGCGTGAACGTCGCGTGGCGGCTTCGCGGTCTCCTGTCGATCGGTCGCACGGCTATCGCACCATACGGATCGCGCCCACGGCGCGGCGATGCATCCATCCCAGGATCATGGCGACCGGCGGGTAGAACAGCACCGTGACCATGCTGGCGAGCAGCAGCGGTGCCAGCGGCGGCGCACGCAAATACATGATCCAGGTCAGGACAAAGGTCGCAGCAGCCGCCAGCATCATCGCCGCGGCGAAGCCAAAAACGGCAGCCGCACCTGCGAGCCCCGCGAGATTCTCGCGCTGACGGTCGACCAAGGCGTAGGCGGCGATAAAGCCGGTCGCCCACACACCGGGCGGTCCGCCGGAGAGAAGGTCCTCCAGCAGCCCGACAACGAGAACCACAAGCGGCGGCATCAAATCGGGACGGACCAGGGCCCAGAAGTAGACCGCGGTCAGAGCCAGCAGCGGCGCCGGAAAAAGATCGCCGGTCAGAGAAACGGGAAGGTTCACCAGCATCACCAGAAACACCGCAGACAGGCCTGGGAGCAATGAACTGAACAGCCGCGAGACATTCAGGGCAATCGGGTCGGCCACGTCTAGCGGCCCTCCCCGGCCTCGGATGCCAGCGCCGATATTGCGGCGTTGGGCAGACGGGGCGCTGCAGCGGCGACGCTCGATACGGCTCCGCCGGACGGGGCGACCCTGAAGCCGAGCGTGTTGCCGGGCGCGGCGGGAGGCGGAGGAACATCGTACTCCAGCACGCGGACGTAGTCGCCGGCTGAAGCGGCAAAGAGAGAAACTCGAAGGGCGTTACCATCCTCGACGACGACACCGACCGGAACACCTCCCGGCAGCAGGCCGCCGTCTCCGGTCGAGAGCACACGATCCCCAGGCGTGGCCGATCCAGGCGTGGCGGTTCCGCCGGCAAGATCAAGGTCGAGCATGGGCGTCGGCGTGTTGTCGCCCGAAAGTATCGCGCGGCGCTGAGATGTCTCGATCATCACCGGCACGCGACTGCTGAGATCGGTGAGCCGGATGACCCAGGAGGTCCGTTCGCCGGTCAGATAGATGCGGCCGATCAAACCGCGATCATCGGCGACGGCTTGTCCTTTCCGCACGCCATGCTCGGTGCCGGCGTTCAAGATCATCGTCTTGACGAAGGGGCGGTTCGACTCGCCGATCACGCGCGCGGTGATCGAAGGCATCAACGGGTCGGCGACCGAGTTCAGCAGCTGCTCGTAGCGCCGAACGCGGTTCTCGAGCGACAGGGCTACATCCTGCCAGCGGCGAAGCTCGGCGTTCTCCCGTTTGAGCTCGAGATTTTCGCGATAGACGGTGAAGACCGTGCCGAGGCTCCCGATCCAATTCTCGAGGGCTACAAGCGGCGCGCGAACTTCAAGCAGCGCCGGCCCGGCGATGTCGGAGAGCTTGGCTCTGGCGGAGTCGAAGATGGAGGCTTGCGCTTTGCCCAGCAGTGCGATGGCGATGGCCGCGACTCCGCACAAAGCAACGGAGGAGCGCATGACGAGCACCCCCCGGCCCCGTGCCGGCCTCATGCCAAACCACGCCATACCCTACTACCCCCACTAACAAATGCCTGACGGTCAAAACGCCGTCGAAAGCATGTGACGCATCGCCTTTGCGTTCTCCAGCGTCCGCCCGGTACCGAGAGCGACGCAGGATAGCGCATCATCCGCGATGGAAACGGGCAAGCCCGTCTCGTCGCGCAACACTTGATCCAAATTCGCAAGCAGCGAGCCGCCGCCGGTGAGAACGATGCCCTTGTCGACGATGTCGGCGGCCAGCTCGGGCGGCGTCGCCTCGAGAGCCACCTTGACGGCCTCGATGATGGCGCTGACCGGTTCGGTCAGCGCTTCGGCGATTTGACGCTGCGTGACGGTGATCTCTTTCGGCACGCCGTTCAGAAGGTCGCGGCCCTTGATCTCCATGCTGGAGCCGGAGCCTTCGAGCGGCGGCGCGGCCGAGCCGATTTCCTTCTTGATCCGCTCCGCCGTGGATTCGCCGATGAGGAGGTTCTGATGCCGGCGAATATAGGCGATGATCGCCTCGTCCATCTTGTCGCCACCGACACGCACCGAGCGCGAATAGACGATGCCGCCAAGCGACAGCACCGCGACCTCGGTCGTGCCGCCGCCGATATCGACGACCATCGAGCCCGTCGGCTCGTTGACGGGAAGGCCCGCGCCGATCGCCGCGGCCATCGGTTCCTCGATCAGGAACACGCGACGCGCGCCGGCCGACAGCGCCGATTCCTGAATGGCGCGCCGTTCCACTGCCGTTGAACCGGAGGGCACGCAAACGATGATGACCGGATTGGCGAAGGAGCGCCGGTTGTGCACCTTGCGGATGAAGTGCTTGATCATTTCTTCGGCGACTTCGAAGTCGGCGATCACGCCGTCGCGCATCGGCCGGATCGCCTCGATGCCGCCGGGCGTGCGCCCGAGCATCATCTTGGCGTCGTTGCCGACCGCGAGAACGTGCTTCTTGCCGTTTTTCGTCACCATCGCAACCACCGATGGCTCGTTGAGGACGATCCCTCGTCCTTTGACATAGACGAGCGTATTGGCGGTCCCGAGATCGATCGCCATGTCGCTAGACAACATTCCCAACAAGCTGCCGAACATGCCCCCGTCCTGTCCCCCCTTACGGGGTGAAGCTAAAGTTAGCGTTGTTTACGTTCCGGCCGTTACACTTATCGCGCAACGGTTAACGCTTCCGGTGCAGTCTTCTTCCGTTTGACCAAAAGTTTGTTGAGAGCGTTCACATAGGCATAGGCCGCGGCCACCATGGTGTCGGTATCGGCCCCGCGGCCGGTCACTGTGCGGCCATCTTCGGCCAGCCGGACGCTGACCTTGGCCTGGGCGTCGGTTCCCTCCGTCACGGCACTGACCTGGAACAATTCCAGGGAGGCCGGATGGGGGTAGAGCTTCCGGATCGCGTTGAAAATCGCGTCCACGGGACCATCGCCGGTGGCCGTTCCGGCGCGCATCTCGCCGTCGACAACAAGGGTGAGTTCGGCCGCCGGGACAATCCCCTTGCCGGCGGTCACCCGTAGCGCCTGGACCTGGATCGGGTCCTGGCTCCGGAGAACCGAATCGTCCACTAGCGCGATGATGTCCTCGTCGAAGATGTGCTTCTTCTTGTCCGCCAGATCCTTGAAGCTCCGGAACGCATCTTCCAGCGAATTGTCGCCGAGCTCGTAGCCCAGCGTCTTCAGCTTGTCGCGGAAGGCGTGGCGGCCGGACAGCTTGCCGAGAATGAGCGAGGTTCCGGTGACGCCGACATCGGCCGGGTTGATGATCTCGTAGGTCTGTGCGTTCTTCAGCATTCCATCCTGATGAATACCCGATTCGTGAGCGAAAGCATTCTTGCCGACGATCGCTTTGTTGTATTGCACCGGAAATGCGGTGACGTTGGAGACGAGCTTGGAGGCGCGCGCGATCATCTCGGTCTTGACGGACGTCGCGTAAGGCATGCGGTCCTTGCGGACCCTGAGCGCCATCACGATCTCCTCGAGCGCCGCGTTCCCCGCGCGCTCGCCGATACCGTTGATCGTGCATTCCACCTGACGCGCCCCCGCCATCACGCCCGCCAGCGAATTCGCCACCGCGAGGCCAAGATCGTTGTGGCAGTGAGTGGAAAACACCACGCCGTCCGCTCCCGGCACGCGCTCGCGCAGCATTTTCACGAGCTCGAAATATTCCTGCGGCAGCGTGTATCCGACGGTGTCGGGGATGTTGATGGTGGTGGCGCCGGCCTTGATCGCGAGCTCGATCGCGCGGCAGAGGAAATCGGCCTCGGTGCGGGTGGCGTCTTCCGCGCTCCATTCCACGTTGTCGGTCCAGTTGCGGGCGCGCGCCACCGAAGCGGTCACCGCTTCCAGCACGGCGTGCGGTTCCATCTGAAGCTTGTGCTTCATGTGAACCGGACTGGTGGAGATGAAGGTGTGGATGCGCGGGCGCACGGCCTTGCGAAGGGCTTCGCCGGCCCGGTCGATGTCCTTGAAGCCGGCGCGGGCAAGACCGCACACGACCGCGTTCTTCACGCGGGCCGAGATGGCGCTGACCGCCTCGAAATCGCCGTTCGAGGCGATCGGGAACCCGGCCTCGATGATGTCGATGCCCATCTCGTCGAGAAGGGTGGCGACTTCCAGTTTTTCCTCGAGCGTCATCGCAGCGCCCGGCGACTGCTCGCCGTCGCGCAGCGTCGTGTCGAATATCCGTACACGGTCTTTTTCGGTCGTGTTCGGTGGTGTCGGTTTCTGGTCCATACTCATGCTCAAAGATCCTTCGGTTTCGCTTCTGGCGTTGCTTTCGTCCTTGCCGATGTTTCCCCTAAGCGCGCGTCCCGGATGCGGGACGGGCGACGCCTAGGGGCGGCTAAGGATGAGAAGCGCGGCCGTGAGCGAACCCAACGAAGGACTGCCCGCCGGCGAATGCCGCAGGGACATGAGAGAAGCAAAAGCGCTTCCCTTGATGCCGCCGTGCCGAATATTCGCCATTGCCAGTCGTTCCGCTTCCGGATCGGGACCGTGATTATTCACGGACAATCATAACCTCCCGTAAATATGGGAGGTTTTCCATCAATCCACAGCCCATTTACTCTGTTTTCCCGGACCCGTTCAAGGCAAGACCGGTCTCAAGACAGCTTGTCCCCCCGGAAACCTTCAGTTCCGGGTGCGGTCGACGAGCTTGTTCTTGGCGATCCAGGGCATCATGGCGCGCAGGCGCTCTCCGACTTCCTCGATCGGGTGGGCTGCCGACGCCGCCCGCATGGCCTTGAACGAGGGCTGGCCGGCCCGGTTCTCCAGCACCCAATCCCGGGCGAAGCGGCCTTCCTGGATGTCAGCCAGGATCTTCTTCATGGCGGCCTTGGCTTCGGGGCCGATCACGCGCGGACCGGAGACGTACTCGCCGTATTCCGCAGTGTTGGAGACCGAGTAGTTCATGTTGGCGATGCCGCCCTCATAGATGAGGTCGACGATCAGCTTCACTTCATGCAGGCACTCGAAATAGGCCATTTCCGGGGCATAGCCGGCTTCGACCAGTGTCTCGAACCCGGCCCGGATCAGTTCGACAAGGCCGCCGCAGAGCACCGACTGCTCGCCGAACAGGTCGGTCTCGCACTCCTCGCGGAAGGTGGTCTCGATGATCCCTGCCCGGCCGCCCCCGATCGAGGAGGCATAGGCAAGCGCCAGGTCATGGGTGTTGCCCGAGGCGTCCTGGTGTACGGCGACGAGGCACGGCACGCCGCCCCCCTTCTGGAACTCGCTCCGGACCGTGTGGCCGGGCCCCTTGGGGGCAACCATCGCGATGTCCATGTCGGGCCGGGGCTCGATCAGCCGGAAGTGGATATTGAAGCCGTGGGCGAAGAAGAGCGCCGCACCCTTCTTCAGGTTGGGCGCGATCTCCGACTTGTAGAGGTCCGCCTGAAGCTCGTCGGGGACGACGCACATCATGACGTCGGCCCATTTGGCGGCCTCGGCGGTGCCCATGACGGGGAAATTGGCGGCCTCGGCCTTCTTGGCCGAAGGGCCCGGGCGGCTCGCGATGGCGACGTCCTTGATCCCGGCATCCCTCATGTTGAGGGCGTGCGCGTGACCCTGGCTGCCGAAGCCGATGATGGCGACGCGCTTGCCCTTGATCAGATTGAGGTCGGCATCCCGGTCATAGTAAACGCGCATGGTGGTTCCTCGTCAGCTTGGCGGATGGGTCTGTAGCGCAAGGTGCAGCACGTGTCATGGGGCCAAAATAAAGCGATCAGGTGCCCTCGGGTCGTCACATCGGGTCGGCGCCACGCGAGATCGCGGCGACGCCGGTACGGCTGACTTCGACCAGGCCCAGAGGCCGCATCAATTCCATGAAGGCGTCGATCTTCGAGGGCGTTCCCGTGATCTCGAAGACGAAGCTCGAATGCGTGGTGTCCAGCACGCGCGCCCGGAAGATCTGGCTGACGCGCATGGCTTCGACGCGTTTCTCGCCCGTGCCCGCGACCTTGATCAGCGCCAGTTCGCGCTCGATACCCGGTTTCTCGACGGTGATGTCGATGACGCGGTGGACAGGCACGAGACGGCCGAGCTGCGCCCTGATCTGCTCGATCACGGCAGGCGTTCCCGAGGTCACCACGGTGATGCGCGACAGATGCGCGGCACGGTCGACCTCGGCGACGGTCAGGCTTTCGATGTTGTAGCCGCGGCCGGCGAACAGCCCGATGACGCGCGCGAGTACGCCCGGCTCGTTGTCCACCGTGACGACGATGGTGTGGGATTCGATGCGGTTGTCCTTTTGCATCTTTAGCTCACAGCATAATTGGCGGAGACACGCGACACGAGGCCGTTTCGACCGAACTCCATGAACTCGGCGCCATGCCTGCCGTCGGTGGTGTGAAATTCGAGCACCACGGCGTCCACGCCGGAAAACACGCGATCGAGGGTGAAGCGCAGATCGGGCACTCTCTGGAGCGCGCGACCCATGTAGTCTCGCAGCGCGTCCTTGCCGCGTATCGTGCCGTCCTGCTTGTCCAGAATGAGTTTTATCCGGGGCGAGGTCAGAACGACGTCCTCCTCATAGTGCGACAGCACGCGCTCGAGATCGTGCGAGTTCCACGCACTCACCCACTCCGCGGCAAATTCCCGATGGTCGGACCACATGGCTACACCATCATCTTCCCTTCTTCGCTCACCTCGGGCTCCTTTTCCGCCTCGGAGAGGATCATCTCGTCATGGGCGGCACCTGACGGGATCATCGGATAGCAGTTCTCGTGCGGATCGACGCGGCAGTCGAAGAGGACGGGGCGCTTGACCGCGATCATTTCCTTGATCTTCCCGTCGAGCTCGTCGGGGGTCTCTGCACGAAGTCCGACCGCACCAAACGCGTCCGCCATCTTCACGAAATCGGGCAGCGCCTCGGAATAGGAATGAGAGTAGCGGCCGCCGTGGAGCAGCTGCTGCCACTGGCGCACCATGCCCATGTACTGGTTGTTCAGGATGAAGATCTTGATCGGCAGGTCGTACTGCACCGCCGTCGACATCTCCTGCATGGTCATCTGCACCGAGGCTTCGCCGGCGATGTCGATGACGAGCGCATCCGGGTGTGCCATCTGCACCCCGAGGGCGGCCGGCAGCCCGTAGCCCATGGTGCCGAGACCACCGGACGTCATCCAGTGATTGGGCTCCTCGAACTTGAAGCGCTGCATCGCCCACATCTGATGCTGGCCGACCTCGGTCGTGACGTAGACGTCGCGCCCGCGCGTGAGCGCATAGAGCCGGTCGATCGCGTGTTGCGGCTTGATCAGCTTGGTCGAATTCTTGAAGGAGAGGGAGTTCTTGGCGCGCCACGCTTCGATCTGCGCCCACCATTGCGGCAGCGCCGGATCGGCCTTCAGCTTCTCGTCCTTCCAAAGC
>Ga0137427_10001544_pt1 | contig 10308 bp, 10 predicted proteins | sample EasRivERMZT700_2_FD_102309 | JGI IMG/M metagenome (GOLD analysis project Ga0137427, IMG submission 102309) | Soil microbial communities from meander-bound floodplain in the East River, Colorado, USA - East River MetaG ERMZT700_2 | ecosystem: Environmental > Terrestrial > Soil > Floodplain ...
AGGCGAGGCGCGCGAAAAATCGACGAGGGTCGGCGCGTGGCCATAGGGTACGTTGAAGCGAGGCGATTGAGAGCAACGAAGCATATGAGGCTTTTTCAGCAGCCTGCTAATGCTGCCGATAGAAATACGAATGTGCCGGTCGGTCAATTGGTGGTTTTTACAGATAGCCCTTCTCTTCATAGTACTTCTTTGCCCCGGGGTGCAGGGGAATGCCCAGCGGCGCAGCTTCCGTTCCCCGGCATAGGTTCCTCATATCCAGTGGACCGTCGTCATCGACGGGAATAACCTTTTGCCGCAAGTCGATTGCCTGGCAAATGGAGTAAGCGAGGTCATTGCTCAGCCCGCGATGCGTGATAAGCGGCCAGCCGCTGAAATCAATCGTAGGAATGTCACCTTGAAGCTTTGTAAATCTGCTAGTCGGGATTACCGAGGATTGGTAACCCAGGACCGACAGTTGTTTCAGAATCCGCGGCTCAAGCGGCAACACTTCGAATCCATGGTTGAGCGCATCATCGAGCCAGGTATTCAGTCCTTCGTCGAATATCGCGTTGACCTTGCCCGTTCTTATCCCGTCCAACCGTTCCGGAGTGCTAGGCCGGGGAGTTTCGCGCACATTCCCTCCCCAACTCTTAATTTTGGCAAATGACATACCGTAAAGCGAAAGAATCTTCGTCACCGCGTAGTGAGTGGTATTGTAGACACCCGAGGAACGTGTCGAAATCCTTAACGGTATCTTCCGCTCGCCGATTTCCAATAAGGATTTGACTTTCAGCTCTTTGGCAACGGCGAAAGCCATCTTGTCCCAGGATGGAAAAACGGCGAGCGCTCGCAGCGGCAGCTTCTCTTTGTAGAATCCTTTTCCCCGATAGGCCATGGTCACGATTGCGGACGGATTGATAAAGGCGACATCGACCCGTTGTTTCCCGACTTCAATGGGCGCTTTCATGCCGCCCATAAGGTCGCCGTTGATGCCCATGCTTATTCCGGGAAACTGCTCTTCTCGCGAGCTGGGCTGGATGGAAATGGTTGCGACGTTGCCCAGGTTAAACATGCGTTGCGTATATAACTCCGCCGCGACCTCCAGAGCCATCTTCGTCCGCATCATGCGTGCATTCATCTTGGCCACGTGGTTTTCCTTTTCTCACTGGAGTTCGGTACAACCCTTATGAAAACCGTCACAAATCGCAAAACGGGATGAACGATCGCAACATTTTCGTGAAAGGATGCAGCGTTCTACCATCGGCGACTTAGAACGAGCGTCAAGCCACGCCTCCTCGATGATGACCGCGTTCAACCAGATGACAGTTTATGCGCTGACTACTGCGCCCACCTTTTTTAGTTTCAGCTTTAACTCATAGCGAAAGAGGTCGCTTCGATAGAATCCTGCGGTTCGCATGATGAGACGTTTCTTGTAAAAATGGTCCCGCTCGACGTAAAGCACGGGAGATCCTGGCGGAATATCGAGATGAGCGGACACCTCGTCGTCGGACAGTTTTGCTTCGACCACGTGCTTCACGTTGCTGATTCTGATGCCTAAGGACCTTTCAATGACGGTGGAGAGGGGTATGGTCTTCATACCTTTGATCTGTAGGCGAGCGGCGATTCGCGACGGCAAGTACGAAATCACGTAGGCCAGCGGCCGCCGATGAGCCAGCCGGATGCGTTCGATTTTCCGTACCTTTTCGCTTGCCGACAGGCCAAAGTCGCGGCTGAGCTCACCCGTCGGCTCGACGTTCTCCAAATTGAGCACCTTGAAGCTCGTGCCTTCCGCATCAACGGGTGCCAAATCCTCGGTTTCCACCTCGAGCTGGACGGATTTCTTGAGCGGCCCCCGCCAACTTACAAAGGTTCCTTTGCGCCACTCGCGCGTCAACAATCTTTCCTGGCACAAGTGCGCCAGCGCTTGGCGAATGGTTATGACGCTGACCCCGAGTTGACGGGCAAGCTCGATTTCCCCGGGAATGCGATAGCCGTAGCCCCATGTTCCTGACAGGACCTTATCGCGGATTTGCATCATCACTTTGAAATACAACGGTACCGGGGAAGCTGTTCGTTTCGCTAAGCGCATGTTGACTACGTATATATTTAGTAGTAGAGGAGTGGCGATAGAATTACAAGTCTATGCAGACTCACGTTGTGATGAAAGGCTACCGAATAGCAGCGCAGACACTGAGTATTTCGACAAACAAGAATCGGAGGCCCCATGGCGCATCCAGCCAAAGCCACAGCCACTCAACACGCGGCAGAAAACCACACCGTTCACGAACTGATGAGCGTCATCCAAAAACGACGCAGCGTCAGAGTTTACAAGAGCGGAAAAGTTAGTGATGAACAACTTAATACGATCCTCGAGGCAGCCCGTTGGGCGCCTTCGGGAGCGAACACCCAACCCTGGGAGTTCGTCGTGACGCGGGACCGCAAAAAAATGAAGTGCATCCGCGAGATTTACGATAACGAGTGGCGGCAAAGGAAGCGTGAGGATCCCGTCAATTATAAGGGACTCAAGAAAGATTATGTCGGCGACGTCAGCGTTATCGTTCTGGTGTGCGGCGATCCGAGAACCAAAATGGTTTACCTCACCACGCGCCAACAGGCAGACCGCGAGAAGCTGTTTCAGGCGAGCATCGCCAACGCCGTGCAACAAATGATGCTGGCTGCGGCAAGCATGAATCTCGGTACGGTCTGGGTTTCCGTGCGCGAAGAGGTGGAGCCGGAGTTAAGAAAGTTGTTTCAGGTGCCCGAGCCGCTCCGCCTTTTGTGGGTGGTACCGATCGGCCATGCTCGTAGTTGGCCGAAAGCCAAGCCGCGCCGAAATGTTCTCGATTTTACGCACCTGGAAGTTTACGACCCGAAGAAGTCGAGATCGGACTCGGAGATCCGGCCTTGGCCGAAGGATTGAATTTCCACGCGCGCGAGAAGTTCTTTACAAAGGCAAAATTCTCGGAAGCACGGCTCGGGAACGTTTCTCGCGCGATTGTAAAACAGAGAGGAATCAGTCGATAAGCGATCCCACCGATAGGAGGCGCCATGATTCACACGCGCATTTGTGATCTGCTCGGCACCGTTCATCCGATCGTCTTGGGCGGCATGGGCACGGCGACTACTGCGCCGCTAGTAGCCGCCGTCTCCAACGCCGGCGGCTTCGGCACCCTCGGCACATCGGCATTCAACGCCGCGACGCTCGAGACCGAGATTGCTTCGATCCATGAGCGAACCGACAAACCATTTGGCATCAATCATCTATTGTTTCAGATCCGGGAGGACATGTTCGCGGTTACCTTGCGGGCTAAACCGACGGTTACGGCATTCGCATGGGCGCGCAAAGACCAGGACCTCAGGGAATACTTCCAGCGCGCCCACGACGTTGGCTCCAAAGTCATGTACATGGCGGGGGAAGTTCCAGAGGCTCTCCGCGCCGCGGACGCCGGGGCCGACGTCCTCGTGGCCCAGGGCACGGAAGCCGGCGGCCATGTGGTGTGGATGGCGTCCTTGCCGCTGGTGCCGATGATGGTCAAAGCCGTCGCGCCGGTGCCGGTGCTTTCCGCCGGCGGTATCGCCGATGGCCGCGGCCTTGCCGCGGCGCTGGCGCTCGGCGCCGAGGGTGTGCTGCTCGGCACCCGCTTTATGGCCACACCGGAAGCGCCGATCCATCCCAACTTCAAGCAAGTGATCGTCAAAAGCGACGGCCACGATACTGTGCTGACGGAAATCCCCGATCTCGCCAGCCAACGCGTCTGGCCGGGCGCCATGTCCCGATCCCAGCGCAATAAATTTATCGAGCGCTGGTCGGGCCGCGAGTGGGCCCTGCGTCAAAACGCGAGCGACATCGGCAAACAGTCGGCAGCCGCTCGTGCCGCCGGCGACATCGACAACACCTCCCTATCTTTCGGTCAAGACGCCGGCCTGATCGATTCCATCAAAAGCGTCCGGGAAGTGGTTCAGGACATAGTTGCGGAGGCAGAAGAGATCATCAAAGGCCGGCTGCCGGGTCTATTGCGGTAACGCTGATCGCGCGAGCCTGATGTATCGTTTCGATTCATTTCGACTAGGCAAAGGACGCCAGCCACTCAGGACAGTGATTCATGAGCCGCGTGAGAGGGGACTCGAACGGATAGAAGTCGTTCTAGTTTCTGCCGTAATACTGAAGGCGAACATTCCCCGCCGCAATCATGCGGTCGAATCGACGCCGCAGCCAGCGCTTAAACCGGGTTCGGCTGTAGGGAATCAACAACACCAAGGCAAAAAGATCGGTGAGCACCCCCGGGATGATCAAGAAAATGCCACCGACAAAGATCAATACCCCGTCAACCATCTCTTCGGCGGGAACGATACCTTGGGAAAGATTCTGCCTGATTTGTTGTAATGTCCGCAGGCCTTCGAAACGGGCCAGCACCAAGCCCAACAGTGCCGTGATAACGACCAAAGCGATGGTTTGAAACGCGCCTAGATAGCCGCCGATCTTGATTAAGATATACAGTTCGAGGAGAGGGACGAGAACAATTAGCAACAGGAACCGGCCCATCATGGCTAAACCTTAACTCTTTTCAGCGCGTGTGACGAGATGGAGGCGGGAGAAAATCCGGATAATAGACATTCGCAGGGCCGGACAGCTTAGATGCCGCCGTTACCAAAACATTGCCCTTATCGCCACAATTGATCAAAGAAGCCCGACCGCTTCACCTCTTCGACGTAGCGATTGTCAAAGTAGGCGGTCACCGGCGTTGCGGCTGCCGCTTTCGCGTCGACTAGATTGCTCTGCACCATCTGTTTGGTCATGGAGCGCAGCGCGCCCTCGGGTACGAAGCCCTCTTTGGAATAGTTCTCGGTGGCGAAGCGATAAACCTGTTCGAGCATTTCCGGGTCCTTCATGGGCATCCATTTCATGATCACTTTCTTGGTAAACTCCCGATCCGTCTGGACCAACTTGATCGATTCGGCGGTGAGTTTGATCACCCGCATGACGGTATCTTTATCTTTTTCCGCCACGGACCGCCGGGCGACGATGCCATTGGTAATGAACTCTGTGAGCTTCTGCAGGTCGTTAGGCGAAACCAGCTCGTTATAACCTTGCTTCTTTAGTTGGAAATTGTAGGGTGGCGAAAACACGGCGCCGTCCACCGAGCCGCGCACCAGTCCGGCCAGGGCCTCCGGTTGTCCGCCCATTTGCAAGATCGTAACTCCTTTTACGCCGTAACCGTCGATCGCCGTTTGCAAGGCGAAATGGGTGACGGTGCCGAGCCGGCTGACACCGATCTTTTTTCCCGCCATGTCTTCCGGTTTCTTGATCTCCGGCCTAACCATCACGGACTGCGTAAACCGCGGCACCATCGCGGTAATGTGAATGATGTCGCCCCCCCTCAGAACGTTTGCAATGATCGCCGGGCCGCCGGAGCCTGAGAAATCCGCCGCGCCTGACAGCATCGATTGAACTAGAACCGCCGATGCTCCTATGAAGACCGGATCGAAGTCTATTCCGTGCTTTTCAGCGATGCGCGCCTCCTTGGCGACGAACCAGGGCAGGCAGTTAATGCCGATGGGCGAAAACGGAAACGGCACTTTTTTGAGCCCCTGGGCGTGCACCGTCGCGTTGGACAAGAGTAACGTAACGAGAAGTAGGATCGGGGCGAGCTTGAGAACAACACTCGGAAGCCGGTGACAAGACGGAAAATCGTACGAGCTTTTCATCTCGAATCCCCTTTCTTGTTGACGCTTGCCGGTCTATTACACCCAGCCCTTGGCTGTCAATCCAGCTAACTAAACCCTAAGCCTAACCAAACATATTTGAAATTTATGCACCAATCCGGAACAGTGCAATCGGAAACAGCTGTGACTCCCGCAAAGACGTGGTTCGGTAAACTCACAACCCTGAGCACCGGGAATGCTTCCTTATGCAGCCTTTGCGATGCAGACGCGGACGCCGCGTCTCGATATGCCGCCCTACCGGCAACAATTTTTGAGCGACCAAGAGCTCGCCGACATCTACGCTTACCTCTCGTCGATCAAACCGTCGCCCGCAGCGAAAGAAATTCCGCTGCTCAACTTCTAAACCACCGAACCAGTTCTTTTCTCCATAAGAGCACAGGCGAAGCAACGCTGTGCTCTCGCTTTATCCGCTATCCATTTATTTTATTTGCCGCCCAATTGACTTTCGAGAAACCCACGCCAGTCGGTGGCGACCTTTTCTTTCAACTCGCGGCTCGCGCCGCTGACCTTGGGAAATTTTTCGCGCCACTCGTAGGGACGGGTGGCGTCGATCACCGCGCGGGAGCTGTGGCCGACTTCATCGCGAGGGATGCGCGGGTCGAGGGGTCCGCTCCAGGCGCGCCGCTGGATTTCGATGGACTGCGCCGGATCGGAGCGGCTGCTGAGGACCCAGAGGAACTCTTCGGAGTTGGTAATATCGACATCGTCGTCGACGACCACTACGTAGCGCCCAAGATACGCGCCCGAGCGGCACTGGCTGGCGATCAGTCCCGCCTGGCGCGCGTGACCGGGGTAGCGTTGCTTGATCGACACCACGGTAAGAAATCTTCCACCTGCCGGGTGCGCCCACACTCCTTTGACATCCGGCACGCCGGATTCGTCCAATGCGTTCCAGATCAACGCCGACCGCATCAAGGAGAAATGGAGATTGTCACCGCTCGAAGGTTTCAATAGCGGGAAGCCGCAGAGGATAGGATCATTGCGAAAATAAAGCGCTTTAATTTGGATCACCGGCACCGCAGGCTGATTGCTGGCGTAGTAGCCGGTCCACTCGCCGAAGGGTCCTTCAGGCATGACGTCGTCGACAGCCACTTCGCCTTCAATCGCAATTTCCGCATCGGCGGGGATCGGCAAGCCGGTGAGTGGACCTTTGACTACCTGCAACGGCCGGCCGAGAATCCCGCCGGCATAGTCGTATTCATTGACCCGGTTCGGCACGTCCGTCGACGCGACTACGAAATTGATCGGATGATGACCGAAGCAAACCGCGATCGGCAAGGGTTTCCCTTGCTGATGATATTTATCTTTGTGCACGCGACCATGTTTCCCCGGCGACATGTGCAAGGCCAGACGGTCCGCCCCATGCACCATGACCCGGTAAGTGCCGACGTTTACCCAGCCCTCTTCCGGGTCCCGTGTAATCACTAGATCGTCGGTGCCGATGTAGCGCCCGCCGTCCAGCTCGTGCCAGCGCGGCACCGGAAACTTGAGCACATCGATATCCTTCCCTTTCCGTACGTTCTCGAACAGCGGGCCGCTGGCAACGGTTTCGGCAGTCATAGGAGTAATTTTCTTTACTTGCCGGCGCCAAGCTTGGATGAAATCCATATCACTCAACCCGGCTTTCATGCCGAGCGTAAGCGCCAAACGCTCCACCGAAGAGACCAGGTTTGCCGCGACCCGATAACCCTGCGGATAATCTTTGACGCGATCGAAAAGGATCGCCGGCCGAATCTTTGACTGCTCGTTGATGATTTCCGTAAGGGTCGAGAGCTCGAGATCCCAATTGACGTTCTCGACGGTCATCAACTGGCCGATTCTTTCAACTTCAGCGAGCCATGTGCGTAGATCTGCCATAGGATTTTTCTTTCAGATTAAGAGTTCAAATCGTTCAAAAAGCCCTGAGTCTATCGAAGGGTTCAACCGCTACGCTCCCTCCATCCAATCGGCTAATTCCGTTTCCCGTAAACCCGGTCAATGAAGCCTTCTTTCTCGATCTCGCGCACGACGCTGTCGTCGATCAAGCTGTCCAGGGTCGTCTTGCTGCCGGGGTTCAGCTTGAGCGCGTCATCGAGCTGGATCTTCATCCCCTCTCGTGTCGTGTAGGGAACCCGCTCGAGGAACTTAGCCGTGGATTGGTATGAGCTCTCCAAATATTCTTTGTTCGCCCCGCGCAGATATTTGGCGACGATTTTCTGAGTTGCCTCTTTGTTGTTCTTGAAGAAATGCGCCGTTTCAATCAGAGCCATGACGGCTCTTTTTACCACGGGACGATTCTTGGCCAAATAGCTTTTCGTCGTTACGGCACAGATAAACGGCAAGGGATAGGGTTTTGCCTGATCCGCCATATTGGCCAGGACCCGGTGCGGCAAGCCGCCGGGAATGAGATAAACGTTGCCCGGCGGCGAGGGAAATCCCGCGATGATTTTACGGCTGAAGCCAGCGGCACGCTCGGACGCTCCGCCGACTTGGAGGATCTTGACGTCTTCCATCGGCCTCAACCCCAATCCCTTCAACAGCTCTCTTGCCGCCACGTCCGAGACGCTGCCGAAGCGGCTGATGCCGATGGATTTGCCCTTCAAATCTTCCGCAGACTTGATGCTGTCGAGCACGACGAGTTCGTAAGGCAAAGAGTTGATGAAGCAGGCCACGCTCACGGTGTCCGCGCCCCGGACGGCGGCATTAGCAACCCCGCTCCCCGCCGCATTCCCAACTTGCACGTCCTGGGCGACGATGGCAGAGACACCGATCGTAGTACTACCGATATAGACGACCTCAGCGTCGAGTCCATGCTTTTTGTAAAAGCCCGCGTCGTCGGCAATGGTCCACACCGAGTTGAGCGTATCCGTCGAGCTGTAGGCGATTCTTATTTTTTCCTGGGATTGCGCTTGCGCCCAAGAAGGGAGCGCGACAAGCAACGCAATCGCGGGAATAAACTTTTGGCAAAGGTACTTCCGCTGGTTCATAAATCCTCCTACACGACTTATTGGACGTCGCGTTTGCAACCCACGCGCTCGCGTCTCCTAAAATCCCTTGCGGCTAACTCCCAAGCCCTCACCTTCTGGTACACGGATTGAACCTCTATCGACCTTTAAGCCGGCAAATGGGTCCCCTGAGATAACCTCAAATTCGCCCAACTCGCACAGCGGCGCGATACCGGGAGTGCTGGCTGCGAGATGCACCGCCGCAGCGTCGCCGACCATGCTGCCGGCGGTATTTGAGAGAGCGCAGCGGATGCCGTTCAGCTCGCACAGCTCGGCGATTTTTTTCACTTCGCCGATGCTGCCGACTTTCGGGATGCCGGTGTTGATCGAGTCCACCATGCGATTTTTGATCATCATCTGCACGTCTGCGAACGAGCGCGCCGACTGGTCGGCTTCGATCTTGACGGGCGAATGTTTTTTTACTTCCCATAGAGCATCGAGTTGATCGCGTGGCACCGGCTGTTCGAAAATCTCCACGCCGTTGTCGGCCAATCCCTTCGCCAGACGGATGGCGGTCTTGGCGTCATAGGCTTCGTTGGCGTCTACCTTGATGAACACGCCACTGCCCACCGCGTCTCGAACCGCTGCCACGCGAGGTAGATCCTGGTCGATCTTTCCGCTCATCTTGAGCTTCAGAGCAAGCCCGTCGCGCACGAGCACCCTCGCTTCGTCGGCCATCGCCTCGGGATCATCGACACTGACCATCTTGATGACTTTGATCTCGTTTCGAAAACGTCCGCCCAACAAGAGATAAAGCGGCGCATGCACGCTCCTTGCGAGAGTATCATAGAGCGCCGTCTCCAGGGCTGCTTTAGCCCTGGAATTGCCCGTCAGCACGTGATCAATATCAGCGCGAATTCGCGCTAACTCCTCAACTTCCCGGCCAACCACCTTGGTCTTTAGCACGCTCTCGATGACATGTCGCGCGGTCTCCGGCGTCTCACCGGTACGCGGGAAAAGGTCCGAGTAGCCGTATCCCTCCACACCGCCGTCCGTGACAACTTTAACCAGCAGTCCCCGGGCAACCGTGAAGTTATTGGTCGCCGTAACCAGCGGCTTCGTGTAAGGCATTTCGAGAATATGGGTTTCAATCTGTACAATTTTCATGGGTGTTCCCTCTACCGAATCGTGCCCATAGTGTTCAGAACTATCGTCTCAATGACCGATAGCACAACCGGGCCGGAAGCTGCCAGCCGTGAAGATGATCATCTGAACCCGGCTTTTATGTCGGTGACTCCACTACCAAGAGACTAATAGAATGCCCAAGGCAGACAGCACCTACTGACTATCAACCATTGCTTGTTACAAGGTCCCTTGGTCAAGCAGCTTTATGAAATTCCGCTTGGGCTTATGCGCCGCGCGGACTTTTTCGAGATAGCCTGAAGCTGCCCGAGTATGTCGCCCCATATATCCGTCCGAGTCGTCTACGGAACCTATAGCTTCCTCGACGGCTCTGAGAGCGTATTCCGCAAGCTCAATGACCTCCGCAAAATGTCCTCCTTTCAACAGTTCTTCCACGGAGTCAATCGCCTCTTCGATCCCATGCATATAGTCGTAGGCGTTTCGGTAATTGACGAATCCATCCGGTTCCACGGCTTCATCGATGGCGCGCCGATACGTA
>Ga0137427_10001547_pt1 | contig 10298 bp, 11 predicted proteins | sample EasRivERMZT700_2_FD_102309 | JGI IMG/M metagenome (GOLD analysis project Ga0137427, IMG submission 102309) | Soil microbial communities from meander-bound floodplain in the East River, Colorado, USA - East River MetaG ERMZT700_2 | ecosystem: Environmental > Terrestrial > Soil > Floodplain ...
CAATGCGGTTGAGCTGCGAGTGCCCTTTCTCGACCACACACTTGTGGAGTTCGCGACAGCATTGAAGGATTCCATGAAAATTCGCGAAGGGACAGGCAAATGGATACTGCGCCGCGCCATGGGAAGCGAAATACCACCTTCCATCCTCCATCGTCCGAAGAAGGGATTCCCCATACCGACAGCTTCCTGGTCGCGATTCGAACTACGCGAGTTCTTCCGTGACACGTTGCTGGCGAAGGATTCGGCGTGTTCGTCGTTTTTCGACCGGCAAGCCGTTGCGGATGTAGTCGATCGAAACGAGCAGGGCAGGTTTTCGGGATTCCAGGAGGTCTGGTCGCTGGTTGTTTTCGAACTGTGGCATCAGCAGTTCATGTCGAAACGGAACTCTTCCTCGTGGAGCTTGAGTTGCATGCCTATTACGGCTGCCAGTTAAAACCATCAGTTACCGGAGGTCATGGTTATGACTATTTTTGAAACTATCGGAATGGCCTGGGTGATTTTCACATCAGCGCTAGCTACGGTCGCGATCATTTATTTGTCATACATAGGATTGAAAACGAGTGTGACGAAGGAAGAGAAGGAAAACGCAAACGTGCCAATGGAAGTTAAGGAAATGTTCAAGATCGCTCGTTAAGTTAAATGTTTAAAGGGGTCTTACACGTTCACAGCGTCTTTTCTGACGGCGAGGAATCCCTCGAACGGTTGGTCGATATCTTCAAGCGTTCGGGCATGGATTTCGTCGCCGTAAGCGACCACGCGGAAGTGTTCAATGAGCTTCGGATGAGCCAATACGTCGAACAGTGCGCGGCGCTGTCTGACCCGAAGTTCGTCGTGATTCCGGGACTCGAGTTCGCGCTCGGTGGCGGCGATATCCACATCCTCGGGTATGGCGTCACTCGCCGGGTGCGAGGCGCGAATATGGAACAACTGGTCGATGGCATCCATGAAGCCGGTGGCATCGCGGTACTAGCTCATCCTCCAGCAGGTATCGCCAATATGATCGGTCCCATCCAACTGAAACTCGACGGCATTGAAGTGTGGAACGGCCGTTACGATGGCGTCTACGCTCCTCGTGCCGACTCCTTTCAGCTTCTTCGGCGGATCCGAGCAACCAACTTCAAGGCCTCTGCTTTTGGCGGCATTGATTTGCACAAGGTTAATCAGGCGCAACGCCCGATTTACGTCGAAGTCATGACGATCGATCTGAGCCGAGAGTCGATCCTGGCCGCTCTTCGGGCCGGACAGTTTGCCGTTCGTGGAGCCAATTTGACGTTTCCGTCGAGCGGCGACCTGACATTCGTTCAGGAACTCTCCATCGCGGTAAAGCAACCGCTCTGCCGGCCGTGGGCAGGCTGATTGCGGCGCATGTATCGCTGGCTCATTCTTACTGTTGCCGCTGTACCGATGCTGCTGAGTTCTTTTCGGACCGCGACTCCAGGACTCGTATGGTGGACTACCCACGCACTTGAAAAGATTCGACCTTACGACAGTATCCCAGCAGACCTGAACAAGTCGGCTTCTGTGTCGGCAGCCCGCAACGAATTCGAAGCGTTTCAGGTCGTGCTTCGTTCTGAGACTCCCATCAGCGGAATTGATGTCAGCCTCTCCGACTTCACTGGCCCTAACGGGGCTGTCCTCTCCAGGCAGAATGCCGTCGTTTTCTTCGAAGGTATGTTGGATCTGAAGAAGCCTTCATCGATCGAAGGGCGTCCTGGATTGTGGCCGGATCCATTGATCCCGCGAGTGGACCGGTATTCCAATGAGCGACGGAACTCATTTCCGTTTGACCTGACTGCCGACCGAAACCAGCCGATTTGGATTGAGCTCTATATTCCTACGTCGACTACTCCCGGCAGCTATTGTGGTGACGTCGCTATCGACGTTCTGAACCGACGACAGGTAACGATACCCGTCACACTTGAAATCTGGAACTTCACGCTGCCGTCAACGTCGAGTCTGCCGACCAGTTTCGGAGTGAATGGACTGACGGCCCAACGCCAACACTTCGGCCAGTACACCAATGATGACGACGTTCTGAAGCTGACGTGGATCTATCAGAAGGCGCTCTTGTGGCACCGAATCAGTGTCCATGGCGCGGCAATGGCGCCGCCGCCTTTCGTTCGACGCGGCGATCGCGTGGAGATCGATTGGCGCAAGTACGACGAAGAGGTCGCATCTTTCCTCGACGGCACCGTATTCCAGGGAAACGAACCACTCCTCGGGGCGCGCGCCACCACGATAGATCTTCGAACCAGCGGCGCAGCGAACACGGATGCGCTCAAGATCCTTTACTGGCGGGAGTTCGCAAGACACTTTCGGGAAAAGGGTTGGTTCGACCGTCTCTTCAATTACGTTTGGGATGAACCCGGAGAAAACGATTTTCCGGCGGTTTTGCGCAAGGCTCAGTTGACGCGCACCGCTGATCCGGAAATCCGCAATCTGGTGACGGCACCCCTGAATCCTGCCTGGAAAGACGTCATCGACCTGTGGTCACCGCTGATCAACTGTTTCGAGAGAAAAGCCGGGCATCATCCGTTTTGCAAACCCATGGCCGATCGAGACAGTTACAGGCCAGAAGAGCAAAATGGCAAAACCCTGTGGTGGTATCAATCCTGTGCAAGTCACGGGTGTAATACCGTCGGCGGCGAGTACTTCACCGGTTGGCCAAGTTACATGATCGATATCAGCCCGGTCGCGAACCGCATCATGGAATGGGTAACGTGGAAGTACGGAATTCAGGGCGAACTGTATTTCAATACGACAGAAGCGTTTGGTAAGCAGGGGAACCCCTGGCAGGAGATCAGTATGTTCGGCGGCAACGGGGACGGAACCCTTCTTTATCCCGGCCTTCCGAGCCGGATCGGCGGACGAACGCACATTCCAATCGAAAGCGTCCGCTTGAAGCTGATCCGTGAGGGCCTCGAGGATTACGAGTATCTCCACATGCTGAGCCGCCTGGGAGAGTCCTCCCTTGCGATCGAGATCGTGAACACGATGGTGCGCAAGACTTACGACTTCGAGCATGACCCGGCGAAGCTCTATTCGGCCCGGCAGCGAATGGGTGAGGAACTTAGCCGGCTTGGAGCAGGGAAGTGAGGAGCACCACAACGCGAATCAATAGCGGAATACCCGGATTGAACGAGATTCTGCACGGCGGACTTCTGCCGGGCCGGTCTCATCTCGTCACCGGCGCGCCAGGAACCGGCAAGACGATTCTTGGTCTTCAGTTTTTGAATGCGTCTACGGACCGTAAACGAGCTCTCATCGTTACCTTCACGCAACCTGAGATGCATCTGAAACAAGATGCCGAATCCATCGGGATCGATTCGGAGCCGATGTCGTTTGTGGATCTCAGCGCGGAAGCCGAAATATTCTCGGAAGTGCAAACGTACGACATATTTTCTCCGGCAGAAGTCGAGCGAGAGCCGATTGCGGCGGCAATTCGTGCCCGTATCGAGGAGATCAATCCTGAGCGCATTTTCGTCGACGGATTCTCCGAGTTGCGGATGATCTCCAGTGACGTGTTCCACTTCCTGCGGATCAGCCAGTCTTTTTTTCGATTTGCCAACGGGCGCGGTTCTACAGTCGTTGTCAGCGCAACGGAAGGAATGACCGATGTGGAGACGCCGTTACGAGCGACGACCGACGGGGTCATCCGGCTCGCCGGAAACAGAGTCCGCTCGCTCGAAGTCGTGAAAATGCGAGGCAGCGACTTCGCGGCCGGGCCCCATCCCATGAGAATCACGCCAAAAGGAATCGAGGTCTTTCCTGAGTCCGCCTAGTTCGGAGGAACGTCATCGCACGAATACTTTTGATTATTCGTAATCGAGAGAATCGCCAGTTATTGAATGCGTGGCTCTCCGCATACCACTTCGTTTCCGAACACATGGAAGGCGATCCGCTTGATGAGTCCTTCGATCTATGCATTGTGGATGGTCCGAGTCTTAGCCGGTACATGGATGAGTTTAGCAATCGGCGGGAACAGGAAAAGCCAGGAATGTTGCCGATTCTCCTGATGACACTGCGGCGCGATGTCTGGTCAACGATGCCGAATATCTGGCAGGTTGTGGACGATGCCATAACCGTTCCAGTGTCGAAGGTGACTTTGCAGGCCAGGGTCGAGATTCTGCTGCGATCGCGCCGGCTGTCGCAGGAATTGAAGCTGCGAAACGAGGACCTGGAAGCATTCATCCAGGCGATGTCTCACGATCTGCGAGCATCGGTCAGGGCTGTGACCATGTTCACGCAGGCTGTAGCCGCCTCGCAGTCCGAACGCATGGACGACGAAGGCCGTCAGGACCTTAAAAGAATTCGTTGGGCCGCCGAAGAAATGCGCGAGCTTATCGACTCGCTGTTGAATTTTTCGCGGTTGGGCCGCGGTGAAGTGCGATACGAAGCAATCGATCTTCGGAGTTACATTGAAGCGTGCGTCCGAAGTCTCGAAGGGGACATTCGCAATCGAGGCGCGAGCGTGCAGATCAAGGGACGATCCCGGACCGTGCAGGCCGATCCGACTCTCATCAAGATCGCGCTTACGAACCTGTTGTCAAACGCAATCAAGTTTGTGCCGGAGGGCGTTCAACCTGAGATCACGGTTTCCACGTCAGTTCGACGAGATATCTGCCGGATTCAGGTTGGCGACAACGGCGTCGGGATTTCTCCCGAGGATCAGCAACGAATCTTCCTGCCATTCGTTCGACTGTATTCCGAGCAGCAGTTTCCCGGTATTGGCCTCGGTCTGCCTTCCGTTCGGAAAGCCGTAGAATTGATGGGAGGCAGGCTGGGCGTGGATTCCAGGCTGGGTCAGGGCAGCCGCTTTTGGATCGAATTTACGATATGAGCGTCTAAACTCTTGAGAAATGGCAATTAAAGTTCTGATCTGTGACGATCACACACTGTTCTCCGAGGGGATCAAGGCGATCCTTCGAGGAGAGGTGTCGCTCGAAGTCGTAGGCGAGGCACGAGATGGGAGGCAGGCTGTCGAGAAAGTAAAGGAGCTTCATCCGGACGTTGTTCTAATGGATATCGTGATGCCGGACCTTAACGGATTTGAAGCGACCCGTCGCGTGCTGGCAACAGATCCTACGGTCAAGGTCCTGATGCTTACCATGCATGACGAAGAAGAACTCGTCATTCGCTGCCTCGAGGCGGGCGCGGCGGGCTATCTGATCAAGGATGCGCCGGCGTCCCAATTGATCTATGCCATCGAAATGGTGATGAAAGGTGAACGATATCTGAGTCCCACCGTTTTGAAAAAAGTTGTTGCCGGATACGTCAAGAACCAGCAGCGACCGCAAACCAGCTACGATCGATTGTCTTCCCGCGAACGAGAGATTCTAAAGCTGCTCGCGGAAGGCCTCACCGTGAAGGAGATCGCCTCCCGTTTGAACCTCAGCGTTAAAACCGTGGATGTACACAAATACAACCTCATGCGAAAGATCGACGTCCACGATCGCGCCGAGCTTATCCGTTACGCCATCCAGAAGCGCCTCATCGAGGTCCCGATCCCGGACGTCACGTAAGTCCAAACTCTTCAACCGCCATGTTGACCACCTGACGGCCGATGACCAGTGATGCGGTCGCCGCCGGTGAAGGCACGTTGCACACGTGAATCATCCGCTGTGACGGAACTATCGCGAAGTCGTCCAGGAGCAAGCCCTGCGGAGTCAGAGCTTGAGCTCGCACCCCGGCGCCGCCCGGTTTCAGATCCGATGCCTGGATTTCCGGCACCAGCTTTTGAAGCGCCTTCGCGAAGGCCTGTTTGTTCAGCGATCGGTAATACTCCGCCAGACCGTCAGGCCAATACTTTCTGGCCATTCGCCAGAACCCAGGGTAACGGGCGGTTTCGAAAGTGTCCTCAAGGTTGAAGTCGGTTTTGCGGTAGCCCTCTCTTTTAAAGGCGAGCACTGCGTTGGGACCGGCTTCGATCTCTCCGGTAATTCGTCGCGTGAAATGCACGCCGAGAAACGGAAAGTGTGGATCGGCAACGGGATAGATCAGGTTACGGACGAGGTGCTGCCGCGAAGGTATGACGTCGTAGTACTCTCCGCGAAACGGTACGATCTGCAGACCGGTGTGGCCTCCAGACAGTCGTGCAACTCGATCGCTGTGAAGTCCCGCGCAATTGACTGCATTCGTCGTTTCGATTGACCCTTGCGTCGTTTCAAGAATCAGTTGCGATGGCCTTTTGATCCCGTTGACGCGGCAATCAGTGAGGATCTGACCACCGCTGTTGACGATGAGTTCGGAGTATTTGTGCGCGACCGCCTTGTAATCGACGATTCCCGTTCCGGGCACGCGCAGGGCTGCAACTCCTGCGCAATGCGGTTCGAGTTCGCGAAGTTCTTCCGGGGTGATCATCGCAAGATCCGGAACGCCGTTAGCGGTACCGCGGCGCATGAGCTCTTGCAGGCCGGCCTTTTGCTCGTCCGAAGTGGCGACCACTACCTTGCCGCAGATCTCGAAAGGGATGTCATGAGTCCGGCAGAATTGAACCATTGCCGACGCCCCGGCGACACAGTTCCTTGCCTTTAGCGATCCCGGGCGATAGTAAATGCCCGAGTGAATGACTCCACTGTTGTGCCCACTTTGATGCCGGACAATGTCATTTTCCTTTTCGACTATTGCGATCTTCAGGTTGGGAAAGCGAAGCACAGCGTCCATGGCTGTTGCCAGACCGATGATGCCACCTCCGATGATGGTGAGGTCGAATTTGAAGTCCACGGTTCAAGTCTATCGTTAGAATGCAGTGATCCGTGGAGGAGTCATGTCGAAATCACGAAGACAGTTTTTGACGGGCGCGTCTCTTAGCGTGTTAGGAGCGGCGGTCTCATCATGCGCCGGTCCCCAGAATCCGAAGGTTCCAGACGTCGGGAAATCCAACGAGCAACCACCGCCCGGCGCGCCGCCCGCCTTTGGGACAGCACCCGGTGTTGGACCCGAGGTTTCCTCCCAGACCTTTGCCGAAGCGGAAAAGCTGCTGAATGTGCGAATGACTGAAGTCGAGCGCAGTCAGGCCGCCAGCAATTGGCGCAGGTCGATGGCGCCGATGTTCGAACGTCGAACAGGGCCGCGAAAGGTTGCGATCGAGGAAAGCGTGGCACCTTACTCGCGCTGGGATCCGCTCCTGCCCGGCGAAAGGCCCGGATCCGTGCGCAACCGATTCGTCTGGAGCAATCCTGATCCCGGACCGTTGCCAGCGAAAGATGAAGACATCGCATTCGCGCCGGTCACCCGACTGGCGGGCTGGATCCGCAAACGGCAACTGAGTTCAGAGAGGCTGACGCAGATTTATCTGGAACGAATCAAACGTCTCGATCCAAAACTTCGCAGTGTGATCACCGTGACGACAGATCTCGCTGTGGAGCAGGCCAGGAAGGCTGATCGGGAAATCGGCGCGGGTAAATACCGAGGGCCGCTGCACGGGATTCCCTGGGGAGCCAAGGATCTGGTGGACACGGCAGGTATCGCAACCACGTACGGCGCAGAGCCGTTTAGAAATCGCATTCCACAGTCGGATGCCGTCGTCGTCAAACGTTTGCACGATGCGGGAGCTGTGTTGATTGCGAAGCTGAGCATGGGCGCGCTCGCACTCAACGATATCTGGTTCGGTGGCCAGACAATGAACCCGTGGCTTCCGGAAGAGGGATCGTCGGGTTCCAGTGCTGGTCCGGGGGCTGCTACCGCGGCAGGCCTGGTGGGTTTCTCGATCGGCAGCGAGACCGGTGGCAGCATCATTGGTCCGAGCATGCGCTGCGGTATTGCCGGATTACGCCCAACCTTCGGGCGTGTTCCGCGCACGGGCGCAATGACGTTGTGTTGGTCTCTCGACAAGCTTGGTCCCATGACGCGATCCGTCGAGGACGCGATGTTGGTGTTGCGCGACATCTCGGGGCCCGATGCGGGCGATGTATCGAGCGTCGAAAGTCGATTGGACTACGACGCAGCGGCACCGGTGAAGGGTTTGCGTGTCGGCTATTTTCCGGCCTGGATGAAGGACCGTCCTGCAACAGACGTCGATCGCGAAGCCATTGAGAATGTGCGGAAGTCCGGAATGATTCCCGTTGAAGTGACACTGCCGGACTGGCCTTACAGTTCACTGCAGATCATTCTGTTTGCCGAAGCGGCCGCGGCATTTGAAGACGCCACGCTTAGCCATCAGTTGGATCAGTTGAAAGTTCAGGTTCCGGATGCATGGCCGAATCTTTTCCGTCAGTCGCGGTTTCTTTCGGCGGTGGATTTTGTGCAAGCCGATCGTTTCCGTCGAAAGGTAGCGGCTGAAATGGCGCGCATCTTTGCTGCTGTGGACCTTCTCCTCGTTCCTTCATTGCGCGACGAGATGCTTACGATCACCAACTTTACCGGGCATCCATCGCTAACCTTGCGTGCCGGGTTCGTCCAGGTATCCGAAGCCCGCAGCGATTGGGCTCCGGATCCGGCGAATCCGCTGCCAACATTCTCGCCACCGCGCCGCGTTCCGCACGGCGTTACTCTCATCGGGCGGCTTTTTGACGAGGGCACCATGGTTCGTGCAGGCCTTTCACTGGAGAGAGCGGTGAACGTCGTCGACGAACGACCACAGGGTTTCTGAAAACGATCGGTTCCTAAAAGGTCCGGTCTTTACGGACATTTACTTCGGTTTTCGAGCGATTGTGAGGGCTCAGCCTCCGGCAACTCATACAGATAAAAGGTTGCTGATAGGACCTCGTTGTGCAGGATGGGGACTTGCTCACGGGTTTGCAGATTGACCGTTAGAACCCTTTAAAGCGGGCTTGAGTGATGGGTTAGAATCCAACCACGGAGACTCAAATGGCAAATACACCGGATGAAACAAGACTAAAGGAGCTTCTGAAGCAAGCAGTCGTTGAAGTACTCGAGGAGCGGCGCGATCTAATACCGCAGACCTCGTCCAATGCGCACGTCATCAGCAGTACCGCCATCAAGAACATACTTTTCTGGATTGCACTTCTGCTAACCGCGGTCCTGCTCTTTCAGATCGTACAGCATCCAAACAGGTAAAGGAGGTCGAATGATTGTTGGTGCGCACTCCATCATCTACAGCAAGGATCCTGAAGCGGATCGCGCGTTCTTTCGTGACGTACTCAAATTGACGCATGTGGACGTTGGAGAAGGATGGCTCATTTTCGGCTTGCCGCCGTCGGAAGTAGCTGTCCATCCTTCGAAGAAAAACGACATTCACGAGTTCTATTTGATGTGTGAAGACGTCAAAGCGTTCATCACCGAGATGAAGAAAAAGAAACTTTCATGTAGTGCGGTCCAGAACATGGGCTGGGGTATGCTCACGCAGGTGACATTGCCCGGAGGCGGCAAGCTTGGCGTCTATCAACCTCGACACGGACGTCCTAAATCGATGACCGTGAAGAAGAAGACTGCGCGCGCCTGATCCACATCCGAGCGATGGCCCATTTGCGAAAGCGAAGCCAGGTAGTTCCGCCGACAGTTTTGAAGCCTTTCTTCGCACTCCACAAAAGGGATTGCTTTATCCGGGGCAGGATGTCGCCTCTGGCAAGGGCGGTAGCCAACTCAGTCGATGTGCTTCGCTGAATCATGAAGCGGCCGACGACCACGCAATTCTCCACTTTGTAAACCTTCGTTGTGGGATCGGAGGTGAAGAGCGTGCGTATTCCGGCGAGACCCGCCGCCTTTGCAACGCTTCGGTTATAAAAACCTCCAGGGACCGATGCCATCTGAATGGGTTCGGACAAGATGTCGAACAAGGTATCCGCACTTCGCTTCCATTCATCGCAGACCTGTTGCCAGGTACAGTGTGATATCCGCTCGGGATGGGAGCATGAATGACTGCCAATGAGATGACCACGACGGCGGAGTTCACGGATCTGCTCGCGCGAGAGAAAACCGCTTCGGCCGATCCAGTTGGTCGGGATGAAGAAATAACCCGAAAGGCCATGCTCTTCGAGGATCGGTGCGATAGTTTCACTCGCGCTGACGCCGCCGTCATCCACGGTGACGAGTACGTTGGAGGCGGTTTCAGTGATGGATCTGACGTGCCTGCGGAAGAGATCGGCATCGAGTTTGTAGATGTCGGCGTCGGGGCTGGTGAAGCCGCTTGAATCAAAGGCTCCGTTCCGAACAACATCGTGGTAGAGCAACGCGACCGTTGTCATGCGGCGTCCCGATGTTCCTGCATTCCGCTGAACAGACGGCTGAGCTGTTCAACCTTCTCGTCCCACGACTCCGAGTCCATTTATCTGGAGATGGAAATCTGCGGGCCAGTCTCTCCGGAATCCAGAATCGACTGTAATTGTTCCAGGAAGTCG
>Ga0137427_10001549_pt1 | contig 10294 bp, 7 predicted proteins | sample EasRivERMZT700_2_FD_102309 | JGI IMG/M metagenome (GOLD analysis project Ga0137427, IMG submission 102309) | Soil microbial communities from meander-bound floodplain in the East River, Colorado, USA - East River MetaG ERMZT700_2 | ecosystem: Environmental > Terrestrial > Soil > Floodplain ...
GAGTTGGGATAGTAGAGAGGCATGTAGACGCCTTGATTTGAATCCCCAGCGGATGTCGCGACGTAATACTGCCCGGAGTTCGGCACACTGACTCGATAGGTGCCGTCCGTTCCGGTCGTCGCCGAACTGACCATAATGGTCTGCAACACGCCTTCGTCGTTGTAAGACTTCCGCAACGCATGCACGGTGATTCCCTCCACCGCTTCATTCGTTTCGCGAATCGTCACGCGTCCCCAGATTGATCCCGCATTTGTTGTTCGAACGGCAGGCAGATCGATGGTGGTGTCCGGCACACGAATGGGTGTGGTCCTTATCGGAACTTGCGTCGCCAACACGGCACTGAGTAGAGTCAAGAAGAGGATGATCATTCAATTAGTTCAGTGATGCTAGCTCATCGCACCCTGGTACGTCACCCTCGGCTGAGAATTGAAAGTTGACTATTGAATATTGTCTATTGACAGATGAATTCCATTTGCCAATAGACAATATTCAATAATCAATTTTCAATTCTCAGTCACAAGAGAGCACTAAGCCGCGAGTACCCCGTCCTGCTGACGGGCAGCCGTGTCCCATCGCGCAGAATGGCGGCATAGCTGTCCTTCGCGTAAAGCTCCAGCTTCGCCAGTCGATCGACGTTCAGGATGTACGAGCGGTGAATGCGCACGAAGCGAGCAGGATCAAGGGTGGTCTCGGCCTGCGCAAGAGTCTGTTGCTTGAGGAACTGTTTGCCTTCCGACCTGTACGACACGTAGTCATCCTGAGCCTCGACATAATCGATCTTCGAAACTGGAATCACGTTTACCTGTGCACCGTCACGGATCAGCACGCGTTCGATCCTCGTTCCTTCGGGCCGTGCGGCAGCAGTCAGCGTTGCGATGGGAACTGCCTGCGGTTTAGCGATCTTCGATCGCGCCTGAGCCAGCGCTTCACCGAGCCGTTCCGCACTGAACGGCTTCAAAAGGTAATCGACGGCGTGAACCTCAAACGCCCGCACGGCATATTTGTCGTAAGCAGTCACGAAGACGACATTGACCTCTGCTCCGATCAATTCAAGCACTTCGAAGCCGTCCAGCCGGGGCATCTGAATATCGAGAAACAATAAATCGGGGGTGAGATCGGCAACCGCCTTCACCGCCTCGAAACCATTGGTACACTCGGCGACGATTTCGACGTCGGTATGCTCTTCGAGGTATTCGCGCAGGATCGAACGCGCGAGCGCTTCGTCGTCCACGACCACAACTCGCAGTTTCTTCATCACTGTACTCCCTTACGAACGCATGGCAGCCGCAACCCAACGCGAAAAAGGCTCTGACCCTTGTTAATCTCGACTCCGGCTTCGGCGGCAAACTTGTTGGCCAGACGTTCGCGGACATTGCGAATACCTAATCCCGTTCCATTTCTACGACTGATATCCGGATCGTACGGATTCTCGAGAATGATCTCGAGCATCCCGCCCCGCCGGACTGCTTCCAGCGAGATGATTCCTCCCTCAATCAACGGGGCAATGCCGTGGGTGACAGCGTTTTCGATAAGCGGCTGAATCAGCAGCGGGGGGACCAGACAATCCCGACACTCGGGATCGATGCGATACTTCACTACCAATCTGGGCCCGAAGCGAACCTCTTCAATATCGAGAAAACTTTCCGTAAGTCGCAGCTCTTCAGAGAGCGTGATCTGATCTTTCGCGCCTACAGACAAGGCCGTCCTCATGAAGTCGGCCAGCAGAAGACACATACGTCTTGCCGCCGCGGGATCAGGGATCGTCAGCGCGCTTATCGAATTCAAACTGTTGAACAGGAAATGCGGGTCGATCTGGGCGCGAAGCGCTCGAAGTTCGGCTTCTCTCGCCAACACCTGCAGCTCGAGCGCACGTCTTTCCGCCGCTCGAGAGTCCTCCAGCATCAGCAAGAGATAGTGGACCGCGACGGCAAGAAGAAATAAGAGCACACCGGTGAGAAAGAGGATGATCGCAGCTTGATTCGTGTACCGGATGGACAGTCCGGCAAATGCCGGAAGAAACTCCAGGCTGCCTACCCAACTGCGACCGAGCAGCACCCATGTGACACTCGAGAACAAAGTCGAGATGGTCAGCATCCCGATCGCCGGGAGCGCCGCTCGATTTCGTAACGGAACCGAGCGGCAGATATACCATGCCGCCAGACAAAGGAATGCGTAGAACAGGCACATGGGGCCCGCAATCACGAGCGCCTCGAACCATGACAATTCGGTTCCGCGTGCCAGGATTGCGGTCAACAGCGCGGCTATCGGAAACCACGCTGTCAGGTACACCGCCAGACGTTGGCGATTGGCCAGTATCGGATGCATGTCAGCGGTTCTTCACTTCGATTCCGCCCATGAGTACCAACCCACGAATGGTCAGGCGCTTGTGACTATCCGCGGTAGGCTTGGTTGTATCCTCGAACGCTCCCATGATCGGAACGACCTTGCTGATGACCGTCCAGTCCTCGGGCACGAAAATCTCAACGCCTCCAGCCCAAACAAAAACCTCAATCTCCGCTGCAACCTCACCAATGCTGGCCTCGCGAAGGTCCAGTCCGACTCCTCCCATCACCGCCGTAATCTCGCCACCTTCGAAATCCTGAGCGCTGATTCTCCGTTCAATTCCGCCCATGAAAGCCATTGAATTGATCTTTGAATTGGACCCGATCGGCACATTCTTTCCATACTTGCTGCGAATGATCAAATAAACACCAAAACCCATGAGCGCGACCGGCCAGATCAAACCCCACACGCTGAACGGCAAAATATCGAGCATCGCGAGCTGGAGAATCATGCCGAGGTAGACCCAGATCAGAGCACCTACACGGGCTGCTCCAGTCCTCGCCTGCACCAGCCGGATTAAGCCGATCAAGACGACCACACTCGGCCAACCGCGCGTGATCAGCCGGCTGGTGTCTGCAACATTCAAAGTGTCCAGGAGGTACAGAAAGCCGATCAACATCAGCAGCAGGCCGATGACGAGATGACCGGACGTCTCGGTGATTCGGCCTTCCCTGTTTAAACGGAAACGATGGGTTCGGTCTTCGCGCATTTATTTTCCCTCACGGATTTCGCGGTTCGAATCCAGGTATGCTCGCAGCCGGGATGCACCGACGATGATCAGGATTACCGGCCAGAACTTCCGAACAATGTAGCCAAAGCTGAGAACGTCCAGATGATCGAGCAGAAACATCAGCCCGATAGCTATGAGCAAAAGCCCGGCTGACAAAGGGCTTGTCGAACCGTCATGCCTGTTGTGCATCTTTATCCGCCTTTCTCCTATCCGAGCTCAATGTACGAAGATTCGAATCGGCGCGCGATGGAGATTCGGCGAATTGAGGTCTTTTACCGGTGATTGGCGCTGTCGGCGGTCCACTACCGAGGATCGAGCTCCCGTAAATGTCAAACGTCACGTGTCAATTGTCACGTGTCCAATAGATTTTGACACGTGACCTTGGACACGTGACGTTTGACATTGGAGAAGCGATCGACGGCATCACATTGCGGTTTTGGTGCAGGTATCCAACAACTGCATCTTCACGGCTCCCGAACGATCAATGAGCGAGAAGAACTCATTGAGGTACGAATTCACTTCCCGGCGGTGGGCCGCGTCCAGAGCGGTTAGAGAAGTGACTTCGGCCATGATGGCTTCTTTCTTCGAGCGGAAGACGCTCAGTATTTTTTCCATTTCATCTTTAGTACGACAGGGTCCGCGATACAGTCGATCCGTTATCGACTTCAAGTTCAAGCGCTTGTCCGCAGCCGCATAAGGCGGCCGCACGAGTGCGGAGAGGTCAAAATCGTATGGCACCGGATGCAGCTTACTGTCGGGAGTTTGGACCAGTATGACGTTGTGCCGCGCGAATATCGAAAAATCGGTGTTTCCGATCATGAACTCGAAGACCATCAGCATCGTCACCGGATCGATTTGCAGGTCTGCGAACGACACTCGATCGAGCGACACGGTTCTGCCGACCATCCGCTTTGCGACATCTCCCTCATCTTCCAGAAGCATGGCGTTGCGGACTACCTGTTTTCCGTTTTTGCTATCGACGTAAGTTCCGTTTACCAGCCGGCCACGGAAGGAATTCGGCAACATGATATTGGAGAGCCGATATGTCAGGTATTCACGCAAGACGAATTGGTCTGAGTCTTTCGTGTTGCGACAATGTGTCACCAGCTTCAGGTTGCCTGGTCCTCCAAACGGTGTTCCCTTAGCAATCTCCTTCGGAAACTCCAGTCTTAAAGGTATGAAGTCGCACGTCTGCGACATCCGCCGCAAGTGCCCTCGGCCGCCAACCATGATGTCCAGCGAAACGGGCTGGCCGTTTGCACCGGTGAATTTCAGTTTTGCCGGCCACTGTTTTGTGCTTTCGGGATCGCGGTCCTTATTGATGGCCGTGAACTCGGACTCGATCGTGATGGCTAATGGTTCAGTGGACTGAAACAGTGCGCGATTCTCTGCGTCGGTACGGCGCGCGTTGAGAACGTCCGCATTCGGCCAGGGCTCGACGAGTTTGGCCAGCTTTTGTGTGACCGTTTTCTTCTGAGCCTGGGCCGGCGCCTTGGTTTGAGCTGTGACGGTATATATCGTGATCGTGAGCATCGCGAACAGCAGCAACAGTCTTCTCAACATGGTTTGAACTTCCTGTTTTGTTGGCGTTTGACGGACGCAAGATTTTCGCCGTCCTTGCCGCACGACGCAAGTTTTTCTGTCCGGTTGCGAAATGGTTTTCCCGCAAGCGGTCAGACAATCCCTGAACGACATGTCCCAAACTGCTGGTTTCATTGGTTGATGGGTTGGCAGGGTACCTGCCTTACGGAAGGGCCTGAAGGTGGGCTCTGGGCAGGGTCTGGAGATCCGTCAGCCGTCTCCTTCCAATCCGGATTGCTGGCGGAAACCAGGGACAAAACCCTGCCCACTTTTTTGACGTTATATACATGACGAGACGTTTGAGCAACCTTTTCTATAAGATAAAATTTAACGTCAATCGGTAACGTATGAGCGATTTGGTTCACGACATTCGCTATGCCTTCCGTTCGTTGCGATTGAATCCCGGTTTTGCCGTCATCGCCGTAATGTCCCTGGCCCTTGGAATAGCAGCGGCAACGTCGGTGTACACACTGCTCGACGCCGTTTTATTGCGTCCGGTGAGCGCAATCGATGAACCTGAAAGGCTTGTCGAGAACACCCGCGAAAGTATTTCACTCCCGCTCCTGCAGGCGCTTCGAGCCGAGTCAGACACACTTCAGGACATTGCAGGTTATGGAATCCGGACAGTTGCACTTGGAACCGGAGCACAACCCGAGGTCGTGCTCGGCGCCACCGTTTCAGCGAACTATTTTTCAGTACTCGGCCTCCGGCCGTTGCTGGGCCGCACATTCTTAGATGATGACGACTCTCCTGAAGCGAACCCTGTCGCCATGATTGGTTATGGACTCTGGCAGCGAAGTTTTGGCGGAACCAGGGACCTTTCTCATCTTTCGGTACTGGTCAACGGCGTCAAGTTTCAGATCGTCGGCATAACTCCTGCCGGCTTTCAGGGCACCCGTCTTTCATCGCCGATGGAAATCTGGTTCCCAATTGCAACTTCGCGACGCGTCGCTACCGGCTTCGTCGCCCAGTTCGACATCAATAGCCCGACATTCATGTGGCTCAGCTTCGTAGGACGACTGAAACCTCAGAACACTTCACAGCAGGCCTCGGCCGAGGTTGATGCGTTCGCAAGCCGCCGGGAAGTTGTTCGAACCTTCAACAACGGCCGGGCGGATTGGCGTGTCGCTCCTCTTAATGTCGCCGCCACCTCGATGGACCGCGAAAATCTGGTTCGATTCCTTGGCGTATTGGCAGCGACGACAGCCATCGCCCTGGCAATTGCGTGCGCCAACGTCGCCAATCTCCTGCTGCTTCGCGGCGCCACGCGACGAAGAGAAATAGCGATTCGCGTCTCAGTGGGAGCCAGCAGAATCCGTTTGATCCGACAACTGCTGACGGAGAGTTTGGTTTTGGCCGGAATTGGCGGCAGTCTCGGACTGCTGATTGGCGTCTGGACCATCGATCTCATCGCGAACTTCGAACTTCCCGGCGCAATAGCGATCGGACCTTTGAACCTGGGGTTAAACAGTCACGTCCTGTTCTTTGCTCTCGCAGTGACATTTATCACCGGAATCGTGTTCGGACTTGTGCCCGCGATACACTCCGCAGAACCCGATCCGATTTACGCAATCAAAGGCGTGCGTTTGGTTGGCCCGGCTCGGCGTTTGTTTTTCCGTCATGGAGTCATCGCCAGCCAGTTGGCAATGTCGGTTGTGCTCGCGATCGGCGCCGGACTGTTCACGAAGAGTCTGCAAAGTGGACTGGCGACGGACCTCGGATTCGAGCCCAGCGACATGGCGACGGCCAGCGTCGATCTCGGTTTGCAACGCTACGAACGTCCCCGGGCGAAGAATTTCTACGAACAAGTGACCGAGCGCGTACAGGCTCTCCCTGGGGTACAATCAGCGACCTGGGCACAGGTAACGCCACTTTCGACCGCCCGCCGGGCAGAAGGACTCGCGTTAGAAGCGAACCCTGACGACCGCATCGACTCGCTGGTGAACATCGTTGGCGCCGATTTCTTCCGCACTCTGCGAATTCCAATGCGGGCCGGTCGGGACTTTTCTAAGGACGATATGGTTAACTCCGCATCCGTCATCGTCGTTAATGAGGCGATGGCTTCGAAGATTTGGGGCAAGGACAATCCGATTGGACGACGGGTGCGGATCCGATCGGAATGGTTCACCATCGTTGGTGTCGCAGCCGACGCGAAATATCAGGAATTGAGGGAAACAAGACAGCCTGTCTCGTTCTTACCGCTGACCCGATTCAGCGAACTTGCCGGTGTTTCTCGAACGACCCTTATGGTTCGAATGCACAACGATATAAAGACCGGACTGCCTGCGATCCGCAGGGAAATCAGCGTTGTGGACGGCACGGTTCCCGTGACGGATCTCAATCCATTCCAGCAAAAGATCGACCGGCAGCTACTGCCGCAGCGATTCGGCGTCGCCCTCTTGACGATGTTCAGCACTAGTGCGATGGTGCTGGCAGCGATTGGGATCTATGGCGTCGTTGCCTTCAATGTGAAACAACGTTTTCAGGAAATTGGAATACGGCTGGCCCTTGGGGCGCCTAAACGCGACGTCCTTCGGCTGTCAGCCGCCGCGGGCCTGCTGCCCGCAATCGTCGGAATTTTGTCGGGTGTTGTCGTCGCGATGGCGACAACTCGCCTGATTTCAGCTTTTTTGTTCGGTGTCCCGGCTAAAGATCCGGGAACTTTTATGCTGGCGGCCGGCGTATTACTTCTGGTGTCCGTGATCGCCAGTTATATCCCTGCGCGAAGGGCGACGCGAATCGATCCCGCAGCTGCCCTGCGATGGGAATAGATCTCTTGAGGAGTATGAAATGTCCAAATCCAAAGTGCTGTTAGCCAGCTTGATGCTGGTGGCTTTTACAACCAATGCAATGGCGCAGAATTTCGTTCAGAAGTTCCTGAACCGCTATCGCCCACCGGCCACTGTTGAACTGATTCCCACCCAAGCGGGCACGGCACCCGAACCCGCGTTGCAACAGATGATCCGACAGGGACTGCTCCCGTTGACGGTCGCCGACACTGTCCGGCTGATGATCCAAAGCAATCTCGACATTCGCGTCGATCGCTTCTCGCCTTTGCAACAGCAAATCTTCCTGGACACACTGTTCCGCCCGTTTGAGCCGACGCTATCGCTAAACGCCAACATGCGGCGCAACACTCAGGCAACGACATCCGAGTTGTCCGCTGGTCGTAGTTTGACGCATAACTACAGCGCCCAATACAGCCAGTTTTTTCCAACTGGCCTGGGTATCAGCGTCACTGCCGGCATGAACCGGGTATCGGACAACAACCAGTTCAATACTTTCAATCCATCGTATTTCGGGAGCTTAACCTATGCCTTCCGGCAAAACCTGCTTCGGGATTACGGCCGCAACATCAACCTGCGTTCCCTTCGTGTAGCCCGAACCAACAAGACCATTTCCGATATTCAGTTCGAACTCGGATTGATCGATCTGGTGACCCGGGCACAGCTGATGTACTGGGATTTGGTGGGCTCGCGGCAGGATATCACCGTCAAGCAACAGTCCTTACAACTCGCCCAAAAGACGCTTGCCGACAACAATCGTCAGGTGGAAATCGGCACCCTGGCCCCGATTGAAGTCGTGCAGACCCAAGTGAACGTCGCCGGACGAAATGAACAGCTCGTGTTGAGCACCTTCTCGTCGGATCAACTGCAGGATCGCATCAAGCAGATGATCACTAGCGCGGGCGACCCCGCAATGATTCTGGCCCGATTGATGCCTACCGAAGCCGTGCACAAACCGTCGGCGACGGACCTGATGTCGATTGAAGACGCCATTCGATACGCGCTGGAAAATCGTCCCGAAATACGCCAAACTGATCTCGGCCTGCAGAACAACGATATCGATCTGGAGTACCTTAAGAATCAACTACTTCCCACGCTCAGCGTCAACGGCAGCTATACCCAGAGCGGAGTCGGAGGTAACGAAATTGATAGGCAGACCCGCCAAATCATTAACCCTGGCGGCGTCACGGACGCCTTCGGTCAGATCTTCGGATATAACTTCACCGGCTATGCGGTGGGATTCAATCTTTCGATTCCATTGAGTAACAAATCCGCCCAGGCCGAGTATTCACGGGCGGTGGCACAGAAGCAATCCAACGAGGCAAGGCGAACACAACTGGCGCAGGCTATAGCGCTGCAGGTCCGTAATGCCCATTCGGCGGTCGAAATGAACCGGGCGCGCATTACGGCGGCGGAAAAGACGCATGAGTTGGCCCAAAAGCAATTGGAAGCCGAACAGAAGAAGTTCGAGCTGGGCAGCGGGCAGATCCGTTTCGTTCTGCAGGAACAGCAGAATCTAACGGCCGCGCAGACCAGTGAAATCCAGTCCCTGGTGAACTACACCAAGGCGCTCGTCGAATTCGATCGCGCGATTGGAAGGACCTTAAGGCGAAATAACATCGAGATCGATAAGGACCTGAAGATCGCGGTTCGGAACGGAAACACGGCCAATGCGAACTGAATCTGTTCGGAATTGGCACGTTTATCCCGAACATGAACAAGATCGAAGAAAAGATGATTTCTGGGATAACACTAAGTACAATGATTTCGCTAGTTAACCCACCACACCGCATGGCACAGGACTCGCTAAAGAACCTCGGAGGATTTTATGGACGTTCAACGACCATCATCAGTCGCGCGTAACAAGAAGATTAAGCGGCTGGTCTATGTGGGAATCATTCTTATTGCAGCTTCTGCCATCACCCTCGGGCTGTCGCGGATGCAGCCCGCCGCGCCGACGGTCGACGGGGCCACGTTATGGCGGGACACGGTCAAACGCGGTCAGATGATCGTCAATGTCCGAGGACTCGGCACACTCGTTCCGGAGGAGATTCGGATGGTTCCGGCAACCCGTGACGGCATAGTTGAGGAAAAGCTGGCCAAGATCGGCGATATCGTCAGCCCAGGCACGGTTCTGGTGGTCCTCAGCAACCCCGACCTGCTGCAACTGGTGGCGAACGACGAACTTCAAATACATGCCGCCGAGGCGGATCTGGCTAACACTCGCGCTCAACTGGAAACTCAGATTCTGAACCAAAAGTCGACGCAGGCTTCGAAAGAATCTCAGGCTCTGCAAGCCAGGCTGCGAGCGGATGCGGACCAGCAACTCCTTTCCGAAGGTTTGGGCGCCGAAATCACCGCGAAGCTGTCGAAAGCAGGTGCCGACAACCTCGCGAACGAGGTCAATCTGGAGAAACAGAGAGTCGACACCATGGCGAAGTCCGCGGCAGCCCAGATCGCTGCCCAGGAAGCGCGCCTCCAGCAATTGAGGGCAGTGTGGGAACTGCGCAAGAAGCAGGTCGATGAATTGAAGATCCGGGCAGGCCTCAGTGGAGTGCTGCAACAGTTGACAGTCGAAATCGGACAGCGAATTGGAATGGGGTTTGGAGTAGCGAAGGTTGCTAATCCCGAAAGGCTCAAGGCCGAGTTGAAGATCGCTGAAACGCAAGTCAAAGACATTACCCTCGGCCTCGTCGCGCAGATCGATACGCGTGTCGGTATCATCCCCGGCAAAGTCATTCGGATTGACCCGGCTGCTGTTAACGGAACGGTCACCGTGGACGTATCACTGGAAGGCGAACTGCCCCGGGGCGCGCGGCCCGATCTGAGCGTCGACGGAACTGTCGAGATTTCA
>Ga0137427_10001551_pt1 | contig 10286 bp, 9 predicted proteins | sample EasRivERMZT700_2_FD_102309 | JGI IMG/M metagenome (GOLD analysis project Ga0137427, IMG submission 102309) | Soil microbial communities from meander-bound floodplain in the East River, Colorado, USA - East River MetaG ERMZT700_2 | ecosystem: Environmental > Terrestrial > Soil > Floodplain ...
ATAACAATGAGGCCTGTTGCTTATACAGCAATTCCTTTCATATTGTTTATTAGATGGGTTACAGATTACTTTAAAGACCATCCGGCAAAGATATTTGGGTTTATGTCAGGGTTCTGGGCTTACTTTGTGTTCTTCATAATATTTTCAATGATATTTAGAAAAGTGTTAAAGGTACATTAGTTGTTCTAAAGGTTATACAAATTTATAGGAATACTTTTAAGCAAGTGTTCTTTATTGTTAATATGGTTGGAAGAAATGGGGGAAGAAATAATGGAGAAGCGTATCCGAGAATTGCTCCTAAAATTGAAAGTGGAGATTTTGATTCCAGCGATATAACATTTGGAGGTAGATTAGTTGCTCTTGCTACTTCCACTGCAATGACTCATACAATGATAGCTAACAAATTGGATCGTTTATGGCTTGCTGTTGATATGTATAGAGATAGAGATTATAATAGATGTATGAAAAGACTCAATGAAGATGGAAAAAAAGTAAACGAAGATCCTGATAGATTATATGTTGCTCTTAGAAGTGTCCAGATTAGTTTGGAAACTGAAATTGAAAGATATAAAGATAAAATTAGTCAAAGTCAAAACTCTGCATTGAAGCGTAGCTATTTTGATCCTGCTGATTTTGCAGGAGCAATGAAGGGTCCAATAGATTCTCTTAGTGAGAATCTTAGCGAGATTGGTAAAAAGTTAGATGTTCTTGAAGTTTCTGCTAATGTAGGTCCTTAACTAAATAGTAAGGTTTTTAAGAGCGGTTTTTAATTGAGTTTTATGGATACAACTAATGAAAGGATAGAGATGCTAAATGCTCTTAATTCAAGGTATGAGATGTTTATTGAACAGCTTAAGCTAGTTGAACAGCAACTTTCAGAGCTTGTATTGTTTGACGAGGAACTTAAAATGATTAAGGAAATGAAGAACCAAGAGATAATGGCTCCAATAGGAAAATCTGTTTTTGCACCTGTACATTTGAGAGATGAAAAGCTTCTTGTTGATGTTGGTGCTGGATATTTTGTTCGCAAGAATATTGATGAGACTAAATCTGTAATTAAAGAGCAAAGAGCAAGTCTTGAGGGATTTAAGATTCAAGTAACAGCTGAAATAGATAATATTGGAAAAGAACTTCAGAATTTAATTATTTAATATTTTTTAGAGACTTTTTTGCTTCTTTCATAAATTGTTTGTGAGACATTATTCCAAGCTCTGAAATTATATAATTTATTTGCTTTTTAGGAATTAGTTCAAATGCTGGGTTTTCTATAGTTATTTTCTTAGGAGAGCTTTTCCAGACTTCATCGCTTGGACGTTTTTCGATGCTTATTTTTTTTAGAGATAATTTCCATGAATCTGTGACTATGAATAAGGGTTTTTTGAAATCTGAGGCTATTTTTGATATTAATCCGCTGCCTATTTTGTTTATCACTCCTTTCTTTGTGACTGCGTCTGCTCCTAGCATAACTATATCAGATTTTTTGATATCCTCGAGTATTGCTGAATCAACAGACATGGTTACCTTGATTCCAGCTTTTGAGAGCTGTTTTGATGTTAAGTGTCCTTGATATAGAGGCCTTGTTTCTGTGTTAATTACAGAAAATGATTTTTTGTTCTTTTTAGCCGATATTAATGCTTTAGCAAGAGTGTTTGAATGACAATGTGTGAATATTACAGTATCTTTTTTTATTAACTTTTGAACATAATGATTTATGAATTCTTGAGCGTTATCAAAATGGTTCAGTACGCTTTCCATTGAATAGTTTTTTACCGCATTCAGTGAGTTGACAAGCATAGGTTCTGTAGGTCTTAAATTTGTTAATATTTTGATTGACTTTTCTGTTGGTTGTAGGCAATATGCATTTACTGCTGCTTTTGCGATGTTTGTTGCTCCTTGAATCTTAACAGATTTTATATCACTAGCTATTTTTGAGAATTTGTCCATTATTGTTTATATTATTAGACTCGACATATATAAAAAGGTAATTGGCTTTTTTGATTAGTGATGATATATGTTTGAAATGCTTATCAATCCCGCAAAGGCTGAAAGAAAGCCGTGGGAGATGTTTTTTGTAGGAGTTTTTTACGCAAGTCTTTCAATTTTGCTTGTAGAGTGGATTTTCAAGAATGACCCAATATTAAGTCAGAATAGTGGTATACTTGTTGTTACATTTACTGTTATGTTTTCTATTCCTTTTATGTTCTATATGTTTAGAATTGAGGAAACTAGGTCATCTGAAGATTCATCGAGTTCTTTTCAATTAATTAAAGATCACCGAAAAGCTCTGTGGGCGTTCTTGTGGTTGTTTGTAGGTTTTGTGATAGGATTCTCTTTTTGGTATATTTTACTGCCTACGACAGAAAGTCTGCAACAACAAGTTGGGACTTATTGCCTCATAAATCAGCCAAATAATGATAAATGTGTTGAGACTCTAACTGCTAAGGATCAGACAAGTCCTACCGCTTTTGCTTCTAATAAAGAAAGATTGTTTTTGATTTTTGCAAATAATACTTATGTTCTTATCTTTACATTGATATTTTCTTTATTATTTGGTGCTGGAGTAGTCTTTATTCTTGCTTGGAATGCTAGTGTTATCGCGGCTGCGATTGCGATATTTACGCGATCAGAGTTAAGCGCTCTGCCTGTTGCACTTTTGAGATATTTTGTTCATGGAATTCCTGAAATAGGATCTTACTTTATTGCCGCTCTTGCTGGAGGAATGATTTCTTTTGCAGTTATCCGCAGAGAGATAGGCACTGAGAAGTTCTGGAAAGTCCTTCAGGATTCTTTGAATTTGGTGATACTTGCAGTGATTTTATTATTTATTTCTGCATTGATAGAAGTATTCGTTACTCCGTTGTTTTTTGTTTAACTGATAAGCTTTAAATAAGATAATTTACCCGTTAGTTAATGGATTCTGTAAATGAACAAATTATAAAAGAAAGAACCAAAAAAGTATTTAATTTTATAAAAAAGAAACTTGATTGGGTTACATATCTTGCACTAGCATTAGTAGTTTTTATAGGAGTTTGGGTGCGCACTCGCAACCTTGCTGGATTGAGAGATGTAACAACTGGTGGATGGACTCTTGGTCCTGATTTAGACCCTTTTCTTTTTTTGAGATATGCTAAATATATTGTCGAAAATGGAAGTCTTTTTGCGATTGATACTATGAGATACGTTCCGCTTGGAATTGCAACTGAAGACTTTTCATTGCATTATTATTCTATTGCGTGGTTCCATAAGTTAGCCTCTTTTTTTGGTAGCGTTTCTGTTGACCAGAGTGCATCTATATTCCCAGTATTCATGTTTGCATTTACAGCAATTGCATTCTTCTTTTTGTCAAGAAAAATAATTGGTAGCCATTTTGATATTAAATATGCAAATATGGGTGCAATAATTTCCACTCTGCTCCTAAGTCTGTTTCCATTGTTTATTCCTCGTAGTATTGCAGGAATTCCTGAAAAAGAGTCCTTTGCCTTTTTGTTTATGTTTTTAGCATTTTATTTCTTCATGGAGTCCTGGAATAATCCAAACAAGAGAAAGAGGATAATTTTTGCAGCTCTTGCTGGAATCTCAACTGGAATGATGGCATTAATATGGGGGGCTTATTCTTACATATTCTTTATAATAGTGCCAGCAACTTTCATTAGCTTCTTGATAGGTAATTTTGAAAAAGAACAAATAGTGAGTTATTCAGTTTGGATAGTCTCTGCTATAATTCTAATGATTTCTTTTTCGAACAGATATGTATTCTCTACAACATTCACTTCTTTTGATAGGGGTGCTGCTATTGCTCTTTTGTTTGGTGTGTGCTTTTATCATTTTGTATACCACAAAATAGAAAACAGCAAGATAATTAAAAATAAGTTTTTGTTAAATGTCCCGAAAAGACTATTGGCAGTTATTTTATTGGGCGCTATTTTAGTTTTGATATCTCCTGTAGTTTTTGGGCCAACATTTATTTTTGATAGAGCTTCAGAACTTTACTCTAATTTTGTAAGACCTGCAACTTCTAGACTTATTCAGACTGTAGCTGAAAATAGGCAGCCGTACTTTGTCGAATGGGCAGGTAACTTTGGACCTAGAATTGGAAACTTCTTTGTTACTTTATGGTTATTTATTATAGGGTCAATTAGTATGTTCTGGGTAACTCTAAAAGCATTTCCTAAAAAAGAGAGAGTTATTTTGACTTCCTCTTTTGCGTTTATGATTTTCTCTATAATATTCAGTAGATACTCTGGTAGCTCAATATTAAATGGGGATAATGCAATTAGCTTGTTTTTGTATGCTATAGGAATGTTTGCTTTCTGTGCAATGATGATAAGATCTTATTATCGTGCAAATAATAAGTCTGAATTGGAGAAGTTTAAGTTGATGAATGTTGAGATGCTCATATTTTTCTTATTTGTTTTTATATCTTTAATATCTGCTAGAGGATTTATCAGACTTGTGATGATAATTGTTCCACCAGCATGTATTGCTATTGGTTATCTTGGAGCATATTCTATAAAATTAGTGAAAAGTAGTTTGGATAAAAAAGAAAAAATTACTCCTATAATTACTGGTGCTGTTTTGATTCTGGCTATACTATTTTCAGCTTATCAATTGGGTAGTGAGGGTACTGCGCTCGCAAGAGGTTATGTACCTTCAGCATACAATCAGCAATGGCAAAAGGCAATGCAATGGGTTAGAGATAACACTGTTAAAAATGCTGTATTTGGGCACTGGTGGGATTATGGTTATTGGATTCAGTCAATAGGAGAAAGAGCGACTGTGTTGGATGGAGGAAACAGCATACCTTATTGGAATTACTTGATGGGGAGACATGCACTCACTGGAAGCGATCTTGATGTAACTTTGGAATTTCTTTATGCTCATAATACAACTCACTTTTTAATTGACTCTTCGGACATTGGAAAGTATTCTGCTTTCTCCACTATAGGGTCTGACATTACATATGATAGAAGAAGTTGGATACCTTCGTTTTTGAAAGATAACTCTCAGACTACTGAGCGCAAAAATTCTACTATTTTTGTATACCCTGGGGGCACATCTGTTGATGAAGACATAAATTATAATATTGATGGCAAGGATTTATTCCTTCCTGCAGGAAAGACATATGTTGCAGCAGCGATTATTTCTGAAAACAATGATGGTGAAATATCTGAAGTGTATGCTATATATTTCTTCAATGAAAAAACTTACCAAATACCTATAAGATATTATTGGGATAAAAAAACAGGATTTGTTGATACTGGGAAAGGGATAGAAACTGCAATTGTAATATATCCAAGAATAGTGCAAAATTCTATGGGTGGTGCAGATATAGACCCTAGGGGTGCAGTCCTTTATTTGAGCCCTCGAGTTGCAAAGACAAATCTGGCTAAATTTTATTTATATGGTCAGCAAAATGATAAATTCAAATTAGTACATTCAGAACAAGACTTTATAGTTGAGATGCTAAAAAACCAGGGAATGGACGTCGGAGATTTCGTATTCTACAATGAGTTTAGAGGACCTATAAAAATATGGGAGATAAATTACCCTTCAAATATTAAATTCAATCAATCTTACCTTGATATGGATTATCCAGACTCGATAAGATTAGCATGATAAATTTCAAAAGCAAGCTTGTAAGGGGGAGCCTAGCGTTATTGATTCTCGTTGGCATTTTTAACGCTCTGAACTTTTTATACCATATATTGATGGCTAGAACTCTTCCTCTAGAAGACTTTGGTCTTCTAAAAAGAATATTTGCGTTCTTGTATATAGGAGCCATTTTTATGGAGTCTATTCAGACAGTCATAGTAAGATATGTGTCAAAGAATGTGCATGAAGATGGGAAATTAAAGACTATATTTATCAAATCGAATAAAAAAATGGCTAAGGTCTCCATTGCTGTTGGAGGGTTATTTTTAGCAGCTTCCTTGCTAATATCTCCGCTGTTTGATATACCTTACATGCTCTTGATTGCAACTTCATTTTTTATTGCCGGTTCCATGTTTGCTCCAATAGCTAGAGGAATATTACAAGGGCAGCAGAGATTTCTTGCACTTGGAAGCTCGATGCTTGTTGAAGCAGCACTTAAAATAGGAATTTCATTTTTATTAGTTTATTGGGGATTGGGAGTTTTTGGAGCGGTTGGAGGAGTGGTAATAAGCCTTGTACTCTCAATGGGGCTTTCTTTGATATATTTGAGAAAGGTTTTATCAAGTAATTCGGAAGATGTCGAACTTACTGGAATAAGGTCTTATAGTAGGCCTGTATTTCTAGTAACTCTTGTATTGATATTATTTATTAATGTAGACATTCTGCTTGCTGGTAACTTATTAGGAAAGCTTGATGCCGGAGTTTATGCAATAGCTTCTACCATTGCACTTATAATATTTATAGGAATTCAGCCAGTAAATAAAGTATTATTTCCAATAACTGCGATTGAATCTTACAAAAATATCCCCTCAATGCCAAATTTCATACGTGCAATGACTATAGTTTTATCTATTTGTGCTGTAGCTCTTACAGTAATTCTATTTTTTACTGAAGAAATAGTTTATATCATATCTGGAGAACTTATTCTTGAAGCGGTTGTTCCGGCAAGATTATTGTCTTTAGGAACTGCATTCTTATCTCTATCAAGCACAATATTGTATTACAAGCTTTCAATTGGTAGGACAAAAGGATATGGATGGGTTCTTGCCTTTTTATTAATGGAGATAATTTTACTTGCTATCTTCAGTTCAAACATTGTTGATTATTCTTATGCATTTTTAGTGGCAAATATATTATTCTTTATTGGGTCGGTGGTGCTTCTTAAAAAATGAAAATTGAAAGAATAGGAATTGTGATTCCTGCATATAATGAAGAAAAAAGAATAAAAAAAACACTTGATGAATATGGAAAATATTTTAAGAGACTTGGAAAAAATAAAATATATTCTATTCTTGTTGTTATAAATAACACTCGTGACAGAACAGAAGAAATAGTTAAAGAGTCAATAAAAAAATCAAATAATATAGATTATATCAATCTTAAAAAAGGTGGAAAGGGTTATGCAGTTACTGAAGGTTTTAAGTATTTCATCAAGAAGAAATATGACCTTATTGGTTTTGTTGATGCTGATTTATCAACTTCACCAGTTGCATTTAATGAATTAATAAACAATATTGGAAACTATTCAGCCATTGTTGGAAATAGATGGTCCTCAAAATCGAAGATAGCCAAAAAACAATCTGCATTAAGAAGACTTGCAAGTAGGATTTTTAACACACTGGTTAAGTTACTTTTCTTCATGAGTTATCAGGACACACAATGCGGTGCAAAGGTTTTCAGAGCAAGGGAGCTTGAAAAGATAGTATCTGAAATATACATCACTCAGTGGGCATTTGATGTAAATTTATTATACTTGTATAAGAGACATAACTTGAAAGTCTTGGAATTTCCAACTGTATGGGTAGATAGAGATTTTTCAAGTCTTGACACTATACGAGCTTCCATTAAGATGTTTTCTGGAATAGTTAGATTAAGGTTAATTTATTCTCCATTTAAAATAATTGTCAGAGCTTATGATTCATTACCTAAATTATTGAAGATAAAACACTAATTGACTATGGATTTAGAAATTTTGATAATTCATTTGAATGGAAAGGAAGTGCTTAGGAATTGTTTGAAATCTATATTTAAGGACAATTCTAAGGCTAAAGTTAGACTGTTGTTTAATAATACAACTGATGATTCTCTTAAAGTTTTAAATGAGTTTCCTAAAGTAGAGCACCACATTTCAAATGAAAGGCTTGGTTTTGCACAGGCATCTAATGTTCTTGCAAAGAAATCAAAAGCAAAATATGTGATATTTCTTAATAATGATGTCGTCGTAGAAAAGAATTGGGCAAATGAACTGTTAAAGACAATTAAAAAAAATAAGAAATGTATTGCAGTACAATCTAAAATAAGATCTTATTATAAAAGAAGCTACTTTGAATATGCGGGAGCAGCTGGGGGATTTGTAGATAAGTATGCATATCCATTTTGCAGAGGGAGAATATTTGGTGATATTGAAAAAGACAATGGACAATATGATGATGAAAGAAGAGTATTTTGGGGTTGTGGAGTATCATTGCTAGTCGATAGAAAGTATTTCATTGATTCTGGAATGTTTGATGAGTCTTTTTTTATGTATGCTGAGGAACTTGATTTTTGCTGGAGAGCAAACAATAGTGGAAAAGAAATATGGTACTCTCCTAAATCTGTAATTTATCACATTGGTAGTTTTAGTGTAAACAAAGAGAAGATTAATTTTAAGAAGGAATATTTGATTTCAAGAAACCATTTTATATGTTTGATTAAAAATAATACTTTTCCTGAACTCATTCCTTTAGTTGCAGGAAAGTTATTTCTAGAGATTATTTCATTAATCAGATTTCCATTGAGTAGAGGAATTCCTTTTTTGCTTAGCATTCCATCTGTTTTCTATCATTTGATATTTTCTAGACATCACAACCTAAATAAAAAAGTCATTAAGTCTAATTCTTTACCTTTAATATATCAAAAAAGTATAGCTATTGAACATTTTCTTAAACATAAGAAGAAATATTCTGACTTAAGCTGATTGTCCCATAGCATGTTCTATATCTGTTCTTGATCTCTCATAAGTTCTTAATTGGTATTTTTCTCTTAATTCGCTGTCTATTTTATTTCTTAAATTATACAAACTGTCTGAAGAGAGGGAAGGAGTTCTGATTAACACGACCTCTTCTCCTGGAGCCGTCTTGTATGCTCCTACACCTTCTTGAGCGAAGTCCACTTCTTTCATAAAAAGTTCTGGTGTTCCTGAATTGTCTAATAAGACTCGAGGATACTCTCTTGCGTGTTGTCCATGATTTCTAACCATTCTATCATAATGAGGGGATCCAGGATATGGTGTGAGAATTGTCAAATCAAAATTCCATTTCTGACCATATTTTATTGCCAATCTTCCTATATCATCTATAAAGTCGTGAGTTTTCATTACATCATCATATGTTTCTGTTGGGTGTCCCATCATAGTCAATGCTTTTACCTGTAACCCATTCTTGAATGCTAATTCTGCAGCACCTAAGTTTACTGCTCTTGTAGTATTCTTTCTCACATGGTATCTTAGAATTCTATCATCTCCAGACTCAAATCCTGAAAGCAATTCTCTAAATCCAGCGCCTTTCATCATTTCTGCTTGTTCCGGATGTCCCAAAAATAATTCTGATTTTACAAACCCTCTAAAATGAAATGGGTCTTGCCCTTCTGATTGTCTTTTAAGATTATTTTCTTTTAGAATTGCCATCAAATTTCTAAAGCGCCCTTGATCTATATTTAATTCGTCATCATAAATCATAAACCTTGTAAATCCGTATTCAGTATTCAAATGTTTAAACTCTGCAAGCATTCTTTCAGGACTGTGTGCTCTTAATTTACCATTTACTCTGACTTTTCTGTATTGATCAACATTTCGGCCTGAGCAGAATAGACAACCGAATGGACACCCTCTTTGGGATATCACACTTGTTGCCGGCCCTCCACTCATTTCAAATTTAGGAGTCCCGTCATCCTTAAGAGAATAACTACTCATATCTATAAGGTCTCTTGCTGGAAAAGGTAACTTGTCTATATCATCGACTACACCTGAATAAACCCATTTTGTAGGATAAGGATTTTCTAATGCCTTTATTGCTTCAAATATTCCATTTTCTTCGCCTTCGATTACTTGATCAAAAGCTTCTAATGATTTGAAGTTAATATCTGAATCATGAATTCTTCTTTCTAAATCTGCTGCTCTAGAGCTTAATGTCGGGTCTTTAGAAAGCAACTCTAATCTTCTTCTATCTCTAAGGCTTGCAAACATTGTAGCATGTGGTCCGCCTACTACAACTCTTGAATTTTTATCTATAGATTTAATTGAATTTAGAACTCTCACTGCAAATCCATACTGAGGGGAAGTTGCAGTAACACCATATAGATCGAAATTCCCTGCAAGATTAGCTGCTCTCTGCTCATAATCTTTTCTTCCTGCTAAGTCTTCTACGTGAACTTCGTGACCTGCTTCTCTTGCGACTGCTGCTAAAGATAAAAGTCCTAGTGAAGAAAATACCTTATCATCTGTTAGAAAAAAAGAAGGGGGGTTTATGAGTGCTATTTTTCTTCTTTTATTAGTTAAGGATGCCATTTAATCTATATACTTCTTTTATATATTTGAATAATAAAATGCCTTTTATATATGTTACTTATAATTGACTAAAATCTAAATGTTTAAAAGA
>Ga0137427_10001554_pt1 | contig 10281 bp, 14 predicted proteins | sample EasRivERMZT700_2_FD_102309 | JGI IMG/M metagenome (GOLD analysis project Ga0137427, IMG submission 102309) | Soil microbial communities from meander-bound floodplain in the East River, Colorado, USA - East River MetaG ERMZT700_2 | ecosystem: Environmental > Terrestrial > Soil > Floodplain ...
CTCTTCGGTTCCGATGAGCGAGTCGATCAGCTTGTCACGCTTCTGTGGATCTTTGCTGGCGACAAAGTCGCGCACGGCCTGTGCGGTCGGCACTTCACCGGCCGCATCGAGATGGACGCGTCGAATGAACTCGGCATCGGTGGTCAAGCCGGCATGCGGAATCCGATCGCGTTCGATGCGGCCAAAGATGTGCTCGTCGATGAAATTCCTGCGCGGTATTCGACCAACGGTACTTGCCGCGGGAAGGGAAGAAGCGACAGCGTTTGTTCGCTTTACCGCTTCAGTGGCCGGGTTGGGTCTTGGCGCGAAAATGCCCTTGTGAGCATCTTCCATCTTGTCCATCTTCCCCGGAGTCGGTGCGGGTTTTGGCGGCGCCTTCGTAGTTTGTTGGGCAACCATGAAAACGGACAAACACAACATAGCGCAAACGGCGATGACGGACTTGGTGACTCTGTTCACAGACGGTCCTCCCGTCGAGTTGCTTTAATGGAATGAATACTATACGTCCGTTAGGCAAACGGCAAGCTAAACAGCCCTGTAGGAACGATCCGGCGCATCGAATCAATCATCCGGTGCGGCGAATGAAGGTTTCGTCTTTGCGGAAGAAACGACTTTGGCGCGGAGGAAAACGTCGGCGGTGCGGATTAACGTTCTCTGCCATCGACACGACGTAATGGCCCCACGACAGAACGATCTCACACGGGAAAACGTTCTTCCGCGGTGTGATGGCTAGACTGCGGCTACAGAAATCGAAACATGCAGTATTATTCGTTCATGAGACGGACACTTTTTCTTGCTGCATTAGCATCGGCATCGCTGCTGGCCGCTCAACAACCGGCTCCAAAACCTTCGACCAACCCCGATGAGGTCGTTCAGGAGTGGCTCCTCCGATGGACTCAACTCGACGGTTCGGACGCCTCAGCGGCAAAGTTTGCGGAACTCTATTTACCTGAGGGCGTTCACGAAACCGGTCCCAATGTTCGGCAGCGCGGGCCCGTGTATTACGAAGGTCGTTCTGACATCGAGAAGATGGCGAAAGCATTCGGCGAGTCCAACGGCGAGATTACCTTCCGGATCAATCCCACGGTTGCGAACGAAAAGTCCGCCGACTTGATGCACGTCGCGGATGGACCCTGGGGTGGCCAGTCCGTTTCGATCGAATACGTTTCGGCTTACACGCAGAAGAAAGACAAGAAGCGGTTCATGGCTCCGGGCGCGGCCTTCATACAGATTCAAAACGGAAAGATCCGTCGTGTTCGGCTGTACGCGCCGCGAGAAGAAGTAATGGAAATCGTCCCGTAATTTGGCGATTTCGAGCCGTGGCCGGAAGCTCGCGCGGAACTTTCATTCGTGCGGCTAACAGCATTAATAAAGGATGGGCCTTTTCCCCAGGTGTTGGGAGCGGGGAATCCGACAAATCCGGAAAAGAGAGCCGAGACGGTTTAACGAGAGCCAAAAAGAGGGAACGCGTGACCAACGGTTCAACGAGAGCCAAAAAACCGTTGGTCACGCGTTCCACGCCTTCATTGCTATCGCAACACGTCTGCTAGAGATTAACTCGCTTGAACGAACCACCTGTCGCTTCACTTACTTTTTGTCGGGCAAAGCCGATGTTGCTGCGGTCAGGCCTTGGGTGCCGAGTCCAGCTGCTGCCCCGCCTTGAATCGCGGCCACCGTGCCACGAAACCTGCGATACCGATGCCCAAAAGCACCAACGTGGTGGGTTCCGGAGTGGCGACGGGCGTCCCGCTCGGGCCGACGACCACTGGAACACCGCCGCTACCAGTTTGAATGGAAAGGGCTGGCCCGTTGCAACCGATGGAGATGGTGTTGGATTGCAAAGTCACTCCGCCCGTGTGTGCCAAGGCGCTACCGCAACCAATTGTTGCGCCGGTGTTCAGGCTGATGCTCGTGAGTGCAAGAATATTTCCTTGGAACGAAGTGGTTGTGCCGAGGGTCGCGGAGCTACCGACATTCCAATACAAACTGGGATTGAAGCCTGCCGGTGCATTGATGAACTGGACTACCGAGCCGGAACCCGTGATCAGTGTGCTGGACATATTAAAAACCCAGAACGGGTTGACCATGTTCTGGGCGTTGAGAGTTAGCACTCCGTTGGTGGATAGATTAAAGCCACCGTTACCCGGTGCAGCGGAAACAGCATAGATACCCTGATTGAGGACCAGTGAATTTAGGACACCACCCAAAACTGTCCCCGTGGGCGCCAAGCCTCCAAGAAGACCCAACGCAATGCCGAGTTGAGTCTGAGCCGTATTCGCGAACGGATTAGTTTGGTGTACGACCCCGTTTAAGGTGACGCCCACCAATCCGAGCGAAGTGCCTGGACTCACTCCATAATTCCCGGTGAGGGTCGTCGGGCCGGTATTGGTCACCGACTGGGCGCCCAGGACTGCAAAAGTACCCAACTCAATCCCAAGGATCGGTGTCGCAAAGGCGACGGGTGCCGTGGCGATTAGGAAAAGAGCACACGCCGTCGCACAAAGCAGGAATGCGCGGACTCTCCTCGTCAGATTCATAGATGTGACTTTCACTACATTGCTTTTCATAGGACTTTCAACTTTCCCCCTCCCGTTCGATTTTGGTAAACGCAGGCTCGGGCTGTTCGAAGGCGACAAGATGGCCCGCGCGAGGAATCACATTCAACTGCGCGGCCCGGATCGCCTGGACCAGGTTCTCCGATTCCGCGGTGGAATGAGCGTGTCATCCGCCCGGTAATCACCAAGGTCGGTACCTCGAGCGGCGCCAACCCCAGCCGGGCGCGACCACAATGGCTCAATACGCCGCTGACCTGCACGCGGCTGCTCGGGCAACTCACGGCAGATCACGACTGATTCTGTTTTCTGCGACCGGGGGATTCTGCCAAAAACGAACGCGGCAGGTATGTGCAAATTTGTACAAATGATGAGATTTTTTGGTCTGCCTGGCACGTTAGGAAGTAACCACAAGGAGCGCAAGGCGGCGAATCCGACGCAGAAAACCTAGCGGCCAACGGTGATGACGACTTTTCCCTGGGCGTGTCCTTCTTCAAGATAACGGAACGCTTCAGCCACTTCGCTTAATGGGTGACGCTTATCAATGACGGATACCACTTTCCCGGTCTCAAGAAGATCTTTGAGAAGAGCCAGGTCTTTCTGGTTCGGATTCGCAATAAAGAAACGTATCTTCCGGCTTCCCAGCAGTGACAGTAATGGTCCCAGGAACAGCGCTTGAAGAATTTGAGTCGAACCGCCTCCAATCATGACGTAGGTCCCGTTCGGACTCAGCGAACGCCGGTAAGAGAAGATCGAATGATAAGCGTTGGCAGCAAGAATCAGATCGTAACGCCGCCCGCTTTGCGTGAAATCCTCTCGCTTGTAGTCCACGACATGGTCTGCGCCAAGCGAGCGCGCGATCCCCACGTTCCTCGTGCTGCACACGGCCGTGACCTCAGCGCCGAACGATCTGGCAATCTGGATCGCAAATGTACCCACGCCACCAGACGCGCCATCAATCAGAACCTTGTGGCCTCGCTGGATGCGTCCTTTATCGCGAAGCCCCTGAAGAGCACTGAGTGCAGCCACGGGCACCGCTGCGGCCTCCTCAAACGATATGTTGGCGGGCTTCAACTCCAATTGATTGTGAAGCGCGCACACATACTCGGCAAACGCTCCCTGACGCGCGCCAAACACTTCGTCACCTGGTTTGAATTGCTTTACGTTTATGCCAACCGCTTCAACCTGGCCGGCCACATCGAAGCCGGGTCGTGCGGCCTTTGGTCGACGGAGCCCACCGCCCATGAGGCGGAGAAACACCGGATTGCCCCGCATCATGCGCCAGTCCAGCGGATTCACGGAAGCCGCACGAACTTTGATCAAAACCTCATCGGCCGTGGGCGTTGGTTTTGGAACCTCGATCAACTGCAGGACGTCCGGTGATCCGTATTCTGTGTAGACAACCGCTTTCATACAGGTGCGGTTTATCACATATCCGGTAGTGGTTTCGCATTTGTTGACTTTCGGTTTTAGCCACCATACCGTCCTGAGTTATCACTCATGAAATATCGCGACTTCGTCACGATCGCCATATTGATTGCGTTCCTCATCATCCGTGCGGCCAACGCACAAACCACAGTTCCGACCGAGGACGCCTTTGAAGTGGTTTCGATCCGCGCCAATCCCGCGACCACGACTGGCGCCACCATCTTCACTGCTATTCAGGAACAACTCGATACCTGACGCAGCATCCCTCGGCTGAGAATTGAAAATTGCATTATTGAATATTGTCTATTGGCAGATGAAGCCCATTTGCCAATAGACAATATTCAATAATGCAATTTTCAATTCTCAGCCGAGGTGCCTTCGAGGAAGGCCTCTTGATCATCCCGGCTTGCGACCTCGCGGTGGCGTGCGGTCACTGCCAAAGTACTTCTCGCTCCGGTAGCGCAACCACACGCGCAACACCTGAGGAACTTTCTCGCGCTCGGCTTCACTTAAGCTGTTATAGAGCGCCATGGCTTTCTCGCGCTCACCTCGGCAGGCAGGGTTGTTGTGGGCATCCCAGAAACTGCGAGCCAGACGGATGCGACGGCAGGTCTCCTTGATCAATGCCGCTCGGGTGAGCGGCTTGTCGTGATCTCTTTTCTTCGCGGGCATGGCAGTCCTTTGGGCTCCTTCCGGATGCTGTAAGATCGTACACTTACGATGACCACAATCTACATAGACGCCGATGGTTGTCCTGTTAAGTCTGAAGTTTACCGGGTTGCTGAGCGCTACAAACTTCCCGTTGTAGTTGTTGCAAATAAACGAATGAACTTGCCACTCAACTCACTTCTCGAAATGGTGGTTGTGGCGGGGGCGTTCGATGCTGCAGATGATTGGATCGTCGAGAATTCCAAGCCGAACGACATCGTTATTACGGCCGATATTCTACTTGCCGACCGATGCCTGAAGAAATCCGTTCGGGCTTTGGGTCCGAAGGGTGTGGAATTCACCTCAGACAACATCGGCTCCGCAGTGGCGACTCGAGGTTTGTTCGAAGAGTTGCGCCAAGGCGGTGAAATGCACGGCGGTCCCGCGCCCATGGACAAAAAAGCGCGCTCACGCTTTCTAGCCAAACTCGATGAGATTATCCAGTCCCTCAAGCGCGGGGTAGTGTCCTGATTTGAAACTACTGAGTAAACGATGTTCCGTTGGGTTTTCCTCCGCAGCGATCGGCTCACATGAGTTGGCGCGCAGGATCATGGCAGGGGAATCGCTGCCATTCGATGCGGAGCACTGGCCCAGCGTAGTCATCAACGGACTGACGATTCTCAATCGAAACAACTGGATTCCGGTCATGACCTTGATCGTGGGTGCGCCGGACGAAACCGGCGATGACGTGCGAGAAACGCTGGATGTAAAGCGTGGCAGGGTCCGAACTCAGAGTAGTCGGGTCTTTTGAATAAGGAGCGCTTCGCGGGGACGGGACATTTGACACGTGACACGTGACGCGTGACCTTTGACATCCGAGGGGCGTGGTTTCCCGGATGTCAAACGTCACGCGTCACGTGTCACGTGTCAAATGTCCCGTCCCCGCGAAGCGCTCCTTATTCAAAAAGACCCCACTACCGAACTCAGACATCCTTATATTAAGGAGGATCCCGTGTGTCAAAATGGACCCAGTTTCGAACAGCGGAGGCGAGCATGGGATTGATGGATTTCATCAAGGGCGAACTGATCGAGATCATCGAGTGGAACGATGACTCTCGCGACACGTTGTCGTACCGCTTTCCCGACGACGACAAGGAAATCAAACGCGGCGCGCAACTCATTGTCCGCGAGTCGCAGATTGTGCAGTTCGTATACCTGGGACAATATGGAGATCTTTTCGGTCCAGGCAAGCACACGCTCAGCACGGACAATATCCCGATTCTCACGACACTTAAAAGCTGGAAGTACGGATTCGAGTCGCCGTTCAAGGCGGACGTCTACTTCATCACCACGCGATTGTTCACCGGAAACAAATGGGGTACATCCAATCCCGTCATGGTCCGCGACCAGGACTTCGGCATCGTTCGACTCCGCGCATTCGGCACGTACGATTTTCGAATCGTTGAGCCCTCACTTTTTCTGAAGGAAGTTGCGGGTACCGATCATCAATTCCGTCTGGACGAGTTCGCGGATGTAATGCGATCGCGAATCGTCAGCGTCTTCAGCGACGCGCTGGCATCGAGCAAAGTTCCGGCGCTCGACATTGCGACGCGTTACAGCGAACTTGGTGACGCGCTGCTACCGTTGATCAATCCGGCGCTCAAGGAAAAGTACGGTCTGGAAATGGGGACGTTCGTGCTGGAAAACGTCTCCGTGCCGCCCGAAGTGGAGCAGGCCATCGACAAGCGCGCGGGCATGGCCGCGATCGGCAATCTCAATGATTTTGTGAAGTACCAGATGGCGCAAGGATTCGAAAAGGGCGGCCCTGGTGTCGCTGGTCTCGGCGCCGAGATGGCTGTTGGGTTGACGATGGCCCAACAGATGACGCAACAAATGATGCATCCTCCTGCGGCTTCGCCGACCGGTTTGCCTGAGATGCTGACGCCGGCCGATGCGGCAAAACTGCTGGGTGTCACGGAGGCCGACGTAATTGCGAGTCTCGAGGCCGGAGATCTGAAGGGAAAGCGCATCGGCACGCAGTGGCGCTTGACCCGAGCTCAACTCGCCCAATTCCTCCAGTAAGCGCCGTGACCGAAAACGTTCGAACGGCACGCGAAAAGTTCGAGTGCCCGGCGTGTGGCGCCGAAGCCCACTGGAATCCTGCAAAACAGGTCCTGGCCTGCGCATTCTGCGGAACACAGTCGCCGGCGACTCTGGAAACACGCGGAACGGATACGGTCATCGTCGAGCACGATCTCGTTGCCGCGCTTCGACGGATTCCGGACGAGGCGCGCGGCTGGCAGGCGGAAAAAACGTCGGTCCGGTGCCGGAGTTGCCAGGCCATCTCGGTGTTCGATGCCGACAAAATCGGCAAACGCTGCGACTTCTGCGGATCGACTCAGCTTGTGACTTACACGGAAGTTAAGGATGTCTTCCGTCCTGAGTCGTTGCTGGTGATGAAGGTTTCCGAATCAGAGGCGCGCGATTTGATCCGGTCATGGTATCGAAAACAATGGCTGGCGCCTAACAGGCTGCGAACGAAGGCCCTCACGGACACCACAAAAGGTGTCTATCTGCCGTACTGGACTTTCGATGCGCACGCGGATTCCGAATGGACGGCCGAAGCGGGCGAATACTACAGCACGATGGAAAACGGCAAGCACGTGCGTCGTATCCGGTGGAGATCCACGGCGGGCCAGTTGTCTCATGTCTTCGATGATCAGCTTGTCCCCGCTTCAAGAGGGGTGCATGCGAAGTGGTTGCGCGGAGTCGAACCCTTTCCGACGGCTGCGTTGGTTCCTTACGACGCCGGCTATCTGTCAGGCTGGACGGTCGAACGTTATCAAATCGACCTGGTGGATGCCGCTGCGCGTTCGCGCCAGCAAATGGAAGGTGAACTCCTGCGGTTTTGCGCATCGAGGGTGCCCGGCGACACGCATCGGAACCTGGTCGTTCGCTCGACGTTCTCGGATCAGCGTTTCAAACACATCCTGCTTCCCGTTTGGCTCATGACGTATACGTTCGGTGGGAAGGCCTACCAGGTCGTCATCAACGGTGTGACCGGAACCGTTGCCGGCGGGCGGCCCTGGAGTTGGGTCAAGATCGCTTTGCTTGTACTTTTAGCCTTGATCGTCGTCTATCTGACAGCTCGATTCAGTCAGTGACCCGCCTTGTTGAGCCAGCGCGCCACTGCGCTAAGACCGGCCTGCACCAATCCGTCAGTCGAGGCATAGCGCCACCAAGTGGGCCCGGTGTTCTGACCGATCGATGTTTCCACTTCCAGTTTTGCGGCAGCAAGCCGGAACGCCAGTTCGCTGTCGGTGGTCTCAGGTTTGGCCTTAGAGAGTTGGCGGAGTAACTCCTGAGGCTGTTTCATGTCGAGCATCGAAATCGGAGAGCCGCAATGAAGGCAGGCGGAAGACGTCATGAGATCGATCGGGCCGCCGCAGTTCGAGCAGTTCAGCGTCTGAATGTTCTGCCGCAACTCCTGGATCTGCTGCGCTGAGAGGGCTCGGATGAAGCTCTTTTCTTTCAGGAATTCAAAAAACCGTGTGAATCGACCGTGCTCTCCAGTACAACGCCAGTAACTGAACCGCGTGCTGCCCTGCAAATCGTTCGTGGCCTTCAAGGGAATGGCGCAACGCGGGCAGCGAAGATCTTTTGAAGCCAGTTCCTTGACGGTTGAAGGGTGTTCGCCGATGAATTTCATCAGCTTCAGCGTGGAGGCCGGAGACAGTTTCAGGCTTTCGTACTTGTCGAACCAGAACGCCTGACAGCCTGCACACACATCGATTTCGACATCGACTCCCATGCGGGCCTCGAGCGTCATGCCGGTCATTTCTGTTGTGCAATTCGGACACTTCATGAGTTCCACCCTCGATTTCTCTGGGATACGGTAACATTACATTTCGAGCAGATGGAAAAACGATGGGCCGTCTGCGCCGGGGATTCAGTTCGGGCATTCGTTTATACAGGCGGCCGAAGCCATTAAGATGCAGTTCATCGAGCGTCATCTGCCTCAGGACTTCCACGCAAGCAGTGACGTCCGGATAGGACGTCGCTCATCGGCCGGGGTGCATCAACGCCACGGCCTTTTTCTTTTGCACGCTGTCACCAATCCCGAACACGGTCACTTTTCCTTGGATACGGTTATCGCGCTGTTGGATACCGTCACGTGATCTTTGATTACGGTTACTGTGCAGTTGTACAGGGTCACGTTGACAGTGGATACGAGCACTGCGGTGTTGAATACGCTGACAGGAAGGTTGAATACCGAGACTTTTCACCCGAATACGGTCACTGAACTTCCGACTTCCGCTCTTGAACCGCAGTCATGCCTGCTGAACGGAATGCGGCCTTAGAAATACATGTCGGACCGCGACTGTCCTATCCAATAGCGGACCGTAACCGCCTGAAAGTTCCAAGGCCGGAAGCGGTTGGCAAACGGCTGTGCTCCCATCGGCCGGCTGAATTCAGAATGGCTGCTGGTGAAGTATCATGCATTAAAAGGACGATCCGCTTGTCGATCGAAACAACAAAGAAAACTCTTCACCGTGGACAAATAGTTTCCGGCTCGACGCTTCGATACTTACTTGAATCGATGGTTTTAGAGGCAGCAAGAACGAACGAGGCTCGGTAAAGGTCCGCAAAGTCACGATAATCGCGACTGAGAATTCCGTCATTTCAACGACATCCGTGAGATAGCCGTTGAAAACATTGGAATTGGAGTAGTTCATTGCCTTCCATCCAGTGCGAAAGCGGATCTCACGCAGAAGTTGCGTCACGCAAGAGCTCTCCATCGACACGTTGCGTTACCGGACGCGATAGCACGAAAGTATCCCAACTCACCGACAGAGTGGGGATGGCAATTCGTGTTTCCGGCCGCCAGTCGTTACTTCGACAGGGAGGCGCAAATCGAGCGCCGCCATCACCTCCACGAAACTGTTATCCAGAAAGCCGTGCGGAACGCGGCCGTCGCGCGGGAATCACGAAACACGCCACGTGCCACAGTTTCGACACAGTTTCGCAACACATCTCCTGGAAAGTGGGGTACGACATTCGAACGGTAACGGAGCTTGTGGGTCATCGCCATGTCACCGCAACGCAGATTTACACGCACCTCCCCAACCGGAATCGGCTGGGTGTAGTGAGTCCCGCAGACATCATGTGAGCCTTTTTTCGGGATAGACGGCGCAGCAGACTCATTCCCGGCTTCCTTTCGTTTTCGTTTGTCGACGTAGAAACCCTGGATTAAGATTCTCGCCCACAACATCTTGCCGATTCTCACGTCCCCAAAAGGCGATCCGGATAGACAGTCGCTGGTAGTCGGGTAGTCTCCAAGGAGCGAGAGTCTAATCAAGATGTTCGGCAGACGCCCACTTCGACAATCCGCGCAACGATGAGATACTGGCTCAGTGCCGATGGTATTGCGCTCAGGACCATACAGAGTCTACTTTCATTCGCACGAGCCGAATGAAGCTCCTCACGTGCACGTGGACCGGGATGATCAATCTGCGAAATTCTGGCTGAACCCTGTGGCGCTGGCGAGAAACCTGGGCTTCAGTCCGGTGGAACTTCGAAAGATTCAGCGCATGCTGAAGGAAAATGAATCGACGCTTTTGGAGAAATGGTATGCACGGTTCGGACGTTAAGC
>Ga0137427_10001556_pt1 | contig 10277 bp, 7 predicted proteins | sample EasRivERMZT700_2_FD_102309 | JGI IMG/M metagenome (GOLD analysis project Ga0137427, IMG submission 102309) | Soil microbial communities from meander-bound floodplain in the East River, Colorado, USA - East River MetaG ERMZT700_2 | ecosystem: Environmental > Terrestrial > Soil > Floodplain ...
CATTCGACCGTGAGTCCCGCGTTCCCGCCTCTTCCCGGCTCTCATTCGACCGTGAGTCCCGCGTTCCCGCCTCTTCCCGGCTCTCATTCGACCGTGAGTCCCGCGTTCCCGCCCCTTCCCGGCTCTCATTCAACCGCGCGTCACGCGTTCCCGCCCCTTCCCAGCTCCCAACCACCCGGAAAGCGGCCTATCCTTATTAATACTGTTATGCGATTGCAGAGGATGCGATTCCAGAGCGTTGGCGGTTTCCGGTGAAGGCCGGTTGTCCCACTACCAACTCACATTCTTTGGCAAGGATGACCAGTTACGGCGCTGTCGCCTTTTTCAGCGGAGCAATCGCTTTGCCGGTGATCCGTGAGAGGCGTCCTCGCCTTAAATACAAACGATCGAAGATCCAGATGTGTCCCCAGGCGAGCACCGGAAAAACCAGGGCGGCAGCAGCGTACGCGATTATGCGCCAGAACGTGGACTCGATTCGTTTTGGCGTGCCAAACGACAGCACGATTTCGGCTAACCGAGGCCCGAGCAGTTTGCTGAGTACAGCTCCGAGGATCAAGGAGCCGATCGTTGCCCCGACCGTGCCGTAAGTCACTATTGCGGAGTCACGCCATAGGTAGCTGGCGTAGAGGAATCCTCCGACGACCGCCACGATGATCAGCATTCCTAGAACACGCAGAACAGGTTCGAGCTTCCAAATCTTGAAGGCAGGGTGTTTCGCCACCTCTAACACGCGCTTGAATTCATCGTAGCGATCCTGGTTGTCGGGCCGACGTTGCATGAGGCCTTGCAGCTCGAGGAAGCGCCAATTCCGCTCCTGGCTCGGATCCACAGGAAAAGCGGGAAGACGTTTCGGAAACTCGTGATCGGTCATGAGGTATCCGCTCAACATCAGCGCGCACGCCTCAGCCTCGTTGAAAGAATCCAGATCCGTTCGAATCGATGCCAACAGTCTCTGGATTTCCTTGGAAACATGATAGGGAGTGATCTCACTGCTCGGAGCATCCTTTGAATGCGGACACTCCCTCCAATCAACCGCGGGATCCGGACTGGCTACCGGATCAGGACTCTTCCAGGATATTGATTGAGAATCCAGACCGTTTTTGAGATGTAGAAACATCGTTCCCTTGAGCAGAGAAGTGCGCTCACGTGCCTCGATATCGCCGAACTGCGCAATCCGAAGTCGGGCCTGAAGGATGCTGTTGGTGCGAAGCGGCACGCGAATGAAGTCGCTGTTGGGCTCGTCTTGTTCGGTCATCTGCCCGCTGGCATCGCTCACCAGAAGAACGTTGCAATCTTGCTGGAGAAGCGCGGATATTCCCTGATTGTCGTGCACTCCCCCGTCCACAAGCTGCACTGTAATATTCGGGTAGAGGTCCGGAAATGTAAGCGGATCGAAGATTCCCGGAACACACGCCGATGCGGCCACGGCGTAACCCAGTTCGACGTTCCGATAACCCGTCGGCGCTTCCGAATAGTACATGCGCCTCAAGCGGTAATTCGCATCGATGCTGCTGCCCGTCTCTGCAGGAGGCTCGCCCATCCAGGAGGCCGTGAACTGCCAGTTATGGCCAGTATTCAGAGTGGTCGCGTTCAAAACCAGGATCGGAACCTTTGCAGCTCGCCGCCAGTTATCGTATTTCGGCTTGAATGCGGGTTCCTTGCCCTTCTCGTCACCCGGTGTGATGAACAGGTTATTCAGCAGGAATGCTTCGCAGCCCGGATCTGCTTTGGAGAACAAGTGCTTCTCGTACAATTCTCCAGCACGTTCGGTACGGGAATAGTCGGATAGAAACGCCATCTTGAGATTCGCGCGCAAGCTGCCGACGACGCGAGTTCGGATGTTTTTCTGGACTCCCTCTAAGAACTCTGTCTCAAGCTCGCTCATGATTTTGATATAGGTCTTGCGATCCAGAGGCGCGCTCGTCGACTCCATCGCCTTTCGAACCTTCAGGTAGTAATGCGCACCGACAATCGATCCTCCTGAGACACAAGACAGTACTTCGACGTGTCGCAGAACATCAAACTCAGCGAGCCTGGCGAGCACGCCGATGTGGAACAACGAAGCGCGAAAGCCGCCACCCGAGAGGGCGAGGCCCACCTTCCCGAAGAAGGCGCTCGACGCTCCGGCAGCGTCATCACCAAGGAAGGTATTCAATGCCTTCCATGCGTCCGACTCGATCAATTGACGCTCTTTACCCGCGCGCCGCATCAATAGGCGGGCCAACGTGGCGAGTTGGCGGGCTGTCGTTTCGTACTCCCACCTCGGAACGTTGAGCAGCGCGGTTGCAGCTTTTAAGGATGGAAGTGCCTCCTGATAACGTTCCAACCCGAAATACGCCTCGGCAATCGTGACCTGAAACCACCACTTCTTCTCCAGGTCTGGCTTCGCCTTCACCAGGCGTTCTCGCGCATCTACTATTTCCTGGCGGATCCTCTTTGCCTGTAGTCCATGCTGAAACGGGTCTTGAACAATCGTTCCGATCCTGCCTGTTTGGATGGATTCTTCGTCTGCAAGGACATCCAGAACGAATGCGGCGTTTATGGCCGTGTAACCCTTATCCCCATCGATCCCCTGGGAGTAACCGCGCATGTAGTAGTGGAGGGATGTCTCCAGGTCCTGATGCTGCGCAAAAGTCTGCCACTTGTATTTATGAATGGCGCCAGCGATACCGAGCGTCTCCTGGTCTTTGGTGGATGCGAGATCGTCGCAGTCCCCCAGGATCGTTAAGGCGCGATCAAACTTCACTTGATCGGAAAGGTCAGGATCCTTGTAAGTGCAGAGCGCGTGCTGCTGTCGCAATTTGATGCGAAGTTCCGGGTCATTCTTGATGGCTGGATCCTGCCGCGCCAGGCCGAGCAACCGGCGCGCGTATCCGAATTCCCTTTCCTTGTCTTTAAGTGTCTCAACCAGTGGATAGATCTTTTCGGCGTTTGGTTCGGCTTCCCGGAGGATGTCTTCCGCGAGTCGCACATTAGGGCTATCGGTCGCCTTGCGATTCATTTGCTGTCGCTTTTCTCAGTCCGGAAGACCATCCTCGGAGTCCCGGATCAACACAATTCCATCCTTGAGGCCCGGCAGGTCGATATTGGCACTGGTGAGAAGCTCCAGCGTCTTCCGAAAGGTTTCGGGTTGCCACCTGTGTTTACAGACGAGGATTCCCTCCTCTGTATATTTCAGGAATTTGTCGCTCTCGCCCGTGAACAGGTAAGCTTGCGCCAGATCGAAAGCGCACCATGGCATGTTGACGCCGGATGCGACCTGTTCTGTAAGAGAGCGCGCAGCGCGCTTGAGCATGAGACGGTGTCTGGCTTCGAGGTCCAGCTTCCCTTCCATCTGCGCTTTGATCGTGAGGGCATTGAGAAGGGGATAGCTGTTTCCCTGGGAGATCACGACGGCATGATCATATGCGTCGTAAGCCTCCTTCATGCGGCCCTTGCGCTTGAGCACTCCGCCCAGACTGGAAAGCGAATCGAAATCATCTGGCCTCAGCTCGATGGCTTTGCGGAGCGCAGCTTCACCGCTCGGAACGCCTTCGCCTTCCAGTCTGCCGATGTTCGCTTCGGTAGGAGGCAGATCCCTCTTCTTCATCCCTTTCATGAACAGCTTGTTCTCGGCGATGCCTTTTTCGCGGTAGGCTTCCGCGTAACCCGGCGAGAGTTCAATGACTCGCGTGAAATCGGCCAGCGCTTCATTAAACTTTCCTTGATCGCGTAGAACAATCCCGCGCTTCATCAGCACCATCGTATTGTTGGGGCTGGCAGCCAGCGCCTCGCCGTACTTATCAAGGGCCTTCGTCCAGAGTTGCACGCGAAGAAAGTTATCGGCTTCGACAAGGAACGGTTCGATGTTGGGAAGCTGTTTGCTCTGTTCGGCCGCTTGCTGCACGCGCAGAGCGATCATCACAGGACTATCGAGCCGGTTGTGAGAAAGGGACTCGCTCAAAACGCGCTTGATCAAGGCAATCGATTGGCCCACTTCGGTAGCCGGCTCGTATTCATAAGGAAAAGCCTTGATCTGTCCGATGTCGAACGGCGGCGGTCCAGACTCCTGGCGAAAAATGACTGTGCCCGAATCGTGCGCCCGATGGCGCACACCGAGTTCGTAGAAGACGTTCGCGTTAAGACCGCTGATGTCGGCGAGTGCGAAGCGTGAATACTCGATGTATTGGAACATCTCCTGGCTGATGTGCCCTGAGAAGTAATCCTTGTCGGTGCGGCGCGGTACCAACTTGCCGCCCTCGGGCAAATCCACGGCCTCGATCGCAGGCTTGAACACCCCGTCGTAGATGAAGTCGAAGTCGACTTCCTTGTTTCCGACCGTCTTTTTACTGAACGGCATGATGACAAAGCAGGTTTTCTGGTAGTCGATTTCTGCCAAGGGGCACCTCGTTGATTGGGAGTCACCGAAGTATACGCTTGAATGGGAGACCGATTGTAGGTGTCCGAACAAGTGAGCTGGCAACATCCGGCCTAGCGGCGATCGAACCAGCGAGTGCGACGCATCGTCACTTCACATCCCGGGCGGATTCGCCGATCGCGCGCGCCACAGCCGATACGCTGCGGTCAACGTCGGCCGGAGTGGTGCGCCAGTTGACGACGCTGACCCGCATGGCCCGGCGTCCGCTCCAGGTCACACCCCCGAACATAGCCTCGCCACCACGGTTGATGCGGGCGATGACCTCGTCGGTGCAATCATCGTGGTCCGCAGGTGAGGCAGCGGGACGTTGCGCGAGGAACCGCACCAGTCCCTGATTGATCGTCGGCCGCCAGACGATCTCGGCGCCGGGCAATGCGCCGATACCTTCGACAAGGCGCGCACAGTGCTCGACAGAACGATCGATGAGGGAGGTCAGGCCATCACGGCCCAATTCACGAAGCGCCGCGTAAACTGGAAATCCCCGCGCGCGTTTCGACCACTCGGGATTCCAGTCGATCTCGTCCCGCGCGGCATCCTCAGTCACGAAGTACGAGTCGCGAATCGTCAAGCCGCGCAGATGAGCGTCGCGGTGCCTCACGGCGACGAAGCCGCAGTCTTGCGGTACGTTCATCCACTTGTGGCAATCCGTCGCCCAGCTGTCGGCGAGATCCATATCGGCTGTCAGTGCGTCGAAGCGAGAACTGGCACGGGCGAACAACCCGAAGGCGCCGTCGATGTGCACCCAGCGAGACGTGGTGCAGAGCAGTGGCGAACACACGGATAGGATCTGATCCCGCCAGTCCTCGAACGACGCCTCGGCCGGAAGCTGCAGCACGTCGAGCAGCCACTTCCCTGCGACCTCCTCCACGACCGAAGGACACTGGCGATGTCGCATAGATGGCGGCGTTCTGGTCCCAGGCGCTCATAAGCCACTCCGTTGCGACGGCCGACGGCAGCGCTCCGCCAATCACCCACGCGAAGAATCTGCCGCCCGCACTACCGAGCAGGCCACCGTCAACGGCGGCCGCGAGTTCGTCGACGACCACGTCTGCGGCCACACCTTCATGAGTGAGCGGCACGTCGAGGCGCGACAACAACTCCTGCCGCGATACCGTCGCCGCCACAACGCCTGTGTCGAGCGTCGCCAAGTACGCACGCGCGTGATGAGCCGCGCGGTCGAGTGCTGAACTCATGGAGGAATCGATAGCGGGAATGTCGCTCGGCTTTGGCAAACGCATCACATCAGCAGCTTCTCACGCAAGGAATAGCCGTGCAACCTTCCAAAACGGGACTTCGGCTCCTGTCTCTGTCCCGGCAGGATTTCACCTTCACGTTTACGGGGATCTATCTTTGTTCAACGATCGCTTGAACACAAGAAAGCACTTCTACGACAACGCGGCTATGCGACCCCTGATGTTTCCAACCCTGCCCGGCTGTACGCTGAGAGAGTTCTCTCAACGATTCTAGCTTTCCACTGCGTATAACTTCGTTAAGCCAGTTCTCAACATCGCTCGATAACGACTACCGGGCGCCCAGAGGTTTGCTAGAACAGCAGAAGGGGACTATGGGTCCGCAAGACCCACCGGATTCTTCTGTTGACTACCAAAAGGACATGGTCCATCCTGTTGGCTATCTAAAGGGAGAGCGTGAAATGGCAAATGACAAATCCGATGTTCTCCACGGATCATTGGCGCTGATGGTGCTTCGGATACTAGATACTCTGGGTCCGATGCACGGCTGGGGTATCGCGCGGCGCATCGAGCAAACGACCAACGACGAGCTGGAATTGAATCAAGGGACGTTGTACCCCGCGCTCCTGCGCATGGTTCAGATGGGATGGATCACCACCGAATGGGGCGTTTCCGATAATAACCGGCGTGCAAAGTTCTACGCGATCACCCGCGCGGGCCGCAGGCAATTGGCGGCCGAAGCCCGGAACTGGGAGCGGATGTCCGGTATCATCGCGCGGTTTCTCAAACCGGGAGAAATAGCATGACCCCGATCCGCATCTTGCTCTCAAGACTCTTTGGATTATTTCGAAGAAGCAGTTCGGAAAAAGAATTGGACGAAGAACTCCAGTTTCACTTTCAGCAGGAAATCGATCATCACATCTCGCGCGGCATGAGTCCTGAAGAAGCCCGTCGTGCGGCGCGCGCGCGATCGGCGGTCTCGACCAAGCTAAGGAATTGTATCGCGAGACGCGCGGCATCCCCTGGATCGAAACTTTCTTCCGTGACCTTCTTTATGGTTTGCGCATGCTTCGCAAGAACCCGGGCTTCACTGCGGTAACGGTGGTGTCGCTCGCATTGGGGATCGGAGTGAACTGCGCCGTTTTCTCGCTGACCAATGCGGCTCTGCTGAGAGACCTTGCGGTGAAAGACCCGGACCGGTTGGCTGGGATCACCGCCTATAGCAGGGACTCCGCCAGGGACTTCAGTTACCCCGTATTCACGGAATTAGCCGCCGCCCAGCAAAGCATGGATGCGATCGCTGCGTCGGGTGGCGCCGACTACGAACACGTCGTCTTCCGAGGCGCCGAGTTGCAGGAAGTGGGCGAGCTTAACGGTTCAGTCGTGTCCGCGAATTACTTTCAGATGATGGGTGTTGAAGCGGCAGCCGGACGCGTCTTCACTCCTGCCGATAGCGAGCAATCAGGCGACGGGTTGGTGGTTGTACTCGGCCACGTATTCTGGCAATCGAAGTTCGGTGGAGATTCATCGGTCCTCGGCGATGCTTTGGTGCTGGACGGCACGCCATTCACGATTGCGGGCATTGCTCCGGTGGAGTTTGGCGGCGACCGGCTCGGGACCCCTCGTGACTTTTGGGTGCCGATTTTGACAAGCCCACGCAACCTCCTCGAGTCGCGCACGGCGAATTTTTTCCGGACCATCGGACGATTAAAGCAAGGCATCAGCAAAGAGCAAGCGGAGGCGGAGCTGACCGCGCTGTACCGACAAGTGCTCGCGGCGGAAAATCAGGCCGGAACCGGCAGCTTGATCAACCGGGCCGATCCCGCCAACGCCCGCGTCGGGATAGCGACGGGTACGACAGGCTTGAATCCAGTCCGAACACAGAGCAAGCAACCACTGCTGGTACTGACGGCCGTCGTGACGCTGGTACTGTTGATCGCCTGCGCCAACGTCGCCAACCTGCTTATGGCACGCAACGCCGCAAGGCGTCATGAAATCGGCCTGCGTTTGGCGCTGGGATCGAGCCGCGCCCGCCTGATGAGGCAGTTGCTCACCGAAAGTCTGCTGCTTACCTTGAGCGGTGCAGTGGTGGGATTTGCGGTGGCCTTATGGGGAACCCGGCTATTGCTGGGCACCTCGGCGGGCCTTCTGCCTCCTGCGCTCGATTTGCGACCCGATTGGCGTGTGTTCCTGTTCACTATGGGCGTATCCCTGTTGACCACGGTACTGTTCGGGCTGCTTCCGGCGATTCAGGCGACACGCGACAAGAGCCATGCGCAATTGCATGAGTTCGGCGCGCTCGTCTCCGGCAGACTGCGGCAACGGACCAGCCGTCTGCTGGTCATGACGCAGGCTGGACTGTCATTGTGGCTGCTGATCGGTGCGGGCCTGCTTCTTCAGAGCCTGCGCAACCTTCGCGTGGCCGATATCGGCGTCGATCGGCAGCATGTGGCTGTGTTCGAGCTGAGTCCCGAAGCGGGGTTGAACGCCGCCCGCTCATCCGATGTGATGCGCCGAATTTCCGAACGCCTTCAGCCGAGGCCGGGCGTTCGCTCGACTGCATATTCCCAAAATGGCTTGTTCGCGGATGGGGCAACGACGGCCCCGGCACGCGTGCCGAGTTCGACCGCCGACGCAAGCCGACCGATGCGCATGGGCTGGGTATCTCCAGGATTCTTCCGGACCCTCGGCATGGAACTCGTGGCGGGGCGCGACTTCACCGAAGAGGATAAAAACCCAGGGGCGCTCGTGGGCATCCTTAGCGAATCGGCTGCGCGTCACTACTTCGGTGAGCGGAATCCGGTGGGCGAGTTGATCTACTTCCCGGGTGTCGACGCGCGACGACGCTACATTCCATTCAGTCAGAATCTGAAGGAGGCCCGGAGAGTCGAAATCGTGGGCGTGGCTCGCGATGCTCGGGATCGCGGCCCGCGCCTGCCGCCGACACACGGAATCTATCTGCCGGTAACCCAACAAGCCGGTTTTGCCAGAACGCTGTACGTGCGCACGGACGCGAACGCGCAGGATCTCACCCCGGGGCTCTTGCAAGCGTTGCGGGAATTTTCAGGCGAGATCCGCGTCCGCGAAGCGGCCACGATCGAAGAGCAGCTTGACGGAGGACTCCAGATGGAGCGCCTCCTGGCCAGGATGCTCGGGTTCTTCGGCGCGCTCGCACTGGCGCTGGCCGGCGTCGGAATGTATGGCGTCATGGCCTACGCGGTGACACGCCGAAGCGGTGAAATCGGAATACGTATGGCTTTGGGCGCGCGGCGCAGCACCGTTCTTGTGATGGTTCTGCGCGAGACGCTCAAATTGGTTCTGGCGGGTATCGGACTGGGCATTAGCGCAGCCTTGGCAACAACGCACTTCCTGAGAAGTGCTCTTTTCGGATTGGAGCCCAGAGATCCGATGACAATTGCTGGGGTCGCCGTGGTCTTGCTCGTAGTCGGAGTGTTGGCCGGATACATCCCGGCACGTCGCGCCTCTCGTGTGGATCCGATTGTCGCGCTGAGACGTGCATGAAAGACCTCTTTTCGTAAGGTGCTCTGCCAAGAGCCGGACTCATTCATCGCAGCAATGGAGAGCGAGAACGAGACGCGCGATGATTAAGCACTCCGATCAGCAGCACGAAATTGCCCAGGCATTCGTGAACCCCAGCTCGGGCTGAATGCGATGGAACAGCCCGTGAAGCATTATTTGCTGGCGTACATCGGCATCCTTCTCCGGCAGCATGTACAAGGGCCAGCTGAACCACCGCAACCCGCCCCAGGAGACGGGGCCATCCGCGAAACCTTGAAAGCGGGGTGGCTGCCCCTCCGGTTCCGGCTGGCTTGTGGCACGCGTTCCGGTCGCTTGGTCAAAGATCACCATCGGACCACAGAGTGACACACCCCACAGCCGACCCGCGTCTCGTTCGCAGAGCTTCGTGGCTTCCTCGAAGTACCGCTGGGCGAGATGCGGCTGGACCTGTGCATCCGCAGCCGTTGCGGCACCAAGCAGCATGAGCAGGAATAGCGCGTTCAGATCGTACCGAGTCTGCGTCATCTTTCCCTCCGCAAGAGCCTACCCTCAAACCATCGCCAGGCGGGCGAGAGCGCGACCATCACGCTTCGGCACCGACACTCTCTATACGCATAAACATCTCTATTAGACGCAATCTGATTTGTCCGAAGAAAACACACCGGCGGCCTATCCCTGATGGCGATCCCTTCGGCTAAGGTCAAGACGTTGTGGCTACGTATGTTACGTTAGGCCGTTCGCTCAAACAACGGACTGGAAAGGCCACGATTAGAGCTGCCTATCCCTGGTGGAGCACAACACAGTTGTCGTGTAACCGCCATACCGCACAAGTGGATATGATCACCTGTGTCAGGATTGCCGACGGATTGCTAGAACATAGATTCATCGCTCGTGAAGGCAGTACCAGTTATGATTCGGCATGCGCTGACTAAAGAGTACGGGCACGCATGGCGCAACTCGCTTTGTGGATTTGCAAACACTGGCTGGCGTTCGAAAGCGAGTGCGAGGTCCCGCCGCTCGAAGATTTGGAGCTATCGAATGAATCGACAGGCATTGCTGTCCGGCATTCTGCTTATCGCGATCAGTCCGCTTCAACAGGTGTCGAATAGTCTGCCTTCGTTCGAGGTCGCATCAGTGAAGGAAAATCATTC
>Ga0137427_10001559_pt1 | contig 10256 bp, 13 predicted proteins | sample EasRivERMZT700_2_FD_102309 | JGI IMG/M metagenome (GOLD analysis project Ga0137427, IMG submission 102309) | Soil microbial communities from meander-bound floodplain in the East River, Colorado, USA - East River MetaG ERMZT700_2 | ecosystem: Environmental > Terrestrial > Soil > Floodplain ...
CCGAGCTTCGAATAGTATTCGCCAGTGGTCACCTGCTCTTCCTTGCTGACCCCAAAGAGCTTCACGCCTCGATCGCCCAGCACACGGGCTGATGTAGCACGAGCGAGCTGCATTGTCGCGTCACCTGCGCCTTCGCCTCGCATGGTCGAAAACGCCGAAAGCTGAGCGGCCAGTTGCGCGGGATCTTGATAAAGCGTTCCGACACTGCCCGCGACCGACGTGAATTGACTTTGCAGCACTGACTCCGCTGGTCCGCCGGCCCGGAAGATTTCGCCGAGCTGAGCCGACTTGCGAAACACGTCTTCGGCTTTCTGGCCCTTACCGCCGATGATGGCCGGAAGGGACATTGTGAACGAGCCAGCGGCTTCCGCGTCGGTCCCGACCGCGACCGATTGTTTCTGGCCCAGCATCATTAGCTCGTCAGCTTGTTCCTTGCTGATCTGTCCAGCTGTGATAGCCGCTTCACCGATCCCTAGAGCAGCCGAGCGGAAGCGGAGCACTTCCTCCCGGGTTGCACCGGTCGCTTGCCGAACTTTGGATATGTTTAATTCGGTCTTAGTCGTATCGCCCGCGTTGCCTTCTAGGGCCGCAAGGGCTCGAACGTCGCCCCGTTGGGTGAGACTGAGCTTCGCCGTCGCTTCCGCTGATTTGCGGATCAGGTCGAACTGGGCGGCCACGTCAGCCGCCATCGTTTTAACAAGGGAGAATCCCGCCTGCGCTGCAAAGAACGGACCCATCGCCTTGGTTGCCAAGCCAACGGCGTCCGTCAATCCGCGGAATCCCTTACCGCCTTCACCAGTCCCCTTGCCGAGCGAATGACCGACGTCCGCTCCAGCCTTCTTGGCTTCGTCGGCCATGTCCTTGAGGGCCTTCTTGGCCTTGCCGAGATTCGCCGTCGTTTCGGCCGTGGTGGCCTTGCTTTCGCGCCTGATTGCATCCTGCGCCTTGTGCTCATCGGCCGCCGCGTCCACCGCGACCTTCTTGCGCGCCTGACCGACTTTTTTGATCTCCGCGATTTCGGCCGCAATCTCAGCTTGCGACTGAGCACGATCCGTCGTGATCTTGAGCTTCAGCTCTCGGGTTTCGTCGGCCATTAGAGTTGTCCGTGAGTTGTGATTTAATACTATTGACTGTGATTGTATTTGGAGGCCAGGCTTACAGGGAGATTCGCACAATCATCTCAAGAGACGAAAATGGAAATCAGAGACAAAGCCGCCAAAGGGCAAGAGTTTTCTAATTACACACTACTGGCACTCATAGGAAGCCTGGATCAGGATTTGGAGCAACTTGCTTTTGTCTACCGGGCTCCCTCGGATTTTTACATGGCTCCCCAAGTGCTTAGACATCACTGGAGTAGATGTCTGTTGCTTTGTGAAAAGATCGCGGAAAAGTGCATCAACTCAAAAATGGAGGTGTTGGCCATTCCGTTTTCGGACACGGCTGACAAATTTTCAGAGCTAACAGCTTCTCGTTCTTCTATACCTATCTTGCATGTTGATTGGTGTTGTGATGTCTGCCTACGTCTAAAAGAGGTCCTTGCAAAGAAAAATCCCAAGAAAAGCCGAATGATGCTTGTGGCGAGGATCTGGCGCAGCAACCCTTACGCCACGAGCGAGCAAATAGCAGCGTCTGTCGAACGAGCCATGCCCTGGAAAAAGCACGGCCTGGCATCGCCCATGAATGCCGCAAACACGCGAAGAATCATAGCTATGGCAAGGCGCGGCCAGTTGTGATTTTATGGGCACATAAATTCACAGTTGCGCCATCCCCTCCCAGAGGTCAGACTGAGCTTCGTCGACGTATTCGGCGATCCATCCCATCCGAGGCGGCACTCGCTTCATTGCTTCCGCCATTGCCGCCACTTCCTGGACCAGCTCGCCGGACAGCCCGTCGGGATCGCACCCGACCATCAAGCAGGCGGCGTAGGTCCAGGTCCGTTCAATTTTGGGCCTAGGCCCGTAGCGACCGCCCATACCGTGCTCCACGGTTCAGGGATGCCGTCGGCCTGGCTCCACTCGGTCACGTCAAATACAAGCAGCGAATCGAGTTCATCCTCGCTGATCTCATAATTCCGTCTGAGCAGATCCGCCGCCACTTCGAAGAGCGCGGTCGCAAGTTCAACGAGGTCACCCGTGGCCGCCTGAACCCGATCAAGCAGGGCGTCATAATCGGCTCCGAAACTCTTGTGTCCTTCCGCCGTCGACTTGCCCGATGGATCATGTCGACGGCGGATCATCACGCGTGGCTTTGGCAGGTAAACCAAAACGCCCGCCAGCTCGACCGGAACGGAATCCGAATCGAACGACGGGCGGCGCTTGGCGGCTTCGTCAAAGGGACTTTTCATAGAAGCTCTCTAATAGCTCCATTTCCTCATCCGACGCGTTGTTCATCTTGGCTTGGAGGACCGGACGAATCTCGGGATCGGCCAAGGCCGTTTGCATCATCGTCTTGATCTTTTCAAGTTGCTTCGCCTGATAATCGGCCGCCAGCACAATCACGTCCGGGTCTTCGTAGTCGATGTCGGTTCGCTTATAGCCGAGCTTTACAATGCCGGGCAGTTCCACCGGGTCGGGAACTTCGCCGACAAGCTGCCACTTCTTACCGTCTGGATTTTCGAGCGCGAACCAGTTGAATCGGTTCTCGCCCGCCAGCGGGTGACCACCCTCGAAATAGACCTCGTTGTGGTTGAGGTCGGTGACGTGATTCGCCAGACTCGTCATGGGCGTGCCGAGCTTGTAGTTGCCGAAGTCCTGATACCAGAATTTCACGCACCCGCAGAGCGGCCCGAACTCTACGTTCGCCCAAGTGTGCTGATTGAAAGCGCCCTTGAGCCGCACGTACCCTTTCGGGATCAGGATGGCGTCGGCCTTGGGAATCGTCGCGGTAGGCATGGCCGATCGGCCTCCTTGGTTACGCGGTCACGGCGGAAGAGAGTGGATTGGTGGCCCCATCGGCCCATTCGGTGCAGAGCAGGAGCTGGCCGCCGCCAAACTGACGGTGAGCGCCGCTGATCGGGTTGTTGACCACGAACAGCTTGGGATCGCCGATCGCGAAGGTGATGTCGCCCGTGGCCGCCGTCGCACCGGTCTGCTTGGCGTCTTTGAAGATGGCGGAGAACGCGCCACGCGTGCCGCCTGTCAGCGCCCGTACCTTCGCGATATCGGCCAATGCAATCGTGATCATGGCGTCGACGAATTCGCGGATGACCGTCGTCGGGCCTTGATCGCCATCGCCCGAGAACTTCGCGGCGATCGAGTTTTCGTCGATTCCGACTTGGGTAACGCCGGTCAGGACCGTAGCTGATCCGGCCGTCGGGGTGATCGTGACGGCCCGCCAATTGAACTGCCTGAGGGTTGCTGGCATCGAAGGTTACTCCAGGTATTCGTCTTCGTCGTGACCGCCGTAACCATCGATCAAATAGAGATACTTGATCGTCAGTATCAGGTGCTTTTCCGGGTGCTCAGCGTCTTTCCATTGACCGCCCGAGACGCGAGTTCGTCCGGGAATCGTGAGGCCGGAAAGCGATTGCCCGTTGACCGCCACGCACACGGCCGAACTGAGTCGGTCAAGCAGATCGATCCGCTTGGCTTCGTCGTCTTCGCGAACGATCAGGGTGATGGAGGCTGAGCCTTCACGCTCCGCGCCGACGTCTTCCTCGTTGTCCCATTGATCGGTTTCATCGAAGCTAATCGGCGTGACGATCGCCGCTGGACAAGACTCGGCGGCGAAGTCGATTCGGCTGCCCCGTTGGCGTTCACCGACCAGCACCGTGGTGAATTGCTTCGTCCCATCGAGGGCCGCCGCGATCGCGCGGAAGACCGAATAGTCGCGGGTTGGATCGTCCATCGTTATTTGGCGATCGCCGTCGTGGTCGCCACGAGGTTTTCGACCACGGCCGGGCCAGTCGTCGACACCACTCCTGAGCCGATCGCCGTCACGTTGGTCTCGTCGCCCGTGGCGTTGGTCGCGCGAATCCCGACGTTGTAAATGCCAGCGGTCAAGCCTGTGAGAGTGACCTCATAGGTTGATTCGAAAGCCGAATAGGTCACGGTCGCTTTGACCGCAGCCGCGTAACTGAGTGCCCCGGTGTTCGCCCACACCTTGAACGAGACCGGGGCTCCACCCTGCCCGTGGGTGTTGTATGACCACCGGATGAGCAATGAGCCACTACCGAACGGGATGACCTGAAGATCGCTAGGGGCATTGGGCAGAGCCGTGACATTCACGCCGGACGCGTCGATCCTGAACCGGACCACCGACACGTTGGCATCTTCCAAACCGCTCGCGCTGTCCTTCGCTCGCACCCCGAACAGGTAATCACCCGGCGCGGTCAAGGGAGGCGTGAGTAGCGGTGAAGACGTTCCGGTAGCGATCGGGGTCGTGTAATCAACCGGATCGAACAGCCCGCCGCCGCTGTTCGCATAGAGTCTGTAGGAGGTGCCCACGGGCTAGCGCTCGCACCGACCGATGAACATCGTTGGTGGCCGATCCTCACCGTCGGTCCCCCAGCGGATCGTCAGGCGGGCCAGAACTTCCTCCAGCTCTTTCTTGAGCCAGGCAGCCTTGATCTTCCAGTCGTCGTCTTTCTGGCGACTACAGGCCCAATAGAGCTTGTGGAGCACCGTCAGCTCGCACGCCTCACGCAAGTCGTCGATATCGTAGAGATCGCCGGTCGTGCGATTGATTCGCGCGGAATCGATCCCAAACCGATGATTCAGGTCACGGGCCGCTCGCTCGATCTGAGGGCCAAGCGTGGCCACGATGAACGAGGCGGACGTCAAATCGAATACACCGCCAACGGGCTCGCCGACGTTGACCGCTAGTCCCTTGCGACGCAGGGTCAACGTGGTTGTGGCGACGGACTCAACCGCCATCCACGTACCCGGTTTCTCTGGCCCGAACCGATCGGATTCAACCGTGCCCTTGGTCCCCCAGAGCTTGACCATATCGCCAACCACGACCCCGCGTGCCGCGAAGTCAGTAGTGGCTGACGTCATGGCCCATGCCCCGTTCTCGATCGTCCCATCGATCCCACGGGCCTTGATCTGATCGGGCGGCACCAGGTCACCAAAGTCCCCGGCGGCGCGAACCGCTAGATCCTCGTCAGAACAGTAGAGACTTGTAAGTGGATATGTGGGCACGATCTATTTTCTCATTAACAGTTCAACGAGGATTTCGTAAAGTGAAGGATTGTCCATAGCAAACTTGATAGGATTCGCATAAAGCAAATCGATTGCCTTTGCGAATGCTTCGGCATTGCTTCTCGCCGCAATGGCCCTCGGAAGAACGCGAGGCTTAGGCGGCAATTTCGATGGCGGGGTTATCGGTGCTGGCGTCGAACCCGGTGGCCGCTGCTTGCCGCTCGGCCCAACAATCCCAACCTTCGACGCGATCCGCTGGCCGAACTCCGTCTTGATCTGATCGGCCGTCAGTCCCTTACCGCGAAGCTGATCGACTAAGGCTTGCCGCTGAGCGTCGGCCAGCTTGTGTGCTGGCGTGTGAACGGCGTCGAAAGCAGACTGAGCGTCGTATCGCGGTACGCCAGCCTTGACCATCTGCTTGACCGTCAGGTTGTGCTCGTCAACGACCTCTTGAAGCGTGCGGATGCGCGTGCGGTCAACGATGTCTTCCCACTTCACCACGCCCTTTTCCACCATGCGAAGATTCGCTGCCCCGATGACCCGCCGCTGTTGATTCTTGTCGAGCTTCGCAACCTCTTCCCGATAGTCCAGAAATGGCGAAGCCGTCGCACCGATAGGTATCGCGACATTTGTACATGAGCATCCGCGATGGATTGGTAGAGGCCACCTTCGTCCAATCGAGTTGGCCATTTCGATGCATCGGCCGCAACTGTTCGCGAAATTGCAGTGCCATTGCCAGAGAATCCGCTCGGTCTCGTTGACGTAGGATTCGCCGGGCTCGCCCCGGATGACTTGCTTCCAGAGTTGGGGCACGGGTTAGACTTCAATCGGTGGCGGATCGTCGTCCCTGAGTTCCGGCTTGATCAAGAGCCACTGCGCGGCCGTGTCGGCTAGAACGGCGGAATCGGACAGGGCGAGCCGAACAGTCGAACCGATCGCCCGCTTCGCTCGGATCGACCATGATTCGATGATCAAGATCGATTCACGTGATCCAAAGTCGCGATTGCCCGCCTGGGCAACCGCCGCGCTGAGATGGCGAATCACGTTCTCGACTCGCCAGCCGATCTCTTCATAGAGCGTTTGGCCATGGAGAGCAGTTCGGCGGATACCCTTCGATTCTGCTTGTGTCGGCTCGGTCGAGGCTCGAATGCTCTCGGGATCGATCGAACCAGCCCAGGCCGCAAACGACTGAGCCAAAAACTCTTCACGGGCATCATGGATCAGGCCGGACAACGAATCAATCGACTTGCCAGCGAGCGATTGATGCAGCTCCCACAACCGGTCCACCGCCGCCTGATACGACCGCGATTGCGTCACCTTCCTGATCGTCGCCCGCCCTTCGTCCGTTGTCTTGAGCGTAGTCGTCAGGGCCTTGACGGCATGCGCCTCGGCATCATCGACCTTGCGATCGATCATCCGCTGGGCATCCCGAGACCACCGCTCAACCTCACGCGCCTGCCGTTCGGCCTTGCGATCGAGAGCAGGTTGCGGGAGCGTGGCGGTCATCTGTAGTCGTGGTGCCGATCGGTTTTCTTGGGAGCTACTGGTTCGGGAGCCTTATGCACCGGAGCCTGCTTGAGGTGCGGCTCGACCGGATGATGCGGGGGAGTTGGCACCGGAGGCGGAACCGGTTTCTCGACCGGCTTTTTAGGTGGCGGCTCGTCCTCGACCTTAGACGATTTGTTGCAATGTTCAACGATCAGCTTGGATGCTGCTGAGATCAAGTAGGCTTCCGTCGCGGCTTTTTCGATCTCTTCGGCGATGCTGATCCGCTCGTCTTGCTTGAGCCCGTCCATCTGACCGGCCAGTTGCGAGAGTCGCCGCAAGGCTGGCGAGTCATGAGCCCGGCGCGCCATCAGAGGATCGACGTCGCCCATCGTCTTGATCGCTTGGTCAACGAAGGCCGTATGGCCTGGAAAGTTCTCTGCCATGTCAGCCCTTTCGAGCGAGAGAGGAAACCGCCCGGCCGAAGCCGGGCTTGAGTCAGATCAGGCGGCGTATGCCGTGATACCTTCGATCCAAGCGTGATGTTGGGGGTTTTCAAGCTGGAGCGAGTAATCGCCGATCCACTCGCCCTCGGTGGCATCGCCACGGTTGCCCCGCTGGTTCCAGAACATCGGCCGGATCTCCGCAATTTTCACCTCGGACGAGGTCAAGACGATCGCGGTCTTCGAAGCCAATTGAAGCGACGGAATGAACAACAGCGGATGTCCAAGGAACGGCACTTCCAACACCCGAATCGGAGTGCCGAACGCGTTCCCGCCCGCTTCCAGTTGCTGCGCGGCATGACCCCACTTGGCGATACCGGTGAGGAATCCGAGCCCGCAAATGCAGACGTCGGGATTGCCGCCGTCGGTCAGCGCCGCCTCAACTCCATCCCGCAAGAAATCGAGCGGGGTATAGGCTGACGCGTTCGTTGGCGAAGTGACGGCGTTACCCGCGTCGCCGATCAGTTTCTTGAATCCCTTCATCACCTGACGATCGTTCAACACGGTGGCCGCTTGGCCATTGCCGAAATACAAAGCGTATTCGACGTCCCGAACAAATTCGACCATTTTGGCCTCTTGTTCGGCTGAGAACACATTGGTAAACCCAGGCGGCAACTCAATGGCCCGCATGGCGTTGACGAGCCCGCCGACTTGCACGGGATGTTGAAATGTCTGCATGTACTGGACATAGGAAGTGCGGGCCGCCCGCTGGGCAACCTGATCGACTTCCGCGCCTGTCCGGGAGTTGTACAGCAGCGTGACGGTGGCATTGTCGGCGGCAGTCGCGGCCGTCGATCCTTCCGCCCCTCGTTCGACGGTTAGGACCGTACCCGAAACGATGGCCACGACTTCAAGCCGTTCGGTCCCAATCAGGATGATGTCGCCGACTAAGAGGGTCGAGGAATCGCTGATCGTTACGGCCGTGCCGGTCGTGTCGGCAAGGGCCTCGGTGATTGTTAGCCCGGTGCGAGCACGAGGCTCATAGTTGAAAACCGAGAAGGTTTTCGACTCCTTCTTCACCATTGGAAATCTGGTGAGAGCGGGCGTCTCGTTGATGAACACCTCTCGCATGAATGCCGAGTAGTCGGTGTTGGTCTCAGCCGCTAGCGAGACCGGTTGCAAAATGTCGCGAACTGCCATAACCGATCTCCTAGGGAGAAAGGACGATTAAATCCGAATTGAGAAAGAACCAAGGAAACCCGACCGCGCGGCCGGATCAGTTGTCGCGGAACACTCCAATGCTTCGCTTGCCCGATGGATTGGTCATGGCGGCGATTCGAGCCACAAGCTCTTCACCCGCTGTCTTGTAAGTCTGCGGACCAAGGTTGCCCGTGGTCACGCGAGCCGGGCCAGTACCCCCAGCCGTGGTCGGTTTGAGGAAGTGGGCATAGTCGATGGTCCCAAGCAATTCCTTGACCACTTCGCTAGCTATGCGGCCCGTGGCTGTATCCACAACCTCAAGACCACCGTTGGCGCTAGGCCGTGTTTGAAAGCGGCCTTGAAGCAACTGGCGCACTTGCTGGGCTGCCTTTTCACTCACGAAGTTCGCGCCGGCCAACGCTTCGCCAACCGTGCGGTCACGCTCGGATTCGTACCAGCGCCGCTCAAGTTCCTTTTTCTCGTTCCGAGCGACTTCCAGCTCACGATCCTTGCCCGCGCGAAGCTGGCCCATCGCCGCATCCGCGCCTTCCTTTGCGGCCACGGCCCGAAGTCGATCGGCTTCCGCTTTCTCTTGCGCGGCCCGATAGGCTTCGCGTTCCCTGATCAACTCGGAATACTCGTCAGGAGAGACATGCACCATCTTGGGCGATGGCGTTGGCTCGGGCAGGCCCGGAGCAACCGCTGCTACTGGCACCGTCGGTGGAGTCGCGACCGGCAGAGTTGTGGTTGTAGTTGCGGGCAGAATGGCGGCCGATGTGCCACCGCCGCCTTCGGTAATCGGATCAAGCAGCCGTCTGGGGGTCATTGGTCGCAACGGCGTTTCCGCCAGTCTCTCCAGGGTTCATTGGTGGGACAGGAACGGCCGATGCTCCAACGGGGAACATTGGCAGAGATTCACGTTGTTCGGATGCGGCTTTCGCCTTCGCCTTCACGGCTTCGTCAATCGCTTGATCGAACATCTCAAGCTCTTCATCGCTTCGGCCTGGCAAGGCCGCCCGAACGATCTCTTGCAACCACGGAATCTCGACGTCCGGGCAATCTCCGGAGGCCGCCAGCGCCCCTTGCATTTCGGTGAGTCCTTCCGCCATTTCTTTGGTGTCCAAGAGGTTGAACGAACGCGGGTAGGAGATGGTCGGATCGATTTCGCCCATCCCCAACACGACCGCGACAATCTCGGTCATGATTCGTTCGGCCTTCGCCAGCTTGGAAGCCAGATAGCCAAGCAGGGCATTCCCGCTTTTCTGGTCCAGGACTTTCGAGATGCCTGACTGCGCGACCGTGCCCTTGCTGGTTCCGGCCGAGCCCGCTGGCTTCGTCAGCTTGGCCGCGCGGTCAACCGCTTCGCGATGGCGAGCAATGTCGGCTCGAATCGATTCCGCCGGGCTTGTGGGAGGCTCTAGATACTTCCATTCCTGATAGGTCGTTTGGCCGCCACCACCCGCGCATTTTTTCATCGGCAACGTGAAGCCAGGGCCAAGCGGTACCGTACCCGCGCCGATGTAATCTTCCGGGCCTTGGATCATTGAATGAGATGCATTGGTGTTTACTAATACAAGTTCTGATTCTTTGTTATAGCTCTCCCGTTGAAGCTCGGCGATCACCTCGTATCGGCTGCATCCGGTGTTTGAGCATGTCGGGCTGCGCCGGTCGAACACCCTGACGATTGGCACGATTCCATAGTTGTGCTCCATCCGCTCCAAGACTTCGCCCCGACTGTCGTACAGGACCGAATCGAGCGTGGTCCAGTGTCGATAGCAGGGCTGACCTTCGTGCTCTTGCTCTTGCACGAGACATTCCAGGTAACGGCCCGTGATGAAGTCAGTCCGCCACCACAACATTGCGGCTGGAAGAATCACGCCCGCCACGCATCGATCAAGCTTCAATGCAGCCTGATCCGCTAGCGTTCGAATCTCTTCATTCGAGTTCGGTCGCGGCCGATCAAACACCAAATCAAGCTGGCCAAGCG
>Ga0137427_10001561_pt1 | contig 10253 bp, 10 predicted proteins | sample EasRivERMZT700_2_FD_102309 | JGI IMG/M metagenome (GOLD analysis project Ga0137427, IMG submission 102309) | Soil microbial communities from meander-bound floodplain in the East River, Colorado, USA - East River MetaG ERMZT700_2 | ecosystem: Environmental > Terrestrial > Soil > Floodplain ...
GCTTGATGGTGGCGATGTTGTCCGAGAACCCAGCGGCCTTGCCCCAGGCGTTCGTCAGCAGGTGGCCCACGGCGTCGTCGGCCCAGCCGAGACGACCGGCCAGCGGGGCCAGCTCCTTCTCGCGCAGGCGGGTGAACGCCATGCGGGCACCAGACGCGGCCCGCTCGGAAGCACTAAGACCCGCGCCCGCGCCAAAGGTGGCGTAGGTCAGCGGGTCGGTAGCAACGTCTCCGGCGAAGCCAGCGATGGCGCGCAGCCATCCTGTGCCGCCGTCGTCCCAGCCCCAGTGCTGGAACACCTCGTTCCAGTTGGTCTTGTCCTCACCGCTCATCGCCTGCCCGATGTCGGTGATGAAGTTCCCCTCGTCGTCCGGGTCGAACCACTGAGGGACGATGTGTGAAGTCCGCCCGATGAAGTCCAGGGCCTTGCCTCCCCAGGACAGAGCGGGGGCCAGCAGCGCGCCGCCGACCTTCTTGATGAACCCGAAGACACCGCCGTCGTCGCCTTCGTAGCCCTGCGGTGTACCCCCCGGCTGCTGCGCAGCGAGCTGCTCAGCCAGGTCCGGGTTCACAGCGGCCAGCTTCGACAGCGCGAGCTGCGACTGGCGCTGGGCCTCAGCGAACTCCATCTCCGGGGACGCAGGGATACCAGCGGCACTGAGTGCAGCGGCACTGCCCGGCGTCAACCCAGGTGAGTTGAAGCTCGACGGGGTGAACAGGTACGGGTTGCCGAACGCTGGGGCGGTAGGCTGGAGCCCTTGGAACGTGGGCTGCAGCGAAGTTGCGGTTGGTGTGAGCATCAGTCCTCCGAGTGGTCTTGGGGCCTCGCGGCCTTACGACATCGTTAGAGCTTGCCCTGGGCCTCCAGGGTCTTCTTGATGAGCTTCAGCTGCTCTTCCGAAACGCCAGCGCCCTGCAGCTGGCTGGCCAAGAACGACCAGGTGCCCGCCGCAGCGGTCAGCGGCGCGTTGACCGCCATGCCTAGCAGACCGGCAGGGCTGGCCAGGTTGAGACCACCGCCACCGTCGCCTCCGCCCGTGTCCAGCTCTCCCATGGTGCGGGAGTTCCAGGACTGTTGCAGGGACGACAGCACGACCTCTTCCAACTTGCCCCGAATCTTCTTCAGCTCCGGGTTCATAGCCAGCATGGAGTCCACGATGGCGTCCACGGTGGCGTCGTAACCCAGGTTGCCGGTGAAGACACCCCGGGACTTCATCTTGGAGAAAGCCTCCTGCAGGTACGGCGCGATGGAGGGCGGGATGTCCAAGGACTGCGCGACCATGGCCCAGTTGGCTTCCGGGTTGGCATCCATGAACAGCCGCAGCTCGGGCATGAAGGAAGCCAGGGAGTCAGCAGCCTCGGTGGCACCCTTGCGACCACCCAGCTGCTCCTCTTCCAGCTTCTTCGTGTAGTCCATCAGCTCCTTCTGGTTCTTCAGGTCCAGACGGGCCTGGAGGCGCATGGAGTCCAGCTCGAACTGCATCTGGGCAGCGGTCGAGGCGTCGGTCTGGTAGCGGGACTTCAGAGCCACAGCCATGGCGTACTGCGCGCCCTCAGCCGCCTCACCTGCGGCTGCCTTAGCGATTCCCAGAGCCTCCTGCCCCCCACGGGCCAGGATGCTCGCTCCCTTGGCTCCGGCCTTTACGATGTCCCCGGTAGCCCGGGCGGTGGCGCGAGCCACGCCGAACTGCTGGGCGATGCTGGAGCCCATGGCAGAACCATACCGGTTCACGGCCTGGGACTGGGCGCGGCTGACAGCCTTAGGCTGAGCCCCGGCCCGTGCCGCCAGGCGGGAGATAGCGGCCAGGTCACGAGTCTGGGTCTGCGTTAGCCCACGGGAGAGTCCCCTGCCGGTGGTAGCCAGGTTGCCACGGATGGCCCCCAGCTGCCCCTGCGTGGCAGAGAAGTCACTCTCGGTGTCGTACGTGGCTGCCTTCAGCCACTTGCTGACGCTCTTGGAGTAGCCCTTCGGCATTACCTCAGCCCCCTTCCAGGCCCGACCCCACCGCTAGTGCCAGCGAGGTTACCCAGCAGCCCCATGCTCAGGGCGTTCTGCAGGCGACCGATGAGTTCACGACGCACGGACTCCGGCAGGAAGTTGATGAACGGCGCGATGAGCTGGGTCAGCTGCTTCTGCGCCTGGTTCGGTCCGGTCTTGGCAGCGGTGCCTCCGCCCTCACGGGCGGCGGTACCCAATATCTCGTCCAGGTTCGAGCCCTTGTAGGTCTGAGCGGTGCGGCCACCAGGGCCGCGACCCGGAGGACCTTGCTCGTCACCGAGCCGCATCACCAGGTCATTGAGGAACGCCTGCGTGGCCATCTCCTGTTGCTCCGCCGATTTGGCGGACTGGATGGCGAAGAGTTGGTTGTAGTAGTCGTTGAACGCACCGATGCGCTCAGTGCGGAGACCGAGTTTCCCGGCCAGCTTGGCCTGGACCGCGGCTTGTATCCCGGAGGCGCGCTCACTCAGGACCCCTGCCCTCTGGCCGTAGTCGATGCTGGAGTTCAGGATGCCCCGGTCAAGAGCGCTGTTCACAGCTCCGGCCATGCTGCCGATGGCGTCGGCCTTGACCTGCGCCCGGTCCATCCGGAACTGCCCGGCGATGAGCCCCTGCTGCGCCTTCAGTGTGGCCAGCCGCTCGCTCAGCGTCATCTGCGCAGCAGCGGTCTGCTGCCCGTAGTTGATAGCCGAGCTGGGACCAACCACCGGAGGCGGCGTCTTCGAGGCGTTGTTGAGCAGCGAGTTCCTCTGGCGTCCGGTCGTCCGACCGGCGCGTGGGCCGTTCCCTGCGTAGGCCATTAGTTCGTTGTCCCCGTGTGGTAGCGAACGCGGCGAGGCTGCGTGTCTACGGCGAATCCGTAGAGTGCAGCGGGTGACTTGGTGCTGGAGATGCGGAGCTGGATAGCCCTCGCGTCCGGCACCCACTCGCCTTCGATGTGGGTCGGGAAGGTGCTGGTCACCGCCCTGGCCTCCGAAGAGACCTCGGTCGTGGACCAGTCACGGTACGTCTTGATGGTGTGGGTCATGACGCCTTTGACGATGGCCCACGTCCTGCGGATGCGCCGCTGTTCCGGTGCCGTGCCGAACGGCAACCAGGCAGACGTGGCGTACCAGGCGATGGCGCTGGTGCCCGCGTACGTGTCCACCCCGGTGTCGTCCGTCTCGAACCCCGAGCCGTCCACTGCACTCACATGGTCGTACTGGTACACCAGGTCCCGCAGGGAGTAAGTCGTCGGCGCAGAGAAGAAGAACTTGCGCACGCCTTTGTGCCGGGCCGTAGCGACCGCCAAAGCTGGGAGGTCGGTGCGGTAGAACGCTTGCGTCTTAGGGCTGTACACCCACGTCTCCGCTTTGTTCGTCACGCCCGTGTCGTCGCACGGGAGCGTGAACCAAACCATATCGTCCCAGGTGAACACGTCAGGCTCGCGGAGGTTACCGGCAGCGCCTTCAGCGTGCATGAGGTCAATGCGTGCCGTCAGCGTGAGGCGCACCCGGTCGTTGCCGGGCACCGGCTCGACAGCCGTGCCGTCAGTGACGTACAGACCGTCGTCCGAGAGGAAGTAGACCAACCCGTTCAGCTCCACTACGGCGCTGGTACTGACCGCGCCGACGTGGCGACTTAGACGACGGAGGGTGAACGTCTCCTCGCTGTTGCCGGAGAGCACCCAGGTGGCCTGGCGCTTGAAGATGATGAGGTACTGGCCGTAGCTCCACATCGCCTCGACCACGCCCTCCTGCCGTCCGTCGTTGACAGGAATCCAACCACCGCCAGGGCCCTTGATGTCGTTGCCCGGCTGGAAGTCGGTCATATCGAACACCACGTCCGGGACGTCCTGCCCCTTCTCGGGGTGGGTTGGCGCGGAGTAGAGCACGCGGCTCTTGTCGCCCTGGCCGTCGTAGCGAATCCAGAAGCGGTTGGCGTGCCACTGTGCCACCGAGGAGCCGGGGGCGATGGGCACGAAGTACCACTTGGCCGAGGTCTCGCCGTCGTCGTTGACTGGTAGTGGTAGGCGGACCTTCTGCCAGTAGGCCTGCCAGCCCGACGCGATGCCAGGCTCGACAGAGTCGCTAGCCTTGATGGCCCTGTAGGAGCGCCAGTACGTCTCGCCGCCGATGGCGGTCTTGTAGCTGACACGCTCACCGGACTCGTAGTGCTGACCCGCCTCCCAGGCCGGGAACCGGATACCTCGCGCAGGCGTGTACTGGTCGCCCGAGTAGGTCACCGTCTCGTTGCCCTTGAAGGCGAAGTCGCGTGCGACCTCCCCCGAGCCGGGAGCAACGCTGTCCACCAGCGTGTCCCACGTACCGGTGTTGGCCGTGGCATCCCAGGTGGAGCCGTCCCACGAGTAGACCTCGTTGCCCGGGCTGCCTCCGTAGTACACCGCTTGGATGGTCATGCCCCAGTGCGGCCGGTCCGGGTTGGCCCAGGTCACGCCCGCTGTGTCGATGCGGGCGACGCTCAGGTCGTTCAGGTCGATGGCGTACAGCCGCACGTTGTTGGCGGCAGCCGCGTCGCTCGACAGGATGCAGATGAGGTAGTTCGAGGTGGCGTTGCGGTACGGGAAGATGTGCTTCACGTAGTGCGTGCTGAGCCCCGCCAGCTCCTCGCGCACGCGCTTGAACCCCTTGCGGGTGACGAGCGCGTCAGAGCCCCCGTTGTCCGGGAGCAGGTTCATCATGTCTGGCAGGATGTTCGCGTCGGTGGCTGCACTGTCGATGTCAGGAGCCCAACCACCGCCGAAGTCACTCTGCTCGACGAGATTCGGAGCAGTGATGACAGGCATTAGTACGTGACCTCAACCTCGTAGTCGATGGTGATGACGACATCGGATGCCGCGTCCGCGATGCCCGTCAGGAAGTCCGCAGTCTCCAGCAAGGTGTCCATGAACAAGTCCGTGTACCCGGCCACCGCGATGGGGTGGTCCTTCAGCAGCTCGGTCCCCGCCGCAGAGCCACCCGTCGCGCCGATGTACAGCGTGACCGTACGCTGCGCGGCCCCCTGGTTTACCAGGTGGATGTGCTTCATGCGATAGACCAACCCCGACGAGGGGTTGAGGATGTTCGCGGCCGAGGAGGCCACGAACGCAGGGCCGTATCGTTGGGGAGTCGCCATGTGTCTCCTATGAGCAGTCGGTCACGGTGATGGCGTACTTGCTGCCAAGGTGCTGGAAAATCTTGTCCATGTCGTCAAACCCCAGTGCGCGCCGGTAGATGGCCACTTCCGCGATGTCGCCGTCAAGATAGTTGTGCGTAGCATCCCCGCGCTCTCCCAGCGTCAGACGGGACGTAGTGTCCGACATAGCTCCCGAGGCCGCCCCGCCGTTGAACGAACCAGCTCCTCCGTCAACGTGCAGGCTACACCAAGCCAGGTAGCTGATACGGGCAATAAGGATGTGGAATGCGCCCGTCGCCGCGCCCACCGAGCCGGTTGTCATATGGCTCGCGCCACCGGTCTGGTACAGCAAGAAGTTCGCGTTAGCGGAAGCGGCGTTCACAACGCGAAGCTCGAACTCGTACGGGTTGACCGCCTTACCTAGCACACACCCAGCAGCTCCTGTGTCATCCGCACTGGCGACGACCACGAAGGTAAGCTCCTTCTCGTTCAGAGCAGACCAGAACGCGGCGTCTGGTGTGGTCAAAGAGTCATCGGTGCCGTCAAACCGAACCACGTCGTGCCCGTTGACGATAGCACTCTTGAACACCGGAGTGCCGTCTTCCGCGGTCCAGTCGAAGTCCGTAGCGAGGCCGACTTTGTTCAACCAGGCCGTGACAGTGTCGCCATCTGCGAGCGTGGCGTCAAGGTCATCCGCGTCCCACCAACCAAGACAAGACGTGATGTCTGCTAGGCCGCGGATAGCGGCCTTGACGTTGGCCTCGTCCTCAGGGTCCTCGGTGACCCGGAAGTAGTTGCTGTCGAAGTCGAGGTTCGTAACGGTCGCATCGACCGTGGCATCCCCCTCTTCAACCGTGAGGGAGGTGCTGCCACCTGTGGCGTCGATGGTGACTGACCCGCCGCCGTTGTCGGTGACGTCCAGCCCGGTACCGAAGTCGAAGGTGCTGACAGGCGACACATCGCCCGCGCCATCGTCCTGTACCGTGATGGTGGTCCCAGCACTAGCATCGCCCACCAAGGCATCCTGCCCGAGCAGTCGCTGCGTCTCAGACGTGGTGTCGAGCTGCCGCCAGAACCGGAAGTACGCCTCTGTGAGCGGAGGGCCTGCCAGGGCGGAGACGGCGAAGATGCCGATGCCGTCGGGCACGAAGCCGAGTGTGGTGTCCTTGAAGAGGAGCACCCACTCAATGCCGGTCTGGCTGGCCTCGAAGTAGTAGTCTGTCCCGATGCGCCTGACCCTCAGGTAGGCGAACCCGACGTGCCACTCGTTGTCCGAGGTGTCGGCAGAGACGCTCGTGTAGTCCGACCACTCCGATGTACGGACGGAGTAGGGTCCTGCGCCTAGTGCCGCCGCGTTGTACAGCAGCTGGACCGAGCGGAGGTCCGTGGTGGACGGGTTCCCCACATCGTCCAGCAGCATGATGCCTGCCCAGATGTGGTTGGTGTCGATGGAGCCGCCGAGCGTCACCTTGGTATAGACGGTGAAGTCTCCAGCAGGCACCGAGCGATAGAGCCCGGCCGCGTCGAGCGCCGTAGAGACGTTGGCGATTTGCAGACCGCTATCGCCCTCGGTGTTCGTTCCGATGCTGGCCGGGTCGAAGTCCGTCCAGTCTCCGTCGATGGAGGCGTTGTCGAACTCGTCGTCGTTGGCGTGCGCGGTCTCGGGCGGTGCGTCCGGGAAGTAGAGCGAGATGCCGCCGCTGACCGTGCCGTCTGCGCCGTCCTGTCCGGTAGCGCCTGTCGCTCCAGCGGGTCCGGGAGGACCAGGAGAGCCAGGCTTACCAGGTGCGCCGGGAGGACCGGGGCCACCAGCGGGGCCTCCGCCTCCGCCGCCCCCTCCTCCGCCGCCACCGCCGCCACCAGAGGAGCTTCCTCCTCCGCCAGCCACACCGCCGATGGCACCGCTGTCGAGGTTGCCGCCTTCGAGGAAGTCTCGGAGTTCATCGACGTCATCCACCAAGCTGTTGTGCGCCTGCTGGATGTTGCGGAAGACACCCTGAATCCAGTCGAAGTTGCCCTGCGCTGCCCGTACGACTGAGGACCAGGCCCCCTTCTTACTAGGCCCTCGGCGCACAGAGTACGGCAGCTCCTCAAAACGAGCTTTGCGGTTGTCCCGGTCGTTAGCCATCAAGCATCTGAGTGTGAATCATGTAAGGAAGCTCCCCTATGACAATCTTCTGCAAGTCCAGTTGGAGCGAGGTGTTAGCGGGCGTGGTGTCCACCGTGGATAGCAGCGTGCGACAACCATTCACAGCCTCACCGATGTTGCCCGTACCTGGGATGGTGAAGTTGTCCCACGTCAGCGTCACAGCCGGGACGTCCCCGATGGGGAGTTCCGCGTACGCCATGTAGATGCCCAACCGTCCGCCGTCCGATGGGGCTTGGTCGTCGTAGAAGAGCGTGACCAGCTCCATGTCCCCAGAGTCGATGTCCGACAGGTACGTGGGGCCCCGGTCACCGACCGAGTACCAACGGGCACCAGAGAAGACAGTTACCACTGCGTCCTGCTCCTCGTTCGAGAACGACGGCAGTGTGATGGGGTTACCTGCTGTGAAGATGTCTTGGTCCGCAGACGTCGCAGCCGTCACGACTTCAACGTCGTAGAACGCGGCCGCGCAAAGTCCACGGGTATCTTGGGCTACACCCCACGTCCAAGCAGTGTCCCCAGACTCTAGCGCCTTACCGTATTGTGTAATGAGCCCTTGGGTGTTGCCGAGGCTGGTCTGAATCAGCTCGTCGAATGCAGAAGGCCCCGTACCCGCCGGGGTCGATGTGCCTCCGATGTAGACGCCTACGACGACGTAGTCGCCCACCTCCCAGTCCCCAGGGACCGTGGTGGTCATGGTGCCACCCGCGTCCACGTTGTGCGTCAGGATGGTAGACCGGACGGCCATGTTACGGCCCCAGTGTCTCAGGCATCCTTGACAACCACTGGTCGCCGGGCAGGAGCCGCGTGCTGTATTGCGGCTCGTCCTTGCCCATCACCAGAGGCCCATCCTCGACATCCGCGAAGAACTCACGCTTCGCCTGCTCGACCACGAGCTGGTACAGGTCGAACTGCTCCCGCGCCTTTGGTCCGCCGTTCAGCTCCTTCAGCCAGGCGGTCCCGGCAGCGTAGTGGACCAGCGCCTTGTGGTACTCCACAGGCAGGTCCGGAAGACTGGCGTCTGAGTCCATGTCGTCAACGGCCCTGAAATACTGGTACTCCACCTCCAGAACGCCGAGCGGTATCGGAACGAACTTGATGGTGGTGGTGTACAAACCCTCCGAGGAGCCGTCGGCCACGCTCGTCACGTAGAACCACTGCGGCCTCTGGGCCGTCTGGTTGCTACCGAAGCTGGCTCGCAGCTGGAACCCCTTGGTAGGGTCCACGCGCACCGGCTGGTACATGCGCGTCTCGCCCTCGGGGGTCAGAGAGATGTTGATGTTCTTCTGGAAGTCCACACCTTCGCCCAGCTCCAAGTCCGTCTGCAGGGCAGCAAGAGACCCCGACCCCTCAGTGAGGAGCCAGGGCCAGGTGGCCTCGCCGTTGAACCTCCGCTGCGCCTCGTTGGCGTAGCGGTTCAGTTCCAGGTCGGTCCAGAAGTCGGCAACGAGTTCACCGATGTTGTCCCGAACCTCGGTGCGGATGCTGCCCAGGTTCATGGAAGCCCCTTACTCGTTCACGTCAGGTCGAGTCACATCCACATAGGTCAGTAGCAGGCCAGAGCCCTCCTCGAACTGAACGTCCTCGAAGGTGACCTCGTCCGTGTCCGTGACACTCGCGTCGGCCGTCACGTCAGCGAACAGCAAAGCAGACTCCAGAACCCCGCTCAGCGTCCCGGCAGCGTAGGACTCGCCCGAGCGGCGGAGCACCTCAGACTGGACCTTGACGGCGGAGACGATGACGTCCCCGACCTCGATGCCAGAGACCGGCACCACGGTGTCGAATGGGGCATTGATAGCCGCGCCCAGTGCACGGGCTGCAGGCTGGATGGAGCCCTCAACGAAGGTCACCAGGCGGTCGCCCACCATGGTCGCCAGCGTGGAGGATGCGCTGTCGTCTGCGGACAGCGCAGTAGCCAGCGTGTCCACGACGTCGGTCTCGTCGATGCCCAGGCCGAAGATGGCCTGCGTCGCGTCAGCGTCGGTGTACGCTACAGTGCCTCGCGTCATTAGAAGCTCCTACGGTCGATGTTCAGGAGGGGGTTGGAGCCCCTCGACTCCTTAGGCTGGTGTGTCTCCAGCCACTCTCGGGCACCCTTCTTCCCATCAGGGTCGCCAGGGCCTGCGAACTCGTCGTTGCCCGGGAGGAAGAGACTCGCCAGCTCCCGGTCGGTGCCGGTGCGAGAGACGCGCACGCCCTGGCCGATGCCTACGGCCTCGGCGCGGTAGTCGCGCACCACGTCAGGGTTGTCGTCGGGACAGACATGCCCGAAGTCCCGCGAGGTCCACTGGGCCCCGCATGTCTTGCACTTGTAGCAGTAGGTCATGTCAGCCCCTAAACCAGTCGTCGGAACTCGATGTACGAGCCCTTGTGCATCGTGAGTGTGCTGGCGTTGGCCACGTTGGAGCCCCACACGATTGCGATAGCTCCGTCAGCAGCAACCTCAGCGATGCCGTTGAACCACTGGACAGTGCGCGAGGTGCGAGCGCTGGTGTCTTCGACTTCATTCGCCACACCAAACCCGACGCCGTTCCCGTAACCAGCAGGTTGGGTCGCATCGGGACCTGGAAGGAACCAGCCGCCTGTCGTTCCAGCAGGAACCGAGATGTAGAGGTCGAGCCCTTGGGACGCAGCATCAGATGCCTGGTACCGAAGGAAGACCTCGAACTTGTACACTCCCCCGGCCTTCACCGGGAACGCTAGTTCCGCATCCTCCACCAGCTCGATGGCAGCAGTGCGGGCCTCGTCGTCCTCTTTGACCACGAGTCCTTGGATGTTAGCGGCGCGGTTCGCTTTGCGCTGTGTGCTCACGTCTCCCCTTGCTAAGAAGGCCCCTGCCCGGTGGTATCGGGCAGGGACCTAGTCTTAGAACCTCTGGTCTCCGGCGGTCTCGTAGAACAGCTCCACCGTCGCCGTCGAGAGCGCGGGTCCGTCAACCTCGATACGCACCTTCGTGGTGCCAAGGATGACGGGCACGTACTCGTTGGCGATGGCA
>Ga0137427_10001562_pt1 | contig 10250 bp, 6 predicted proteins | sample EasRivERMZT700_2_FD_102309 | JGI IMG/M metagenome (GOLD analysis project Ga0137427, IMG submission 102309) | Soil microbial communities from meander-bound floodplain in the East River, Colorado, USA - East River MetaG ERMZT700_2 | ecosystem: Environmental > Terrestrial > Soil > Floodplain ...
CCCGGTGACACGGCACTACGATGGAAATGTAGTTGGCCCCGTTTGCGCGCCCCGTGGCACGAAACGCCTTGGGCTTGCCGATGGTTTCAGCGACGTCCCCGTACGACCGCGTTTCGCCGTAGGGAATGGTGAGAAGCGTTTCCCAGACCTGGCGCTCGAAGGGAGTGCCTTCGAGATGCACAGCCACAGTGAAACGCGCGAGCGTGCCTTCGAAGTAATCGCCGAGTTCACGCGCGAGTGTTTCGAGATGCGGGTGATTGCCCTCGACCACGGTGAGGCGGTAGCGCTTCTCGACACGCTCGCGGATTTTCTCCACTCCGCCGCGACTGTGCCACTCGAGGAAACAGATCCCCTGGGGAGACGCGCCGGCGATCATGTCGCCCACGGGGCTCCAGAGGTTACGACAGACGATGACTTCGGTGTCCATTCACTCTCCCTGGCGGCCGACCGAATTGCCGCTCGTAGGCTGCGCGAAAACCGCTGGCGGATTCCCAGCCGCACTCATAGGCAGCGGCCAGGTAACTGGTTCCCTGAGCCATCAGCTTTCGGGCATGTTCGAGCCGGAGTTTGCGATGCCAGGCCAGCGGGGTGGTATGGTGACGTTGCTTGAAATTGCGGCGCACCGTGGTGATGTCGACGCCGGCCAGCCTGGCCAGGTCGATTTCGGCCAGGCGCGTGCCGGGGTGACTGTTGAGATACGATGTGAGTTTCTCCGCCCAGTTCGGGCTGGTGTCGGGGAACCGTTCCGGGCGACAGCGCTTGCACGCACGCAGCCCGGCGGACCGGGCCGCCTTCACGGATGGATAGAAGCGGACGTTCTTGAGAAGCGGCGGACGCGCGCGGCACGACGGCAGGCAGAAAATCCCCGTAGAGTGCACACCCACGAAGAACTTGCCGTTGAAGGCAGGGTCTTTGGACCTCATGGCGAACTCCATCTGCTGCTGCGATAGCGTGCTCACGAACGCAACCTACAGATCGCCGACCGGTCGATCTACCGATATTCGGGCAAGGAAGTCCGATTCTGATCACATTCTGATCGCCCGCAGATCCGCCGGATCGACGCGGCGGCACACGTCCCGAGCCGGTGATGCCGGATGTTCCACCCAGGGCCCGCACACCTGAGAAATCTCTGAGCTATACCCACGCAGACGTAAACCCTCAATTGAGACTGGCCGACATTGGGGAGTAGGCTTCGAAGTTTGAATCTTTTACCCGCTGGGCGCGACGTACCCCAGCTTTATAAGAAGGAGGTCTCGAATGGCTCGTCAGGTCAGGCTGTACTGGGTACTGCTGGTGATCGCCGGGATCATCGCAGCAGGTTGCAGCGGTAACAAGAATACCGCTCCGCCGCCCTTGTCCAACTTCCAGCCGGAGATCATCAACACGCAGGACAACTTCCAGTTCCAGGCTACGGCTCTCACGGATGTGGCGACCACGGTCGCCTACAACTGGGACAATACGGGCACGCGGGCCACTGTCAACCACTCCTCTGCGATCTCGGCCGGCTCGACCGTGCTTCAGATCTACGACGCCGACAACACACTTGTCTACTCGGATAGCCTGAAGGCCTCCGCGACCGACCAGACCGCCGTGGGCACCACAGGGCTGTGGCGCGTGCGCGTGACGCTCTACCAGGTCGACGGAACGCTCAACTTCAGGGCGGAGAAGCTCTAGCCGGGGGACGGAGATTCGCAACGCCGCAGGGCCGGTCCGGATGCGGCAGGACACCTCAAGGCCCGTCCTCTCACAAGCAGCGCGGGGACCGCACGCCACACTCGGGTTGAAAGCGGCGCCGGGCCCCGCGGTGCGCAGGCTCTGCTAGGGGCAGACCGGAGTCGGCCCCCCCTTGAACACGTAGTTCACCAGGAAGATCACGTCTGAAGACGTGATCGTGGCACTGCAATTGACATCCCCCTCGGAAACGACGGGCAGGGGTGGCGGACCGCCCTTGAAGACGTAGTTCACCAGGTAAATGATGTCGGACGAGGTGGTCGAGCCATTGTTGTTGACGTCTCCCCGGACGTCGGCAGTGCTGGCGCCGAACGTCACGTTGATGACGGTGTCCTTGGACACGATCACGCCGGTCAGCACGGTGTCCGCAAGTCCGCTGCCCGTGCCGGGAGAATAGCGCAGCAGGTAGGTGTCCGGAGGCGCCAGGAGCTGGTACTGCCCCAGCGGATCGGTGGTGCCGGACGGCGTGAACACGGTGTCGCCGGTGCTCGCGTCAACAGCCCTCACCCTCACGCCGGGCAGGGGCGTCGTCCCGGTGTTGTCGAACACTGTGCCGCTGATGACAAGCCCGGTGTCCAGCGTGACTACCACGGACGTGTCACCGGAAGGCGAGATGCCGGCCAACAGTTTGGGGGTCAGGCGCAGTGCCGGCGGCGGCTCGATTTCCACGTCCATCATCCCCACGGGGATCACCACGGCAAACGCGCCAGTGACATCGGTAAGATCTCCCACCACGGGCACCACGGCCCCCGTGGCTGCATACTTCACGTCGATGTCCACGCCCTGCACGGGAATGGCTCCCGGTCTGCGCACGAGACCTGAGAGCAAGAGGCCATTGGGTACCGTGACGTTGATCGCCGTATCGATATTCAGAACCACGCCCGCAAGCCGCACCGGGGCCAGGCCGCTGGCCACCGGGGGTTGGTAGTCGAGGTCGTAGGTGCCTGCGGGAAAGCTGATGGAGTACGCACCGCCCACTCCGGTATTGTCGCCCGGGGTGAGAAGCTTGACGCCCGTGACCGGGTCGCGCACATCGATATCGGCTCCGACCACACCCACGCTCAGGCTGTTGCGTACGAGACCGGTGAGGAAGACCACAGGCTGAAGCTGGAAATTCAGCGTAGTGTCTTTGGTCACCACAAACCCCGTGCGGCTGCCCGGAAAGAGGTGGTCCGCGGGCTGTGCGCTTGCGGTGACGTCGTAGGTACGCGGCGGCACGAGCACCCTGTAATGGCCCTGGCCGTTCGTGTTGTCGTTGGGGGTGGGAACCACGAGTTGTGTGTTCACGTCCAGAAAGTCGAGGTTCGCATTCACCACAGGGACCGAACCCGGACCGGTCACCGTGCCCGACACGAACCAGCCCGACTCGAGGGTGACATCGATGGTCTGGTTGTTGTCATTGAAATCCACGTTGTCGATTTCGTAGGTCACCCAGCGGGCCAGAGTATCGAGGCTTCGCCACCTGAGCAAGTAGCTGCCGTTGGGCACGACCACGTCGTAGAACCCCGTGAGGTCCGAGTTGTCGCCCGGGGTTTCCAGCTTGGTGCCGTTACCTTCGTATACGTTGATGTCGATGCCGGCCAGAGGCGAGAGCGACGTATTGCGCACGAAGCCGGAGAGAATGTTGCCCGCCTCCAGCTGCGCATCCACCGTAGTATTGCCTGACACAGAAATCCCGGTCACGAGGAGGTGAAGCAGCCCCGTGGACGCCGGCGGCACGAATTGCATCTGGTAGCTGCCGGCTGGGATCCCTGTGACGGAGTAGAAGCCCGACCCATTGGTGAGGGTGGGCGGTATCCCGATGGGTACGCCCGTTCCGGTAAAGAGCCGAACGTCCACGCCACTCACGGGCTGGTTTCCGGATTGCGTGGTCACCGTCCCCGAAAGCGTAAACGCCAGGGCCGGAGTGGAGACCGTCATTCCGGCCAGGAGGGCCAGTCCGCGCAGGAACTTCCGAGCATGAGCTTGTGAATTCATAAGTACACCTTTCTGCCTTCGTGACATCCTATGGCCATCGCTCAGCGCAAGAGCAACAGCTTGCGCGCCGCCATGTCATCCTTGGTTTCAATGCGATAGAAATACAGTCCGCTGGGAACCTGATCACCGTTCGACGTCGTGCCATCCCAGGTCGTGGAGTACGCACCCACAGGGAAGGTTCCGGAGACCAACTCCGCTATGTGCCGGCCCAGAACGTTTACAATCGTCACCGTGATGAAGTTCTCCCTCAATAGCGTGAAGGGGATCCGGGTGGCCCCGTTGAACGGGTTGGGGTAATTCTGGAACAGTACAAAGGCGTTCTCAGGCAGCGTGCCGTCACTGGCGGCCAGCACAAACGCAAAGGACGTGTCGCCTTGTATGGAAACTCCGGTGTTGGTGAGCCCCAGGAGGCTTGATCCGGTCGGCGGATCCACTCTGAGGGTATAGCGATCGTCCGGGATGGCCACGCTCACGAACCCCGTCGAATCCGCATTGTCAAACGGCGTGTACACTTCCGTCGCCGTCGTCTCAGAAATGAAATCGAGATCCGCTCCCTCGGCCGGCCGGCCGAACGCATCCAGCACCGTGACGCGCACCAGATGTCCGGCCCCGAGAATTACCGGGCTCCACGTGGTGTCCACGTTAAACGTGGCGCCCGGTATCTGCATGCCCACCAGGCGGCTGCCCTGCGGCGGGGCCAAAAGCACATTGAATTGGCCCACCGGCACGGCCACCTGGTAGTAGCCCAGGGAGTCGGTGAGATTGTTGATCATGGTGACGGTGCGGCCGTCGGACGCGTGCCGCAAACCGATGTGAACCAGCGGCACGCCCAATCCGGCCTGATCTATGATGCGACCACCCAGCGCCACGCGCGCCGCCTCCACCATCTGGAAGTCGAGCGACGTGTCTGTTTGAAGGTTCACACCCACCTGCTCCAGTGGATCAAAGAGTGAGCCTACGGGAGGGTCGATCTGCACGGTGAACAGGCCGGGCGGTACGGCCACCATAGCCAGTCCGGCCGTGTCGCTGTTATCGCCGGGCGTGAACAGTTTCAGCCCGGTGCTTTCCTGCGTAAAATCGAAGTCGGCGTTGGCGATGGGCAGTCCCGCCGTGTCGTGAACGAACGCCGTCACTCTCAGGCCGCGGCTCAGGGTCTGATCGAACGTCCGATCTCCGCCGATCGCCACGCTGTCGTACAGTACACCCAGAAACGCACTGCCTCGCGGCGGAACGAATCGCAGATCGAAGTATCCAGTGGGCACGGCCACCTGGTACCGGCCCAGGGAATCGGTGGTGTTGTTGGACACGCGGATCTTGGCGCCGGTGACGGGTTCGCGCAACTCGACGTCGATATTCGGCACGGCCACAGCCGCCTCATCGGATACACGGCCACTCAGCAGGACTCCTTCGAGAAGGGTGACGTCGATCGTGGTATCGCGCGCAATCAGCACGGAGTCCAGCTGCTGGCCGCGGAGTCTCGAACCCGGCGGCGGATCGAAGCGCAGCCGGTACGAGGCGGGCGACAGGACCAGCCAGTAGCGCCCCGTCACAGGATCGCTGTTGTCGTCGGGTGTGAACACCCTCCCGCCGGGAAGCCGGTCCGCATCGGTGTCCACGTTGCCCACGGGATTCCCGGCCGTATCCCTGATGGTGCCCGATACAGCCACTCCGAGATCGAGCTCTACATTTAATTCCAAGCTGGTGCTCAGGTTGAACCCTCCGAACTGCTTTCCCAGGAAGTGCGATCCCGGCGGCGGAGCAAACGTAACGGTGTATTCACCGGGCAGAACGCAGACGTTGTAGAAACCCGTGACATCGGTGTTGTCGTTGGGCGTCGTGAGTTTTACGCCGGTGACGGGATCTATGAAATCAAGATCCACATCGGCAATGGGATTGCCTGACGCGTCTCTCACAAAGCCCGACAGGCAGGGGATCTGCGCCGACACCGGGGCCGCGACCGGCGCCAGGCAGAGTACGAAGGCGCACCACACCGCACGCCACCGGGCGCGCAGGGACTTCAGAACACACCGGATCAAAGGCTTCACACTTTCACAGTCACGTTGATCTGATTGAGGAAAGCGGTTTCCTGTCGCGGTTCAAACGCAGCACCGGGGCTGAACAAGGCAGACGTCCACCGCAGCGACACCGTATCCCAGAGCGTGGGGAGCCGGATCACCATATCCAGAGCCCAGCCCAGCTCGGTGCTCACCCCGTTGGGTCGCGCCGGGGGATCCAGCAGGTCCGCGCCCTTGACCTCGGTATCCGCTTCGGACTGAGCATAGGAGTGGTACACCAGTTCCAGAGAAGAGCGCCGGGTCGGCCTCACGCCCACTCCGGCGGTGATCACCTGAAGATTGGAGAGCTCCGGATCGAGCACGTTGCCGTAGTACTTGGTGCGACTCAGTCCGCCCAGACGGGCGGCATTGTCTTCATAGGCGGTCTGGCGAAACGTGTGATCGATATCGTCCGCGCCCGTGTCATCGCCGCTGGCGGCTGCGTACCCCAGTGTGAGGGCCGGCCTGAGCGGCACCCTGTCTGCCGAGAGCGTGGTGCCGAGGTCCACGGCCCAGGCCTCCACCGTTTCGAACTTATCCTCGCCGCGCTGCGCGGACAGATCGGCCCAGGCCTGCACAAAACGGTTCACCTCGCCGGAATAGTGCACACCCATCCACACCGGCTGGCGCTTGCGCGCTTCATCGCTGTCGCGACGGGCCAGCACGTAGCCGGCTGCCTGGCTCTTGTCATTCGTGTACCAGCGCACGGCAAAGTACAGGTCGGTCCACGTGCTGAACTGGTCCTTGATGGGATGGACGGCGTGGATCACGGCCGCTTCGCACACCAGGGGCACGGAGGCGCGGTACAGAATGCGAACGGCATCGAGGTACTCGTCGAACAGCCACTCGCGGGGGTCACGAAATCTCTGACGCCCCACCATGACCATCAGGTCCGACAACCCCGGCGGCCGGAAGAGCGCATAGAGCTCGGAAAAATAGGCCTGCAGGTCGTCGTCGGTGACATTCTGCTCATTGATATGACGGAGGATCTTCTGAAGGCGGAAACTCGCGTGGAAACGCAGGGAGTTGCTGGCATACACCGACAACAGCGCGCGCACCTGGTGATTGGTGGCCAGTTCGTCCGTGTCGGCTGAGGTGGTGAGGTCGTACTCGGACCTGTCGTAGGCGTTGAGCCGGTACTCCAGCGCGCCATGGACCGCGCGCCCGAACGTCCACCCCTTCTGTATGTCTTCGATGCTCCCACGACCCAGGTCGTCAAGAAGTTCCTTGTCGCTGGGCACCGCCGAGCCTTCCGCGTCGAGTATGTCGGTCTCGTTGACGAGCAGAATAAGCAGGCCCGACATGTCCAGCGTGTCGGGCGCCTCTCCGTCCAGGTGCACCCGAGTGATCGTGCCCTTGATCTTGTCGCTCTGCTTGATTCCCTGGGTGGTGATTTTTCGGGCGGACCAGGCGCCGAGGCTGTCCACTTTGCAGGTGACCTCGATCCGCCGGCCCGCCTTCAGATCGTTGGCAGAGGAAGATCCGCCACCGTCCTCGACGAATTCCGTCAGACCGGTCACCGCAATGCGCTGGCCGTACATGAGCATTACGCCGGTCTTCGCATCGAAGTTTTTGACGGTGCCTCTGAGTTTGGGGCTGCGGGGATTGGGCAGGATTTCGATGTTCTCAGCCACGAACGCACCCAGGCTGTCCCAGGTGCCTTCGATCTCGAGCGCCATTCCCGCCTTGGCATGCAGCTGCATGTATTCTGGAGCGCCCGCCTGCACCCGGGACCCCGGCAGGGTGCTCAAGCAGAGGACCAGGGCCGTCGTGTGGAGTGCACATATGAGCCCGCTTCGCGCACCGAGTTGATGGACTATTCTAGGCACTGCTTTGACTCCTCCAGTAGCGCAGGGGTGATCCTCCGCCAGCGCGGACGCAACGCGTACAACGCGGCGAGGCGAAGAAGAGTAGCCGCCTCCCAGAAGCGGCGTGGTTCCATAGATTCGTGGCGGCCTGCCGAATACCCTTCCTCAAAGGCCCCGCGGGCCAGTCTGAGATGGGCCTGGTCTTCGGGGTGCTGCAGGGCCCTGAGCGTGAGATGCGCGCAGAAGTTTCCCACGTCGAGTGCCGGATCTCCAAACGACAGGGTGTCGCAATCCAGCACGGTGACGCCTTCCGGCGAATACAGTACCTGCTTGTCGTAGAAATCGCCGTGTATGAGGGTCACCGTGTTACCGGCCAGGGCGGTCTTCTGTTCCCAGGACTCCAGGGCTTCACGAAACCGGGAAGCGAGCCCTGGAAAAATCTCGCTGACCAGTGCCACCTGGCGTCTGAGGGTTTCCGTCTCGGAGTGCGTATTCCGGGTGCCTTCCTGGCCGCGATGACTGTGAATCTGTGCCAGCACTGCGCCGGTTGCTTTGCAGGCTGGCACCAGACTTGGGTGGCCTGTGAGCTCGTGAAGCGATTTGCCCGGAGCCAGGGGAAAGAGTTCAACCCCCGTGGCCGACTGTGTCACCAGCGGTGTGATCCAGAGCGACTCGGGCAGGCTCCGGCTGGATCGGCCCTCCGCCACCGCCGCCTGGACCGCTTCGCTTTGCGCGGCCCTGGTTCCAGGCCGTGACAGCCTGCCGATTACGGTGCGAGAGGCCGGCCTCGAGCCGTTGCCGGCATGCCAGGCGAGGTCGTAGCGCAGAGTGCAGCGGCGCGCGAGTCGGTAAGAGAGCACCTGCAATTGCGAAAGTACCGAGTGCTTCACACCGCTCCAGGCTCCGCCCAAAGGCTCGAGCGCTTCGTGCAATTGCACCGAGGCGCGATCCGGAGACGCCCAGTCGGCCAGAGAGTTCAGCTCTGGATCGAACGGGAAGATGGGTACCACCAGCCCCAGATCGGCCTGCAGCAGGACGCGATCCGGGTGTTGCTGCACGTAGGCGGGCCACGCCGCGCCGTGCGGCAGTAGCTCTGCGCAAACCACCTGCGAGTCGGCGCTCGACGCATGGGGTAACTTAAAGTGCAGCTCATATTGAATCACGAACCCGCCCCGCCCGCGCGGGAACACGCGCGACACATACACGTGCTGCAGCGTGCCGGAAGCGGGGAGCAGTCGAGCGGCATGGCGGTGGAAGATCTCCCCCATGCGGGTCTCGTCGGTAGCCAGTTCGAGGTGCCTGAAGTCGCTCGACATGTTCATGGCAGGAGGGTGGCGGCCAGGTCCAGGAGGTCGCGCGTGCGTTGTCGCCAGCCGGGTTGAAGTGTTCGAAATGGATGCGCGGAGAGTTGAACCAGCGCCGCGGCCGTCCAGAAAGCCAGACGAGTGGCCTCCACGTTTACTCCACCGGCCTGCTCGTAACCGGCCAGCATGGCGGCGGCCAGGCCGCGGGAGTCCTCCGCCCGGCCCTGGCTTTGAAGCACATGCGCGTGAGCACAGAAGTTGCCCAGGTCGGCCGCGGGATCCCCCAGATAGGAGCGGTCGAAATCCAGGAGTGCGGCCCGACCGGTTTGCACGAGTACCTGGCCATGGTGAAAATCGCCGTGCACGAAAACCGGCTCCACCTTCCGATTCGAGCTGGCCTGGTTTCGCAGGCTATGGGTCAGTCGATCCATGGTGTCCCGTGACTCGGGCAGCACGCGGGTGAGCGCCAGCGCCGTCGAGACCACTTCTTCTATCACGTCCGGCGTGGTGCGCACGGGCACGCTGGCCTGGCGCACGCGATGCAGGTGGGCCAGCGCCGCCGCTGCCCGAAACACGGCCTGCGTGTCGACCTGCGGCTGAAAGAACTCCGCCAGCGGGCGCCCGGGGAGCGCTTCAAGAATGAGCAGGCGCCGTTCGGGCACGTAGCCGTACGTCACAGGGACCACCGGCCCGTGGCCGGACTCCATGTGACCGCGCAAATCTTCCATGAGCGTATGAATCCGCTCCCCTCGCGCATCGGCATAGGTTCTCACGAACACGCGCAGATCTTCCCTGGCGCCCGTGACCCGGTGCACGGCGCGCGTCGAAAGAGCGATCACGGCGCGCTTCTCCGGCTTGTAACGCACGGTGTCGGCCACCAGCCTGCGATCGGACAGGCGCCAGGAGGGACCGGCGTACGGCCCAGGGTGCTCGTACAGCAGACGTTGCAATTTCTTGGGTTGGCTCAAGATGGCCAGGCCCGAAAGGTGCGCGTCGTTGGGGTAGGCATAAAACATGGCGGGAATGCCGGGGAAGGCCACGAAGGGCTTAAGAGCACCTGCCACGACCCACTCCTGCGCGCGCGCCTTGCCATGGGCCAGGGCGAAATCGGGGGGCGTGAAGCACTTGCCGTACAGGAGACCGTCGCTTGTGACACCCGTCTCCCGATCGCGATACCACAGCCGGTACGAGATGACACAGTTGGTCTCCGGCTTGTAGCGCAGGTACTCGATGCGGCAGTCCGATGCGTCCCATGTCCTCTCAGGCTGAGCGGACTCGAGCATGGCCATCACCCGTCCCGAGTGCAGCATCTCCGGCAGTCCCGGAAGCGCCGCATCCGCGGTCCATTCGAGCGCAGGCACGACCGGCTGTGGCAC
>Ga0137427_10001564_pt1 | contig 10244 bp, 8 predicted proteins | sample EasRivERMZT700_2_FD_102309 | JGI IMG/M metagenome (GOLD analysis project Ga0137427, IMG submission 102309) | Soil microbial communities from meander-bound floodplain in the East River, Colorado, USA - East River MetaG ERMZT700_2 | ecosystem: Environmental > Terrestrial > Soil > Floodplain ...
GGCTGCGGCCCGGCTCGCGCGTGGCGCAGGCGTACAACGCGACCGAAGTCAGCGAGCGTCACCGCCACCGCTACGAGGTGTCGAACGCGTATCGCGACGTGCTCGCCGAGTATGGGATGCGCTGCTCGGGCCTGTCCCCCGATGGCTCGCTGGTCGAGATGATCGAGCTGCCGGATCATCCCTGGTTCATCGGCTGCCAGTTCCATCCGGAGCTGAAGTCGCGGCCGATGCGCCCGCACCCCCTGTTCGCGGGATTCGTGGGCGCGGCGGTGGATTACAGCACGCTCCATCCGCGCGCCGCCGTCTCGCGCGCGCTGGCCGAGCTGACCGACTGACATGGCCGCGCGGTTTGGGAGCGAGAGCAGCCCGTTTCTCATCGCGGGCCCGTGCGTGGTCGAATCGGACGAGCTCAACGTCCGAATCGGCGAGGCGCTGGCCGAGCTGTCGGTCAAGCTCGGCATCAGCGTCATCTATAAGGCGTCGTACGACAAGGCCAATCGCTCACGATTGATCGCCCCGCGCGGCCCCGGTCTGGAGACGGGGCTGCGTGCGCTCGAGCGGGTTCGCAGCGCCACCGGGGGGGGGCTACCGATCCTGACCGACGTTCACGAACCGGGCCACGTGCCGCTCGCCGCGCGCGTGGCCGACGTGCTTCAGATCCCGGCATTTCTCTGCCGCCAGACCGATCTGCTGGTCGCGGCCGGCAAGGCCGGTCGTCCGGTGAACATCAAGAAAGGGCAGTGGATGGCGCCCGAGGAAATGCGTGGCGCCGTGGAAAAGGTGCGCGCGGGCGGCGCACCGGAAGTGGCCGTGACGGAGCGCGGCACGTTCTTCGGCTACGGCGATCTCGTCGTCGACATGCGCAGCTTCCCGCGTCTGCGCGAGGCGTGCAAAGCGCCGGTGGTGTTCGACGCTACGCATTCCGTGCAGCAGCCGGGGCAGGGTGCCGACGGCTCGAGCGGCGGGCAGCGCGCGTTCATTCCGCCGCTGCTGTACGCCGCGGCGGCCGCCGGGGCCGACGGCTTCTTCCTCGAGACGCATCCCGATCCGGCGCGCGCGCCTTCCGACGGGCCCAACATGGTGCCGCTCGACCAGCTGGCCGGCATCGTCGGTCTCGCGGTCGAGATCTGGCATCGGGTGAGGGAACCAGTTCGTGCGTAAGCCGACCAGGGTCTCGAAGCCGCAGACGGGTGCCGACTCGCTCGTCACGCGTGGGAAACGCGTGCTCGCGCTCGAAGCGGCGGCCGTGCAGCGGCTCGCGGACCGGTTGGGTCCGGCGTTCGGCCGCGCGATCGAGCTGCTCAAGGCGGTCAAGGGGGGGGGCCGCGTCATCGTCTCGGGAGTGGGCAAGTCGGGAATCATCGCGCGCAAGATCGCCGCGACGCTCACCTCGACCGGCACGCCGGCGACGTTCCTCCATCCCGTGGACTCGCTGCACGGCGATCTCGGCAGCGTGAGTGACAAGGACGTCGCCATCCTGCTTTCGAAGAGCGGCGCGTCCGACGAGCTGTTCGGGCTCGTGGCGCAGCTCGGCCGGTTTCGCGTGCCGATCATCGCGCTGACCGGCGATCCGTCGTCGACACTCGCGAAGTACGCCGACGTGGTACTCGATGTGTCTGTCACCGATGAAGCCTGCCCCGAAACGCTCGCGCCGACGGCGAGCACCACCGTTGCGCTCGCCCTGGGCGATGCGCTCGCGGTGACGTTGCTCGAAGAGAAGGGGTTTGGCCGCGACGATTTCGCGACGCTGCATCCGGGCGGTGCGCTGGGGCGCAAGCTGGTGCTGACCGTGGGCGACGTGATGCTGAAGGACGACCTGCCCACGCTGACCGCCGATCGCCCCATGCGCGAGTGCGTGGTGCTGCTTGCCAAAAAACGGGGCACGGCCCTAGTCGTTGACAAGAAAAAGGGCACGCTGGCCGGCGTGGTGACCGCCGGTGATCTCACGCGGCTCATGGAACGCTCGGACGAGTTTCTGAGTATTCCCGTCCGCGACGTGATGACTCGAACTCCGAAATCCACCACCACCGACGAGCTGGGCGCCGTAGCCGTGAGCGTGATGGAACGCCACGGCATCATGGCGCTGCCGGTGATCGATCGGGCCAAGCGTGTCGTGGGAATCGTGCACCTGCATGATCTGATGAAGGCAGGCGCGGTATGAGGTGGTTGGCCGTAGCGGCACTTGTTATTACGGCTGCCTACAAGAACGACACCCCCGTGACCGCGACGCAAGCCGCGCTCGACAGCGCGGATCAAGTGCTGATCGGGATGAGCCACTACGTCACGGATGCGGGGGTGCTGCGGGCCCGCGTGCGCGCCGATACGGCATTTTTTTTCTCCGGCACGCAGCGCGCCGAGATGCGGAATGTGCACGTGACGTTTTATGATGCCGCCGGCCAGCCGACGTCGACGCTCACGTCACGAGAAGGCACGCATCAGTGGCGCACGGGAGACATGGAGGCGCGCGGGAACGTCGTGGTCGTGCGCGACAAGGACGGCGGCACCATGCGCACCGAAGTGATGTACTACAACCAGATGCGGAACGAGGTCAGCTCCGACCGCGACTTTGTGTTCGACTCCCCCGATCGCCATGTCAAGGGAAAAGGCTTTACGTCCGATCCCGAGTTCAGGAAGATCACGGCGAAGAGTCCGACGGGCACGGGCGGCCAGTTCATCCTGCCAAACCAATGACGCCGCTGATTGCCACGCTGCTGCTGCTGCAAGCTCAAGACACGACCGGTGCGGGCCGGCCGTGCCGGGTTGCTGTGGACTCGATGGGGCACTACGCCGAGACGACGAACCCTGCCGGTGAGAAAACGATCAACGGCGGCGGCGGCGTGCTGGCGCACTGCGTGGGCACGGGGACGACGATCTCGGCCGACAGCTTCGCGCATTACGGCGCGCTGGGACGGCTCGACCTCATCGGCCGCGTGCAGATCCGCGACACCGGGTTCGCGCTCGATGCGCGGCTGGCGCGCTACTATCTGCGCGAGGAACGGCTCGAGGCGCACAACAACGTGGTTGCCGTCAATCGACTCACGGGATCGATCCTGCGCGGTCCCAACCTCAATTACTGGCGCGCGGTGCCCGGAGTGCGCGATACGGTCGAGATGTACGCGACGCAGCGTCCCACGGTCGAGTACCGCCAGCGGGAGACCGGCGACACCACCGCGACCGAGCCGTACATCATCGTCTCCGACCGGCTGCGGCTCAAAGGGGACGATCGGGTCTGGGCGGGCGGGAAGGTCACGATCGATCGCAGTGATTTTGCCGCGCGCTCCGACTCGATGCTGATGGACCAGACGAAGGGATTCGGCATCCTGATCGGCGGCACGCCCAGCGTCGAGGGCCGCGGCCGTGACGCGACCGGGAAAGCGGGGAACAACTACACGCTGGTGGGGACGCGCATCGAGCTGGCGCTGGCGCAGCGGGATATCCGCGCCGTCAAGGCGTTAGGCAGGGGACAGGCCACCGGTTCCGACTGGATCCTGACCGCGGATACGATCGATTTACGCATCGCCGACAAGCTGCTCCAGCAGACGTTTGCCTGGGGCGACTCGGTGCGCCCGCATGCGATCTCGTCCCTGTACACGATTCAGTCGGATTCGCTGGCCATCGATTCCCCCGGCGAGGTCCTGACCGAGTCTCGGGCGTTCGGCGACGCATTCTCCACGGCAAAGCGCGACTCGACGACGACCGCGAACGAGACCGACTGGATCACCGGGGATTCGCTGACGATCCGGTTCGTGCAGGAGCAGGACTCGGCCACCAAGGCCAAGCGATCGCGGCTGCGCGAGCTCGTGTCCCGCGGGTCGGCGCGCGCCTTGACTCATCATCCGCCCGACGCGCGGGACACGACTCAGACAGGCCCGGCGATCAACTATTCCCGGGGCAATCGCATCACGGTCGCGATGCTGCGCGACCGCATCGACCGCGTGGTGGTTGCCGGCAAGGCCGATGGCGTACACCTGGAGCCGAGTCCCCCCCCCGCGGTGCCGGCCGACACGTCAAAGCCCGCGGCGCCTCCGCCGCCACCGCCGATCCCATGAGCATCGAGCGTCTGTCGGATCTCTTCGCGGCGCGTGACTCGTCGCTGGCGCTCGCCGCGGCGGCGCTCGCGCACATTGCGGACGATCAGGGCCGCGCCACGTTCAGCGACCTCGCCGTCGCCTATCGCGAGGCGTTCCTCAAGCTGCGCGCGCACGCCAAGGGCGATGCGCAGGACACGGGCAGCCTGTCCGTGGACGACGCGCGCTCGTATCTCGCCACCTCGGTGCTGCCGCGTCTGGCCATGCTCAAGGTGATCGTGCTGCCGATGGGGGCGCTGTGGGGCGAGGTCCCGGTGGCGTTCGCGCCGGAGGTGTGGGGCAGCGTGGCGGCCGATCGCGAGCAGGCGGCGCAGTATTTCCTCGAGCTCGCGGAAGCCACGGTGCATTCCGGCGAGTCGGTCAGCGGCGACCATCCCGTGGTCCGCGGCGGCTCGCGGCTCGAGGCCCAGCACCTCGTGAAGGCGTACAAGGGCCGGCGGGTGGTGGACAACGTCTCGCTCGAGCTCGCCCAGGGCGAAATCGTCGGCCTGCTCGGCCCCAACGGAGCGGGGAAGACCACCTCGTTCTACATGATCACGGGCCTGATTCGTCCCGACCAGGGGACGATCCTGCTCGACCGCCGCAACATCACCCAGCTGCCGATGTACCAGCGCGCCCGCTCGGGAATCGGCTACCTGGCGCAGGAGCCCTCGATTTTCCGCAAGCTCAGCGTCGAGGAAAACGTCATGGCGATCCTCGAGACGCTGAACATCGACGACGCGGAGCGCCGCCGGCGGCTCGAGACGCTGCTCGACGAGCTCGCCATCAAGCACCTGCGCAAGCAGAAGGCGTATCAACTCTCGGGCGGCGAGCGCCGGCGCCTGGAGATCACGCGGGCCCTCGTCACCGAGCCGAAGTTCCTGCTGCTCGACGAGCCGTTCGCCGGCGTCGACCCGATCGCGGTCAACGACATCCAGACGATCGTCGCGGGGCTGCGCCACCGCGGCATCGGCGTGCTGATCACCGACCACAACGTCGAGCAGACGCTCGATATCGTGGATCGCGCCTACATCATGTTCGAAGGCAAAGTGCAGGTGGCCGGCACGGTGCGGCAGCTCGTGTTCGACGATCGTGTCGCGTCGCTTTACCTCGGTCCCACGCTGACGACGCGGCTGCGCTCGCGCCTGTCTCCCGTGCCTGTATGAAGACCGGCCTGCATCAGCACACGTCGCTCCGCCAGGACCTGCGGATCAATCCGCGCCTGTATCAGGCGATGGATCTGCTCTACATGCCGCTGCTGGACCTGGAGCAGCATCTGAAGCAGGAGCTGCTCGGCAACCCGTTCCTCGAGATGGTGGAGCCCGAAGAAGAGGTGCAGGCGACCGCGGCCGAGCAGCAGCAGAACAAGCCCGAGAAAGAAGCCAAGGCCGAGGACGGGCCCGACTGGGAGAGCATTCTCCTCGACGACCGCACGGAGCACGGCGTGCCGAGCGGGTCCTACAGTGACGCCCGGGAGTACGTCGAGCCGGTGACCGTCGAGGGCAAGGATCTGATCGATCACCTGCGCGACCAGACGCGCATGCTCGATCTGAATCCCCGCCAGCAGCTGCTCGCCGAGGAGTTCCTCGGCAACATCGGCGAGGACGGCTACCTCCAGCACACGGTCGAAGAGATCCTGAAGGGCGCGAACCAGCTGCTCGAAGAGCACGAGGCCGAGTCCGAGCTCGAGCTCAACGTGCCGACGTTCACCATGGCCGAAGTCGAGGAGATGCTGCGGATCATCCAGCAGCTCGACCCGCCCGGGACCGGAGCCCGCAATCTGCGCGAGTGCCTCATGCTCCAGATCGAAAGCCAGAAGCGCACCGACACGCTGGTGTACCGGCTGGTGAAGGAAGCGTTCGAGGATCTGATCGCGCATCGCTGGAGCGATCTGGGCAAACGCTTCGGCTTGGCGCCCGACGAGGTGCAGCGCACGGCGGACGAGCTGGCGCGGCTCGATCCCAAGCCCGGGTTACAGTACTCCGCGGGCAACGACGCCTACATCATCCCCGATCTGATCGTCGACAAGATCGACGACAAGTACCTCGTGTTCCTGAACGACAGCGGGCTGCCACGGCTGCGCATTTCCCGGACCTACCAGGAGATCGCGCGCGACAAGAAGAAGTACGACAACGAGAGCAAGGAGTTCATCAATCAGCGGCTGAACAGCGCCCACTGGATGATCCAGGCGATCGAACAGCGGCGCCAGACGATGCTCAAGGTCATGAACTTCATCGTCGACCGGCAACGCGAGTTCTTCGAGAAAGGGATCGACCACTTGAAGCCGCTGACGCTGCGCGAGGTCGCCGATGTCATCAGCATGCACGAGAGCACGGTCAGCCGGGTCACGAACGAGAAATACGTGCAGACGCCGCGCGGCCTCTTGCCGCTCAAGTTCTTCTTCTCGAGCGGCCTCGCGACCACGACGGGGGAGGATGCCAGCGCGCGGTCGATCAAGTCGCAGATTCAAAAGATGGTCAACGACGAGCCGCCCAAGAATCCGCTGACGGATCAGCAGATTGTAGAGATGTTCGAGCGTAAAGGGGTGCGTATCGCCCGCCGTACCGTCGCCAAGTATCGCGATCAGCTCGGCATTCTGCCCGCGCGGATGCGCAAGCGGCTGTGAGTCTCGCGACCAACTCGACGCAACCCGACGTCAGCGTGCTCGTGCCCGCCAAGGACGAGGCGGACAATCTCGCAGAGTTCGTCCGGCTCACCCGCGAAGCGCTGCTGCCGCTGCCGTACGTGTGCGAGCTGGTGATCGTGAACGACGGCAGCCAGGACGGCACGCCGCACGTGCTCGACGAGCTCAAGGCAAAGCATCCGTTCGTGCGCGTCGTCACACACCGGACGCAGCGCGGCATCGCCGACGCGTTGAAGTCCGCCACCGACGTCGCCCGCGGGCGCGTTCTCGTGTTCTATCCCGCCGATCTACAGTACATGCCGTCGGACATCCCGTCGCTGGTTGCACCGATCCTGGCGGGGCAGGCGGACGTCGTCACCGGCACCAAGCAGGGGAAGTACGAGAAGCGGTTCGTGTCCGGGATCTACAACCTGCTGTGCCGGTGGCTGTTCGGCGTCCGCGTCACCGACCTGAATTCGGTGAAGGCCTACCGGCGCGAGGTGATGGACGTCGTGCCGACCCGGCCCGACTGGCACCGCTTCATGGTCGTGATCGCCGCGTCCCAGGGGTTCCGGCTCGCGCAGCAGCCCGTGCCGCTCTATCCGCGGCGCGCCGGATCGTCCAAGTTCGGGATCGGGCGCATTCCGGTGGGGGTGCTCGACCTGATGTCCGTGTGGTTTCAGCTACGCTTTGGCCGCAAGCCGATGCTGTTCTTTGGCGTGGCAGGGGCGCTCCTGTTCCTGCTCGGCCTCGTCGTGGGAGGTGTCGCACTCTACCTGCGGTTCGGGCCGCCCCACATAGGGTTTCGCCCACTGCTCGACCTCATCATGGTGCTGGTGATCTGCGGAGTGGTGCTGTTCGGGTTCGGCTTCGTGGGCGAGATGCTGGCGGGGATGCGGGAGGAGATCCGCACCCTCGAGCGCGAGGTCGAGCGCATCCGCTCCGAGGGCAAAACGTAGGTCTCTCTAATCCTCTTGCCGTAACAGAATTAGTCTCGTAGTGTAACATTGACCGTTTCCACTCGCGCCTTATATGGCTCTACTGCGGCTTACGAGTGTTCTCCAAACTGCCCTCCCGCACCTGTCCGAGAACGGACGGGCGCTCCTCAGCGCGCTCGGTTGTCTGAACGGCCATCCCCCGTGTTCCCAGGAACTAGCCGCCTGGCTTGGTTTTCATGACCGCTACCAACTCGCGCGGGCCCTGCGGCGCGACGGACTGCCACCGCTCGAAGTAGTTGGGGGGTGGGCCCGCACGCTGTATTGGATGACCGAGGCGGAAGCGTCGGGGAAATCGCTGCGTGAGCTCGCCGAGCGCGAGCGGCTCGATCCTGCGGTCGCCTACCGGTTGGTCCGGCGCGTCACCGGCCGGCGCTGGTCCGAAGTGCGGCGCGACGGACTCGCCGTGACGATGCTGAGCTTCCGTGACCGCTGCGCCAAAGGTCGCGCGAACGTCGCGGGCGCGTTGCCGATGCCCTTGATGGTCGCGGTCGGTGAGCCGAACGGACGGCCGACAGCCCGCGCGCGGGTGGCCCGAGCACCCATCGTCACCTGGCGGGCCAGCCCGCAACGTCCTCCGGGGCATCGCGTCGTGCAGAGCATCAGCGAGCAGGTCGAGGTAGGCGGCGCACCGTTCGACGTCGCGTTCGCCGGACCGGGGACCGCATTGGTGACGCGCCCCCGTGCAGCTGCCGTCGACGTGTTGCAACTCAATCCGCTGCGCGTGGCGCACACCATCCAGGTGGGTCCCACTCCCACGCGGGTCCTTTCGAGCGTGTGCAACCGCGGGCGACCAAGCGCTGCACACTTGGCGTTCGTCACGAGTCAATTCGGTGAAGCGGTCCGCGTGATCGATCTCGATCGCGGTCAACAAGTCGGATCGATACCGGTCCCCGGCCACGCCCTCGGTGGCGCAATGTCCCCCGATGGTCACACGCTGTATGTCACGACGAACCACGACCGTCTGGTGGCGATATCCGCGTTGCAGCACACCGTGCTCGGGTCCACGGCGATCCCGCTCGCTTGCCAACATTTGACGGTGCATCCATCGGGCCGCTGGATTTTCGTCCCCTGTTGGCGCGCCGGCGTGATCGTGGAGCTCGACGCCGGCACGCTGGGAATCACGCGTCGGTTCGACGTCGGAGGGGCCGTTCAGGACGTGGTGGTCTCACCGGACGGGCAGACGCTCTACGCGGCCAACGAGTCCGGCTGGCTGGACGTCATTCACCTGCCGAGTGGGCGGCGCACCGCGACGCTGGAGTTCGGCACGCCAGCGTTCAGTCTCGCGATCAGCGCCGATCAAACCCTCCTTTTTGTGGGGCTGCTGCGGGCCGGCCGAGTAGTCGTGTTGCAGCGGCAGGGACTGATCGAGCGCGCCTCGATCACGACGGGTGGACAGCCGCGTCTCATGGCCGTGCACCCCGATGGCAGCGCGGTGCTCGTTGCCAACGAAGGCGGCTGGGTGGATCTGCTCCGCTAGATTCGTGCGACTCCCTGAAAATATGACTTTTGGTGCGTCCCAAATGACTTGTGGGGCGAATTGCCTTGCGAGGCGGCGTCCGGGCGTGCTAACCGTTCCCTAATTCCTTCTACGGGGCCGGATCATGAGACGGGCCGTCTGCTTGATGGTAGGGATCATGTCTTCGGTGTTTGTCGGTTGTACGGCCCGCGAGCCGATCGGACCGTTCGCCGCCGCGATGTCTGGCGGGGGCAAGACAGTAGTCGTGAGTCCCAGCACGGCGACGCTGGCCAGTGGAGGGACGCAGCAATTCTCCGCGCAGTACTTCGTGAACGGGAAGGAGAAGAAGGCATTGTTCATCTGGAGTTCGAGCGACACCGCGATCGCCACAGTGTCCTCTGCCGGACTCGTGACCGCGGTCGGCTCGGGCGAAGCCACGATCAGTGCGACCACTCAGAGCACGAGCGGGACCGCGCTGGTAACGGTCCCGTTTCCCCCGCCGTTCGCGAGCTTCACGTTCAGCTGTGCGGAGTTAACGTGCGGCTTTGACGGCTCGAGTTCCACAGCGCAGAGCTCTGCCAGTTACACATGGACCTGGGGCGACGGCTCTCCGGGTGATAGCGGAAAAATCGCAACACACACCTTCCCGGCGTCAGGCTACTATTTCGTCACCCTCACCGTCTCAGATGCCGGCGGGACGAGTTACACGTATCAATACGTCAGTGTCACCGGGCCAGTCGTTCTTCCTCCCGGCGTGGCTGCACGCATTACGTTGAGCGCGGGGGGATTCGGATCGGCGGTATCTGCACCCGGAATCGCGTGGGTCACGCAACCGGGAGCCGGCTTGGTAAGCCGAATCGACATCGCGGCCGAGTCACTGACAGGTTCGGCCGGCGGCGGGCCGTTCCCCGTTCAGGTTTCCGCGAACGCGGACGGAAGCCGCATCTACGTCCCGACCTTCTTCAGCCAGGCGATGGTGCAATCGATCAATACGGCAACGCTCTCGGGCGTCGACACCGTATTCGCAACATCGAATTTCGAAGACGCGTACGGCGTGACCAATACACCGGCCGGGGACACGGTTTTTCTCGGGATCACCA
>Ga0137427_10001568_pt1 | contig 10231 bp, 6 predicted proteins | sample EasRivERMZT700_2_FD_102309 | JGI IMG/M metagenome (GOLD analysis project Ga0137427, IMG submission 102309) | Soil microbial communities from meander-bound floodplain in the East River, Colorado, USA - East River MetaG ERMZT700_2 | ecosystem: Environmental > Terrestrial > Soil > Floodplain ...
CGCGCCCCGACATCGTCGCGATTCGCGCGACCGCGAGCATCGAAGAGCTACGACGCCTCGTGCAGGAGCAGGAGTACTCGCGACTGCCGGTCTATACGGACAACCTCGACAACATCGCCGGTCTGGTCGTGGTGAAGGATCTCATTCAGATGACCGACGGCAACGCCGCCCGTACCGTGGCGGAGATGATGCGGCCGGCGGCCTTCGTGCCGGAGACGAAGCGCGTGGCCGACTTGCTGCGCGAGTTCCAGACCGGCCGGTTCCAGCTGGCGCTTGTCGTCGACGAGTACGGGGGCACGGCCGGGCTCGTCACCGTTGAAGACGTGGTCGAAGAGCTCGTGGGCGAAATCCGCGACGAGTACGACAGCGAAGCCGAGCCGATCGTGCGCGAGGCCGATGACATCTTCGTGTTCAGCGCGAAGGTCGCGATTGGCGACATGCGGGAGCGCCTCGGCCTCGACATCGAGGATGGCGGCTTCGAGACCGTCGGCGGCTACATCCTCACGCGCGTCGGATCGGTGCCGGCCGTGGGCGAGCGCTTCACGTTCGACAATATCGAAGTGCAGATCCTCGAGGCCGAACGGCGTCGCATTCACAAGGTCCGCATCCGCCGGCTGGCTCCGGTTTCGTCCGAGGTCGAAGAGTGAGAGCGGGGTACGTCTCGTTGATCGGCCGGCCGAACGCCGGAAAGTCCACGCTCCTCAATCGCTTCGCCGGGCAGAAACTCGCCATCGTCTCCGACAAGCCGCAGACGACTCGTCACCGGATCACGGGTGTTCGCAACGTGCCTGACGGGCAGATCGTGTTTCTCGACACGCCGGGCATCCACAAGCCCCAGCATCGAATGAACCGGCGGATGGTCGACACGGCGCTCGACACCCTGCGCGACGTCAACGTCGTTGTGCTGGTCGTCGATGCGACGGCACGGCCCGGGTCCGGCGACGCGTTCGTGGTCGACGTGCTGCGACGGTCCGGCCGGCTGGGCATCCTGGCGCTCAACAAGGTGGATGCGATCCACAAGCCGCGACTGCTGCCCATCATCGAGCATTTCGCGAAGTCATTCGAGTTCAAGGCGATCGTCCCGGTCTCGGCGCTGAAAGGCGACGGCGTGGCGGGCCTCGAGCGGGAGATCATCGCTGCGCTGCCCGAAGGCGAGGCCCTGTACCCGGCCGACTACCTCACCGATCAGACCGAGCGCGGTCTCACCGCAGAGCTGATTCGTGAAAAGGTGCTGACGCACACGCGGGACGAGCTGCCATACACGACCGCGGTGATCATCGATCAGTTCGAGGAGCCTGGGACGCGGGGAGGGCTGACGCGGATCCACGCCTCGATTCTCGTCGAGACCGAATCTCAGAAGCCCATCGTCGTCGGAAAGGGCGGCGACATGATCAAGCGCATCGGGACCGACGCGAGGCGCGATCTGGAAGCGATGCTCGAGGGCAAGGTCTTCCTCGACCTGCACGTCAAAGTGCGTGAGGCGTGGCGCGACGACGAACGCATTCTCGACGAGCTGGGGATGGGGAAGCGCCGCCGGGAGTGAGGCGGCTCTATCATTGACAACTGTATTTCATATAAATATAGTCACGGCATGCCCGCCCCGAACGCCACCAGTCATGAATCCGCTCTCGCGGCGCCTGCCCTGCACATCCTTCTAGCGCTCGGCGCGGACGCCAAGCATGGGTACGCGATCATGCAGGACATCAGCGATCGGAGCGACGGCCAGATCCGGCTCTTGCCTGGAACGCTCTACAGCACGATCAAGAAAATGTTGGCGGATGGCTTGATCGAAGAAGTCGATGCCCCGCGGTCAGCCGGTTCCGACGACGAGCGGCGCCGGTACTATCGTGTGACGAAGACCGGGAAGGTCGCGGCAGAAGCGGAGACGCGACGACTGGCGATGCTCGTGAAACTGGGACGCGTGTTTCTGAGCTGAGGCCGCGTGAACAGCAACAGCAACCGCACACGCGATTGGCTCGTAGCCGGCTACCGGCGGGTGCTGCACCTCGGGCCGCGGCCGTTTCGGCAGCGCTTCGGCAACGAGATGGCCGGCGCGTTGGCGGCGCTGCTCACCGACACGGAGCGGCAGGCGGGCACGGCCGCGATGCTCCGCATCTGGTGCCGTGGCGTGATCGACGCTCTTCGAACCGCCTGGCGCGAGCATCGCGAGGAGTCGAGCGGATCGCTCACGCCGTGGCGGGGTGTGTCCAGTGACATGCGATACGCGGTTCGCTCCTGGCGGCGGAATCCCGGATTCGCGCTGACCGCAATTGGCACGCTGGTCCTTGGCGTCGGGCTGGCGGTGGGTGTCTTTGCCTTCGCTGACGGGTACCTGTTTCGAGGTCTGCCGTTCCCTCACGCCGCCCAGTTGTTTGCGCTCAGGGAGACCTCGGGCTCGCCTGGTTGGTTGCGGCAGGCCGATGTTGACGAACTGCGGGAGAGTTCGGTTGCCGACTTCGGGTTCGTTGATTGGGGTGTTTCAGACCGATTGAGCGCGCGCGCCATCGTGATTGGCGAGCGGCACGTGTCGGTCCTGCCGTACGCCGTGACGCCTGGGTTTGGTCAGACGCTGAAATTGCCGCTGGCACTCGGCCGATGGTTCACGGCGGAGGATCATCAGCCCGGTGCGCTCATCCCAGTCTGGCTCAGCCATCGGTTCTGGGACCGTGAGTTCGCCCGCGATCGGGACATTGTCGGCAAGCGATTCAAGGTGATCGGCGGCGCGATCGGAGAAGTCGTCGTGGTGGGTGTGCTGGCGCCGCTCGTCGCATCGTTCGATTTGAACAATCCGCCACCGGACCTGATCGCGCCAGATATTCCAACGCGAACGACAAGCCCGAACCACTATTCCTCGGCCATCGTGCGCGTCCCGGACGGGTTGACCCAGGCACAAGCTGAAGCGCGCTTGACCGCGGCGTATCGCGCCTTGCCGCCCCCGCCCGGAGCCTGGACGCGGGATGCCGTGAGACTCAAGCCGCTGGAGAACGACATTACGGAAGGCGGGCGTCCAACAGCCAAGTTACTGTTCGCAGGCGCGCTCCTGATCTTGTTGCTCGTGCTGGTCAACCTTGTCTTCCTGCTGTTGGCGAAGGGTGCGGCGCGTGCGGGTGAGATCGCCATGCGCGCGGCGCTCGGCGCGTCGCGCTGGCGACTCAGCAGATTGTTTCTCGTGGAGAGTGGTCTGCTGGCGCTGGCCGGCCTCGCGGGTGGCCTCGGCATCGGTCGGCTGTTGGCGGCAGTGATCGACAGCCGAATCCCTGTGTTTCCAACGCAAGGACGCAACCTCGCGATGGTGCCGATGACGTTTGACCAGCGCGTGATTGTCTTTGCCGTCCTGCTGGGCGCCGTCGTCGTGGCGGTCGGAACTGTATGGCCAACCTGGTGGGCGACGCGACGTTCGCTGACCCAGAACGCTCGAACGTCCGCCAGCGTCGGTGGAGCGCTTCGCGGTCGAACGGCGAAAGCCCTTCTGGCTTCTGAAGTGGCCGTCGCGACCGTGATCACGATTGGCGCCGTTTTTGTCGGCCTTGGAATCTGGCGCCACCTGCACCCGGCGCTCGGTTTCGAGTATCGCGACCGATTCTGGATGAGCATCGAGCCGCGCGCCGGCACCGTCGGCGCCAAGTCTGAGGCCCACGTCGATCTGACAAGTCATCTACAGGCCATCAGGGAAGTGCCTGGCATTTCTTCGGCAAGCCGGTCGTGGACGTCAATCCGAGCCACGTTCGACATCGATGGACGACCGATTGGCAAAGACACCGGCGCGTACGGGGTTCGCGAAGGAACGCTCGAAACCTGGGGAGCGCAAGTGGTGAAGGGCCGGCTCTTCACGAGCGATGAGTTTCGAGCCAACGCGCCGCTTGTCGTCGTGGATCAGAGGACGGCCGCGCGGCTCTGGCCGGACCGTGAGCCAGTCGGGCAGCACCTCAAGAAGACGGGAGGCGCCGAGATCACGGTCGTCGGCGTGATCCGTAATGTCCGGCGAACACTGCGCCAGCAAACCATCGGCGCGATCTATCTGCCGCAGCCTGATGACTCCCCAGTCCAATTCGTGCTGGTTTCGGCTCCGGGGATGACCGCGGACGGGCTGCGTGAGCGACTGCGCTCGATTGCCGCCGCCTCGTCGGCAGAGGGCTTCTTGAGTGTCAGTCCCGTGACGTTCCAGGACCTGTTTCTGCGGGAGAGTGGTGAAGCAGCTTTTCAAGCCCCGTTTGTCGTGGTGTTCGGCGGCCTCGCGTTTCTCCTGGTCGGCATTGGGCTCTTCGGACTAGTCAGCTACCTCGTCGAACATCGTCTCCGCGAGTTTGGGATCCGTCTGGCTCTCGGCGCTCAAGCCCGTCACCTGCGGCGGCAGGTCATGAATCAAAGCCTCGTGCCGGCTCTCATTGGGCTCGCGATCGGCATCGCCCTGACCTGGTCACTCGAGAAGCTCATGACTTCCCAGGTTTTTGGGTGGCAAGGCTCAGTGCCCATCTCGGTTGCCCTCGTGAGCACCAGTCTTCTTGCCATCGCCGCCGTCGCCGCGATGGTGCCGGCCCGGCGAGCGGCTCGTGTCGATCCGGTGATCGTTCTCCGAGCGGACTAAGCCGACCTGATCGGGCCGGTCTCCTAGTCATCTACCCGAAAGCAAACGCCCCCTAAGCAAAAAGCGTGCGAGCGCAATCTGACCTGATAGTATCGTCAGGTTGCGCGGGTCGCGGGTTTTCCGCGCTCCGTTTACTGATCGGACGATGCGAGCTCATTCGGCCGAAGCGTTGATCCTCCGAACTTATCGATACGGAGAGGCAGACCGCATCGTGGTGTTCCTCACGGAAGACCGCGGAAAGAAGCGCGGGGTCGCCAAGAACGCGACGAAGTCGCGACGGCGGTTCGGCGCGGCGCTCGAGCCGATGACGCGCGGTCGTGTCGCGTATGTCGAGCGCGAGCACCGGGAGCTGGTGAGACTGGACCGTATCGAACCGAGTGCGACGCCGCTCGGTGCGGTCAGCGGGCGGTCGAATGGTGATGCGGCGCAGGCCCTCGGGCACGCCGGTTACTTTGCCGAGCTCCTGGATGAGTGGGCGCCAGACGGGTCACCCAACGGGCGGTTGTATCGGCTCGGGGTGGCCGTCGGCGAGGCGCTCGGCCGCGCGGAGTCGGTCGATGCGCTCGCCCGGTATTTCGAGTACTGGCTATTGCGACTGGAGGGCGTGTATCCGGGTCTGGACCAGTGCCCTCGATGCCGCACTCGGGCGCTCGGTGAGGGTGCCGTGCTCCTGATGGGCGAACGCACCTACGTCTGCGATGACTGCGCGCACGGCGGATTGCGGTTGTCGCCCGACGCCGTGGCCTTCTTGCGAGTCGCGTGCCGACAGACGCCGTCGCAGGTCGCGTCGGCCGGCACGCCGGTCCCGGCCCTCCGGGAAATTGAGCGAGTGCACGACCGCCTGATTGCCGTGCATCTCGAAAAGGAATTGCGCTCCGCGCGCGTCGTCAGGGAGTTGAGACCGGAATTGTGACGCTGCAGGATCTCATCCTCAAACTTTCTGAATACTGGGCCGCTCAGGGCTGTCTAATCCAGCAACCGCTCGACATCGAGATGGGGGCGGGAACGATGCACCCGGAGACGTTCCTGCGGGTCCTCGGCGACAAGCCCTGGAGCGTGGCCTACGTGCAGCCATCGCGCCGGCCAGCGGATGGCCGATTCGGCGAGAATCCCAACCGGCTCTTCAAGCACCACCAGTTCCAGGTCATCCTCAAGCCCGCGCCTGACGATGTGCAGGACCTCTACCTGCAGAGTCTCGAGGCGTGCGGGATCGACCTGCGCGCGCACGACGTGCGGTTCGAGGAGGACAACTGGGAATCGCCGACGCTCGGCGCCTGGGGCATCGGCTGGCAAGTGCTCTACGACGGCCTCGAGATCACGCAGTTCACCTACTTTCAGCAGGCCGGCGGCATCGACCTCTCGCCGATCTCTGTGGAGCTGACGTACGGTCTCGAGCGCTTCGCCATGTCGCTCCAAGGCGTCGACAACGTGTACGACCTGGTCTGGGCCCCGGGCGTGCAGTACCGCGACGTGCGCTTTCAGGATGAAGTGGAGCAGTCCAAGTACGCCTTCGGACAGATGGGATCCGCGGTCAGCCCGGCGGAGTTCGCGGAGTTTCATCGCGACATGTTCGATCGGTCGTACGGGTTTGCCCGCAAGCTGATCGCGGCCGGGCTCATCCTGCCCGCGCTCGACTACTGTTTGAAGTGCTCTCACCTGTTCAATGTGCTCGATGCGAGCGGCAGCATCGGCGTGACGGAGCGCATGGCCTACATCCTGCGCGTGCGCCAGCTCGCCGTCGCAATTGCGGCGGCGTGGCGCGATCGCCAGCTGGCCGCGGTGACCCCCAATGGATCGTGAGCTCCTGCTCGAGATCGGCGTCGAGGAAATGCCGGCGTCGTGGTTGCCGAACCTCACGTCGCAGCTGTCGGCGCGCGTGCACGCCCGCCTGGTCGAAGAGCACCTCGGCCCGAAGACGTCCGTGGAAGCGTTTGCGACGCCGCGCCGTCTGACGGCCTGCGTGTCCGACCTGATCGATCGGCAGGAGGATCGGGAAGACGAGGTGCTCGGCCCGCCGGTGTCGGCCGCGTTCGATCCTGAGGGGCATCCGACGCCGGCCGGGCTCGGCTTCGCGCGCAAGCTCGGCGCGGACTTCGACGCGCTCACGCGCAAGGACACGCCACGCGGCAAATACCTCGCCTACCAGCGGCGCATTCGGGGACGCGCGACGGTCGACGTGCTGCCGGAGATTCTCGGTCGCGTGCTCCGGGATCTCGAGTTTCCCCGCCAGATGCACTGGGACGCGCAGCTCGAGGACGACAAGGGCGAGTTGCTCTTCGGGCGGCCGATTCGGTGGCTGCTGTACCTGTACGGTGGTCGCGTCGTGCCGTTCACGATCGCGCGCCAGGCGAGCGCGTCGAGCCCGCGCGTGCAGGACGTGTCGTCGGGCGCGGTGACTTACGGCCATCGTTTCCTGGCGACGACCGGCCGCGCCGGTCGCGCCATCAAGGTGCGGACCTTCGAGGACTACCGGAAACGCCTCACGGAGAACTTCGTGCTGCTCGCGCGCAGCGATCGCCGCGATCGCATCATGCGGGATCTGGAAGCGCAGGCGCGCAAGCTCGGCGGGCGGGCGATGCTGCACCAAAACCCCCAAGCCGAGGCCCTGCTCGAGGAAGTGCCTGACCTCGTCGAGTTCCCGACCGTCGTCGCCGGAGCGTTCGGGGCAGAGTTCCTGACGCTGCCTGAGGAAGTGCTGACCACGACGCTGATCCACCATCAGCATTACTTCCCGGTGATCGGCGCGACGGGCACGTTGATGCCGGCGTTCCTTGCCGTGACGAACACGCAGGCCGGCAACGATCGCGCGATTGCCGTCAATGCGGAGCGGGTGGTCACGGCGCGGCTCCGTGACGCGCGGTTCTTCTGGGACGCCGATCGACAGGCGGGCCTCGACACCCGTCTGGCTCGCCTCGAGACGGTCCTGTTCCACAAGGCGCTCGGCTCGTACGGCAAGAAGGCGGCCCGGATCGAGAGCCTGGCGCGCTGGCTGGTCACCGATGTGTTCAAGCAGCCGGCGGCGGCCGACGCCGCGGGCCGCGCGGCCAAGCTGGCGAAGGCGGATCTCGCGACCGACATGGTCCGCGAGTTCACGGAACTTCAGGGCGTCATGGGCGGTGTCTACGCGCGCGAAGCCGGCGAGCCCGAGGCGGTCTGGAAGGCGATTTATCACCACTATCAGCCTGTGGCCGTGCAGGCCAATGCGGCGCCGACCGTCGCGGCACTCGGTGAGGCGCGCCTGACGTGGGCGGCCATCTCACTGGCCGACAAGCTCGACACGATCGTCGGGTTGTTCCTGGCGGGCGAGCGGCCGACCGGCTCGCGGGATCCGTTCGGCTTGCGACGCCAGGCCCACGGTGTGCTGCGCATCCTGCTTGATGCGCCGGCGCTCGCGGGCCAGCCGATGTCGGTGTCTTTGGTCGACCTGATGCGCAAGGCCTGCGGTGAGTACGAGGGCAGCTTCGACGAGCAGGTGTGGCCGGATCTCGGACCGTTCCTGCAGGAGCGTCTCGAATACGCCCTCGAAGCGCGCGGCGCCGAGAAGCGCAACGTGCGCGCCGTGCTGTTCGCGCCCGACATCGGTCTCGCCCGGCCGCTGCTGGGCCTCGAAGACAACCTGAAGGCGCTGGCCGAGCTCGCCGGGTCGGCGCCGTTCAGACAGTTGGCCACGGCGTTCAAGCGTGTGCGGAACATCGCGCGCGAGCTGAAGCCGGACGCCACACCGCCGAACCTCGCGAAGGTGCTGCAGGAACCGGCCGAGGTCGCGCTCATGGACGACATCAAGCGCCGGCGCGTGATCATCGATGAAGCGGCGCGTACCGGGAAGAATTACCGCGCCGCCTACGCCGAGGCCTCCGGCTTCGAACCCGTCGTCGCCCGATTCTTCGACGGCGTGCTCGTCATGGCGGACGACCTCAGCCTGCGCCAGGCGCGTCTGCAATTGATGAAGGACCTCGAACAACTCATTCTGCAACTCGGCGATATTTCTGAAATCGTGTCGGTGGAGTCCTGAGACTGATGGCTGCAACGCGTGTTCCGAAGGGCAAGAACGTTTTCTTTTTCGGGAAGGGCAAGGCGGACGGCAATCGCACGATGAAGGACTTGCTCGGCGGGAAGGGCTCCGGACTGGCGGAGATGACCAACGCCGGCCTGCCGGTCCCTCCGGGCTTCACGATTTCGACCGCGGTCTGCACGATGTATTACAAGAGCAACGGCAAGGTGCCCGCCGCCGTGGACAAGGAGATGCTCGCGTCCCTCAAGCGCCTCGAGCAGGTGTCCAAGGCCGAGTTCGGATCCAAGAAAAACCCGTTGCTCGTCTCCGTCCGCTCCGGCGCCAAGTTCTCCATGCCGGGGATGATGGACACCATCCTCAATCTCGGGCTGAACGACGTCACCGTGGAAGCCCTCAAGGCGCGGACGTCGAATGGCCGCTTCGCCTACGACAGTTACCGCCGCTTCATCCAGATGTTCGGCAACGTCGTGCTCGAGATCCCGAAAGGCGAGTTCGAGAAGGAGCTCGAGGCCGTCAAGCACGCGAAGGGGGTGAAGCAGGATCCCGATCTCGACGAGTCGGCGTTGCGTGAGGTCGTCGAGCGCTACAAGAAGGTGGCGCGCGCGAAGACGAAGAAGGACTTTCCGCAGGATCCCGTCGATCAGCTGCGGCTCTCGCGCGATGCGGTGTTCCGGTCCTGGCAGAACCCGCGCGCGAAGGAGTATCGCCGCATCTACGAAATCCCCGATCACATCGGTACCGCGGTCAACGTCCAGATGATGGTGTTCGGCAACACCGGCGATCGGTCCGGCACCGGCGTCGGGTTCACGCGAAATCCCGCGACCGGGGCGAAGGAGTTCTACGGCGAGTTCCTCATCAACGCGCAGGGCGAGGACGTCGTCGCCGGCATCCGCACCCCGAGGCCGATCGGCGAGCTCGAATCGGTGATGCCAAAGGCGTTCAAGCAGCTTCGGCAAATCACGACGCGCCTCGAGAAGCACTACCGCGACGTGCAGGACTTCGAGTTCACGATTCAGGACGAAGACCTGTACATGTTGCAGACGCGCAACGGCAAGCGGACCGGTTACGCGGCGGTCGTCATCGCGACGGATCTCGTCGCGGAGAAGGTGATCACGCCGAAGGACGCGACGCTGATGGTCGAGCCCGAGGCGCTCTCCCAGTTGCTCGCACCGATCTTCGATCCGAAGGAATGGAAGGCGCTGCCCGTGGCCACCAAAGGGCTGCCGGCGTCGCCGGGCGCGGCGTCCGGGCAGGTCGTGTTTACCGCCGACGACGCGGTGGAGTGGACGCGGGCGGGGAAGCGGGCGCTGCTCGTTCGCAAGGAGACCGTGCCGGACGACATCCACGGCATGTTCGTCGCGCAGGGCATCCTCACCGCGACGGGCGGCATGACCTCGCATGCCGCGGTCGTGGGCCGCCAGATGGGCAAGCCGTCCGTCGTGGGCGCCGGTGCGTTGCAGATCGACGAGCACGCGAAGACGGTGAAGGTCGGTCCGCTGGCGCTCAAGGAAGGCGACTGGCTGTCGTTCGACGGGCTCACCGGCGAGGTGAAGGGCGGTCAGGTCGCGACGAAGCCGAGTGAAATCCTGCAGGTCGTGAACGGCGAGATGAAGGCCGGGCAGTCGGATATTTTC
>Ga0137427_10001570_pt1 | contig 10228 bp, 7 predicted proteins | sample EasRivERMZT700_2_FD_102309 | JGI IMG/M metagenome (GOLD analysis project Ga0137427, IMG submission 102309) | Soil microbial communities from meander-bound floodplain in the East River, Colorado, USA - East River MetaG ERMZT700_2 | ecosystem: Environmental > Terrestrial > Soil > Floodplain ...
ATCCAGTCAGCGACTGAACCTCACGATTGGTTCACGGAATGCCAACGCATGCACGGTCTCGGGGTGGACGGCGTGGGCACGAAGTGCAACGGCCGGCGGGCACACGAGACGCAGAAGCTGCTCGATCGCGCGAAGGCGCCAGCCGAGATCGCGTCATGACGTCGAAGGCCTCCGTCTCGCCGCACGCGCACACGGGCCTCATCGGCGCCGAGCTCGCGGCCGGCGCGATGGCCACGCGCGCGCGTGGGCCGGCGCTCGACGCCCACGATCGACAAACGCGGCAGCGGCTCCGGCTGGAGCACGCCCGCGCCGCACAGTTCGAGGAGCTCGGCTGATGGCGCGACGACCTCATGGACGCCCGCGACCTCATGGACGCCCGGCATGCACCGCGCGATCGAAGCAATCGGGGCAGCGCTGCAAACGACTCCCGATTCCCGGCGGCACGGTGTGCGTCATGCACGGCGGCCGGGCGCCGCAAGTCGTGAAGACAGCGCGCGAGCGCCTCGAAGCCGGCGTCGACCCGTCGATCGACGCGTTGCTCGAGGCGCTCGCGCAGTCCAAGGACTACGGCGCGAAAGTCCGCGCGGCAAAGGAGTTCCTCGATCGGGCCGGCTACGGCAAGGTGGCGCCGAAGGCGGACACGGGCCTGTCGCTCTACGAACTGCTCGGCCGGATCGATCCGGAAGAGCCGCCGCTCACGTTCGACGCGCTGCAGCCGGCGGCGATGCTCGGCCTCAAGCTCGCGATCGAACGCGGCAACGTCTCGGAGGTCCTGAAGGCCGCGGGCATTGTGCTCAATCGCCCGGGCGCGCCGGCGAGCGGTCGGACGCTCGAGGAAATCCTCAATGCGTCGTACTCGCTCGACAGTCGTGAGCAGAGCCGTGTCGCGCAGCTCGCCCCCGCGGCGGTCGTCGCCGAGTGTGCCGCGCGGCATGACGGCGCGTGTCTGACGCTGTCGGATCACGCCGGTCGGTGCGCGGACGACCGGCGCGCCGCGGGCGAGACGGACGGCCCGGAACCGTGGGGCGCGACGGTGGGCCGGCTGGAGCGCAGACTCGATCGCGAGGAGCGCGAGCAGCGCGCGCGTGGCGAGCTCCAACCCGAGGATTCGTACCGTGTCTGACACGGCGGCCTGGCTCGCCGACTGTGCGACGCGCGGCGTCCAAGTGACGGCGATCGGCGGCGCGATCGACCTGAGGCCGCGCCCGCGGGTGACCGAGCGCGATCTCTGGTTCGCGCGGCATTACAAGGCCGCCGTGCTCGAGGCGCTGATGCGCCCGCGCGCGATGACGCCGCGGTTGGCGGCGGCGGAGCCCGTCGAGAGACGCGAGGCAGTGGCGCCCGATCCGACCGCCGACGTCCTCGGCGCCGGGGACGGGCCGCCGCTGCGCAGCCCGGTCTACCCGTCGTACGGCGATGTGATGGGCATTCCGGCGATCTCATTGCGCGACAAACCGGGGTGGGACGAGCTCGCGTGGATGCGGCGCGTGCACGCGCAAGACGTGGCGATGGCGACGCCGCGCGCCGGGGGGCGCGCGCGCCGCGCGGGCGAGGACGACGACGCGGCCACGGGCTGGGACGACACGTCGATCGGCCGCGCGTTGCGCGCGGCCGAGGACGACGACTAGAGGAGGACAGCATGGTGACACTCACACAGCACGAACTTTCGGGCATGACGGTCGCGGCGCTGCACGCGCAAGGGGTCATCGTCGCGCACCACCACCTTGGGGTTCGCGGCCTGACGAACACCGACACCCCGCGGGGCCCGCGGCCGGTCGGCGGCGCGGTCACGCCGAAGACGGTCGAGACGCTCGGCACGGATCTCGCGACCACGGTCGCGAGCCTCGCCCGGCGCACGCCGCGCGCGACGATCGACGCGGCCGCGCTCGACGTGGCGGCGCAGCGGCTCGGCGTCGCGATCCACGAATTCGCGGCGGCCTACCTCGATCTGCACGGGCACCTCCGCGCGATGGACCGCGCGCAGCTGTCGACGGAGGCGCCGCTCGGCCCGCTGACGCCCGCGCACGCGAAGGCCTCGGTGCGGGAGATGAGCGGCGCGGCCGCCGGGCGCCGATCGGAGGTGGGCTGATGGCGGGCGAGACGTGGACGCCGCCGGAGGGGTGGGACCGCATGACCGAACCGGAACGCGCGGACTGGCGCTTCGAGCGTCAGGCGGCGCGCGACCGCGCCGATCGCGAAGGGGCGACGCGGCTGGATCGCGCGCTCTACCGGACCGACGTCACGTATGCCGGGGACCTCGATGCGGTGTTCGGGCGGGGCGGCGCGGACCGCGGCCCCGCGCTCGACCTCACGATCGGGGACCAGACCGGCCGGACACCGGACGACGTCGCGGCGCTCAAGGCCGAGGTCATCGGGGCGGTCGACGACGTGGGGCTGCCCGAGCTGCTGCCAGCGCTGTTGCCGAAGTGGGCGGCCGCGTACGTCGCCGATCATCGGCGGACCCAGACCGGCGAAGCCGTCGACGCCGGCGCACGCGTCGACGCCGAGGCCCAGCTCCGCGCCGCCTTTCGGCGCGAGTTCGGGACCGTCGAGGGCGCCGCGCTGCTCGGGCGCACGCAAGCGTTCGTGGCGGCGCACGGGCGGCTCGCGACGCTCCTCCGCGTCGGCACGCTCGCGCTCGACGGCGAGGTGATGCTCGCGATCGCCCGGCGCGTGCACACGAGCGGCTGGGGCCATGATCGGCCGGCCCCGGCGTCGACGACGCCGAAGTTCACGACGGCCCTGACCGGCGGGCGGTCATGACGGTCCGTCGACCGGGATCGGGATCGAGCGGCCCGCCGCTCGGCCAGACGGTGCTCGGCGGGGCCATGCTGACGCCGTTCACGACCGCATTGACGGGAGGTCGGTGACATGCCGTTTCCACTGATCGCGTGGTTGATTGGGACCGCCGTGGCGGGGACCGGCGTCTCCGCCACGAACAGTATCTTGGCCGGCCGCGCGGCGAAGCGGGCGGGCGAAGCGCAACGTGAGGCCGCGGACAGCTACGCCGCGCTCCAGGACGAGAATGCGGCGTGGCTCGATCGGCAGTCGGCCGACGTGCTGGCGATCGGCGAGGCACAGGTCGCGCGCTTCTATGACGAGCTCCGCGTGCTCGTCGGCGCGCAGCGCGCGGGCTTCGCCGCCTTCAACGTCGACGTCAGTGCCGGCTCGGCGCTCGACGTCCAGGCCGACGCCGAGCGGCTCGCCGAGCTCGACATCACGACGCTCCGGACGAACGCGCAGCGCGCGGCGCTCGGGCTGCGCGTGGAAGCGACCGACCTCCGGCAGCGGGCCGTCGTCGCGCGACGGACGGGCCAGTACGCGGAGGCGGCCGGCCGATCGGCGGCGACGCAGGCGACCCTCGGGGCGTTCTCGACCGTGCTCGGGTCGACGGCGTCGCTCCTGCAGCTGCGCTACGGGTGGCGGACCCCGACGCCGGCGCCGGCGACGGGCGGGTACTGACATGCCGATCGTCCGCGCCCGTCGCACCGTCACGCCCGATCCCTTGCCGCGCGTCACGCGCACGGCCGCCGACACCCCGGAGAGTCTCGGCGCCGACGCGGCGACCGCGCGATCGCAGACGCACGCGACGGCGGCCCGAATGTTTCAGGGCCTCGCCGCGCTCACCCTCGGCGAGGCGCAAAAGATTGCCGACGAGGAACGGCAGCGCGCGGAGCGCGTGCAGGCGCTCGGGTGGGAGAACGGCTTCAGCGAGCTCAACCGCGAGACGATGCTCGGGGAGGCCGGGATCCTGCGCGTTCAGGGCGCGGACGTGCTCGAGGCTGGCCGCGCGGCGCGCGACCGCTGGCGGCAGACCGCCGACAAACAACTCCCGCGGCCGCAGGACGCCGCCCGCGCGCTCGCGTACGACACCATCCGCGCGCGCTTCGAACAGAACTTCGATACGACGGTCAGCCGCCACGAGCTCGAGCAGACGCGGGCGGCGGAAGTGAACGCGCACAAGGCCGGCCTCGCGAACGCGCTCCAGGACGGCGTGATCGCCGCGCTCGATCCCGTCGCCCAACGCGACGCCTACGCCCGCGCGGCGGGCATCATCCGCACGTACCCCGGGCTCACCGATGAGGAACGGACCGAGCTCGATCGCGGTGTCGTCTCGACGCTGAACGCGGGCACGATCCGCGCGCTGCTGTCGGCCCAGCGGTACGACGAGGCGCGCGCGGCGTGGCAGACGCTCGGGGACACGATTCAGGGCGAGGACCGCGCGACGCTCCAGGCCGCCGTCATTCAGGGCGGCGTCGAGGGCGCGGGCCAGCGGATCGCGGATCACATTCGGGGGCACAACCCGGCGGGCACGCTCACGCAGTGGCTCGACGACCTGCCCGCCGACCTGCCGGCGGCCGTGCGCACGCGCGCGACGGCCGAGCTGCGGATGCGTTTCGACGTCCGGAGGGCCGAGGCGCGCGACGCGTACGAAGCGACGCACGATCGCGCCCAGGGCGCCGCGCGGCTCGGGCAGCCGCTGGATCCGGGGGACCTCGCGGTCTTGACGCTGAACGATCAGGCCGGCGTGCGCGCGCTCCAGGCGCTCGCGGCGAAGCGACAGGAACCGGAGAACGATTGGGACGTCGTCGCGGACCTCTACGAGCTCATGACCGACGAGACGACGTTCGCGGCCGAGAATCTGCGGCGGTACCGGCCGTTCCTGAACGACGCCACGTACACGAAGTTCCTCGAGAAGCAGACGGCGCTGCGCGAGGCGAAGCCGGGCGCGGTGCGCGCGGCGACGATCGACACCGAACAGTTCAACGTCCTGGCCGCGGGCGCCGGCTTCAAGCCGTACGACCCCCTCCCCGGGGAACGTTCGCGGCTCGGCAAACTCCGGTACGCGGTCGAGACGGAAATCGATCGGCGCCAGCGTGACCCGAAGGTCCAGCGCGAGCTCACGCGGCCCGAAAAGGCCGAGGTGATGCAAACGATTGTGGACCAGGACATTCTCGTCGGCTGGGCGCAGAAGCGCCGGCCCGTCGTCACGGTCGACCCGCTGCTCGAGCGCGAGGACGCGCGCAACCGCGTGCCGATGGCGGAGATTGACGTGACGACGCTCACGGACTTCCGCAAGATTGTCCGCAGTGCCTCGGCGCGCGCGTTCGCGCTCACCGACGCGGCGATCGATGCGCGCTTCGCCGACCGGCTCGAGCGCGCGGCCGCGGCACGGCTGCTCCGGCTGCCTGAAGCGACCGTCGAGGCCATCCTGCTGGGGAAACGCTGATGGCGTACGACCCGTTCGGCCCGAGCGAGGGCGCGCGGCCGTTCGAGCTCGCGCCGCAAGGCCAGACGACCCCGCCGCCGGCGCCGCGGTTGCCGGACATCGCACCGCACTTCGAACGCGAGATTCGGCCGGACATCGCGCCGGACCTCGCGCCGCGGCTCGATCACGCGCCGCGTGACGTGACGCCGGAGGAGGCCGCCCGCATCTACCGCGTGCAACGGCAGACGGGGCTCCCCGAGCCGCTCATCCGCCGGAACCTCGCGACGATCGAACGCGAGGCGGCGCGGCCCGACTTCGACGCGGACGTCTTCCGGCAGACGTCGCCGATCGTGCAGGCCTGGCTCGGGAGCTCGGCGTATCACGCCGCGCTCGTCGCCGACGACGTCTTCGCGTTCACGGCGTGGGAGCGGACGCTCCAGCGCACGCGCAACCTCGTCGGCGCGGTCGGTGCGAGTGCGCTGCAGGTGGCCGGCGGCGTGCTCGGCAACGTCGAAGCCGAGGCGGAACAAGCCGTGAAGCTCCCGCGCTGGCTGACGCGCGTCTTCCCCGCGCTCGCGCTCAAGCGCGCCGCGGCGCCCGTCGTCGCGTCGACGGCGGCGTCGCTCGGCGCCGACGTGCAGGACCGCATCACGGCCGCGCGCGGACCCCAGACCGGCGCCGGCGATCTCGAGCGCGGGATCTACAGCGGGATCGAATCGATCGGCGTCATCGTGCCCGCGGTGCTCGCGCGGGGATTCGTCGGCCCGAGCGCCGTGCTCCCGACACTCGGCGCGCTCACCGGCGGCACGTCGTATCGCGAGGCGCGCCGGCAAGGGCTCCCTCCGGACGCGGCGCTCGGGTTTGGGCTCCGCGACGGCGTCGTCGAAGCGTTCACGGAGATCCCCGCGGCGCGCCTCCTCGGCGATCTCGCGAAGCACACGGGCCTCGTCACGGCCATCGCGCGGCGGATGCTCCCGGAGCTCGGCGGGGAACAGGTCGCGACGCTCTTGCAGGACCTCAACGCGCACTTCAGCCTGCCGGAACATGCCGGGCGGCCGTTCCAGGACTATCTCGACGCGCGCCCGTCCGCCGCGGCGCAGACGCTCGTCGCGACACTTGTCGCGGTCGGGGGCCAAGCCGCGGTCGCGCGGGGCACGCAGGCCGTGCTCGAGCGGCTCGGCGTCACGGCGGCCGCGTCGACGACGCTCACGCGCTCGCCCGAGAAGGTGGCCGAGTTTCTCCGGCAGGCCGCCGGCGCCGCGTCGATCGTGCATCTCCCGATCGGCCCGTTCACGACGTTCTACCAAGAGTCGGGCGAGGACCCGGCGGCCGTCGCCCAGCGGCTCACCGGGAGCCGCACGGCGTATCGCGACGCGCATCAGGCGGGCACCGATCTCGCGGTGGACATCGGCACGTACGTGACCCAGATCGCGGCCACGCCGGCCGGCGCGTTCTGGACGCGGGAAGCGCGGTTCACGCCGAACGCCCCGAACGTGCGCGAGCTCGAGGCGGCGACGGCCGACGTCGACGCCGCGGTCGATGCGGCGGGCACGGCGCTGGCCACGAGCGCGCAGCAGGTCGCGGAGGACATCACGCGCCAGTTGGAGGCGATCGACACGCCGCCGGAGGTCGTCCGCCAGTACGCGGCCGTCTATCAGGCCGGCTTCGGTACGCTCGGCCATCGCGCCGGCGTCGACCCGTTCGCGCTCTATCAACGCTACGCGCCGACGATTCGTCGCGGCGGCGCGGCGACGGTGCCCGACGTGCGCACGGTGCCGGCGAGCCAGCAGCTCCATTTCGAGGCGCTCGTCCACGATGCCCGTGCGCAAGGGTTCACGGGGCCCGTGGACACGCTCACGGCGGCCTACACCGCGAAGCTCACCGAGGCCCAGACGATCGCGCGCGAGCTCGCGACGGACAGCGGCCCGACGCGGCTCGATCTCCTCGAAGCGGTGAGCCGCGCCGGCGGCATTGGGATCGAGGCCGAAGGTGCAACCGGCATGCGTGGCGAGCTCGAGACGCTCCTCGAATCGCTGAACCGTCAGACCGGCCAGATTCGGAAGGGGCGCCGCGCGGGAAAGACCTTGCCGAAGACGTTCCGCCGATCGGGCGGCGTGCCCGGCGCGCCGAGTGTGCTCGTGCGCACCGGCGGCCTCTCGCTCGATCGCATGCGCGAACATGTGAATCAGGATCCGCGGTGGGGCGGCCACTTCGACAGCGTGAGCGACTTTCTCGAGGCCGTCGACGACGCGGTCCGCGTCGAGACGGGCACCCGCACGGCGCCGGCGGCGCCGGCGGGGACGATCGAGGACATCCTCGCGAACCTGCTCGACGTGCAACCCGGGCGCCGCTGGTGGGACCAGCGCGCGCAGACGTTCCACGCGCGGCGCGGCCGCCGCATTCTCGGCGCGATCACGTTTGGCGCCGACCGCACCGTCTCGATCGACCTCTTCACGGGCGCGAACCTGTCGACGCTGCTTCACGAGACGGCGCACTTTCACTTTGAAGTCCTCGCGGACCTCGCGACCGACCTAGCGCAGCAGCCCGTCGCGTCGCTCTCCGATTCCCAGCGCCGGCTCGTCGACGATTACCGCGCCGCGCTCGCGTGGCTCGGCGTCTCGTCGCGCGATCAGGTCACGACCGAACAGCACGAACAGTTCGCGCGCGGCTTCGAGCAATTCTTCCTCGAGGGGAAGGCGCCGAGTCCGGCGCTCGTGCCGATCTTCGCGCGCATCCGCGCCTGGCTGAACGCGGTCTACCCGAAAGTCCGCGCGCTGAACGTGGAGCTCACGCCGGAGATCCGCGGCGTGTTCGATCGCGCGCTCGCCTCCGATGCGGCGATTCGTCAGGCCGAGCGCGACACCGGCGTGCTCGCGTCGTTCCTGTCCGAGGAAATGTTTGTCGCGGCCGGGCTCACGGTCGACGAGCGCGTCGCCTACGGCCGCACGCTCCAGGGCGCGCTCGACGCCGCGCAGACGCGCGTGCAGACGCAACTCCTCGACCAGCTGCGCCGCGATCGCGCGGCGTGGTGGGCCGCGGAACGGGCGACCGTGCGCGCGGAGATCGCGCCCGAGCTCGCGCGCGAACCCGTCTACCGGGCCCTCGCGTTTCTGCAGCACGGGCTCGACCCGGACGGCCAGCCGCTCCCGGAGGGCACGGCGTGGCAGCTCGACCAGGCGGCGCTGATCGATGAATTTGGCGCCGACGTCGTCGCCCGGCTCCCGCGGCCGACCGTCGCGTCGACGGACGGCCCGCGCATGCCGCCCACGGTCGCGGCCGAGTTGCTCGGCTTCCCGTCCGGGCGCGCGCTCGTCGAGGCGCTCACCCACGCGGCGCCGTTCGACGCGGCCCTCGAGGCCGGCGTCGACGCCGAGATGATGCGCCGGCACGGCGATGCGATGGAGGACGGCACGCTGCCCGAGCTCGCGACGGCGGCGGTGCTCCAGTCGCGCGAGGCCGTCTTCGAGATCGAGCTCCAGGTCCTCGAAACGCTCGTCACGCGGACGACGGGCGTCCGGCCGGCCTCCTCCGCGCCCGTAGCCACGATTCGCCAGCTCGCCGCGCAGCGCGTCGGCGCGATGCCGATCGGCACGGTGCGGCCGGGCGTCTTCGCGGCCGCGGCCAAGCGCGCCCGCCGCGCCGCGATCGCGGCTGCTGGCCGGCAAGACTTCCGCGCCTCGCTCGCCGCGCTCCAGAAGGCGCTCCTCAACAGCGAGCTCCACCGCGCGGCGACGGACGCGCGGGCCAGCGTCGACGCGCTGCGCGCCGAGCAGCGCTGGCTGTGGCGGCCCGATCCGAAACTCGCGGACCGCTACGACGTGAATCTCCTCAGTGCGGCCCGCGCGCTCTCGGTCGACTACGGCCTCGTGCCCGACCGTGGCCAGCGCGAACGCGTCAGGCACTACCTGGAGCTCGTCCACGAGTACGCGCCCGAGCTCTGGGACGATCTCCAAGCCGCGCGCGACGCGGCCGCGCAGACCGCGAAGCCGTACCGGGAGCTCACCGTCGACGAATTCCGGACGCTCGCCGACGCGATCGACAACCTGATCGGGGTCGCGCGATCCTCGCGGCAGACCGTCGTCGATGGCCGCAAGGTTGACGTCGTCGATCAGGTCACGGTGCTGCACACGCGCCTGGCCGAGATTCGCGGGACCGGCCGGAAGCCGCCGGACGGCTACGCGCGCGCGGCCACGCGCTGGGAGGCGACGAAGGCGGAGCTGCTCGGCCTCAAGGCGATGCTGCGGCGCGTCGAGTCCTGGTGCGATGCGATGGACGACGGCCAGCCGGACGGGCTCTTTCATCGCACGTTCTACCAACCGATCGCGGACGCGTCGGCACGGTACCGACTTGCGCGCCGGCGCGTGCTCGAGCAGTACCTCGCGCTCGTCGAGGCCGTCGAACCGTCGCTTACGACGGCGGAGATCGCCGCACCGGAACTCGGCTACGCGTTCCGCGGCAAGGGCGAACTCCTGACGGCGCTCTTTCACGTCGGCAACCCGTCGAACTTGCGCAAGCTGTTGCTCGGCGCCAGCACGCAACGGCCGGCGTGGGGCGCGCTCCGGGAGGACGGCACGCTCCGTACGTCACGCTGGGACGCGCTGCTCGCGCGGCTCCACCGCGAGGGCGTGCTCACGCGGACCGACTGGACGTTCGTCCAGGGCGTCTGGGATCTCGCGGCGTCGATGAAGGCCGACGCGCAAGCGGCACACCACGACCTCTACGGCTACTTCTTCAGCGAGAACACCGCCGCGCCCGTCGTGACGCCGGTCGGCACGTTCCGGGGCGGGTACTTCCCGGCGACCGCCGACCCGACGCTCGCGGCCGACGTCGGGAAGCGCGCCGACGCCGACGACTTCAGCGCCACGCCGACGAGTTTCATGTTCCCGACGACGGGCCGCGGGTTCACGAAGGCGCGCGTCGAAACGTACGCGCGACCGCTCTGGCTCGACTTCCGCGTCGTGCCGCGCCACATCGACGCCGTGCTCCGGTTCTCGCACCTCGAGCCCACGGTCCGCGGCG
>Ga0137427_10001571_pt1 | contig 10225 bp, 8 predicted proteins | sample EasRivERMZT700_2_FD_102309 | JGI IMG/M metagenome (GOLD analysis project Ga0137427, IMG submission 102309) | Soil microbial communities from meander-bound floodplain in the East River, Colorado, USA - East River MetaG ERMZT700_2 | ecosystem: Environmental > Terrestrial > Soil > Floodplain ...
CAAGTCCAAATGCGCTCGTCGAGAATTCTGCAAAAGCCGGATTGCTCAAAGAACTTGGCGTGAACAGGGTAAGCGTTGGCGTTCAGACGCTGTCCGAAACCGCACTGCGAAGTGAGGGCCGGACCCACACCCCCGACGAGACGATGCGAATGTTGAGTGAGTTGATCCGGGAGATCCATACCGTCAACGTGGACCTCATGCAGGATATGCCCGGTCAAACCGATGACGATATGGAGAACGATCTTGCGCTGATTGCCAGCCTGCGACCGACGCAAATAACGTCTTATGTGGAACGTCTACGAAAATGGCATGGTGAATACCCGGATTCGTATCGCAGCGTCGTCCGCCGTCTGTCGCTCCGCGATACGCTGTTGGAACTTTCGTATCAGCCACGGCCCGGAGGGCGCTTCACACGAAACGGCGGTGCGGAAGATCCGTTCAAAAATGTTCGTTGCGGTGTCACGTCGAACTTGATCGGACTAGGCGCATCCTCGTACGGGCACGTTAGCGGCGTCTTTTATCGGAACATCGTCGATACAGGGGCATACATAAATCTGATTCATGCCGGCCAGTCGCCAATTGCGACGGGTTTGCCAATGAGTGACGTGGACGTCATGGCCGGCTCACTCGCGTCCGGTATCCGGTGGGGCGTTCGCCTGCCGCAGTCGTACTTGGGTCGTGATGAGTATCTTGACGACGCCAAACGCAAACTGGACGTTCTAATTGAGCATAAACTCGTTCGGTTTGACGGCGACCGCGAACTGTACGAGATCACATTAGATGGTTTCGGCTGGGCCTATGAAGAGGAGATCTGCTCGCTTTTCGTTCCTCAGAATATCGTTGATGGTATCCGCGCCAAAAATCTGCCGTGGTGGTCTTCGGTCTTGAATCACTGATTCGGTGCGTAGTACCCATTTTGATACCGGACGCTGAGCTGGGGTCCTCCCTGTGGCAAACGGGCGTTCAATTGGAGCGATCGAAAGGATCCGTCGCGCTCGCCATTTTTCGGACGATATCCAAGCACGTATCGATTCGCCAGGCCCAGTGTGATTTTGTCGAGCGAGGATAGCAGGCCACTCGGGTCTACGCCATCATCCATTCTCAGAAACCTGCCGCCACTGATCTGAGCTAACTCCTCAAGAAAAGGCTCCTTTTCCAGCATGGAAATAACGTAAACCGGAATGCCAGCCCTGCTGACAAGATCCCTGGTGCGCGCTTCCATGAAATCGTCACGTGGTGCTGTTCCATCGGAGGCAATCACAATAGAATCGGGTGCGTTCAGGAGTTCAAGCGTGCTTCCCAAATAACCGTATAAACCTGTCGCCGAAGCCTGGGTCATGCCTACGGCCACATTGGCGCGATCCGAAGGTCGCGCGATGAGTCTTCGCTGTACCGCTTGAAACGCCTCGGACCCAAAGCTATTTGCCCCGGAGAAGACTAGTGAGGTCAACAATCGCCGGCCGGTGGAAAAGTGCACGATCTCCTGCTCCACTTTATCCTCAAATATTTGGAAAGATGACGCGTCCAGGTTCGTAACATAGCGGCCTGCCGGTTCGGTGACGATCACTGGAATAAAGACCATGGGCACTGCTGACTGGCGAGTGGTCTGTACGATGGGTTCGGGCGTCCTTGCAGGAACTTGTTCGTTTTCTATAGGTGGCTTCGCTATCGTCGCAATTTCCGATAACGATTCTGCAAAGAGAACCGCTTGCGGTATACCCGATACGATCCAGCAGAGCCCCGCAAGCACACCGACAAGTCCCGCCAGTGTGAGTCGCAGCAAGCGGGTTCCCGAATTGCGTTTGTTGTCCAACAGCATCTCAACTCTCCTTTCAAGCTGGGAGCGGAACTCGGTTGCAGGGATATTGCGCGGCGCTCGAGCGATCCTTCCGGCTTGTTCAGCAATGCGCGTCAAGCATAGAGCATACGGACCGGGCCGGCGGGTTCCCTCGATGACGTAATCGTCGCAGGCGATTTCTCGTTCCAGTTCGATATTCCGGACAATCCAATGCACAAGGGGATGAAATACAAAAACGGCTTCAATGAGTCGCTGACAGATCAATACGAAATCGTCGAAGCGGGCAAGGTGAGACGCTTCGTGCATCCAGACTTGATCGATCTCATCCTGAGTCATCTCTTCCAGAAGATTCGCAGGTATCAGGATGGTGGGCGCATAAGGGCCGGAAGCCATCGGTGTCCGTATTTCCGAAGATACGGCAAACCGAATGTTCCTTCGCCTCACTCCACGATGGGAAAGCCACTCCGACAGTCGAAATGGATACTCGGCCGAAACCTTGGATGTGCGTGACTTGAATCTTTCGATTCGGCCAAAAGCGACTGCGAGACGGATGACCATGACGAGGGCTGTCGTCACCCAAGCCAGCAGGACCCAGCGCGGCCAGGTCGTGGCGGTGATAAAAACAGGGAACAGGCTTCGCTCGGATGACTGTTCCGGAACCGGCGGTCCAGCTAAGACGTTCGCGCCTTCGATTCGGATAGGAGACACGTCGCTGGTTGAATCCACCGTTGTGGCTCGCGATTCGGACACAGGCAGGTTCACGTAATACAACGGTGCGGCGATAACGGTAATGAGGGACGCACACCAGACGACATATCGTGTCGATGCGTTTATAGCCCGTCCGGAGTCGAGGCGCAAAAGCAACCACACAAACGCCACAGGTACAGTGCTGACGATCATTCCGTTCACCAGCGCGGCCAACAATGTGTTCACGGTTCCTTCTCCTCGATCTTCTTCCGCAAGCGCTGCAATTCCTCTGCGCTGATTTTCTTTTTCTCAATAAGGTTCAGCATGAGCAATTCGGGCGAATTCTCGAAGAATCGGCGAACCAGGTGCGTCAATGCACGGTCACTGGCCTTTTCACGACTGACGATTGGACGGTAAATAAAGGCGCGGCCTTCCTTGACGTGACGCACGTAGCCTTTGTTTTCGAGAATGCGGAGCGTCGTCAGCACCGTGGAGTAGGCGAGGTCTTCTCCGAGGGAGTCCACCACAGCCGAGACGGTTGAAGCGCCTCGTTCCCAGAGGACTTTCATCAGTCTCAACTCCGCGTCAGTGAGATACCGGGACTTCTTTCGCGCCATCGCAGGAATATTAGTTCCTCTGTGGCGGGTGTTGTCAATTAATTATTTAATAGTTAGTCACGCCCGGGACAGATGTGACCGCAGGAATCGACCGGTATGCGACGTCTTGCATTGGGCTACTTGCTCGGGCGTACCGGTGACGACCACGCGGCCGCCGGCGTGGCCGCCTTCGGGACCGAGATCGATCACGTGATCCGCTGTCTTGATGACGTCCATGTGATGTTCAATGGCGATGACGGTATGTCCGGCGTCGACCAGCCTGTGCAGACAATCCAGCAGCCGCTGGATGTCCGCGAGGTGCAAACCGGTGGTTGGTTCGTCGAGGATGTAGAGCGTGTGTTTCGCACGCTGCAGTTTGCTCAATTCGGTCGCGAGTTTAATTCGCTGCGCCTCGCCGCCGGACAGCGTCGTTGCCGATTGACCAAGCGTCAAATAGCCGAGACCAAGATCGTTCAGCACCTCGATTTTCTTGCCGACCGCAGGCTCCTCGGCGAAAAAGACCACTCCTTCTTCAACCGGCATGTTCAGCACATCCGTAATCGTTTTGCCGCGCAACGTTACTTCGAGCGTTTCACTATTGAACCTCGCGCCTTTGCATACGGCGCACATGACTTCGACATCGGGCATGAAGTAAAGCTGGGTCCTGATGGTCCCTTCACCCTGACACTCCTCGCACCGTCCTCCTTTGACGTTGAAGCTGAATCGTCCGACTTTGTATCCACGCTCGAGCGAAAGAGTCGCGCGTGAGAAGAGATCGCGGATGTTGTCGTAGAAGCCAATGTAGGTTGCCGGATTCGAACGGCTGTTGCGTCCGATAGCCGTCTGGTCGATGTTCACGACCCGATGGACGTGATCCACTCCATCAACGGATTGATGTTCGCCAGGCAGCGTGCGCGTATCGACAAGGCGCTTCCACAGCGCCTTGTAAAGGATCTCGTTGATCAGTGTGCTCTTTCCCGAACCCGATGCACCTGTAATGGCGACAAACTGGCCGAGCGGAAACGTGACATCGATCGACTTCAGGTTGTTCTCTTTGGCGCCATGTATCGTCAACGATTTCCCGTTCGGCTTTCGGCGCTGTTCGGGCGTCGGAATCGTCCGCTTGCCCGACAGAAATTGACCCGTCGGCGAGGCTTTGCAGGCAAGGATGCTTTTGAGATCACCCTGTACGACGACCGTGCCGCCGTGGACGCCGGGTCCGGGGCCCATCTCGACGATGTGATCCGCGGCGCGAATTGTATCTTCATCATGTTCGACGACGATTACCGTATTGCCGATATCGCGCAGACTCTCCAGCGTCGCGATCATCTTTACATTGTCTTTCGGGTGCAGACCGATGCTGGGTTCGTCGAGGACGTAAAGCATGCCCATCAAGCCGGAACCGATTTGCGTCGAGAGACGAATCCGCTGGGATTCACCGCCGGACAGCGTTCCCGACCGGCGATTGAAATTCAGATAGTCGAGGCCGATGCCCAGCAGAAGATCGAGACGTCCGCGGATTTCGCCGACTACCTGACGGCCGGCTTCCGAGCCACGACCGCTGGGTTTAATTGTGGAAAGGAAGGCGTGCAATTCGTCGAAATTGAGCTGCCCGAAGTCGCAAATATTCTTGCCACTGATGGTGAACAGCAGACGGATCGCGCGGAGACGAGTACCGTTGCAGTCGGGACAAACGTGTTCCACCATCACCTTATCGAGCCACGCTTCCATGCCGGAGCTTGCTTCACCTCGCTGCCGGTAGCGACGGTAATGCCGTTCGATGCGGCGGGCGATACCGCCGAAGCCGACTTCCTTGCCTTCCCAACCGTCGCGCTTCACTTTGGCGTCCGGCGGCGAGGTGAATCGGACCTTTCGTCCCTCGATGCCGTACAGGATCACGTTCTTTGCGGACTCGGCCAGGTCTTCCCAGGGCTTGACGAGAGAGAACCTCTCGCTTTGCGCGAGGCTATACATCATTCGGCCGTCCCAGGTATCGACGTTGTACTTAAACGCCTCGCGGACAAAACATCCACCGATGATGCTGCGTGATGGATCGGGAATGAGCAATTCCGGGTGCGTCAATTTGTGTGTGCCGATTCCACCGCAGGTCCGGCAAGCGCTTTCAGGGTTATTGAACATGAAGTAATCGGGTTGGATGTCGCCGTAAACGAAACGGTGAGTGGCGCTCGTCACTCCTTTTAGGGCCCGCTCGGCTTCCGCTTTCGTGGCGCCTTTGACGACATGGACCTGCATCAGCCCGTCGCCAACCAGCAACGCACTCAAAACGCCGGCTTTGATTTGTTTCTCGTGCGCGCGCTTCACGATGAAGCGGTCCACCACAACATCCATGTTGACGATTTTCGATTCGTCCAGTTGCAGTTCTTCCGACAGATCCACGGATTTGCCGTCGACGACCAGACGACGACATCCTTTTTTGCGTAGTTCAGTAAAAACGAAATCCAATTCCTCGCCATACACTTTGAATACTGGCGCTCGAAGTTCAATCTCGGCGCCCTGAGGCAGGGAGAGGATGGCCTCGAGGATCTGTGTACTCGAACGAATGGGCGTGGGCTCGCCGGTTCGCGGGCAATGAGCTTCGCCGATGGTGGCAAAGAGCAGATTGAGATAGCTCGCAATGTCGGTCATCGTCCCGACCGTCGATCGGGGATTGCTGGCAATCGTCTTCTGCTCGATTGAAATCACCGGCGACAATCCAAACATGAAGTCGACGTCAGGTTTTGCCACCTGCGCGACAAAACGCTTCGCGTAACTTGACAGCGACTCCATGTAGCGACGTTGGCCCTCAGCGTAGATGGTGTCAAATGCCAGGGAACTCTTGCCCGAGCCTGAGAGTCCAGTCACCACGATCAGCTTGTCGCGGGGGATTTCAAGAGACACGTTCTTGAGGTTGTGAACACGCGCCCCTTGAATTGCAATCGACGTTCTGGCGTTGGTGTTGGGTTTGACGACTGGTTTAGCGCGCATCGCGGCTTTCCCAAAGGTTCCTAAAATTCATCGGGCGGATCTCCCATGTAAACGAATGCAAGTTCCTGAACTTCGCGATTGCTTCGCTTGGTGAGCTTCGTGCCTGTAGACGCTTTGCCGATCAGGCCCTGATCCGCCAGGTACTCGCAGGCTATGGTGACTCCGCCCACCCCGAGATTGCGTTCGAAATGGTTTTCGATTTCGCTGCTTGTTCGGGCCTCACCTACTTCGCGAAGATGTTCGAGAATCGGTTCGAACAGAACCGATGTCCGTTCGGCGACGTAGGCATCCATGGCGTCGAGAGCCGCTTTGACGCTTTTCGCGGTTTTCTTTCCATTCAGCATCTCCGAATAGACGATCTTGAAAAATGCCGGGTTCAGCTTCAACGCTTGCGGGATTACTTCACGGTCGGCAAGAAGCTGCCGGCTGATGACTTCGATTTTGGCAAGAGGCGTCGCGGCATAGAGGATCCAGAGTGCTGTGTAGTCCAGGTCGCCGCGCGTAACGAACCATTTGTGTGCTTTATAAATGGATGGCAGCGCGGACGTGGCTGCCCGGAGAAGCTGCAATCGAGCGTCGCGCTGCCCGATTTCGGATAGCCTGTGGCACAGATCGGCAATAGTGGGGTCGTGTGTGTAGAGAAGCCTTCCTTTCGCCAGCAGCGAATGTATGAACGAATTGCGAAGTGTGCCTTCAACGGTTTTGCGGAATTCGGCTCGCGGCATCATGAAGGCGTGGACGTTGATGTCGTCCGCATAAATGGCCCGACCTGAATCTTCCTTCCCGAAACTCTTGTCGTCGATGGTTACCAGGACCAGATCGATATCGGATTTGTCCCAGACGACATCGTGAGACAGGCTGCCACACAGGATCGCCGCGAGTATGGATCGATCGAGCTTTACCTGCTCGATCAGACGATCGAGAGCGTCAGTAAATTTCTGCTGAACCGATGATTCCGTCATGTTCTTCTTCATGCCAACTCGTCTAATGAAAATACTACCCTGCAACGGTTAGTGACAACGCCGAGATTTTGCGCCTTGGATACGTCCCAAAAGACCCGGCGGCTGTCGGCCGGAATGGCCGAATTCTTCAATGGATCTCTGCATTTGCACAACGGAAGCATTCCTGCAGCGTATTTGTTCAGGGCCACAGAAGGAACTAAACATTAAGGGGGGAAGCATGAGCCGAGATCCGTTTAACGACAGAGAGCAAACGAAACGAAATGTTGATGACATGAAGGAGCGCGTATCCGACCTTACGTCCAGAGTTAAAGACAAGGCAAGTCACTTTGCCGAGGTGGCGTCTGAGAGACTTGATCATCAACGCGAGACGGCTGCGGGCAACCTAAACCGGATGGCTTCGACGCTTCATGAAAAAGCCGGCAGTGTTCCAGGCGGTACCAATGTGGTCAACTTCACGCACAGGATCGCGAATGGCATGGAATCGACGGCAACGTATTTGCGCGATCACGATTTTGCGGCAGTGGGCCAGGATGCCCTCAAACTGTGCCGCCGCTATCCGGCACAATCGATAATCAGCGCTTTAGCCGTCGGTTTCCTGCTGGGACGGGCGCGGCGGTAATGTCATGAAGACCGAGACGAACACGTCATTCGGGTTGGGTGGCCGCCCCATATCTCGCATATTGCATGACATCGTCAATCGTCTAAGCGAGATCATACGTTCGGAAGTATTACTTGCCCGTACAGAGGTGCGACAGGATGTCACCTATGCCGCAAGGGCAAGTGTTCTTCTGGTCGTTGGAGCGATATTCGCTTTATTTGCTGTCGGGTTTTTCCTGCTTGGATTGGTCTATGCGCTGTCAGGCAGCCTTTCTCCGTGGCTATCTGCGTTCATAGTCGCTCTGGGCACCGGAGTACTTGCCGGAATACTCCTCCTGGTCGGTAGATCGAGAATCAAACAGTCCAAACTGAAACCGAACGAGACCATTCGAAGTTTGCGGGAGAATGTATCGTGGATCAAGAAACAGACAAGATAAAACAACATATCGATGCCGAGCGGGAACGGCTCGGCCGCAACATCAATGAAATTGAAGATCGGGTCAAGGATGCGGTGGATTTCAAAACGCAGTTCAGAAGAAACACGGGTTTGTTCCTTGGCGGTGCTGTGGCCGTAGGTTTCCTGTTGTCACGGGCGATGGGGAGGTCGGGTCCGAGGATATCCAGACTCAAACCGGTCAGAGAACGTAATGAGAACGTAATGGAGTTGACTTCCTCCCGATTGGGATCGCATCTGAGTCGCGTTTCCGAAACTTTCGACAACATCCTTGGCGGCCTGGCCAACGTCGCTTCCGACAAGCTCTATTCCGTTGTAGGTGACATGGTGCCGGGCCTTCGTGATCGCCTGAATGTTAGAGGGACGCAAACCGGTCGAGCGGTGTATCACTAGCCGAGTTTGGGATATGTGACACGTGACAATTGACGCGTGACATTTGACATCCGGAACCGACTGTCAAATGTCACGCGTCCATTGTCACGTGTCAAAATGTCCGCCGCCTCCTTTCCCCTTGCACTAATAGGGGAGAGCTGCTACTTTGCCGCTATGTCCGAACCCACCGTCGTCATTCTCAAAGGCGCCATGGACGTACTGATCCTGAAATCCCTGAGTTGGGGCGCTATGCACGGCTACGCCATTTCTCGCTGGATTCGATTGGTGTCCGACGAAGCGTTTGATATTCAGGAGGGAGCCCTATATCCGGCATTGCACCGGCTCGAGAGCAAAGGGCTCATCGAATCCGAATGGGGACTATCCGAGAACAATCGTCAGGCCAAGTATTATCAACTAACCGCACAGGGTCGAAAGCAACTGCGCACTGAGCTCTCCACCTGGTCCCGGTTTGCGACAGCCGTTCACAAGGTAGTGACCGCGACGGAGGCGCCATGAAGCCGCCAATGTGGCGCCGCTATCACCTCTTCTGGGGTAAGGATATCCCCATGGACCTTGAACGGGAATTCCAATTCCACCTCGAAATGCGAACGCGCGAGTTCATCGATTCCGGCTGGGAGCCCGAAGCCGCGCGCCGCGAAGCCCAGCGTCGCTTTGGCGACATTCAGGCCTTCGGTAAAGAGTGTCAACTGATCGACGACAGAGTCGAGTCTACCGCTCGCAGAACGGAATACTGGAGTCATATGAAGAACGATATCGCTTGCAGCCTTCGCCAAATTCGTCGAAGCCCTGCCTTTACGATCGTCACGGTTCTTACCTTGGCGATCGCTATCGGCGCGAACGCCACGATATTTAGTCTTCTCCACGGAGTCGTCATTCAGCCGCTGCCGTACGTCGAGCCGAATCGAGTGATGGCGTTGTGGGAGGCAGTGCCCGAGCAGTTTCGCGTCAGCGCAGCGAATTATCTGGATTGGCGCGAGAAGAACGACGTCTTTGAGGAAATGGCGATCTTCGGTTCGAGCTCGATGAACCTCACAGGTGAGGGGCAACCGGAAGATCTTCAAGGCGTGCGAGTGAGCGCTTCATACTTTCCGGTTCTTGGCATTCAGCCGATCCTGGGTCGATGGATAGCTCCAGACGAAGATGCACCTGGGGGACCTGCAGTTGTTTTGATCGACGAAGCGCTCTGGCGCAGCCGGTTCGGCGCGGATCCAGGCATAGTCGGAAGAAGCATCCGGCTAAGCGATCGTCCCCACACGGTTATTGGAGTAATGCCTTCCGGTTTGTATCCGTCGTGGCCGTCCACTCCCGGCAGTATCCGGTTTGGCAGTGAACACCATCGATACTGGACGCCGATCGCGATGAGTTCGCAACTCCGAAGCAATCGACATTCACACGTCTTCGGCGCTATCGGACGTCTCAGGAAAGCTGTGTCTCGTGAACGGGCTCAGTCTTCAATGGACACGATTGCCCAAGCACTGGCTGAAGCCTATCCGCGAACAAACCGCGGTGAAGGAATACTTGTGAAGCCTTTGGCGGCGGAGTTGGTCGGCGAAGTGCAAAATGGACTGGTCATTCTTCAGGTCAGTGTCGGTTTTGTCTTGCTCATAGCGTGCGGCAACGTAACGAGCCTTGCCATTGCAAGACTCTCCTCGCGTCGTCGGGAGATTGCAGTACGTACGGCGTTGGGTGCCGCTCGCGGACGTCTGGTGCGGCAATTCCTGGTTGAAGGCGTCGTGCTTGCAACCATCGGAGG
>Ga0137427_10001573_pt1 | contig 10216 bp, 8 predicted proteins | sample EasRivERMZT700_2_FD_102309 | JGI IMG/M metagenome (GOLD analysis project Ga0137427, IMG submission 102309) | Soil microbial communities from meander-bound floodplain in the East River, Colorado, USA - East River MetaG ERMZT700_2 | ecosystem: Environmental > Terrestrial > Soil > Floodplain ...
CGCAATTTCACGCGGCAGAGATTCAACACCGCGTCCTGCATCGCGCACTCCACTCGCTGACCACGTCCGGTTTTCTCACGGTGAAACAAGGCCGCCAGAATGCCGGCGACCAGATGTATCCCAGTGCCGGAATCGCCGATCTGCGCGCCCGTGACCATTGGGAAACGATCGATCTCACCGGTTGTCGAAGCCGCGCCACCAGTACACTGCGCGACATTCTCATAAACTTTACAGTCTTGATAGGGACCTGGACCGAATCCCTTGACGGAGGCATAGATCATGCGTGGATTGATCTCCTGAATTTTCTTCCAGGGAAATCCCATGCGATCGATGGCGCCCGGTCCGAAGTTCTCCACCATCACGTCGCACGTTTCGATCAGCCGTGTGAAGATTCTGGTGCCCATTGCCGTTTTGGGATTCAGCGTGAGGCTGCGCTTGTTGCAATTGAGCATCGTGAAATAAAGGCTGTCGACGCCCGGGATATCGCGCAACTGGCTGCGTGTGGGGTCGCCTTCGCCGGGTTTCTCGATCTTGATAACGTCGGCGCCGAAGAACGCCAGAATCTGGGTGCACGTAGGTCCTGACTGCACGTGAGTCATATCCAGAACCCGAACACCCTCCAGAGCTTTTCCCATGATTCCATCCTTTCGAGCGGCTTTGCACATAAAGTCGGGAAAGTGGGGTCAGACGCCAATTAATTCGGGGTCAGGTACGTAAACTGATAAAACAAGTGCCAGACCCCCGAATTAATTGGAGGTCTGACCCCGAATTATCCAGGCTTTCCCCGACTATATGTGCAAAGCCCTTTCGAGCACTGAATTCTAGCCTCGGAGGGAGGCTTTTGAGAACCCCGATTCCGGACCCGGTTGGACTAATCGACAGAGCTGAGAATGTTGAGGTAGGCGCGGACGGCGGCAAACAATCCCATGTCGAGGGCATCCGAGATCAGGGCGTGACCTATGGAGACCTCGGCGATACCGGGGATCTGGCAGAATTTGGAAAGGTTTTGCAGATTCAAATCATGGCCGGCGTTGATGCCGAGGCCCACCCCCTGGGCAACCTCGGCCGCTTTCGCATACTGATTGAACACGCTTTCGACGTTCCCCGCCGCGAACGCGGCAGCGTACGGCTGGGTATATAGTTCGATGCGGTCGGCACCGGTATCCCTTACACGACGGATCTGTTCGAGATCCGGATCCATGAACAGGCAAACCCGGCAGCCCAGCTCTTTGAGCTCCGAAATAATTGGTTTAAGGCGTTCACCGTCTTGAGCGAGGTTCCATCCGTGGTCTGAAGTCGACTGCTCGGCCGAGTCCGGCACCAGAGTACATTGCTGTGGCCGGACGCGATGGATGATGGCCATGAACTCGGGAAACGGATTCCCCTCGATGTTGAGTTCGCAGCCCGGCAGCCGGAAAACGAAATTCGCAATCTCGTAAACGTCGGATGGGCGGATGTGGCGTTGATCCGGTCGGGGGTGGACCGTGATGCCGTGCGCGCCCGCAAGCACCGCGGTCTGCGCTGACTTCAAAACGTTCGGCATGCCGATGTTGCGTGTATTGCGCAACAAAGCCACCTTGTTGACGTTGACACTGAGCTTCGTCATAGCCGGCGTGTCACATCCTCGAGTGTTCGCCGGACCCAAACTTCAACCATCTGCCGCCGCCATGAAAAGTCGAGGTCCGTGTTGTCCAATGGACGAGACTCCAGTCGAGCGGCCTGTGCAGCTTCATGAATCGAGTCGGCATTGAGTTCACGACCGATCAGCGAGTTGGCCGCCACGACGGAAAGAAACGGGGCGGAAGTGATTCCACCAATGGCGATGCGCGCTGCCTCGACCACACGACCTTTCTTCGACGGTCGAATCCATGCGGCAACGTTCAGGATCGGAAAATCGATCGAGCCACGACGCCGCAGTTTTCGAAAGGCAGTGATATCTCCGTTGATTGGAGGCAAATCCACTTTTGTCACAATCTCGTCCGGACGTTTCTTGAGATAAGCGATTCCATCTGGATTGTACAACTGCCCTGCCTCAATCGTGCGCTCGCCACTATTCGACAACAGATGCAGCCTTGAATTCAACGCCAGCATGACCGGCGCGAGATCCGTCGATGATACGGCCCAGCACCGCGAACTTCCCGGCGCTACCCAACAGGTGTCGCCATCTTTCTTTAAACAGAAGTGAATGGATTGGCGCCACTCGTAGGTTTGATCGTAATAGAAGCACCTGGTATCGACGCATAAATTGCCGCCGAGCGTACCCATCGTTTTGAGTGGCGGGCTCGAAATAGAGTGCGCCCCTTCGGCCACGGCCGGATAACGATCCAACAGCATTGGCTCCCGTTCGAGTTCCCGCAGAGTGATGTTCGCACCCAGACTGACGCCGGTTGTCGGCGACCCGCTGACACCTCGCAAATCCGAGAGATGTCGCAAACCGATAACAACGCGCGGCTCCATCTGCCGGCGTTTCATCTTCGGCCACAGGTCCGTGCCGCCTGCAACAAGCATCGCCCGCGAACCCTCCCCGGCTAATATCGCGGCGGCTTCGCGCAGATCCTTCGGGCGGCGGAAGGTGAAATCGGGCAGTCTCAGCATGATTTACAACCCCTTCCTCGTATATTCGGGTTGAGCGCTGGATCGGCCATCACCGCCGCTCCACGGCGGAAGAATGAACATCGGATCGCGATATTCGATTGTGGGAAACGATTGTGGTCCGAAGCGACCCTCTTTGCCCTGAGACTTCGCTTTCAGCGCTCTCAAGATCTTTTCCGGAGTCACGGGAATCTCATCGATCCGAACGCGAACCGCATCGTATACAGCGTTGCACAAAGCGGGCGGCATCGGAAGCAACGGACCCTGGCCGACCTCCTTAGCCCCGAATGGACCCACTGGATCGGGCTCCTCGATGAGGATCGTCTCAATCGAATACATGTCCATCGACGTCGGGCTCTTATAGTCGAGCATGCTGGGTGTCTTGTGCACCCCAAGTCGAAACTCTTGCTCTTCCATCAGCGCTTCACCGAGTCCCATGTAGACGCTGCCTTCGACTTGTCCGATCACCAGCATCGGGTTGATTGAGCGCCCAATATCATGGGCGATCCAGACTTTTTCGATTCGGATAATGCCGGTCTGAGGATCGACCTCCAGTTCGATGACGGAAGCTGAGAAGCTGTAGGTCGGACTCGGACCAACGCCGCCGCCTTTGTACTTCGCGGCCGATGCGGGCGGTTTATAGCTGCCGACTGTACCAATCGTTCCGAACTTCGCCTCCGCCAGTTGAACGGCTTTGGCGAAATCCACGCATTTAGCGGAATCCTCGGAATCAAATATTCGATTGTCTGCAGCAACCAACCTGTCTTTCGGAACTTTGAGTTCAGCGGCAACAGCGTCGTTCAACAGTTCTCGCGCGCGTTCGGCCGCTTGAATCGCTGCATTTCCAGTCATCAACGTAACGCGACTCGAATAGCTGCCAAGATCGACAGGTGTGAGATCGGTGTCGCCCGTAACGACACGAATGTGTAAAGGATCGATGCCCAGAATCTCGCCGACAATGTACGCGAGGATGGAATCGGAGCCCTGACCGATATCCGTACTTCCACAAAAGACCGTCACTAAACCCGAACGATCCAGTTTCAGTTGCACACCGGACTGCGGCATGTTGTTCCAGTAGATCGGCAGGCCGGCTCCAGTGAGATAACAACCACACGCGAGACCGACGCCTCGACCGAACGGCAGCTTCCGGAACTTGGATTTCCATCCGGATGCTTCGATGACCTTCTCGATACATCGTCGCAAACCGATAGTTCGAATCGTCAGCCAATTGGCAGTCAACGAATTCGGCTGAACGAGGTTCTGGAGACGCAATTCGGCGGGATCGACGCCTAACAACTCCGCCGCTTTGTCGAGTTGAATCTCCATCCCAAACCTTGGCTGCGGTGTTCCGTGGCCGCGCTTGGGACCGCATGGCGGTTTGTTCGTGAACAGTCTTGCTCCTTCGAACTTATACGCAGGTATGTGATAGGTCGTGGTTTGAAGGGCGCCTGTGTAGTAGGTGATCGCAACGCCGTAGCTTCCGTATGCGCCCACGTCGAGTCTGGTTTTGAAGTGCATGCCTGTAATCGAGCCGTCTTTCTTAAGACCGAGCCGCGAATGCATCAGCACGGGATGACGTCCTCGATGGCAATAGAAAACCTCTTCCCTGGTCAGCGCGATCTTCACCGGTCGCCCGGTTTTCATCGCGAGTTTGGCAACTGCAATCTCGTGGCTGAAAGGATCACTCTTGCCACCGAAGCCGCCGCCATTCGGACATGCGATGACCTGGATGCGGCTGGCAGGCATCTCCAGCACACGCGCCAACGCGCGATGAACGTAATGTGGCGTTTGAGTGGCGGACCAAAGGACCAGTTTACCGTCGGGTTGATAGACAGCAACGGCTGCGTGCTGCTCGAGCGGCAGATGCGTGTTGCCCTGATAGAAGAATGTATCGTCGAGAATCAGATCGGACTGCTCGAGCGCCGACTTCGTCTCGCCAAATTCAAATGAGATCGTCTTGTGGATGTTTCCCTGTTCCGCATAGGCCTGTATCGGATCGTCGGTAGCCCTGACGCCGTCCGGAATTGACATGATCGGCGGCAGATCCTCGTATTCCACCGTAATTCGGCGAATCGCATCTTCAGCCGTCTCTTCATCGACTGCAGCTACGGCCACGATCGGTTCGCCGACGTACCGGACTCGATCGATTGCAAGCGTGTGTTCATCCTGAGAAACGGGAAGGATCCCGAACGTGATGGGAAGTTCACTACCCAGAAGGATGCTCTTCACGCCCTCCATCGTTTCGGCAGCAGAAGCCTCAATATTAATGATGCGAGCATGCGGGCGCGTGCTCCTCAGTAACTTCGCATAAAGCATATTGGGCAGCACGACGTCATCGGCAAAGATGGTGCGGCCTGCGACCTTGGCGGCCGCGTCAACCTTACGGAGGGGCTGTCCGACGACGTTCAGTTTATCCGGCATGAGCGTGCTCCTCCTGGTGAAGAGTCTTGGCCGCCAGCTCGATCGCCTCGAAGATCTTCAGATATCCCGTACACCGACAAAGGTTGCCGCCGAGGGCTTCTTCGATTTGCGCTCGGGTTGGCTCCGGATTCTCTTCAAGCAGCGCCTTCGCGACCATCAGGATTCCCGGAGTGCAGTAGCCACATTGGGCGGCGCCCAGGTCGGCGAATGCGGATTGCAAGGGATGCAGTTCCGCACCATTGGCCATTCCTTCCACGGTAGTGATGTGCTGACCTTCAAGATCCGCCGGAAGCAGCAGACAGGAGAGTGCGGGCTGGCCGTCGAGGAGCACCGTGCAGGTTCCGCATTCACCAACCTCGCATCCGTGCTTAGTGCCGGGTAGGCCGAGGTCTTCACGGAGAACTTCCAGCAACGTTCGGCTCGAATATGCCGCGACTTCCCGCAATTCCCGGTTGACCATCAATCGGTGGAGTTCCTTTGAACGCATTCACACTCCCGCAGACGAAATTTGAACATCCGTTCAAATTTCAATCTACCATGCGGCGCTCCTACAGAACAGGGTAATGGCGACTCTCAGGCTTCACCTCCTCATCTCTGTTGAATCCCAACCCAAACTCGACAACAATGAAGGCCAATGAAACGCGGTCGAAAGCTCGTGTTAATTCTTTTCGCGGTCGGACTACTGGGCACTGCCCTTCTTGAAGCCCAAAGACGAAACCGGTTTGGCGGAGGCGGCCGATTCGACCTCTTTGACTACGGCTTCGGCAATGAGCCGCCGGAGACGGAGTTTGTCATGGCCCGATGGCATTACACGGCCGGCCGGGGAGGCGGTGGATGGGCGCATGACTATCCGACAGCCGAACAACACATCCTTCAAATCATGAGGGAGGCGACCGGCATCAACGTTGAACGGATGTCCTATAAGGTCGTCGAACTGACCAGCCCCGAAATCTTCAAGTATCCGTTTGCTTACGTTTCCGAACCAGGCGAAATGGATTTAACGGATGAAGAGATCATAAACCTGCGCGAGTATGTCGATCGCGGCGGTTTCATCATGATCGACGATTTCGGCGGGCAGGGTGGCGGAGATTATGAATTACGGATGTTTCTTTCGAACATGCACCGCGCATTTCCGGACCGAGAGATGTTCCTCCTAACGGACGAGCATCCGCTGCTCAACATTTTTTACAACATCGATAGCATTGAAACCATCCATCCGATGTCGGGAGCCAAGTCGGTGTTTTACGGTTTTCCGGATGCGAAGGGTAATCTGGCAATGATCATATGTTATGCGAATGACGTCGGCGACTATTGGGAATTCATTGACGAACCCCGCTACCCGGTAAAACCATCTGCAGAAGCACTCAAGCTCGGAATCAATTTCGTAATGTACGCTATGTCACATTAGCGCCGGCGACCATCACGGAATGACTTTGTAGGTCGTCTCCACTGAAAACTTTTTATAGTCGGAATACTCGTTCACAAGCTTCATGTTGTAACCCTTGGCCAGAAACATTCGGCCTTTGAACCGCATCTCACTTCGTAGCGGCAGCCAGATTTCATCGTTTACTTTGATCCATTCGCGAGTGGTTTCGGTGTCCTTACTGACGCTGGCCATCAGACCGAAAGCCATTTTGACGTCTTTGAGGAAGCGCAGTTCAAGCTTGGCGATACGGGCATCCTGCTCGTCAATCCAGGCCGTACCCTCGATCTTGCGAAAGAACATCCGCGCAGCCATCGTTTTAAGCGTCGGATTCTGCCGCGGCTTGAATGCGACAACGATCGTCGATCGATCGTTGCGCACTTCGCGTCGAAGGATCTTGAAATCGAAGGCCTTATAGAGGTCGTCAAGACGTTCCGACTGGTCCTTCGACGTGCGCTTCTGCGCCCATGGCGGCCAGAAGCCGTCGCCTGGTTTCTTCTTCCGGAACTTTTCGAAGTCCTCGTCCTGCCTCCTTGCTTGTTTTTCAGAGATCGGAACGCCGTTCATACTGATGAGTTTGCTGAACGGCCCGTGATCGAAGTGGTAAATCTCGAATCTGGAGTGGTTGGTGTTCTTTATCTTGTCCTTGTCACCGACTTCGTTTCGGACCGAACTCAGGTGATAGGTGTATCCCTTAAGGAGCTCGTTCGCGTCGTATTGCCCCATCAGGTTCGGCCGGACACGCCACCAAAGTGAGGTGACGTCGGGAAGGGGAGGATCCGCTGATTGAACGAAAAGCAGTCCGAGCAGACTAAGAATGGCCAACTGCATGGACCCTCCTTAACACGAGTTTAGCCATAAGACGGTCGCCTCAGGCAAACGTTTGACGGTCCGTATTACCGACCTGTGCTAACCTTACGTCTATTGGTGGGGAGTAGCCCGATTGGCATAACGTTGCCAATGGTTATGATCGTCAAGACAGGGCGCTAAACTGGCTCGATGTGCCCTCGGTCGTCGCGTGACTCACGTCATGGGCAAGACCACTACGAACACTAAACGTGTGCCGTAGGTTCTTGCCTTTTTGTTTTTCGGGCGTGCCCGCGGCCTAATCCAATTATGGCGGGTACCAATTTGGTAATAAGTCTCTGGTTCTATGTAGCATTTACCGCGTTCGTGCTGGTGATGCTGGCTCTCGATCTCGGCGTCTTCCATCGTAAGGCTCACGTTGTAAGCCCAAAGGAAGCGGGCATGTGGGTTGGCGTGTGGATGACGATGGCTTTGTTCTTCGCGGCGGGCATCTATGCGATGTGGGGATCCGAGAACGCGTTGCTCTTTCTTACGGGCTATTTGATCGAGCAGTCTTTGTCGGTCGATAACATCTTCGTTATCGTCCTCATCTTTTCTTACTTCCGCATTCCTGACAAGTATCAACACCGAGTCCTGTTCTGGGGCATCCTTGGCGCCCTGGTGATGCGCGGCATTTTCATCGGAGTGGGGGCGCAGCTGGTTCAAAGGTTCGAATGGATCATGTACGTCTTTGGCGCATTTCTCGTCATTACCGGCTTTAGAATGGCGTTCAAGGGCGACGAGGAATTCGACGCGGAGCAGAACATCGTCATGCGGACGTCGCGACGATTTTTGCGCGTCAGCAGCGAATACGACGGCCAGAAGTTCTTAACCGTGATCAACGGTCAGCGGGTCGCGACGCCGTTGTTGCTGGCATTGATCCTTGTTGAATTCACTGACCTGGTGTTCGCCGTGGATTCGATTCCCGCGATCTTTGCCGTCACGACGAATACGTTCCTCGTTTATACGTCGAACGTGTTTGCGATTCTGGGCCTGCGCTCCATGTATTTCCTGCTTTCCGGTATCGTTCACAAGTTCGTCTACTTGAAATACGGTCTTGCATTCATTCTGTCGTTCGTCGGCGCCAAAATGATGCTGGTCGACTTCTTTCACGTTCCCATTCTTGTATCGCTAGCCGTCATCGTTCTCTCGTTGACCGTGAGCATCGTCGCGTCGCTTTGGTTTCCACCGAAGACCGGAGAGATCATCGACGAGACGGAGGGAAAGACCGGCTCGATATTTGGCTCCACTTATCGGCCGGATCATTCACCTTCCGACCCACAGGTTAAAGAAGAAGTTACGACAGCGCATAGAAAACAGTCCGAGTAACGATCATTCGGATCGCACAATGCCGTGCAAAGCCTCGCTACCGAGCCCTTGCGTAGTACTATTGGGAGGTTGGGAGGGATCAGGTTGCAAGACATTCAGGGAATTGAAACAAAGCGCGGGATTGATGCCATTGTCAATCCGGAAGGTAGCCTCGAGATTCTATCGCAGCGGGAAGTCAATGAGCTGGTCGACACACGAAATGGCAACCTTTATGAAACCTTTCGCCGGTGCTGCCTCGCGGTACTGAATTGCGGGAATGACGAGGACGACAGTCGCGCCGTTTATGAGGCTCACTCCGACTTCGACGTCAAACTGGTGCAGAAGGAACGCGGTGTGGCCATCGAGATCGTCAATGCGCCGACGGGAGCCTTCGTTGACGGCAAGATGGTCAGGGGCATCCGCGAGCACCTTTTCGCCGTGTTACGCGACATCCTATATGTCCACAACGAACTTGAACGTGGCTCACGCTTCAATCTGAACGACTCTGCCGGTCTCACCGATGCCGTTTTCAATATTCTCCGCAATGCCGGAATTCTTCGCTCCGGCGTCGGGTCTCGTTTAGTGGTCTGCTGGGGCGGACACTCGATCGGCCGGGAAGAATACGACTACACAAAGAAGATGGGCTACGAGTTGGGATTGCGCGGAATGAATGTGTGCACGGGCTGCGGTCCGGGCGCGATGAAAGGCCCGATGAAAGGAGCCGCCATCGGCCATGCGAAACAGCGGGTTCGCGATTGCCGGTACATCGGTGTTACCGAACCCGGGATCATCGCTGCGGAGTCGCCGAACCCAATCGTCAATCAACTGGTGATCATGCCGGATATGGAAAAGCGACTGGAGGCGTTTGTTCGCATCGGCCATGGTTTCGTCGTGTTTCCCGGCGGTGTCGGTACGGTTGAAGAGATCCTCTATCTGCTTGGAATACTTTTGCATCCTGCTAATGCGGACGTCCCGTTTCCGCTGGTATTAACGGGCCCGGCGCAAAGCGGGGAGTACTTTCGGGAATTCGTGGAGTTCATTGACGCCACTCTGGGAAGAGAGGCCAGCCGGCACCTCCATGTCATTACAACAGACGCGGTTGTGGCCGCTCACACGATCCATACAGAAGTCGACCAGGTGTTGAATCATCGCAAGCTCAACGACGAGTCGTACTCATTTAATTGGCGGCTGAATCTCGATCTCGATTTTCAGCGGCCTTTTCGTGCGACGCACGAAAGCATGTCGCAGCTCATTCTGCGCCGCGACCAGCCGATTCATCAGTTGGCGTGCGATCTGCGTCGAGCGTTTTCCGGTATTGTTTCTGGAAATGTGAAAGAGGAAGGCATCCGAATGGTCGAAGAACGAGGACCATTCGAGTTGCACGGGGATAAGACCATTATGGAACCCCTGGATCGTCTGCTCCGCTCCTTTGTCGCGCAGCAGCGCATGCGCCTTCAGGGCCGCGAATACACGCCATGCTATCGGCTGATCACGTAGGACATGCCGTGAACCGGGAGCGGTGGCGACCGGGTGTCACGTCATTCCTCTCGCAACACTTTCATGGGATCGACACAAGCCGCGCGCACTGCCGGCAGAATCGAGGAAAGCGCGCCTGTGATCAGCACA
>Ga0137427_10001575_pt1 | contig 10204 bp, 6 predicted proteins | sample EasRivERMZT700_2_FD_102309 | JGI IMG/M metagenome (GOLD analysis project Ga0137427, IMG submission 102309) | Soil microbial communities from meander-bound floodplain in the East River, Colorado, USA - East River MetaG ERMZT700_2 | ecosystem: Environmental > Terrestrial > Soil > Floodplain ...
GCAAAACTGATTGACCAATGCGCGCTGAGATTCCACCGAGGACACGTCGCGGTTGGTCTGACTGCGCGCCGTTGCGACGACGGCTAAAAGCCCCAACACCAAAAAGGCCTTCTTCACGGAACTTCTCCTTGTAGAAACAGAGCGGGTAACCCACCATGTTGGTGGTGTATTTCGCAGCCGCTAGAAGTCTATAAAGTCTTTCTATTAAGTCTCTTGCACTATATGAAGGAGATCAGCAACCGTCAAGTTTATAGTTTTGACGGTTATGATGACAGGCATGGTGGTGTGGATCTTTTTAGCCGTGATCTTCACTCTATCGGCACAACCTGAGGTCTTGCAACGACCGGCCGGCTGGAATGTCCGACTGGACCGTCCGGGCTTTGTTTCAAGCGAGCCTTACTTCACATCGATGCCGCCGGGGTGGCTTATCCGACCAAGTTCCTCGGTCATCTTGTATGAACCGACGTCCTCCGTTCGAGGTAGCTTCAAGCTCGAAACCGAGATTCAGTTACTTCCTTCCGGACCCAATGAAGGCTACGGAGTCTTCCTCGGCGGCAATTCTCTCGACACGAATGAGCTCTCGTACACTGCCTTCCAGTTTCGACGCGATGGCAGCTTTTCAATCTGGTTCCGATCGGGATCGAGAACAAGGGATATCGTGCCCTGGACCCCTCATCCTGCCATTCGTAAGGACAGCGGAGGGACTGAGCCGGTGAAAAATGTTCTGACGATTGACGTAAACGGGGCAGAGGTCACGTTTTCAGCGAATGGACGAGCACTACATATCGCTCGCAGGTCGGCGCTGGTCGTCGATGGGACTTACGGCTTCCGCTTGCACGAAAACATGAGCGTGCTCGCTTCCCGACTCTCCTTACAGGTTCCCTGATTGGATTCTGCCCCGTTTGCTCGTTCGGGCCGACCTCTCGATCATTAAAACGGCTAAGGCGCTCATCCAGCCGCAGGGGCGAACCTCAAATCTCTGTCGGGGAATCCAATTCTCGGGCTCTGCAAAGGTTTCTCGACCGCTGCAAAAGGAATCTGCGTCCGCGAATTGAATTCTCAGGCGCTGCGTTGAACATCTTGCCCACGGATAAGATTTCTCAATCGATTCAAAGATTGCGCGGCCGGAGAAATGAATGTTTTGACCTGGGAAAAGAAGTTTCCGGGCCTGCGAAGGAAGTTTGCTTCGCGGATTCGATTTCGCAGCAGCATTCGTTTCTTGACGGATAGCGCTCGGCGAGAGCATTCTGTCGGAAATCGCGCCCGCGTCATGGCGCTAATGGAGGTCTGAATGGAAATCAATCGTCGGTCGTTCATCGCAAGTCTGGGTGGCACCGCAGCAGTAGCCATGATGAGTTCCGAGCAGAAAGCCAATGCGCTCGAAGCTCACATGGAAGAGATGCTCAACGAGGCCGTCGCCGGCCAACAACGAGGAGCGCCTGAGAAATATCCCACTATGGCGGAGATCGATGCCGCCAACGCCAAACGGACCGGCCTCCGGCGGGGCGCCGGAAGCGTCTTCAACGCCACCGGTACAGGTGGAGCCCCTCGCGGGCCTTTGGCAAAGATGTCCGATCGGCCGACGTTCGTCGAACTTTTCGAGAAGCGTTTCGCACCGGGCAGCCACGTCCTGCAAAGCGCCAATCGCGCTCTGACCACAGGCATGCCCGAGGAAATTGTTCTCGCGTGCCTGCTCCACGACACTGTGCTCAGCCTGGTAAAGGTTGACCACGGCTGGTGGGGTTCGCAGATGTACGAGCCATACGTCTCCGAAAAGACGACGTTCGCCATTCGTTACCATCAGACATTGCGGTTCTTTCCGGACGAGAAGTTTGGTTACGAATATCCGGAAAGCTACCTCCGCACTTTCGGCGAGGACTATAAGCCGGAACCGTACCTTGAACAGACTTACAAAATGGTCCGCAACCACAAGTGGTACGAACTGCCACGACTGGTCACGGTAAACGATCTCTATTCCTTCGATCCGAATAAGAAGGTCTCGATCGATCCGTTCGTCGACATCATCGGCCGTCACTTCAAGCAACCGAAGGAAGGCCTCGGGTTCGACAGTAGCAGCCCCACTGCACATATGTTCCGAACCCTGATGTTCCCGGATCGTCCGCTATAGGGAAGTAACCACAAGAGGCGCAAAGGAGAACGCAAAAGGCACAAGAAGGAATTAAAAAAATCCCATTTTCTTGAGCATTTTGCGTCTTCTTTGTGCCTCTTGTGTAATGTTCCCGAAAGATGAAACGTGAAAAAACTTTTCCTTTTGTCGTTAGTACTCGCGATGGCCCAATCGAAGCCGCAGACTTATAAAGGTCTTGAGGTGACAGTCTCTGGTGTGGAGCGCGCCGTGAACGTCAGCCTCACCGATTGTCCTCCAGGTGCAAACAGCGTGCGAGGAGTTATAAGGCCCGGCGAAACGACCGAGTTCGCTTCTGTGCAAGTGGATTTCAAGGTCAAACCTGATTTCAAAAGCGGCGGCACGCTCGCAAAGCCCGTCCTCCAGGATGTCGCCGGCAAGGCTTATAACACCGCTCAATCTTTCGCCGACATCGGTTCCGCCCAATCGTTCTCCTGCACGTTCGCGTTCCGTGTCCCCAAAGGTACCAAGTTAAAAAGTTTCGCAATTGAAACCATGTCGATCGACCTTGGGACAATGGGTCAGTAACTCGACCGATTTAGGGATTGAAGGGGACACTACAAGGCGCTACAACACGCGGGGACAGCCCTCGCACGACCTCATTCCCGTGTTAGACTCGCTCGAGGTTAGGAGCGCCTATGAAGTATCGCCTCATTCTGGCTTTCATTCTGGTTGTAGGAACTTCCTTCGCTGACGACTGGCCGCAGTGGCGAGGCCCCGATCGGACCGGCATCTCCAAAGAGACAGGCTTATTGAAACAGTGGCCCTCAGGCGGACCGCCACAAGTCTGGAGTAATAGCGCCCTAGGTTCGGGATATGGCTCCGTATCCATTCAGGGAGAGCGCATTTATGTCCAATCGCTAATCGGCCGCCAAAGTACCGTCGCTGCGTTGAACCGGGCGGACGGAAAGATGATTTGGTCCAAGGTTTTAGGGACCGGCGTCGGCAACGATCGCGGGTCGGGTCCACGCGGCACACCGACAATTGACGGAGATCGACTTTACGTTCTCACCGAAAATGGCGACCTCGTCTGTCTGAAAACCAGCGATGGGGCTGCTGTCTGGCAGATGAACATCCTTCGACAATTCAACGGTTCTAACATCCAGTGGCTGATCAGCGAGTCACCCCTGATCGACGGCGATCGGATCATTGTGACGCCCGGTGGTCGCGGCGCCGGTGTTGTCGCACTGGACAAAATGACGGGCAAAACGATCTGGGCGTCGAAGGAATTGAACGACGAAGCCGGGTACGCTTCAGTTATTGCTGCTGACATTCAAGGAGTCCGTACTCTGGTGACTCTCACCTCCGAAGCGGGTGTCGGTCTTCGTGCATCCGACGGAAAACTAATGTGGAAGTATGGCCGAGTCGCAAACCGCACTGCCAATATCGCGACGCCCGTTGTGTTCGACAACAAGGTTTTTTATAGCTCGGGATATGACACCGGTGGAGCTCTTCTCGGCTTGAAGGCTCAGGCTGGTGAAGTTAAAGCAGAGGAAATCTACTTCACCAGAGACATGAAAAATCACCACGGTGGCGTGGTTCTGGTGAATGGATATCTCTACGGCTTCAACGACGCGATTCTGGCTTGTCTGGAATTCGCGACGGGTAAGCTCATGTGGCGTAATCGAAGCGTCGGAAAAGGAGCACTTACCTATGCCGACGGAAACCTGTACGTCATGAGCGAAAGCAACACCGTCGGTCTGGTGGAAGCGACACCCACCGCGTACAACGAGAAGGGCAAATTCCAGATCGCCGATTCAGGTTTGCCCAGCTGGGCACATCCCGTCGTCAGCGGAGGCAGGCTTTACATCCGCAATCAAGGCACCCTGGCAAGCTACGACGTCCGTGCGCGCTGAGCGTCGGTAGTTCGTCCCTGGTTTATGTCAAACGAACAAACCGACCTCACGCCGATGATGCGGCAGTACCACGGGATCAAGCAGGAAAACCCCGAAGCCCTGCTGCTTTTCCGGCTCGGCGACTTCTACGAACTTTTCTTCGACGACGCCGTCACCGCCTCGCGGGAACTGGAAATCACGCTCACCGCTCGCAACAAGGAACGTGACAATCCGGTACCGATGTGCGGCGTGCCCTATCATGCCGCCGACGGTTATATCGCCCGACTACTTCGGAAGGGTTATAAGGTTGCGATTTGCGACCAGACGGAAGCGCCACAGAAAGGCGTCAAACTGGTGCGCCGTGAGGTGACCCGCGTTATTACACCGGGCACCATTACGGACAGCAACGTCCTCACGCCAAGCGAAAACAACTTCCTTCTCTCAGTCAACGAGCGTGACAGTCAACTGGGCTGCGGCTTTCTGGATATCTCGACCGGAGAATTCCGAGCAGCGGAGTACAGCGGCGGAGAGCGCTGGAGCCGTCTTCTTATCGATGTCGAGCACCTGGCGCCTCGCGAAGTCGTCTTTCCCGAACGGATGAAGGAAGGCATTGAAGTCCTGAACGGCCTGGCCAAAACGCCAATGGAAGACTGGCTCTTTGACCTCGATTATTCCGCGCGAACGCTGCGGGATCAGTTCGGCGCCGCAACACTGGACGGCTTCGGCCTGAAGGACAAGTTCGCCGCAATCGGTGCCTCGGGCGCAATGATCCATTACGTCAAGCAAACGCAGAAAACGGCGCTCGAACATATCACCGGGCTGACGTACTACGAAACCGCGAATTATCTGGTTCTCGATCCATCTTCAATTCGGAATCTCGAGATCGTCGAATCCAGCGACGGCGATTCCAAGGCTTGTCTTCTGGGTATCATCAATCGAACCCGCACCGGCATGGGGGCGCGGCTTCTGCGCAATTGGCTCCTGCGGCCTTCGATTGACCGAACGGAAATCGAATCCCGATTGGATGCCGTGGCTGAAATCGTTCCATCGTCGATCCTTTTGGAAACTGCGAGGTCGTCCTTTGAGGGGATCTTCGATCTGGAACGCCTTCTCGGAAAGATAACGGTTGGAACCTCGACGCCAAGAGAACTAACCGCGTTGCGCTCGTCATTGGCTCGGTTGCCGGCTGTGGCAAAGGTCCTGGAGGGCATGAAGGCCGACCGCTATCAGGACCTCCATAAACGCCTCGACCTGCTTACCGATCTTCACGATCTTTTAGCGAACGCGATTGCTGACGATCCGCCACTCGCGATGGCCGATGGAGGCGTGATTCGGGACGGCTATCATGCTGACCTCGACGAACTCCGCTCGCTTTCCCGAAACAGTAAGGGATACCTGGCCGCGGTCGAGATTCGGGAACGGGAACGAACCGGTATCGGATCGTTAAAAGTTCGCTTCAATCGAGTATTTGGTTACTACATCGAGATCTCTAAGGCCAATCTTCACCTGGTCCCGAAAGACTACGACCGAAAGCAAACTCTGGTTGGTGCCGAACGTTTCGTCACTCCGGAACTGAAGGAATATGAAGAAAAAATTCTGACAGCCGAAGAACGGATGCTGGAGATCGAGAAGCAGTTGTTCCAGCAGATCCGGAATCGAATTGCGGAGAACGCACGCAGGATCAAAATCACGGCATTGATCCTGGCCGAATTCGACGTTCTAGCCAGCTTTGCAGCCACGGCGCAAAGATTTGCCTACACCCGTCCACAAATAGCCTCGAATGACGAACTTGTTGTGCGTAAGGGACGCCATCCCGTCATTGAAGCGTTAGCTGAAGATCGAAGGGCTGATCGGTTCGTTCCAAATGACTTATATATGAACGATTCGTCCGATCAAATCCTGATCGTCACCGGTCCGAACATGGGTGGTAAGTCGACGTTTCTTCGGCAGAATGCGTTATTGGTGATTCTGGCCCAGATGGGATCATTTGTTCCGGCCGATCTCTTCAAGTTCCCTATAGTCGACCGAATATTTACCCGCATCGGCGCGTCGGACAACCTCGCCCGAGGACGGTCCACCTTTATGGTGGAAATGACGGAAACGGCCATCATCCTGAACTCGGCAACCGCCCGTAGCTTGATCATTCTGGACGAGATCGGCCGCGGAACGGCGACTTTTGACGGCCTCTCGCTGGCCTGGGCAATTATCGAACATATCCAGTCCGCTATCCGCGCAAAGACCTTATTTGCCACGCATTATCATGAATTGACGGAACTTGCAGAACTTCTGACCGGGATTAAGAATTACCATGTCGCGGTCAAGGAGGCGCATAACCGCATCATCTTTTTACGCACAGTGGAAGCTGGGCCGGCCGATAGAAGCTACGGGATCGAGGTTGCAAAGCTGGCCGGAATTCCGACTCTGGTAACCCAGCGAGCCCGGGAGATCCTTAAAAAACATGAGGAGAATGAGCACGAGTTGACCGATAATCTCACCCTTCGAGCCAGACGAAAGCCCAAGGTCGTTGTGAATCAACTGACGCTTTTTACGGCGTTGGAAGAGGAGCTTCGGAATTCTCTGCGCTCAACGGACGTCGATAACCTCACGCCAATGGAGGCGCTGAGGCTGATAGCGGAGCTCAAGAAAAAAACTCAATGAAGGACATCCGCCGGCTCACCTTAGAAGAGAAGGTGGGTCAGCTCTTTTTTCTCGGATTCCAGGGGTTAGCGCCGGACACGGAAACCCTGTCGCTGATCGAGAGGATCCGTCCGGGCGGTTTCCTTTTCCTCCAACGGAACATTGATTCTCTGGACCAGGTGTACTCCCTGACGAGGCATTTCCAGGAATTCAAAGGAATGCCGAACCTCCTCGCCATCGACCACGAAGGCGGCCGCGTCGATCGATTGAAGCATATCTTCGCTCCCATACCGTCCGTGGGTGAACTCGCCGAGTTGGGAACTGCGCCGCTGCGCGCAGGAGCGAGAATCATTGCTGCGGAGCTTGAAGCGGCGGGTTTGAATCTGAACTTCGCTCCTGTTTTGGATTTGCGAAACGCCGGAGCCATTGGGGCGGACCGGACGTTGTCGTCCAGTCCTGTCGAAGTGGCACGACTGGCGGTCGCTTTCATCGATGAACTCTCCAAAAAGAACATCATCGCCTGCGTAAAACACTTTCCGGGGATGGGTAGCGCCAGTGTCGATCCACATTTCGCCCTGCCCAGAATCGATCGACTCAAGCGACAACTACAGCAGGAGGACATCCTTCCGTTTCTAAACCTTATCGACGATGTTCCGATGATAATGCTGTCGCATGGGCACTATCCGGGGCTTGGCGACGAGAAGCCTGTTCCGGCTTCCCTTTCCTTGAAAGTTGCCGATGGCCTATTGCGTAAGAAGCTTGGCTTTCAGGGCGTGATCATCACCGCCGACCTGACAATGGGGGCGATCTCCTCCATTGGATTGACACCGGAGCTCTTTGTTCGTGCCTTTGAAGCCGGAAACGACATGTTGCTTTTCTCTCAGACCACACCTTTGGTTGAGAAAGGGTTCAAAGCGATTTTGAGTAGCGTTCGAGGCAGCGAAGTTCTGCGTGCACGCCTCGACGAGTCTGTGTCACGCATCCTGACGCTGAAGAGCCGCATCAAATACACTCCGGTTCGCTATCGCGCCCATTTGAAAACCCGGATCAACCGCCAAATCGAGAAACTTCGTTCGGCTACAATTCAAACTGTAGAAGCTGAGGAAACGTCCCCCGTTCTTTAGAAAGCTTCAAAGCTCGAGAGCCAATTGCAACGCCGACGACAAAGCTCAAGGTCACGTATCTTCCAGCGAGCTGTGATCGCGCTCGTATTGCTCGTGTCATTGGTGTTTACCGGAGGATACCTCTGGCTTCGCCGTTCCCTGCCGCGGACTAACGGTACGATCAAAGTTCCCGGGATCAGCGCGCCTGTAGAGATCATTCGCGACTCGGACGCAGTTCCTCATATTCAAGCGCAAACCGTCGAGGACGCGCTCTTTGGTCTCGGCTACGTCCATGCACAGGACCGGCTTTGGCAGATGGAATTCCAAAGACGGATCGGCAACGCCCGACTCTCCGAGTTCGCCGGCCCGTCGCAACTGGACACCGACAAGTTCCTGCGTACACTCGGAGTCGCTCGGGCGGCCCGAAGCGCTGTTGAGAAGCTCAGTCCTGACGAGCGCAGGCCCATCGAATCGTACGTTGCCGGGGTCAACGCATTCATCAATGGGCCGAATCGGGCGCTGCCGATCGAATTCACGGTTTTGGGCATCGATCCGGAACCATGGCGTCCGGAGGACGTCCTTGTTTGGGGCAAGATGATGGCCTGGGATCTTGCCGGTGACTGGAGCGTCGATTTGATGCGCGCCAAGCTGATCCAAAAGCTTGGACCCGAGAAGGCTTCTGAGCTACTGCCCGCGTATATCCCGAATGGTCCTGTCATTCTGCCTGACGGTAACCTTATCGACGCCAAATCCAGCAATAGTCAGCATTCTCATCCTGAGCGCAGACTTCAAGTTACACAGGCTGACGGACTGCTATCGATTAATCGCAAATTGAAAGTGGATCTGCGACTGGGCGGCTCAATGGTTGGTAGTAATAATTGGGTGATCGCCGGCGGACGAACATCTACAGGCAATCCCTTCCTTGCCAACGATCCTCACCTGGGCTCGCGAATCCCTTCGATTTGGTATCTGGCACACATTTCGGGCGGGACGCTCGATGCGATCGGCGCCACGCTTCCCGGTGTTCCCGCCATCATTATCGGTCACAACCAAAGCATCGCCTGGGGCGTGACCAATACCGGCCCCGACGTCCAGGACTGGTTTGTCGAACACGTCAACGACAAGGATGAAGTTGAATTCAAGGGCGCCTGGGAACCTTTGCAAATCGTTAACGAAACTATCAGGGTCAGGGGCGAGCCGGATGTGACGATCCGCGTGCGAATCAGCCGGCATGGACCGCTGATGTCGGACGTCATCTCGGGGACCGGGCAACCGCTGGCTCTGCGCTGGACCGCACTGGATTCCGACGATCATTTGATCAGCGTGTTCATGGGCGTAAACACCGCCCAGAACTGGAAGGACTTCACCGGCGCCCTTCGCGGCTACACTGCGCCCATGCAGAACTTCGTATTCGCGGATGTTGACGGCAACATTGGCTACTATGCGCCCGGTAAGCTGCCCATACGGGCTACCGGCAACGGTACACTGCCAGTCGACGGCTGGACCGGCACGAATGAATGGATCGGCTATGTACCGTTTGAAGAACTGCCTCAGAGCTTCAATCCACAACAGGGTTATATTTCCACGGCAAACAACAAAGTCATGCCCGACTCCTACAAACACTTTATCGGGAGCCGCTGGGCTGCACCCTTCCGGGCCGCGCGAATCGTCGAAATGATCGAATCCAAGCCGAAGCTTTCGTTCGACGACATGGTTGCGATTCAAGCGGACCAACGCTCAGCGTTCGCCAGGCAAATTCTGCCAATGCTGCTGAATGCGAAGGTCAACTCGGAGCGCGAGCGCCAGACCGTCGAATTGCTTCGGAGTTGGGATGGAACGGTCCGAGGCGACAGCACTGCTGCCGCGGCTTTTGAGGCCTGGTATCAAGCCATTCCGCGACGCTTACTGAGCGATGAAATAGGAGAGGAGATTTGGAATGACTACGGCGATGAAAGCAGCTTCATCGCCATGATGTTGACCGAGCACCTTAAACGCAATGATAGTCCCTGGTGCGATGACGTCCGAACGGACGCTAAGGAGGATTGCCCAACCGTCCTCGGCGCTGCATTGACGGACGGCCTGGCACATATGGCCGGGCTTCAACACACGGAAGACGTCATCAACTGGCGTTGGGACCGCGTTCACCGCGCAGTGTTTCCCCACAATGTTCTGGATCGAACTCCGTTGAAGTCGATCTTCAGCCGCAGTGTTCCGAACGGCGGCGACAACTTTACGGTGAATGTCGCGACGATCAATCAGGGCCGGTTATACGATCAAACCCACGGTCCGTCTTACCGGCAGGTTCTCGATTTGAACGACTGGGAGAATTCCGTTTTCATGCACACCGTCGGACAGTCCGGCAACGTTCTCAGTAGCTCTTATAGCAATCTGATTCAGCGATGGCAGCGAGTCGTGTACCTTCCGATGCGATACGGCCGTACCGCCATCGCAAAAGCCACCGCAGGACGGCTTGTTCTGCAACC
>Ga0137427_10001576_pt1 | contig 10202 bp, 11 predicted proteins | sample EasRivERMZT700_2_FD_102309 | JGI IMG/M metagenome (GOLD analysis project Ga0137427, IMG submission 102309) | Soil microbial communities from meander-bound floodplain in the East River, Colorado, USA - East River MetaG ERMZT700_2 | ecosystem: Environmental > Terrestrial > Soil > Floodplain ...
CGGTCTTCGTCGTCTTCCTCTTTTTTGTCTCTGGGTGCCGCCAGCCCCGGACTCGTTGAGCAGATGCGCGCGTTTCCAAAGATTCAGGCCGAGTTTCACAGTGGTGATCGTGAGCCTGGCACTCTTGCGGATGCGGTTCCACGCGCCACAGTAGACCGTTGGGCGGACGAACTTGAAGCGGCGTTGGCCCTCTCCGGAGCGGAGATCGCCCGACTCCATCAAGTTATTCATCGGCTGCATTGCGAACGCGACGCCGCACACGCCGAACTCGCCCGCCTGGCGCCGTATGTCCAACAATTAGAACAAGAGAACAAAGACCTTGTAGCGCGAATTGGGCACCCGGACGCGGAGTCCACCGTTGCCGTACCGCGCCTACCAGAGGAGAGCCATTCGTGAGAAAGATCCCGACGATGTTCGTGCGCGACGAGGCTGCCAAGGGCCATCCGGTCACGGCACAGGTGAAGCCGGAGTGTCAGTGGGTGCTCGATGGTGAAGGCATAGCGACGATCAAGGTGGACGGCACAAACGTCAAGATTAAGGCAGGGCAACTGTTGAAGCGTCAGAAACCCGCCGAGCGCGATTATGACGACGCGGCGTACGTGCCGTGTGACCGTAGCAATCCGGCTGACAAATGGGCGTATGAGGCGTTCGATGCGTTGGCGCATCGCGACGATGCCATTTACGAATTGATTGGTCCGAAGGTGCAAGGTAATCCGCAGAAAGTGCGAAGCCACCAACTCATTCGCGTGGTGCCGCCACTGCCGACGCTGATAATCGCCGCGCTCGGTGCTGACTACAAAGACCAGATCGTTCGCACGTTTGACGGTTTACGTGCGTACTTTCAATCGCATGAAGTGGAAGGATTGGTGTTTCACCATCCCGATGGGCGCCTAGCAAAAATCAAACGCCGTGATTTCGGCCTGGCATGGGGTTGATCCCTGTCTCGCCCACCCGGAGCCCGAGACCCCATGAGTGAGCGCCACTTCGATCTCGCGACGCATCGCCGGCCGTTCGTGACAGCGGTGGAGCTCGCCAACTTCGTCGGCTGTGACCCGCGCACCATTGTTCGGATGATCTCGGTTGGTTCACTGCCAGGCGTCAAGGTCGGTCGGTCTTGGAGAATTCCCACGGCCGCCGCGCGCGCCGCGTTTCACGTGCAACAAACGCAGGCATATTAAGCATCTCGCGCATCTACGGCACAACGCTGTTTTGCCCGCCTAATCTAAGCGCACACTCCCTCCAGCCTTCTTCGCCGTTCACCGGCGCCTTTTGTAGCAACGTGTGACCATCACAATACCCGTCCGCGTCGACACGCTTAACCTCCAGGTAGCGGACAACAAAGCCGTTCTCGAGGCCATTCAACAATTAGGAGTCTCCATGGCAGCGACCCTTCAGGAAATCAAAGACGAACTTGCGCAGATCAAATCTGGCGTGCAGACGGCCAATGCGAAAGCGACCGAACAGATCGCGCTGATTGCCGAGTTGCGCGCCCAACTGGAGGGACAGCCGGCGCTCCAGCAAGCTCTGGATGAGATCGATGCGTTAGCCGATGACGTCATCGCCGCGCAAGGCGGTACGCCAGCTCTTCCCCCTGATCAGGTCTAATCCTGATGCGCTGGTTCTGGCTGGCGCTGCTGATCGCGGCGCCGGCCGATGCGCAGACAGTCATTACGGATCCGGCACACGAGATCCTTGGTTGGGATTTCGTCTCGCAACCGGATGCGGGGGTGACGGTCCCGGCGGACATGGCGGCCGTCACGGGTCGGCTGTACATCAACAGCGAACCCGCGGTTGTGCTGACGGGTATCGCCTGCGATCTCACCGTGTGCAAAGTGCCCTGGCCGCAGGCGGTCGCGACCCGGTTGCTCACGCCAGGGATCTCGTGGGCGGTCTCGATCAGCCTGGTGAATGTGGTTGGCGAAAGCCTGCGGAGTCTCCCGCCGTTGCAGCTCGTCACCGCTGGTGCTCCGCCCCCGCCGCCGGTGACCTGTCCGTACGTGACGCCGGCCGGTGTGCTCACCCCGTTGCAGTTCGGCGAGGTGCGAGAAGGGATCAACGCCTTTCCGTCGATCGCTCGCAACGATCAACTCTTGAGTATGGGGATGGAGTTGACTCTTCGGAAGGAGTCGAGCACGACGGTCCGGATGAAGGCCACGTGTGTCGGCCTTCCGGTGGGGGGCGTATGAGCCATCCGCGTATGCGACCTCTCATCTTCGTCAGCTTGTTGTTCGGCATCAGCGCGCCGGCCTCTGCACAGATGGCGTACATGGGTCTGGCCTCGGAAGGCTTCACGAAGCGCCCTACCTGCACGACGACAACATCCGGCGACTATCACGATGCTGCGATCTGGGGTTGTGGCCATGTTCCTGGCCCGCTCGAATGGGCGGACATCGAACATGACGTCACGCAATCGCTGTCGATCACGATCGGCACGCTCTACATCGCGCCTGGCAAGAAGTTTTCTAACACTAACGGCGGGATCGAGCTCGTGTTTTCTGATGTCCCTATGCGAGACGTGGCACAGTTCGATACTGGGCTGATCTGCGACGGCTGCGATCCGACATTGAAAGGCACGGCGAAAACCGCCTGGACGCGCACGACGACAGGATTGATCGCCGGGGCCGCCTTCATGGAGGTGCAGGACTGTACAGGATGGAAGACGAGCGACCGCGTGATCGTCGGCGATTCTCGCGAGGCTCGTTACAGTTACACCGAAGCGATGCGGCCACAAGTCCGCCTGATCTCCGCGCTCTTTGGCTGTCGCATCACGTTCGACTCACCATTGGCGCACGAGGTACCGACGGCACGCGATCATAATCAAGTCGTCGAGCTGACGATCCCTGTCGGCAACCTCACCCGTGACTACGTCATCCGATCCGCGAATCCGAACGGCACCCGCGCGCACGCGCTCTTCACGGGCGCCGCGCATGTCGATCTGCAGTACGTGTCCTTCGTCGATATGGGTCGGACGAATATCGATTCGATCATGAACGACGCGACGAACAAGATCGGGCGCTATTCAGGGTGTCACTTTCACCATCTCTCAGCTCCGGGATCGCGCTGCGTCGGCGTCGTCGTCGAGCGCGCAAAGAAGCACGGGTTCGTCTTGCACGATACCAACGCGCAGATTTTCCGGGACAACCTGTGTTACGACGCGTACGGAGCCTGCATCTATACGGAGACCGGCGACGAGGAAGACAACGTCATCGATCACAACCTGGTGATCCTTGTCAGCGGCGGCGGCCGGTTCTCGCAAGGGTCGTTCAACGCGAACGGTCCCGGCGGTGACGGCGCGTGCTTCGAGCTGTGGGGCATGCGGAACATCGTCACGCGCAACGTTGGGATGAACTGCGAGATCGCCGGCTTCGAGATTTGGAACACCGGCAAGGCGATGCACGCCGTGAAGGTGTTCAAGGATAACGAAGCCATCGGCAACACGTTCGGGCTGTCGTTCTGGACCGTGGGCGTGACTGGCACGCCGAGCGTCATCGATCACTTCATGGAGTGGCACAACTCCACGAACGGGCTCTACATGTACGAACAGCGTGACGTGGAGTTCCGCGACTGGTACGGGCGGTCTGACCCGTCGTACTCCGTCGTGGCCGGGACGCGCGGTCTCGGGAAAAACACGTGGTTCGGCGACTATGACCCCGGATCGTTTCTGCTGTGGACGCGCCCGAACATCCAGAACAAGGACGACGGGTTCGTCCTGCCCTACGGCACGGCCACGCCGGTTATGGGTGTAGGCGATCGCGTGATGCGTGTGGTGGATGGGTACTTTTACAATACGCGCGACGTGGTGCAGTTCGTCAATCAGACCTCTAACGGGCGGCCGGCCGGCGCGTTCCAAGCGGAGTTTATTCGACCGGTCCACGGCAACCCCACCGGCACGCATTACGGCAAGCAATACCAAGCTGGCGACGCTATCACGCTGATGACGCTCGACGTGCAGGATTACCAGCGCGTCGCCGGCGACAGCTTCCGTGTCTTCGGGGTCCAGCAGGAGCCGACCGCGCTGATGGCCGTCACCGGGCAAGGCAACTTCGGTTGCCCGGTTGCCGGTCTCACCAACGCGCAATGCTTCGCGGCGCACGGCGTCACGACGTTCGGGGAGTTGACGCCGATCGCGGCTGTGACTCGTGCGCGCATCGCTGGCAAGATACTCGGCGGCGCCATCGATCCTCTGCCACCTGGCCTGGCACCGCCGCGGAATCTGCGCATCGTGTTGCCATGACAGACGCCCAAGTGCTTCTCGTCGAGCAATATGCGTCGTGGGCACGGCGTGCGGCATGGCGGTATGCCCTCCGGACGTGGATTGATCGTGATGAGCTTGAATCCGCCGCGCTCCTCGGACTCGTCAAGGCCGCTCTGACCTTTGATCCGACGCGCGGCTGGGCGTTCAAGACGATCGCGCACCCAATCGTGCACGGTCACATGAAGGATGCGATCCGCAACGATATGGTGCTCAACGGTTGGTCACGGATGAAACGGACCCATCATGCGCAGCGCGTCGAGTGGCCTGTGACACCGCACGGAACCCAATGGGAGCCATCGACGCCTGCACCGAACTACGTGGAACAGATGGCGCGTCGCGCAGCGATTGCAGCGATTCCGAAGGCCCGCGATCGATACGTGCTGCGTCGCCTGCTCGGCGGCGAGACCTGTCAGCAGACCGGGCGCGAAGTGGGCGTCAACGAATCACGTGTCGTAGCGCTGAAGGCGCGAGCGGTCGCAAACGCGCAACGTGCTTACGCTGGCCGCGGTTTCGCGTTAGCGCTCCTGTGTGCGTTAATGTTGCCGGTCACGATTGACGCACAAACCGTCGTGACACGGTCCTCGCGGATGTTCTGGACGCAAGCGGCGACGACACTCGAGCAGGCGCAGTCCTATGAGTATCGGGCGTATGTCGATACGTCTACGTTGTGGATCTTGCAGGCGACGTGTACAGGGGCGATGTCGCCATTTAATTGCACGGCTCCGATCCAGCCGCTTTCCGTTGGCGTGCATTCGATTGAGTTAACGTCCGTCGATCTCGCCGAAAGTCCTCGAGCCGCGCCGTTTTCAGTGGTAGTTCAAGCGCCCCCGACATCACCAAGCAATGTCGGGATCGTCGGTGAAGCGCCCCCACCAGATCCACCCGATCCTCCCGATCCGAAAGCCTGGGCGCCGCCGATTGGGATTCCGATGCCGTCCTGGGGCATCACGCAAGTCTGCCCTCCAGCGCCGTCACCATGGATAAGTGCGGTCACGGATCGCTATTACGTGCAGCCGTCTGATCCAGGTGCGACTAATACCTCTAATCCTAACGGCTACCCAGGACACCCGCGACTCACGTTACCGAATCCGGTCACGCCGGTCAGCGGGCCAGTCCTGGTACTTATCGTTGGCGTCTATGACACGTATCACAGCAATTTAACGCTCCAAGGCACGGAGACGAATTTTGTCTGTGTCAGCGGGACATCGACGAGCGTGCATCCCACGTTGACCAAGGGTGTGGCGATCATCAATTCGACGTATGCGATTCTTGAACATCTGACGATTGATAACACGACGTTGCCCTTGGCGACGGGGGGTGGGATCCAGGTGTTCCGCGTGTCGCATCATCTCGCCGTCCGCCATTCCACGGTGATAGGACGGGAATCGAGTGCCGTCGATCTCACGGCGAGTGGGAATGGCACCGGTGGAATCGGACTGATCGGGGGCGGGGGCACCGCGGGTGTGTATGACCTCCATGACGTCACGCTGTACGATAACGTGATTGGTCCGGCGGGCTTGTGGACGCGCGAGGTCAACGCGGATCGGCATTGTCTGGCGTCCGACATTCGCAGCTATAACGTCTGGATTATCGACAACACGATTTTCCATTGCGAAGGCGACGGGATGCAGATCGGCGCCGGTACTAATGGCGCACTCACCGCTGAGAACGTTGTCCATCACTATTACATCGGCCGCAACACGATTTACGAAACGCAGCAAGGCGGGGTGTGGTCCAAGCAAGCGGTGGACGTCATTATCAGTCAAAACACCGTCCACGATCTCACCCGTGTTTCGCCGTCCTCCACCGGGGCCTGTGCGGGGAGTCAGTACGGCCCAGACTACATCTGGTATCTCTACAATCTCTGCCACACGTTGCAAACGGGCATCACGATCGCGGGCAATAGCGGCGGCTTTGGCTCGCACGTCTACGTCATTGGCAATCTGATCTACAACATCCATGACACCCAAGGCAGTGGCGATCCGACCAATGCGGAGAATCACAACGGCTACGCGATCATGTTGCGGAGTGGGAATACGATCCGCGTCATCAACAACACCATTGATGATTACGACGGCGGGATTATTTCCACGGAAGCCAACGGCGTCGCGCATGTCAATAACATCCTGACGAACCGCAACACGGCCTTCAACAGTTACGACGTCTGGACGTCGCTCGATTCGAGTGCGCGCCATACGTACACGAATAATCTGATCTCGACGCCGGTGCGTCTGCGGACGCCGTCTGCGACGTACACCACGGCGGGTAGTTTCGACAGTGGTGTGACGGCAGGGCGGGCTACTGGCAGCGTTGGGACTTCGGCGCCGTTGTTCACCAATGCCGGCACTCGGGAGTACACCCTGCAAGCGGGGTCACCGGCGGTGGGAGCCGGGGCGACCACGGATAGCGCCTACGACACGTTTCTCTCGCGCTATGGCCTGAGTATTCAAGTCGATCGCGCGGCCGTCGCGCGCCCAATTAGCGCCTGGGATATTGGCGCGCACGAGCGATAGTCTATAGCGACTGGGAACTAGCACATGGCAAACTATCCTCAGAAAAAGTTCTACGGGACCGCTCAGACCGTTATCGATCTCGCGGTCGACATCGCCGCCGCCAACTTTTCGGGGGCGCCAGCAGCGGCCTTCGACAATACGACTGATGCTGTTGTACCCAACGCACTCTGGGCGGAAGCGATGGCCGAATTTCCTGATTGGGCGGCGGCCCCCGCGGCTGGCACCGTCGTGGAGCTCTGGGGCGTCCTGATTGACACCGACGGCACCGATGACGACACCGACGCGCCTGCGACAACAGTCGTTGGTGGGGCGATGTTTTTTGGGTCGTTTCCCATTGCGGCGGTGGATGCCTTGCAACGGCGCACCATTGTGATTTCACTCTTAGCGGTGAAGAACAAGGTGAACTTCTATCTCAAGAATGGCACCGCCCAGAACATGAACAACGATGCCGGGACGAACTGCGTGGTGAAGGTGACGCCGTTCTCGGTGGGGATCGCCGTCTAAATGTTCCCGCGTCTCCTGCAACCGTTGCCGGGTGAACCCACGCGTATCTGGCGCGAGCATCCGCTCGCGCGCCATCTCGTCACGGCGCTGTGTTTTAACCAGACCGGCTACGCCATCACGAATGCGGTGACGGGCCAACTCGCCGGGACGGTCACGAATCGGACCATTGCATCTGAGCGTCGCCGGAGTCCGACGGGCGTGGCGCTTGGGACCAATGGCACCAATCCGGGTACCTCTGTTGGATTAGTGCAACTCACATCGCCGGGGTGGCTGGCGAGCACGGATGGGACCATTGTGGTCCGCGCCAGATGGGTGCTCCAGGATGCCCCAGGCGCGATTATTTGCGAGAGCGCGGGGACCGTCGGCGGTCTGTATTTTACCACCGGCGGGATTGTCTGGCTGTATCCCGCCATGGCCGCCACAGGGGGGCCTGTTGCCGTTGGTCAGTGGGCCACGATCGCGGTAACGCGCTCGGCCGCTGGCGCGGTGCAGTATTACACGGATGGCGTGCTGGTTAGCACGGACAACACCGGCACGACTGTCGCGATGCCCTTCAACTGGTTGTTTAACAATTCAAACGATAGTTCTCTGTATAACGGCGATATTGAATTCATTCACATCTGGAATGGGCGAATCCTCTCCGCTGGCGAGATTTACGATCAGTTTGTGAATCCCTACGGCCTCTATGAGCGGTCTCTGATGACGAACACGCTTTATCACTTTCCCAGTGGCGCCGCGATCCCGCCAACGCCGTACTACTATCGGCAACACATTACGAGGCAGGCCAGTGTTTAAGAATGTGGCTGGCAAGTTTATTGTCTTCGCCTTTGATGCGACGACCAACGTCCCAAAGACCGGCGATGCTGCAAACATCACCGCCTACGTCTCGAAAGATGACGGGGCAGTCACGGTGCTCGGCGACACGTCCGCCACAGAAATGGACGCGACAAACGCCCCTGGCTACTACCTCTTTGATGCCGCGCAAGCCGAAACGAATGCGGATAAGCTGCTCGTCTCTGGCAAATCAGGCACCGCAAATATCAAGGTAATTGGCGCACCAGCCGTCATCTATACCCGCCCGGCCGCCTTTGGGTTGGTGGCTGGTGCGGCTGGCGGTTTGTTCATCGCTGGCACAAACGCTGCGACGACAATCACAACCGCTCTGACGACGACATTCACCGGAAGCCTCACGGGGTCAGTCGCGTCCGTCACTGCAGGGGTGACCCTCGCCGCAAGTGCGGTGCAAGCGATTTGGGACGCGGCCACGAGTGCGCTGACCACGGTGGGCAGCATTGGTAAATTGCTCGCCGATAAGGTTCATGCGGCTGCGGATGTGTGGGCTGTGGCGACTCGTATCCTGACAGCAGGAACAAACATCGCCCTTGCCAAAGGCGTTGGCGTTACGGGGTTCAACGATCTGAGCGCCGCACAAGTAAACACCGAAGCGGATACCGCTTTGACCGATGCGGGCGTGACGACAACGCGCACGGGCTACCTGGACAATCTCAGTGCTGGCGCCGTGGCGTTGCAATCGAGCCTGGCAGCCCTGATCGCAACCGTCGGCGTCGCCGGCGCCGGACTCACGGCAATCTGGGAACGTGCCACGTCAGCGCTGACGACAGTCGGCAGCATCGGCAAACTGCTGGTCGACAACATCAATGCGACGATCAGTTCGCGGTTGGCCTCAGCGAGTTACACTGCGCCTCCAACAGCCGCAGACAATGCCGATGCGGTCTGGGATGAAGGGATTGCGGGTCATCTTGGCGCTGGATCAACAGGTGCAGCCCTCAACGCGGCTGGATCCGCTGGCGATCCATGGACAACGCCACTTCCTGGGGCCTACGGTGCAGGGACAGCCGGCAAGATCGTCGGCGACAACGTCAACGCCTCTATCAGTAGTCGAGCCTCACAAGTCTCCGTGGATGACGTACCGACGAATGCGGAATTGGCGACAGCCTTGGGAACGGCTGATGATGCGGTCCTTGCGGCGATCGCAGCCTTGAACAACCTCAGCGCCGCTCAGGTCAACGCCGAAGTGGTGGATGCGATCAATGTCGACACGTATGCGGAACCAGGGTCGGTGCCCGCTGCGACGGCGAGCCTGATGGCAAAAATCAATTGGCTGCAGGCATTAGCGCGCAATAAGGTGATGCAGAACGCGACCACGCAAACGCTGAGAAACAATGGCGATAGTGGTGATATTGGTGCGGCTGCGGTCTCCGACGACGGCACGACGTTTACCAGAGGGAAGTGGGCATGATTGACACACGGAACAAGCGAGCCTCCGTGCTCGGGTTCGCGCTTGTGTCCCTGGTGGCGTTGCCATTTGCCGATGCGACGATCGACGCCAATGATCGCGCGCAGGTCACCTTTAGTTATGCAGGCATTTCTGCAGGGATTCCGGTTCCGCCAAGTCCGACGCCCGACACCAATCATCAACATCTTCGTCTCTTCCGCTTCTCAGCTACGGATGGCACCTTGATTAAGGTCACGGCTGAATAATGGGCACTCTGCACGCCCCTGATCACACGATTGGCCCCAAGCGGGAAGGGAACAGTGTGGTACTTCGAGCGGTGGTCATGGATGCCCAGGATCCACGTGTGCGTATTCCAGGTTCGTCCTTACTGTCGGCCACAATGACCCTCTACGGTGAAGACGACGAGCACACGATCATCAACAGCCAGGATCATGCGGATATATCAGGCTTAGTGGATGAGGATGGCAATCTCGAGATCGTGCTGGATGCTGATGACATGGCCATCCTGGACGATGAAAACATCTACGAGTACCACCGTGCGCTTCTTGAGTGGTCCTGGTCAGCAGGTTCGCCAAGTGCTGTGTATACGGCGTCTTCGGAGATTCGGATCATCGTGCGGAATGTGAATGCGGTACCTAGCGGGACACCCTAGGGATGCCGAGTGCTCCTCTTC
>Ga0137427_10001577_pt1 | contig 10197 bp, 7 predicted proteins | sample EasRivERMZT700_2_FD_102309 | JGI IMG/M metagenome (GOLD analysis project Ga0137427, IMG submission 102309) | Soil microbial communities from meander-bound floodplain in the East River, Colorado, USA - East River MetaG ERMZT700_2 | ecosystem: Environmental > Terrestrial > Soil > Floodplain ...
CTCGGCGACACCGATGATTCTGATGGTCTCTGCCCTGGGATTCGGATCGGGTCGGAAAGTTCTCCCGACTGGATCCTGATTTCCAAAAAAGAACTTCGCCATCGCGGCGCTGATAACAGCGACTGGACGGCCAGGAAGAAGAGCATCTTCCGGAGTAAAGTCACGACCGGACAGCAGGGTTATACCCATGGTTTTGAAAAAACCGGGTCCAACGAAGGTTCCAAATGAATACAAGTCCACACCTGGTTCGGCCACATAACCTTCGACAAAGATCGGCCCCGTTTGTTGGATCCCGGGACGCAGCAGGCCGTTCTCCCACACCGAGGCGGACTCCACTCCAGGCAGAGCTTCAAGACGAGCCAAAGTCCGGCCGATATCCAATCCCTCGTTTACTGAGAACACCACAATGTTATCTTTGTCGAAACCGGTATCGGTGTGCTTCAGGTTGTACAGCGTGCGGAGAAACAGGCCCGCTCCAGCAAGCAGCAGCATCGCCAAAGCAATCTGGGACATGATCACAAGTTTGTTCAGCGCCCATCGTGACGCGGAGTCGCCGGGCGTCGTCCGTTCGGATCTGATGCCGAAACTCAATTTGGCTCGTGTTACTCGCAGAGCCGGAACCAATCCAAACAGCAAAGCACTGAGCACAGACAACAGCGCGGTAAATGCAAACACTCGAACGTCGATGCCGACATTCGGAGAGGCTGCCGCAAGATCCGGGGCGAACCCAAACATCAGTTGGACGCCCCAATACGAGGCCGCAAGACCTATGCCGCCACCGAATATCGAGAGCACGACGCTTTCGGTAAAGAACTGTCGCAGCAGCCGGTTTCGTGCTCCGCCTACGGCGAGTCGCACGGCCACTTCGCGGCGCCTGTGTGCGCATCGCGCCAGCAGCAGGGAGCCGGTGTTGGCGCACGCGATCAGGAAAAGAGAAGCAACCGACGCCAGCAGTATTAATAGCGTTGGACGGAAACGCGACCATACCGATGTGAATCCACGCGCCGACCCTGCGACCAAGAAACCCTGTGACTCAAACCATGTGCGCCGTTCGACGTTCCATCCTGCGCCAAACCGTGCGGACCACTCATTTACAATTTGCGCGTTGATGCCGCTCAACTCCGCCCTTGCTCGTTCCAGTGAAACACCCGGTTTCAACCGGCCCATGATCCTGCGCCCGAACCAGAAGTTGAGGTCATTCGGACTCTGCGGCAAATCCTCTGGCGGAAGCAGCAGCCAGACATCCGTCCTTGTGCCTGCTTCAAGACCGTTAAACGTTGCCGGAGCCACGCCAACGATCGTCGGACCGGGATCTCGATTGCCAGACTCTCCTTCGTGTTCGTGACGCGGTCGGTTCAAGATAAGAGTCGTGCCAATCACTTTCGGATCGGCACTGAAATGACGGCGCCACAGCCGTTCACTGATGACGGCGACCGGCACTTTGGAGCGATCGTCCTGTTCCGTCATCATGCGCCCGACTACTGGAAAAACTCCCAGGGTTGAAAAGAACCCGCCCGAAGCGCGTTCGACCTGTACCTGTTCGCCACTTTCCAAACTCGAGCTTCGATCCACTCCTTCGTATAGAAACATGCCCGAAAAGACATTCGCGCGCTCTCGGAGCAATCGGAACATGGGAGCTGGAAGGTTGTCGCCAACTTTGAAGATCCTGGGCAGCCACGGCATGAAAGTCCTTACGTCGCCTCTCACGGAACCCAGAGAAACCAACTCCTCCGGATGTGGAACTGGAAGCTCGCGCAAAGCGATGGGATCGATAATCGCGAAAGCAACCGTCACGCCCCCGATGCCGAGCGCGAGAGAAAACACCGCGACGGCTGTGAACGCGGGACTTCGGCGCAGACTTCGGAAGGCAAAACGGACATCGCGGCCCAGAGTCTCCAGTTCGAAGCCGATTCGTTGAGCACGCGTCTCTTCGCGGAGTTGTTCCACACCACCCACTTCGATCATCGACTCTCGACGAGCACGCACCGGATCCATTCCGGCATGAACTTTGCGCTCGGTGAGTTCCTCTATGTAGCCACGCAGTTCATCGCTGAGATCGTCCTCGATTTGATGTCGGCGCGTGAGGTTCTTCCAAAGGTTTGCGATCTTTGAAGTGAATGGCATTGGGGTTCTCCCTAGCTGGTTTCCAGCACCTGGCCCACCGCCGCAACGATTCGGTCCCATTGTTTTTTTTCCGCGTTCAGCTGCTTCCGTCCCGCAGCAGTCAGCGCGTACGACTTGATGCGACGGCCTTGTTCCGTAGTGGTCCATTCGCCCGCAATCCAGCCTTCCTGCTCGAGACGATGCAATGCGGGAAACAACGATCCGGCCTGAACATCAAATGTTCCCTGGGTAACCTGGCGAATTCGATCGGCGACGGCGATGCCATGAAGTGGCTGTAGTTCGAGGGTCCGGAGTATCAAAAGATCGAGAGTGCCGCGAAGCAGATCCGTCTTTTGCTTTCGACTGCCCATGATCAACCTCCGATATAGAAACTCGATATCGAAAAGGTATATCAGGCGAACAGAAAGCTGCAAGAAAATTTATGGAGTCGAATAAATCAAAACTCGAAGTTCAGCAGCAAGGTGTCCGCCATCGTCGCGGCAGCGGTCTTCGCAATCGTGGCAGCGTGTTCCCGAACGGCGGCGCGAGTGGCCTCGGGCACGCGCAGCCACGTGAAGTCGAGCAGGCCGGAATTGAACAGGTCTTGTGATGATGACTCGGTCTGAACAGTAAACCGACCACGTTGTCTGAGGCCCGCCTCAAGAGTTCGCCGCAGATCGCGGACGGCAGGATCGGCATCGGTTCGCTTTTCTTCAGCCGCCACAGTGGTGTACATCTGTCGCGTAATCCATCGATATTCGTCCAGAGACATAGCGTTCTGACGCAACGCTTCCACATGCGTTCGACTGACCTCTTCCGGCAAACTTGCAAAAGCAGAGAGTCCTTGAACAAAGCCCCGCGAGTTGCTCAACGGAGCCAGCGCCTCGGATAGATTCATGCGAACCTGAATGTATTTGCTGAAGCGATCGCCGGGCACGGATCCTGACTCCGGCGGCGTAAAACGAAACTCTCGATTCAGTTCAACGTACCGACTTCGAGCAGTCTCGATACTCTGTGTGAAATCTTTAGCGCGGGTCGCAAAATAGCCGACCGCCAAAACGAGAATCAGCACGCCAACCACCGCCAGTGTGCCGCATCCGATCCACCAGCCTTTCGCCGCCAATCGCCCTCCTTACATGCGAGCCATGATTCAGTTAGAATCCGACTCCCATGGACACCGTGTTGCAGGACATCCGTTTCGCAGTCCGGGCTTTTTTGAAGAATCCCGGCTTTACGCTCACCGCGATATTGTCGATCGCGATCGGCGTGGGCGCAAACACTTCCATCTTTAGTGTGGCCAGCGCTCTATTATTGCATCCCCTTCCCTACGCCGACGCTGACCGACTTGCGATCCTTTGGAATCGTTCACCCGGCCTTGGGATCACAGAAGACTGGTTTTCAACCGCGCAGTATTTCGATGTCAAAGCCGGTCACAGCGGCTTTGAACAAGTCGCCATAGCGATAGGATCCAACTTCAACCTAACGGGTGACGGCGAGCCGGAACGAATCGGCACCGTGCGGGTTTCCTCAAACCTTCTTCCACTCCTGGGCGTTCAAGCTCTTGTGGGTCGAACCTTCACCCCTGAAGAAGATCTGACTGGCGCGGCTCCGACTGCCATGCTTCACCATGGGACCTGGGTCCGACGCTACGCAGCGGATCCGAATGTTATTGGCAGGTCGGTTATCCTGAACGGGGTCTCATATCAAATCGTCGGTGTACTTCCAGCCAGCTTTACGCTCAAACGAGAAGTCCTGCCGACACTCGGCGGCGCCGAGGACGCGGAAATCCTTCTTCCTTTGCCGCTTACTCAGGATGCGCCACGGCAGAGAGGTCGTGAAGACTACAACATTCTCGGAAAACTGAAGAAGGGAGTCGGCCTGCAACAGGCGCAGACGGAAATGGATGCGATAACGGCGAGGCTACGGCGCGACTTTCCGGCCGAGTATCCGCCGAATGGAGGTCTCACTTTCAGCATCGTTCCTTTGCAGGAGCAGGTCGTGGGCGACGTTCGCCGCTCTCTGATAGTTCTCGTCGGATCGGTGGGTTTCGTTCTCCTGATCGCTTGTGCAAATGTCGCAAGCCTCTTGCTTTCGCGGTCGCTCGGACGCCGAAAGGAGCTTGCGGTTCGCGCATCTGTCGGCGCCAGCCGCGGTCGCATCGTGCGTCAACTCCTGACCGAAAGCCTCTTGTTGGCGCTGGCAGGCGGAGGACTTGGTCTGTTGTTGTCGATCTGGAGTCTGGGCTGGATTCGGCTTTTCGGTTCCCGAAGCATTCCCCGCTTGCACGAGATCGGCATCAACACGGACGTCCTGTTTTTCACCTTGGGGATTTCCTTGTTCAGTGGAGTCTTCTTCGGCCTCATTCCTGCGCTCCGCGCCTGCCGCCTGGATCTCCACGCGCAACTCAAAGACTCCGGTCGCGGATCCGGCTCGCATGCCGTCTGGGGCCGAGGCAACAATATGCGCCGGCTCCTCGTGGTTTTCGAACTTGCTCTTTCGGTCGTGCTGCTGATCGGGGCAGGACTTCTGATTCGCAGCTTCGCTCACTTACAGAACATCGGACCGGGTTTCGATCCCGACAACGTTCTGACGCTAGAACTGACCATGAGCGGAGGAAAGTACAACAATGTCGAGGCGGCACTTCGAACCTATCAGGAACTCTGGACCCGGCTCAAAGGATTGCCAGGCGTCACTGCCGCGGGTGGTGTTTCCGCCCTGCCGCTCAGCCAGATGTTTGCGTGGGGACCGATTACAGTAGAAGGACGGCCGTTGCCGGCGGGAGAAAAGTTCATTAATGCGGATCAGCGCATGGTTGGCGGGGATTACTTTCAGGCGATGGAAATCCCCTTGATCAGGGGCCGGTTATTCAACGAGCAGGATACGCGGACCAGCCCGCGAGTTGTACTCATCGACGAATACATGGCCAGCCAGCTCTGGCCCAACGAAGACCCGGTCGGCAAACGACTACGCACCGGCGGAGTAGATTCCACGACGCCATGGCTGACCGTAGCCGGTGTTGTTGGTCGCGTCAAGCAATACACCCTCGATACGGATTCCCGAATCGCGATGTACTTCCCGCACTCACAATTCACGGCGCGGGCCATGAATGTGGTGCTACGCAGTACAACCGATCTGGCAAGCCTGGCGCCTCCGGTACGTCAGGAAATTCGCGCGCTGGATCCGGATCTTCCGATCTACAACATTCGAACCATGAACCAGCGCGTGGACGAATCGCTGGCTCGACGACGATTCTCGATGTTGCTACTCACCTTGTTTGCAGGAATCGCCCTTGGCCTGGCCACAATCGGGATCTACGGCGTTATGGCGTATCTCGTCAATCAAGGGACTCGGGAGCTTGGAATTCGAATCGCTTTGGGAGCGACGCCGCAGTCGATTTCCTGGCTGATCGTGCTTCAGGGAATGAAGGTCGCCCTCCTGGGAATGGTCATAGGCCTGGCCGGCGCGTTTGTTGTCACTCGCTTTATGCAGAGTCTGCTTTTCGGAATCAGCGCTCGCGATCCTTTGACCTTCGCGGGGATTTCGTTGCTTCTCGCGCTGGTTGCTCTCGTTGCCAGTTGCGTCCCCGCTCGTCGAGCCGCGAGAATCGACCCGATGGTCTCCCTCCGGACAGAATGATCGTGGAGCCAAAAGTCAACGACCGCCGCGAGATCCGCGGATGGATGATGTACGACTGGGCAAACTCCGCTTTCAGTACAACCGTGGCGGGGGCGTTGCTGATGCCGTATCTGACGTCGTTGGCTCAGGCGGCTGTAGGTGATAACGGCATTGTTCTCACGCTTGGGCCGTTTGGTTCGCTGACTGCGATGTCGTACTTCTCCGTTTGTACTGGGATTTCTGTCGCGCTTCAGGCCGTGATGCTACCGGTTCTGGGAGCCATTGCGGACTATTCCCATTTGAAGAAGAAACTTCTGGGATTCTCTTGCTACATCGGCGCCGTAGCAACATCACTCCTTTTCTTCATCACGGGAGACCTTTATTTATGGGGCGGTGTCCTCTTCATCGTTGCGAACTTGAGCTTCGGCGCTTCGCTCGTGATGTACAACGCATTCCTGCGGGAGATCTGTACACCCGATCGAACGGACAGCGTTTCGAGCAGAGGTTACGCGCTCGGTTATCTAGGCGGAGGTTTGCTGCTGGCAATGAATCTCGCATTGTTGCTGGCGGCTCCGACGCTTGGCATCTCGACCGGACTCGCGGTGCGGATTTCGCTCCTCTCTGCCGGGCTTTGGTGGGGCGGCTTCGCTTTGGTCACCCTCTCCAGGCTCAAGTCACGTGCGCCCGCAAGAACGCTTACTCGCAATCAGAGTTATTTGACGATTGGCTTCTCAGAGTTGGGTGGAACCTTCCGTCAACTTTCGCGGTTACCGCACACGCTCAAGTTTTTGATCGCGTATATGTTTTACAACGACGGCATTCAGACCGTGATCCTGCAGGCGTCGACATTTTTATCGCAGGAATTGTTCACGCTGGAGCAGCGGACCGCGGGTCAAGATGTCAGTTTCGTTCTGCAGATTTTTTTGATGATTCAATTCGTCGCATTTTTCGGCGCCATCCTGTTTGAAAAGATAGCCGGACTTGTGGGCGCTAAGAAAGCCATTCTGGTTTCGCTGGTGTTGTGGGCGGGAGTGGTCATTTATGCGTACGCATTTTTGCGCACGACATCGCAGGCGTGGGGTATGGGTGCTGTTATCGCCGTTGTGCTTGGTGGTTCACAGGCGCTTTCACGCTCTCTTTTCGCGCGAATGATCCCCGCAGGCTTCGAAGGATCGTTCTTTGGGCTCTATGAGGTCTCAGAACGTGGAACATCGTGGATCGGACCGATTCTCTTTGGATTGGTCGCAGGCAGTACGGGATCGTTTCGACAAGCGATTCTCTCTCTCATCGTGCTGTTTTTGGTCGGCACTGTGCTGCTTGCCTTAACCGACACCGACCGCGCCATTCGGGAAGCGGGTCGGCAATCATAGAATCCACGAGCCCCTCGCTACCGCTCGGGTACTGCTGTGGGGCGCGTGAGACAACAGTACCCGAGCGGTAGCGAGGGGCCCCGTGTTGAACCTGAACTCTCAACCTTTGAGGGACATCCTGCAGACCGAGCGTGACGCTTACGATCGCGATGGTATCGTGTGCCTCAATAACATCTTTCCGACCGACTGGCTTTCATTTCTCTCGGATGTCATCGAGAGAGCCATGGCCAGGCCAGGACCGCACGCTGAGGAATACACCGCTGTCCAGAACCGCGGCCGCTTTTTCGGTGATCTGGAAATGGCTCTTCGCAATTCGGAATTCAGGCGATTTGTTTTTGAATCGCCGGCCGCAGAGATCGCTGGTCGTTTGATGCACGCGACTCGTGTGAATTACTTTTACGACCAGCTTTTGGTAAAAGAACCCGGTACGGAAGAGCGCACACCATGGCATCAGGACCAACCATATTGGGCGGTCAGTGGTTTCCAGGTTTGCTCGATCTGGCTTCCACTCGATCCGGTCAGCGAACCGGTTTGTCCCGAATTCATTTACGGAAGTCACCGCTGGCCCGAGTTCAGTCCTTACCATTTCGGAGATCGTACGCCGTACAAGGACACCGGACTTCCGGCACTGCCAGACATCGAAAGGGAACGTGACAGGCACAGAATCGCCCGCTTCACCATGGAGCCGGGTGACTGCCTGGTGTTTCAAGCAATGATCGTGCACGGTTCACCCGGTAATTCAAGCTCTCACCGGCGTCGGGCTTTGTCTACTCGCTGGACCGGCGACGACGCCCGTTATTGTGTCCGTCGAGGTGAGGTTGCGATTCCGACACAGGCCCCCGGACTCAGTCATGGCGATCGGCTTGATAGCGAGCGTTTCCCGGTTGTTTGGAGGGCGGTATGAACGTTATGATTCGCGCATTATGCGTAATCGAATTGTGCTTTCAGCGCTGACACTGATGGTTATCGTGCTGCTGTCCACGACGGGATTGATTTCCGCCCAATCCACCGGCGAGCGCAAGACCGTTTGGAGCGGCGTCTACACCGACGCCCAGGCCGCTCGAGGTAAGTCGCTGTACGAAGCCAACTGCAGCCGATGCCACGGGGAGAGCCTTACCGGCAATATGGGAAATCCGCTCGTCGGTAAGGACTTCATGGACCGTTGGCGTGAAGACAACGTCGAAGGCCTGTTCGCTTTCGTGAAGGCCAGTATGCCGCCCAATCGGAACCGCAATGTGCAACGTGTCCCTCTGCCGGATGACACCTATATCGACATCATCGGCTATGTCTTTGCCTCAAACAAATTCCCTACTGGCGCCAATGAACTGAAACTGGACGTGCTGACGACGATCCAGGTCGAAGGACAACTGGGGCCGCAGCCCCTGCCGAACGGAGCTTTGTCCCAAGTCGTAGGCTGCATGACGAAGAGCGGTGACAATTGGACATTGACCAGGGCCAGTGAACCGGCCAGGACCCGAATCGCGGAGATGGCGACCGTCGAAGAAATCCAAGCTGGGGACTCAAGACAGGCCACCAACGCTGTGTTCCGTCTAGCCAACTTCGGTTATCTCGGGCCCGACTTCAAACCCGAGCAGCACGAAGGCAAGAGGATGCTCGCCAAAGGAACTCTCGTCCGACAACCAATGGCGGAACGCATTAACCTCACAAGTCTGACCGACCTTACCGGAGCCTGCCCGCAGTAATCAAGAACGGCGGTCAAAGACCGCCGCTACAAATAAAATCGATTGACGATAATATCCACATTGTGGATATTATCGTCGCATGTCTGCCATCAACCTCGGTGAATTCGAGCAATTGATTCTTCTAACCATGCTGCGGCTGGGTCCGGAAGCATATGGAGCCGCCATTCAAGCCGAGATAGAAACCACGGCTGAACGGACAGTCTCGATAAGCGCGGTTTACACCACGCTGGATCGACTCGAAGCCAAGGGACTTGTGCGATCGCACGTCGGCGATCCGACACCGCAACGGGGTGGCAAAAGAAAAAAATACTACGTGATCGCACCTGCCGGAACTCGCGCTCTCCGTGATGCTTATGAGTTGCTGAAACGCATGACGAAAGGGATCGAGGGGCTCCTCGAAAAGGCACGATGACACCACAACCGTCCCGCCTTGCAGGTCTTCTTCTCCGCTGGAGAATCCCTGCCGAGCACTGGGAGTTCGTAATCGGAGATTTGAACGAACGGTTCGCTGCTAAAGCCGCCCGAAACGGGGTCGCACACGCTCGGGCCTGGTATTGGCGGGAAACCCTGACGGCGTGGATGACGCGATGGAATCGGCCTGCATATGCGTCTGCACGCGGAGACACTCTCATGCAAACTCTGTTTCAGGATCTGCAGTGGGCCATCAAAGTGGTCCGGGCGAAACCGGCATCCTCCGCGACCGTCGTGCTTACGCTCGCGCTTGCGATTGGAGCCAACAGCACGATTTTCAGCTGGATCAATCGGATTTTGCTCAATCCGTTGCCTGGCGTAGACAACAGTGCTCTCGTGGAATACGAGCAGTCGAGTCCGTTGGGGGCGTTCAGTCTCTCGTATCCGGACTATCTCGATTACCGCAAGAGCGCAAAGACCCTCTTGCTGGCCGGTCGCGAGAGCGTGGCCATGAATCTGTCGATCAACAATGAAGTCGAGCGCGTCTGGGGTGAGGTCGTCAGCGACAATTACTTTGAAGTGTTGCGCGCCACACCCGTTATTGGAAGAGGGTTCGGGCCGGATGAGGCGAAAGCCGGCGTCTCACCGGTAGTCGTCATCAGTCATGCTTTGTGGGCCAGGAAGTTTGCAAGTGACCCATCCGTCATCGGGCGCGAGGTTCAGTTGAACGGACGGACTTTCACCGTCATTGGCGTCGGCCCTCGCGGGTTTGCGGGCTCATCGGTCGGGCTGCAACTCGACATGTTTGTACCAATGAGTATGGTCGAAACGGTTGTGGCCGGCGGCAACCGTTTGGAGCGACGCGGCTCGCACTGGTTCAAAGGAATCGCAACACTTCAGCCGGGCACGACGATCGCACAGGCTCGCAATGAGATGGAAATGATTTCACGTGGCCTGGTGGATTTGGTTCCGGAATACAAAGACATCAAGGTGAA
>Ga0137427_10001578_pt1 | contig 10195 bp, 19 predicted proteins | sample EasRivERMZT700_2_FD_102309 | JGI IMG/M metagenome (GOLD analysis project Ga0137427, IMG submission 102309) | Soil microbial communities from meander-bound floodplain in the East River, Colorado, USA - East River MetaG ERMZT700_2 | ecosystem: Environmental > Terrestrial > Soil > Floodplain ...
CCAGCCGAGCGGGAGGTCGTTCCAGTATCGATCGGCGTATCGCTCCCGGAGGACGTCCTCGTGTTTCTCGGGCAGCAGGAGGACCTCATCTCTGCCGACGTCGAACAGCACGGGGACTTGGCCGAAGACGTTGGCTCCCAGCAATCCAGCGATGTCGAGCGGAAGGTCGAATACGAGTGCGTCGACGGGTGAGGTCCATGCGTCCGAGAGCTTCAGTCGGTCGATCCGCGCGCACCGGCTGACCTTGAAAGAGTCCTGAACAGCGACGTAGTCCTCTTCCGCCAATTCGCGAAGCGGCAGCCGCAATCGATCCACCTCCCTGGCGGTCACGAACGTCCACCAGGACCCCGTGTCCAGCTCGAACATCGCCGATTCGCCGGTACTGGTGGTGCATTGAACCAAAGGGGCCACGCGCGATCGAAGCGGCAGACGGAGTCCGTCCGCAGGGAGTGACGGCAACAAGGGAATCGCGAGCCCGCCGCAGATGATCGATTCGCCGCGCGCCTGCACGTCCGCTTCCAGAGGACGCGGCAAGTACGGCTTCTCACCCGACGCGCAGGCGACGAGCGGGATGATCGCGCTGAACAGGACGAGAACGGTCGATCTCATCGCCTGGATGAACGCACCCGGCGCCGGATTCCGTTCACCGGTATGTCCGGCGCTCACCGCCACAGCCAGAACCACACGCAGAGCAGCCCCGCGACGACCCCGACGATCAGCCACCACGGCCGGCGCCACGGGCGGTCCACGTCGGAGAGGTACCTGCCGCAGTGCTCGCAGGCGACGGACTCTTCGTAGATGGGCTTGCGGCAATAGGGACAGGGGATGGTGACGATGTCGTCATCCATGGTTCGGCTCACTTCGACTCGCGCAACACGTTCGCGCCGCTCCCGAAGTAGAGATCGGCCGCCGGGACGTAGTCGCTCCCCTTCTGGGCGAAGAGGGAGACGTGGCAGTTGCCGTCCCTCGAGAAGCCGTGGACCACGCTGAACGTCCCGCTGCCGCGCTGGACGGCGACGTGCTGGAGGTCGAGGTCGGAGCCGGCGTTGCTCGGGCCCTTCACGTGGAAGAAGACCTCGCCGGCCTCCGTCGACTTCAACGTGTACGTGCCGCGCACGAGGTAGTGGCCGCCGACCTCGATGCGCGGACGCGTCCCCCAGATCTCGGTGATGGAGATCCGGTCGGGGCCGGCGCTCCACGACTTGCCCGTCTCGACCGGCACGCGGTACTGGAAGCGCGACGTGACGTCGTCGAAGCCGCCGCTGCCTCCGCCGCCGCGTCCCGCCGTCATGCAGGAGAACGCGAGCGACGCCATGGACACGAGCCCCGCCAGCGCGAGTCGTCTCATCGAAATCCTCCGCGAGCGTCCCCGCGCCCGCGGCGTCGACCGCGGCCCGCTCAACTCGCGCAGGACGTGGCGCGACTCAGTACCAATGAAGCCCCGTCCCTTCCAGCGGATCGAGCGCGGCCGCCTGCTCGCGCGCGAGGCCGCGCGCGCGCGTCCACCACGCCGCGTACGCCGCGCGCACGCGCTCGTGGTTCGCCTCCGACCGCTCCCCCCACGTCGCCTTCGCATCCGCCGGCCCGAAGCAGAGCGCATTCAGCGACGCGAACCATCCCCCTTTGCGCACGCCCTCGACGAGCCAGAGCGCGACCATTCCCTCGCTGCAAAACTCCTCCGACTGCGACGAGTCGGGACTGCACGGGAAGTTGGTGAGCACCTTCGTGCTGGCCGCGCGTTCGAGGAGCGCGGGGATGTCCTCCCAGCCGAGCTTCGGGAAGAGAGCTTCCGTGTAGGTGCCCTTCGCCATCGAGTCGAAGAGGTCGCGCACGCGGTCGTTGCGGGATTCGGCGGCGGCGCTGCTGGCGGGAGGTTCGGGAGGCTTGCGTTCGCAAGCATTGACGACGAGCAAGGCGATCAGCGCGGGGGCGAGCGGGCGCTTCGACATGTTCGGGCCCTCGACTTCGACGGCGGCGCGCAGCGCTCCGATCTTGCAGCCGCGCGACCGCTCCCGAGCAACGAAGACGTAACGACCGACGCCGGCGCGGCCCGAACGACGCTCAGTCGGTGTGGTACTGCCACTCCGCGTCGACGAGGCGGTCGTTCTCGTCGAAGTAGAACCAGACGTAGCAGAGCGACAGGAAACCGTCGGGCATGAACCAGCGCTCGACGCGCGCAACCGATTCTCCGGTCCGCTTCACGCTGGCGAGCACGCGCGCGCCGATGGCAGCGGGCTCGAACGCGCGCCAGCCCGCCTCCGGCCGCGGGTAGGAGAATTCGGGCTCGCTCCCTCCGAACTCTTCGTGGATCTTGGCGCGCAGCGTCCCCAGCGGATAGAGATCGAGCAGCCACTCGCGGCGCTGCGCGGCGTACTCCTCCGAGGAGGCGCACGCGGCGAGGACGAGGAGAGCGACGAGCGCCGTCAGCTTTTTCGAGACGTCTCGCACGATCGTGCCTCGCCGCACCGTCCGGTCGTCACGACCGGATCACGAAGAGCTTCGACACCGCCCACCACACGCCCTTGCCGACATAGCCGATCGGGCCGAGGATCTGCGAGCGCTTGAGTGTAAGGCGGAGCTCCGACAAGGACACGCGCGAGCGCAAGCTCTTGAGCCGCGCCTCCATCGAGTCGATCTCCCCCTGGACCCGGGAGAGCTCGCGCTCGACCGCGACGACGTCCTGCACCGACGTCGCGCGCTCCATCAGCCGGCGCAGGCTGTCGCGCGTCGCGACGAGGTTCTTCATGCGGGCGTCGAGGTCGACCACCTCGTCCGTGACGTCGGTGACGGTCAGCGAGCGGCGCGTCACGTCGCCCAGCTCCTCGAAGCGCTTCATCACCGCTTCGAGCTGCGCCTCCGGCACGCGCACGACCAGGTCGACGGCCCCTTCCTGCGTGGCCGCCGACCGCTCGACCATCCCCGCGACCTCGCCGACGATCGCCGTCGCCTTCTGCGCCGCCTCCTCCGAGTCCCCCACCTCGACCGCCATCGACGCCGCCTTGATCAGCAGCCGCCCGTCCACCGAGCCCTGCTTGCGGATCGGACTCGGTTCCGCGAACTCATCCGCGGCAAGCGACCCGTACATCGAACCGCACGCGACCGACGCGACGATCCAGGGCAATGCGAGTGCGAAGCGGCTCAGCATCGAGATCTCCCGAGTGCGCGACGACGATATCCGTGACCTGCACGGAGCCGCGGCGCGTCGGCCCGTGTCACGATCGCCAGGCACGGTTGGATCGACAATGTGGACTCCGGGCCGGGCCCCGTGTCCGACCGCGCGCCGTCAGTCGTACCAGTGAAACCAGTCGTCGGACCCGGTGTCGTACTCGAAGCGCGAGGTCTCCCCGAGCTCCCAGAGGTAGGCCTCGAAATCGAAGTGCAACGCGAATCCGCGGTCGCCCCCTTCGTATCGGATCCGACTCCCCCAGATCGTGTAGAGCCGGCGCTGCATTGCCAACGGCAGGTCGTCCGCCTTCGCCGGGAAATGGCCGTGGACGTCCCGGCACTGCTTCAATTCACCAATGACCGGCCCGAGCGACTGCATCTGCAACGTCGGCAGGAGCTGCCAGCCCACGAGGAGGAAGAGCCCCGCCGCCACGTGCCACCAGGTGAGGTGGCGCTCCCGGTGCCGCCAGATCATCCTTCGCTTGAGGGGCGCCGTGTACACGGAAAGGACCTCGAGGCCGCGCGTCGAGCCGCGGCAATGACCAGGACCATCGGAGATCCGACGCAAGCGGCACGCATCGTCTCCTCCCAGAGAGCCAGCTAACGTTTCGAGCCGCGTCGTTTCAGTGTCACAGGAATGGCGGTGGTTTCTGTCCACGAATCCGAAACACGCCTGCGATGACGGCACCGATGCCGAACAGGATGGCGAACAAGGGGCTCATTCCTTTGGTGGCCGGCAAGCGTTCGACAAGCAGGTTGTATCCAACCCACCCCAACAGGGCCGCCCCGAAGAGCAAGAGGAAAACGCCCCAGATCACCGATCCCGGCTTCGCCATGCGCCCCCCGTCGACGGTCGCCCAACGACCGCGAATCACCTGCGAAGTTGCGGAGCCTACCCGTTCGGCGGCCGTCCACGGTGCCCGCGGCATACGCGGGCTCGACGAAGGCCGCAACCCGGCCGCATCGAGCCCGCGCCGCAGTCAGTACCGGAATGGAGCATCACGTCGGGCAACGGCGACAGGTGAGTCGCAGGACGCTCAGAAGTATCACGGCGCCGACGGTGGCCGTGATCAATGCGCCGAGCGCGCCGAACCACTGAAGACCCAGCAGCGTGAAGACGAAGCCTCCCACGAGCGCACCCACGACGCCGACGGCAATGTCGCCGAAGAGACCGAAGCCACGACCCTGAGTCAGGACACCCGCAAGCCAGCCGGCAATTGCGCCGATCAACAGGAACCAGAACCAGTTCATGGGTTTCTCCTCGCTCGTCGCCGGGCAGGTCGTCGAAATCCCACAACGACCGTGTCCGACAGCAACTATTCGACCGCCTCGACGAAGCCGCGCGACTCACGCCCGACCAAACGCTTCTACAAATCGCGTCATACGGATCGCCGACCAGAGCTTCCCCGCCCGCTACGCCTTCGGCTTGCTCTGCACGAGACGCAGCAGGACCAGCAAGACGATGGCTCCCACCGTCGCGACGATGAGCTGGCCGCCGAGGCCCGACGTCGACACTCCCACCTGCCGGAACAGGAAACCGCCGAGGAGCGCCCCGACGACACCCACGACCACGTTGCCCACGAGACCGAGCCCCGACACCTTCGTGATCTGCGCGGCGAGCCATCCCGCGCACAGTCCGATCAGGATGAACCAGACGATTTCCATGGGAGGCTCCCGAATCGCGCCCAGTTTCGTCGCGCCAGGCGTTCACCGGCGTGAGGATCGTGACACTATCAGTCCGGCGCATGCGCACGTCAGGCGCTGGCGTCCCTGCGCCATCCTTGGGTTGCTCCCGACGATGGCGGTGCAAGCACCACGCGAAACCCGATGCAGCCGTCGTGAGCGCCTGGCTCGATCCCGTACCGCCACCACACGCGACAGTGCAGATCCCAGTTGTTGTGACAGCCGCCTCGGAGCCGGCGTTCCGTACCTGGACCGACGCAGGGGCGTCCGTCGCTGGGCACGGCGTCGAGGTCTTCGCTGCATACGTCCTGGCACCACTCCCAGACGTTGCCGGACATGTCGAAGAGTCCCAGCTGATTCGACGCCTTGGATCCCACGGCGTGCGTGTGCGTGCGGCGCGGGAGCAACTTGCGAAGACGGTTCGTCAGGCGCCATCCGATCCGCCAGCCAAGGAGATTCACCAAAGCCTGATCCGCACGTCGCCAGCGCCGTCCATACCATGCGACCTCGTCCGGCTCATTGCTTCCGCTGAATTCGAATCCTTCCTGCCAGCGCGGACCGCCTCGAGCCGCGTACTCCCACTCCGCCTCCGATGGAAGTCGAAAGCGCAGAGTGGCATCGCCTTGCGCGAGACTCGACAAGGAGTCGCTGGCATTGAGCCGGTCGAGGAAGCCGCGAGGCGCGGTGACGTCGTTCCAGGAGACGTTCTCGACCGGACAGCGTGGGTCGCGGTGAATCGCTGGATTCGTCCCCATGATCTGCTGCCACAGCGCCTGCGTCACCGGTGTCGTACCGATGAAGAAGCCGGCCAGCTCCATCGATCGCCGCGGATGCCCGTGCCCGAATCCGTAGGGAGTGCCGGCGGTTCCAGGGACCCAGGCCAACACCAGCTCGTGCTCGCCGTCCGGCCCGTGCCAGGTGAACCGACGGGGTTCCATTCCCTCATCTCCGCCTGCGTCCGACCTGGCCTTACGCAGCGCCCGGTGCTTGCTCGCAGTTGATCTCCCACGGAATGCCGAATCGATCGACCAGCACTCCGAAACGGGAGGACCAGAAGGTCTTCTGGATCGCCACGAGCACCTCACCGTTCTCGGCCAGGGACTGGAACACGCGTTCCGCGTCCGCGGGAGCATCGACGCCCAGGAGGACGAAGAAGCCGCGCGGCTGCACGTACTGCTGCGGAAGCAGGTCGGCGCCCGTCAACATCACGCCAGCGACCTTCAGACTCGCATGAACGACCTTGCCGCGCCATTCCGCCGGGACCTGTTCCGCCATTGGCGACGCGCCGTACGTGAGCATCGTGACCACCGTGCCGCCGAGGCATCGCTGATAGAACCTGAACGCCTCCTCGCATTGCCCCCGAAACGTGAGGTGGCAACTCACTTGCATCGAGCGCTCCTCGGGCACGCACCCTGATTCCAGGGACGCTCCCTGTTCATGACGGAATCTCCACGGGACCCAGTCCCGTGCTCACGCTAGGCCGTCCGCCGAGTCCCGTCCATCGGCACGCCGTCGCGCCTCCAAGCAGCTGAGTTCCAGCGTACTGAACAGCAGATTCACGGTGAGAATGTTCACGACGAACTCCACTTCGTGACGGTTCGATCGCGATGATTCGACTGCTTCATCTGCCGGGCGGCGCCGCCGACGGAAGCAGAGTATTCGAGTACATGCCGATGGGGTGGCCGGCCGGATCGCTCAGGAGCGCGATCGCGCCCGTGCCGTCCGGAAGATTGAATGGGAAGACGGGAGGAACGGTCCCACCCAATTCCCTGGCCTTCTTGCAGGCCGCGGGAAGATCGCTCACCTGCACGTAGACGACTCCGTTGAAGTTGCTGATGCTTCCATCCGCCACTCGAAGCGTCCCGATCGCCGTATCACACGACACGATCTCCGCAGCCAAATCAGTTCCCTGCAGGGGTCTGAACTTCCAATCGAACAACTTCGAGTAGAAGTCCTTCGACAACGACAGCTTCGTCGTCGTGATGTCGAACCAGGCAATGCGACCAGGTCCTACGTCGACCGAAAGCGGATGCTTCGCCACTTGCTTGCCTCCGATTCAAGACGCGAGCACGGCCGTCGTTGCCAGCACCGTGCATCGCATCCTCGTTCCACCACGAGGTCCGACCAACGACCGCGGATCAGCCGTCACCTCACGAAGATGGCCTTGGCAAAGACCGACTTGGACGACTTGGAGACGCCGACTCCAACGCCCACCCCGCCACCGGAGGAGACGCCGACTCCGGCACCCGAGCCGCCACCAGAATCCGTGACTCCCGTCAGCAAAATCCCATTGGCCCCGAGCGTCGCCGCCTTTTCCTTCAAGTCAGCCACAGCCTTGTCTTGCCGGCTTTGGTCCGTCCAACCCGAGCTCGGCGCCGACTCCAGAAGCGCGATCACGTCGAAGTCCGCAGGCGGATCTGCGTACACACGAACCTCAGAGGCGGCAATCGGATCCCGTGGCGTTCCCGTCACCGTGACCGAGCCTGTCGAACATCCGCCGAGAAAGACCAGCGTCGCAACCACGACCGCAAGCAGCCTCATGATTGGCTCCAGTCCACGACACCGTGGCGACTCTTCGCTTAGGTTTTCAGCAAGCGTTTCACGAGGTAGTCCTCCGCGAACGAAAGTGCAGCCTGCATGTTCGCGAACGATCCCGATGACTCCTTTACGAATCTATTGGGACCGGTGAGAGCGCCCGATGGCGAGGCCGAGACCTCGAGCAGCCGTTCCTTGCCATCCCAAACGACGCGCAGGACTTCGGGCCCCCGCGCCCCAAAGTCCTTCTTGCGAAATGCCTCCCACCGAGCAAGTTCTTTCGACTCATTACTGGCGTCCATCATCCATGAGCCGAACGAGGCCCAGTCGCACCGAAGACTTCGGGTGACGATTCCGCGTTGCGCCAGCTTCTCCGAAGCGGCCGCCAACAATTGCACGAAGGCAAGTGCAGACTTCGCCGGTTCGGTCTGGTCAGCCATCTGAAACCTCACGCGATGTCGGACTATCGGCCGCGGATCAGCTGCGAAGACGCGTTTGAGGGCCGCCCGGCGGCCGACCACGGCGCCCGCGGAATCGGCAGGTGCGTCCCCATGTTAGGTTGTACCTTCGCCTTCATCTTGCACCGCCTGCACATGCGCGCGAATCCACGCCAACAACTCTTCGCGTGAAACTCTGCCCGCCGCGAGTCCCACGACAATTCGTTCCGACTCTTCGACTGACGCAACGAACTCGAATCCGTTCAACATCAAGAATGACTCTGCCGCCGCATGTCCGACTCTCTTGTTCCCATCCACAAATGGATGATTCTGGACGAGCGAGAACATCAACGCCGTCGTCTTTTCCTCGAGCGTCGGATACAGCTCCGCGCCTTCGAATGATGTCCGTGGCTGTGCGACCGCTGATTGCAGGGCCCCAAGGTCCCGAAGTGGAACCGCCCCGCCCGCGGCTTCGACGACGCGCCCGTGAAGGTCGAGCACCTCCGTGAGCGTGAGGTACCGCAACTACCCAGACCTACGCGAGTCGTCGGTACAGGTCGCGGTTCTTCTTCAGGACCCGCTCAGCGACCTTCGCGAAGTCTGCATCGCCTTGCGCCACCATGTCCTGAACAGCCGCGGCCGCAAGGGCCTCCGGCGAAACCTTCAAGCGTCGCGCCGCCTCTTCGAGACGACGGATCTGGGCATCAGGAACATCGACCGTGATTCGCATGATTGACTCCGGGTCATGAGTCTAACCGACGACGAAAGCCTGACTTCCCCTGGGCGAGGGACTCCGTCATCGGTCGAGAGCTGTCTGCCGACGGACGACACCGTTCGGCGCGCCTCAACGTTCCGCCTCTGTCTTCAGCCGAATGAGGATTTCGTCCTTCGCCTGGTCTACGGTTTCTACGCACAGAATCCGGCGGGCCTGTTCCCAGACTTGAGCCGCCAACGACTCCTCGCCGCGAGCATCCAGAGCGTCTGCGACCGTCGCGCAGAGGATACCTTCCTCTAGTTGACGCAGGATCACCGCGCCTCCGGCTTCTTCGACTCCGCTCGGGGAATCGACCACTTGAAACATCAGCCAGGAAGAGGAGCCGTCTCTCTTCATCAGCTTGGTCGGGTACCGAATGCCTTGCTTCGGGCGACGTTCACGAACGCGGGAGATCAAGTCGCGCAACTCTGGAATGCGGGCCGGTTGATTCGAATTCCGACGGGTGAACAGAACGGCACAGACAGCGACACCCGCGAGGAATGCGAGAACGAGCGGGCCAAATCGCCGCAGCGTCCGCATCCTCCGAGACTTGCCATGCCGATCCATGGCGGACTTCGTCGAGGAACGCGTCGCCGTCTTCCGCCTGACGGCCGCGGATCAGCTGCAAGGACGCGTTTGAGGGCCGGACGGCCTTCAACCGCCGTCCCCGCGGCCTTGTCAGCTGCATTCGCATGTTAGACGGTCAATGAGATGCCGCGCCGACGGACTTTGCCGCGTCAAGTCTGCGCGCGATCCTGATCCATGCCGCGCGTTCTCGCATGAACGCCCGCGCACCAAACCCCGCGATTGCGGAAACAAGGAAGAACGGGGTCATTCGCAGTTCAAGCGTCAGCACGAATTCAGTCACGAACCACGCCAAGACTGTCCCGATTGAGCCCCACAGCATCCATCGAGCCGACTTGTCTTCCTTCGCGTCCGAGTCTGCGGAAATCAGAACTTGCCGGTCCCACTCAGGAAGCGAGTCCGCATCAATACTCTCCAGCCTCATCTGGATGCCTCCTTCGAGGAGTCTCTGCAAGCAGTGAACATTCGCTTCTACTCGTTGCGACCACGCTACCGGTGTCTGCCCGGTCGTCAATGCACCAGCGACGACTTTGTGCGACAACGACTTCATCGTTCCGCTGAATCCTACGAGCAAGCCGCGCGTTGTCTCGACGTTGACAGCACCGATCACCAGATCCGCCTAACGACCGCGGATCAGCTGCAAGGACGCGGACGTCCAGCGTTCGGCGGCCGGCCACCGTTCCCGCGGCCTTGTCAGCTGCATCCGCATGATTCTGATCCAGGCCCTCCCGAAGTGGCGCGCGAGGCTCCAAGCTTCGCGGTGTCACGAGTCACCACGACGGGAGGGACGAGATGCGGTTCTACCAAGTCAAGCACCGGCACTACTGCGGGATCGATCTGCACGCGCGGACGATGCATGTCTGCGTCGTGGACGCGGAGGGGCGCAAGCTCTTGCACGAAAACGTCCCGGCGAGCCGCCAGGCGCTCGTGGAGTGTCCAGCGACATGAATCGTTACGAGTTAAGGCGACACGAATCGTTACGAGCCTGGGGTTCTCCGTAGTCCTTGTCTGATGCGTGCTTACAGCAGGTTCACCG
>Ga0137427_10001579_pt1 | contig 10193 bp, 10 predicted proteins | sample EasRivERMZT700_2_FD_102309 | JGI IMG/M metagenome (GOLD analysis project Ga0137427, IMG submission 102309) | Soil microbial communities from meander-bound floodplain in the East River, Colorado, USA - East River MetaG ERMZT700_2 | ecosystem: Environmental > Terrestrial > Soil > Floodplain ...
GAATGTTGAAGGAGAGCACGCCGTTGACGGGCCCTTCGGAGACACGCAAGGCCAGCAGGTGCGGAAAGTGCACCGACTCGACGACGCTCGTCCATGTGATTTCGCGACCCATCACGCTGCTCGTATGGCGGACGCGAGCGCCGGGCTGCAGCGCCGGGTCGACGACTTCGACCGACTTCACGGTGGACATCCACTCCGGCTCGCGCGCCGCGTCGAACATCACGGCCGCCACATCGGCCGGGGCCGCGGCGATCTCGGTCTCCGCGGACAAGTCAATCATTGGCATGCGATCGATCCTGTCACGAAACGACGCGGCTGAGCTCTCGATATCTCGCCAGCGCGTTCGCGAGCCGCATCTGGCGAGGCGTTCGACACTCCGGCTCGAACAATCGAGGACTGACGACCAGGATGCATGCGCACTTGGCGCGCGACGTCGCGACGTTGAGGCGATTCAAGCTGTACAAGAATTCCATTCCACGCGGCGCGTCCTCGGGACGCGACGTCGCCATCGAATAGATCACGACGGGCGCTTCTTGTCCTTGGAACTTATCGACAGTGCCCACGCGGTGTGCGGGCAACCGCTCCTGCAGACGCGAGACGTGGGCGTTGTAGGGCCCGACAATCAGCACGTCCTTGACCGTCACTGGATGCGCATCGTCTCGCTCGTCGACCCACGTTGTTCCCGGCGACAGGAGCTCCTGCACGATCCCAGCGACGACGTCGACCTCAGCGTCCGAGGCATTGCGACAGCCCTCGTGGACCACGTCGACGCAGAACAGCCCCGAGCCGCTGAACCGCCGGCTGCCGGCGAGCCGCTGGCGCTCGAGCCCCGGCTTCGACGTGAGCTTGTCTTCGTAGAACATCTCCGACGTGAACGTGCAGACGTCCGGCGATAAGCGCCATGTGACCGGCAGGAAGAGTCCGCACCCCGCCGGCATCGTCTGCTGCCCTTGCAGGATGTGATCGAGGGCCGAGACATCGACGCCGGGCGGATGACTCCCCTTCTGGGGTTGCTCGAGTTGCTGGGGGTCTCCGAGCAGCACGAGGCTCGACGCGGCCTGCGATGCCGCGATGGTATTCGCCAGCGACATCTGTCCGGCTTCATCGACGAACAACACGTCGACCGATCGCACCGACGCTGCTCGAGCCCAAAGCCACGTGGTGCCGCCGAGCACATCGATCAGGTGCTGTGCGATGGCGTGCTCAGCGTCGTCGTTGTCGAAGAACGGCGTGATGGACGATGCGTTCGCTGACGCTGCCGCTTTGTCTTCGTTCACGCGCTGCCCAAGTCGCACTCGAACGCCGGTTTCCGCCGCGGCCTCCGCTACGGCATCGAGCAGATTGCGAATCACCTTGTGGCTCGGCCCGGTGACGCCCACCCGCTTACCCAGGCGGACCAGCTCGCAGATCATCCGCGCCCCGGTGAAGGTTTTGCCCGATCCCGGCGGTCCCTGAATCGGCAAGGCCGACTGATTCAGACTCGGGACCATCCGGACCGCGAGCTGCGTTGCCGATTCGCCGGCGTTCGGCGTCAGGTTGCCAGCCTCGCCCGTGTGAGTCTCCGCGCCGAATCTCGGCGGTCGTCGCAGCAGCAGGTCGACCGCCGGGCGGTTCGCCGCGCCATCAAACCCGTGCGCCGCGACATCCTCGCCGAAGCTGAACACCGCAGCCGCCGGCACGTCGGGAGACACCCGATCGTGCGTGAACGCTGACGAAGGATGAACGTCCACCAGCGCTTTGCTCTTCTTGACGTCCAGCGTTCGCGCCACGCGGTCGCCCGCGATCACTTCGCCGAAGGACGACTCGTCGCGCAGCTTCAGCTTCAAGCCCGCGCGAATCTCGATCTCCTGGGGGGGGGTAGCGATAGCGATCGACTACCGAGCCGGTCGGCTTGCCGGTCACCTTGTGACGCACTTCTTCGACACGTCCTGCGAATTCCAGACCGGCCACGGCCAACCGCTCATCCAACAACTCGTCGTCATCGAGCTTCAGGAGCCGGAAGTACTCCCACCACGCGACCTTGTCCTCGCGATAGTGCCAATCGAGCAGGTACGCCAGGACGCTCCAGGGCGCCCCGCCGTCAGGCGCGCCGCGCGCGAGCAACTGCGCGCGAAGCGCTTCGACGCGCTTCTGCCGCTCGCTGATCACTTCAGGCGCCTCGACTGGGTCCAATGGCGGCCGTGGACACTCGACGCCCTGGCGGATCTGATCCCGACGGAGGCCTTCGAGCCACTCGCGCAGGGCGAGCGTCGACCGGCAGTCGTCCCGGTTGTAGTGTTCGACGCCGGTGCGCACGTCGGGCGTGATCGCGGAGACATCGCTCGTCTCGAGCGCGAGCTCGACGATCCTCCGCTGGTCACCGGCGTGCCGCAGATCGATGGAGCGCTCAAAGGCGTAGAGCGGCTCGAGATCCTTGATCGAATAGTGCTCGACACCTGCGCGCAGGGCGTGCCGGACGATGGCGTAGAGATCGACGAAGCGCCGGCCGCGCAGCAACCGATCGACGTCCGCCTCGCGCGTCGCGTAGCGGCCCATGAGCCGCTTGAACGCCGCCGGCTCGTACGCGGCGTAGTGGTAGACGTGAATGCGCGGATCGGCGTCGAGCGCGGCCATGATCTCGTCCATCACGGCCTCGAACGCCAGCCGCTCGTCTGCGGCCGTGAGTCCCCAGCGTGCGTGGTAGACAAAGGAGCTGTCGTCGCCGACGCGACCGAGACCGAAGAGGTACTCACGACCACCTGCGGTCCGGCTGGGGCCGTCGCGTGCCACGCCGAGCAGCGAGTCTGCAAAAGGATCGCCCTCGAGATCGAGGAACAGATCACCGGCCTGCGGTTCCGGCAGCTGCGTCAGCCCGAACTCAGCCTCGACCGGAAGCAACTCATAGGTCGCCTTACCGGCCACTCGGCTCTCAGATTGCAGTCGGGCCTGGTGGTGGAGCCGCTCGTACGTCTCCGCCGCGCCGCGCCGCGGTGTGAACTCGAGTGGCACCGGCAGCGCGGCCAGGGCCGCGAGCGTCTGCACGCCGCGCGCCTCGAGCTCGAGTTGATGCTGCCGGCCGAGGCCGGCGACGAATGAGAGGTGGTCCACGCGGCGCCTCGACTTGTCGCAATGCGCAAACCACCGGCAGACATCGCAATGCTCGACGGAGTCCGGCGCCCGCGAGGGCTCGCGATCGACAGCCAACGTCACGAGCTGGCGGAACCGCTCCTTGACCTGCCGGTAGAACGCCGCGAAGTCATCGACCCGAAACTGCTCGATGCCGGCCGGCGTGACGACGTGAAAATGCTCCGGCATGGCGCCCTGCAACGTGCTCAGCAACTCTGAGTACGTGCACAGCTGCAGGATCGTGCCGCCGCGCGTCTCGCGCGAGAGCTTCGTGTCTTGGGCCTCGTACGACCACGCCCCGAGCGCGCTCGGCCTCTCGACCTTGTGCAGCACGTCGGCGACACCGAACCAGCCGTCGGCTCTGAGCGGCGCCTGCACGATCACGTCGGCGCCGGTTCGCATGGCGCCAAGCAACTGTCCTTCCGCGTCTTCGCGGCCGACGTCCTTCAGATTCACCACGGATCGCCCTTGTGATCGAAGGTGCTGCACATACGACAGCTCATGGGCATCGCCGCGATCGCGTAAGACGGCGGCGAGTGGGTCCACCCACGTCGGCTTTCGAAGCACGCCCCTGGCTGCGAGTAGATCCAGCGACGTCTTGTGCCGGCACGCGAGAAAATTTGCCAGGTCAGTCGGCGAGACCGAGAGGCGATTCGTGATTCGGTCGAGGTACATCCGAGGTGTCAGCGTATCGTAGAGCCGTGACAGGGCGGGATATGACATTCACGAGCGTGCGCGGGCTGCTGGCGCTGTTCGCAGCGATGAGTCTGCTCGCAGCAAGCCAGCAAACCGGCGTTCATCCCATCAGCGGGCGGCGCTACGCGCCGGTCATGGGCTACCAAGGCGCGGACTGGCTCGATCGCGCCGAGCGGCTGACCGAAGAAGAACCCGATCTGGCCGTGCTCGCGCTCCAGATTCCGAAGGGCGCCATCGTCGCCGATGTCGGAGCGGGTTCAGGTTACATGACGATGCTGTTGTCGAAGGCCGTCGGACCGGCCGGCAAGGTCTACGCGAACGACATTCAACCCGAGATGATTGCGCGGCTCCGTCAGCGGCTCACGAAGGACAAGATCGCGAACGTCGAGCCCGTCCTCGGAAATGTGAGCGACCCGCGCCTTCCGGACGGCGCGCTGGACCTCGTGCTGATGGTCGACGTGTACCACGAGCTGTCCGAACCCCAGCAGATGCTGCGTCGCATCCGCCAGGCCCTGAAACCGTCCGGACGGCTCGTTTTGCTCGAATACCGCAAGGAAGACTCGGCCGTGCCCATCAAGCCGGAGCACAAGATGTCGGTTGCCGAGGCCAAACTCGAGGTCGAAGCCGAGGGATACGCGCTGGCGAAGGTCGACGGCCGGCTACCCCGACAACATATTCTGATCTTTACGCGCCGATAGTATGCTGTTGCGTCCCCGTTTGGTTCTTTCAGAGGAGAAACACGCATGCGCCGTCTGCTCCACGCTTCAACCGTCGCCGTCGCGCTCGCGCTGGCCGCGCCGGCCGTTTACCCCGCTGCCTTCCAGGGCGAAGCCGACCGTGTCGTTCCGGGCGGCGGCGTCCTTGTGCAGGGCTGGAAAGGCAAGATTCCCGACGCACTTCGTCCGCCGAACACCGAGCGCGTGATCAACGACTCGAAGATTGCCGGCACGCCGGCGAGCATGACGATCAACTCCGGTCCTCCGGCGATCTACTGGAACCCGGCCAACACGGCATCGGGCGACTACACGGTGAAGGCGACGTTCACCGAACCCAAGGTCATGTCCGCGATGAGTCACGCCCATCCGTATGGGGTGTTCATCGGCGGGAACAAGCTCGACACAGCTGAGCAAAGCTTCATCTACTGCTTGGCGTACGGAGCTGGCAATCGGTTCTTGCTGCGCGGGTTTGGTCCAGCGGTGTTCCAATTCGGACCGCCGAGAGCGGAGGCCATTAACCAAGCCGTCAAAGCCGCGGACGCCAACGGAAGCGTGACGCAGGAGATCTCGATGTCCGTCAAGGGTGACGCGGTCTCGTGCACGATCAACGGCACCGCGGTGTGGACGGGCACAAAGGCCAACGTCGTGGGCGCCGGTAAGCTGACCTCCACCGACGGCAACTTCGGCATTCGCGTCAGCCACAACACCGACGTCAACGTCACGGGCTTCGGAAAGAGCTAGTCGACTTTCGGATGGAGGCCGGGTCTTTAGACCCGGCGTGCGCGGGGCGGACCGAAGTTCGGTCCGCCCTTCGTATGTACGGCGCCTACTTCCCCGCCAGCCGCATCACGCCCGTCGCGTCGCGGACGATCAGATCACGACCGAGCAGGACGGGCATCGCCCACGTTGGGGACTCCGCGACGGTGTAGCGCTTCTCGCTGACGAACGCGGCGGAGCCTCGGCGCGCGACGATGAGATCGCCGCCATTCACGAGCACCACCAGATGCGCCGGCGTGAGCAAGAACGACGCGTGTTCGCCCTCGCGCCCCCCGGTGCTCCACTTGAGATCGCCCGTCTTTGCGTCGAGCGCGACGAACTGCCCGCGCTGCTTCGACGACAGCCCGTAGATCAGACCGTCGCCTGTCACTGGCGTGCTCATGTACATCGTGACGGCGGCGTTGCGCCACGCCTGAGTCGCGCCCGTCTTTCCGATGACGTAAGCATGCGTGCCCTGGCGCTGCGCCGATACGACGAGGTGCGTGCCCGTCCAGACTGGCGTGACGATGTTCTCGTGCCAGTCGTCGGGGAAGGGCGCCGACCAGAGCTGCTTGCCATTCGCCGGGTCGAGACTGACGATCGATCCCTCCGTCAACGTGACGATCTGCGCCGTGCCGCCGGCGTCGATGACGACGGGAGAGGCATAGCCCGGCCCGAGGCCGGTCCAGGTCCAGCGGATCGCGCCGGTCGCCGGATCGAGCGCGAACATCTGACCGCCTTTCGTGTCGCTGCCGACTTGCACCACGAGCGCGCCTGACACGAGGAGCGGCGACGCGGCCGTGCCGCAGAACAACTTCGAGGTATCGATGCGGCTCGAGTAATCCTGCCGCCACACCTGCCGTCCGGTGGCCGCGTCCCATGCCGTCAGGATGCCGGTGACGCCCAACGTGAACACTCGGCCGCCGGCGGCCAACGGCGTCGCGTTCGGGCCCTTGGCCATCGACGTCGCGTAGGAGTTCTTGTTGAAGCTGGCTGCGTAGCGCTGCTGCCAGACGATCGCGCCCGTCGCCAGATCGAGCGCGGTAACGACTTCCTGCGGGTCCGTCCGGCTGTGGACGAACACGCGGCCGCCGCTCACGATCGGCGAGGCATAGCCCTCGCCGACGTCGGTGCGCCACGCGCGCGAGAAGCTTGCCGGCCAGGCACTCGGAACATTGGCCGCGGCCACCGCACCGTCCCGCGACGGACCGCGCCACTGCGGCCAATCCTGCGCAACGAGCACGGCGCCAGACGTGACCACCGTGAAAAGTACGAGCATGGACTTCCGTCGCATGGAGGGATTAGACACCCGCGAGGTAAGATCCGCGCATGAATCGAGCAGACTGCATTCTCTTCAGTGGCGGCGCCCCCGGCGCCGAGGCAGCGTTCGGGAAGTACGCCGAACGCTTTGGGATCGAAGAGGTCAACTTCACGTTCGAAGGACACCGCATGGATCGACAGCGCGGCGTCCGGATGCTCAACCACGAGGAGTTGCAGGCCGGCGATGTCAGCCTCGAGTATGTCTCGCGCTTGATGAGTCGCCGGTTCACGGATGCGCCAACGATTCGCAAGATCCTCCAGACGCTGTGGTACCAGGTGAATCACGGGCAGGAGATCTACGTCATCGGCACGGTGCTTCCCGACGGCACGGTCCGCGGTGGCACCGGCTGGGGCGCCGAGTTCGCCAAGCTCTGCAACAAGCCGGTGTACGTCTTCGACCAGGTCGTCGACTCGTGGATGCACTGGACCGGCGCGGCCTGGAAGACGTGCTCCGCCGCCGAGTTCCCCACGATCACGCACTTCCACTTCACCGGCACGGGAACGCGGACCCTCAAAGCCAACGGTGAGCGGGCGATCGAGAGTCTCTTCTCGAGATCTTTTACGGGCTGAGCGCGCCCTTCCGATCGCTCCGGCACGCCTCACGCGGCGGTGGCCCTCCCGTGGAGGACAATTGACGGACGTCTTCCTTTGCGAGGTCCTCCTATGTGGCAGACGACCACGCCGGTGTGGGAGCTCATTCTTCGCGCGGTGCTCGTCTACGCGTTCCTGCTCGTCGTGTTGCGCCTCACGAGCAAACGGCAGATCGCCAACCTCACGTCATTCGATCTCGTGCTGCTGGTCGTGATGTCGAACGCCGTGCAGAACTCGCTCAACGCCGGTGACAACTCCTTCACCGCCGGCGTGATCTCGGCGACGGTCCTCGTGACACTGAATGCCGCCGTGGCGGGGACCGCCTTTCGACACAAGCGGCTCGAAGCGTTCATCGAAGGCGAGCCGCAGATCTTGATTCGTCACGGCCAGGTGTTCGAGCGGGCGCTGGCCCGCGCGCGGCTGACTCGCCATGAGCTCCACGCCGCCCTGCGGACATCCGGGTGCGCCACCGCCGACGAGGTCGACCTGGCGATGCTCGAGAACAACGGCGTGATCAGCGTGATTGCGCGTAAAATCCCGAGAGAGGGGTCATGACGCCGCAACAAATCCTCGCGCTCCTCGTGAGCGTCAGCTTCGGCGCCGGCGTGAACGTCTACGCGACGGTCGCGACGCTTGGGATACTCCAGCGCACGCAGTGGGTGGACTTGCCGCCCCAGCTCGATCTGCTCGGGAGCTGGTGGGTCATCGGCATCTCGACGGTCATGTTCGCGATCGAGTTCTTCGCCGACAAGGTTCCGTTCTTCGACTTGGTCTGGAACGCGCTCCATACCTTCGTGCGCGTGCCGGTCGCGGCCGTCATCGCCTGGGCCGCAACGCCCGACCTTGGGCCCGAGTGGCAGTGGGCGGCCACGGTCGTGAGCGGCGGGATCGCCCTCCTGGCACACGGCGGCAAGCTCGCGGTGCGTTCGGCGGTCACCGCGTCGCCGGAGCCGGCGTCCAACATCGCGTTGAGTCTCACCGAGGATGCCTTCGCGATCTTCATCACGTGGTTTGCGACGACGCACCCGTACATCGCAGCCGCCATCGTCCTGACGCTGCTCGTGATTACGGTGCTGCTGATTCGGTGGGTCTTCCGCGCGCTCCGGCGCGCGTTCAGCGGACGACCGCGCCCGTCGCCTTCACTTGGTACGTCTGGCTGAACGCCGGCGCCTTCGTGTCCTTGGACGTCTGTTCGCGGGCGGCCTCGTTGCCTTCCTTGTCGCTCGTGGCAATCTTCTGAAACACGCCTTCAGCCGACGCCGTCTTGCCACGCGCCGACACCGGAAACACAACCTTGCCGTCCTCCACTTTGAAGCGGACGGTCTGGTCCAGCTTGCCCTTCTCCGCGAGCGCCATCCAGCAGCCCATTTCTTCGCAGACCGACGTCACGACGCCATCGATACGAATGGCCTTGCCGATGAACTTCTCCGGCTGCGCGTAGAGCGCCGAAATCGACGTCGCTTCCGTCAGCTTCACGCCGTCACCGAAAGTCTGATCCCCTGAAGCCGACGCCGCCATCGCGACCATCGACAACGCGCCAATCGCCAACGCCGTCACGCTCCGCTTCACGCTCCACGCCATATCGATCCTCCCGTTCCGCTGTGGCTTCACTATACGTCAGCACGCGGCATCAGCCCGAAGAGACGCGCGCTCTCCTGCCAGATCCAATCGACCGACGCACTCAACTGATGCTCGTCGTCGACCAACCGGAGATCGACGGTCGGACGCGTCGAGGCCCACCGTTCGACCATGCCCGGATCGACCGAGGCATCACGGGTGCCCTGAAACACGAGCGTCGGCCAGCGCACGTCGACGGCGTGCGCATCGTAGCGCGCGGCGTCTTCGTAGAGCGCAAAGCCCACTGCGGCCGGGCGATTGAGCGCGTAGTGGAAGAACGGGATCGTGCCGCGCCGGCGCCACTCGTCGATGCCGTGCTCGCCGAGCTGCCGCAGCCGGTTGCCGCCGAAGTCGAGCGCGGGCGCGAGCAGGACCAGGCGATCCACGCGGGACGTTGCGTCCTGCGCCGCCGCGTGCAGCGCCACGAACGCGCCCAGGCTGGAGCCGACCAACGCGACCGGTTCGGCGCCTGCCGCTGCGATCGCCGCGCGGGTCTGATCGAGCATCCGTGTGATGGTGAGCGTTTCGAACGACGGCAGGTTGAAGTCCGGACAGGAGAAGCCCACGCCCGTCCCGAGGAGTTCTTGCGCGAAGCGCTGCGCTTTCGACGAGCCGGGCGATGAAGCGAAGCCGTGCAGGTAGATCACGTGCCGGACCGTCATCGGGCCCGTGCCTCGTTGCTATACTGCGTCCGCCGCTCTTCACTCACTGAGGTTCATCTTATGCGTTCAGTCCATTCGCGCGTGCTCTCGGCCGCTGTGGCGATCGGCGTCACGCTCCTCGCGCTGCAAGTCCTTTCGGCGTCGACGGCCCAACGGCAAGGTGGCGGTGGCGCAGGCGGCGGGCGGCCGATCCCGATGGTGATCAAAGCGGCGCGGATCTTCGACGGGCGCGGCAAGATGCTCACGAACGCGGTCATCACGGTGCAGGGATCGAAGATCGTGTACGTCGGCCCCGCGAAGTCGGACACACCTCCGCCGATGTTCGTGCTGGGGGACGTTACGGTCCTGCCGGGCATGATCGACGTGCACGTGCACATCGACTGGCACTTCCAGCCAAACGGGCTCTACGGCAACCGGCCGGGCCAGCCGCGCGAGACGGCCGAACAGACCGAGGCAGCGATCCAGAACAACCTCGACGCGATGCTCGGGGCCGGCTTCACGACGGTGCAGTCACTCGGCAATGTAGGCGACAAGCGATTTCGGGACGAGATCGCCGCCGGGACGAGAACAGGCCCGAGAATCCTCACGTCGCTCGGATCGATCTCGCCGCGTGCCGCGGACACGCCAGGGGCTCTGCGCGAACGCATCCGGCAGGCGAAGGCGAACGGCGCCGACGTCATCAAAATCTTCGCGGCCGGCAGCATTCGGGATGGCGGCAAGATGAGTGCGA
>Ga0137427_10001584_pt1 | contig 10180 bp, 12 predicted proteins | sample EasRivERMZT700_2_FD_102309 | JGI IMG/M metagenome (GOLD analysis project Ga0137427, IMG submission 102309) | Soil microbial communities from meander-bound floodplain in the East River, Colorado, USA - East River MetaG ERMZT700_2 | ecosystem: Environmental > Terrestrial > Soil > Floodplain ...
ATCGCACTGCGTCGAACTGCCGGGCAGCACGTGGAGATACAAGTACGCATCCGTCACGTGGGCTTCGAGTACCCAGTGCGCGAAGTACTGGACCATTAGGTCCAGGCGTTTGCGGTTCTGGTTCCGGTTCACGTTGCCAACGATGAAGGCCTCGAGACAAGGCTCCGGGAGCCCCAGCTCCTGGCGCGCCTTCAACTGATCACCCGGCGAGAACTGCTCGAGGTCCACCCCGAGTGGGACGACCGCCGATGGAATTGTCATGCCACCCTTGATCGCTTCCTGTCGCCCAAACTCAGTCCAGAAGATCGCGCGCTTGAGACTGTTGAGCTGCGTGCCGACGCAGTTCTTGCCTTCCACCGCGATGATGCCGACGACCGGAATCTCCTTCGGGATGCGCAAGAGATAGGTCGGGATATTCCACGGATTAGCTTGCAGCACCACGAGGTCGGGGCGGTTAGCCTCCAGACGCTCCTTGATGCGACCCACACCGATGGGATCCCCACCGACCATCGCGGGAAAGATGTCATAGAGCTTCTGGTCGGGATGCGGATCGCCGCGGAAGTTCACGCCGATCACTTCGACCTCGCAGGTCTCACGCAGTACCCCGAGCAAGTGATGGGACGCTTTCGCAAACCCACTGCTGCACGCCGCATCGCCGATGAAGAGCACCTTCACTGTTCCAACTCCCTCTTGAGGTCAGGCGGCAACGCCATGCCCGCCTGTCGCCAGAATGCCACCTGTGCCGCCCGCAGCCCCAAGCTGTCGGACAGCGACTCCGTCTTGACGTTCCAGTCTTCCGGAGCCACAATGTTCACTTGCTCGGGCGTCGTGGCCACGCCAGTGAGTATGGTGTGGTACTTCGCCGTCATCGCACGACGTTCCTCCTTGGTCTTGACCAAGAAGTTGTGATGCTCCATATAGACCGGCGCACGATACGCAGGCCACTTCGACCCCGCGTGGATCTTCGTCCCGCGGGCGGCCTTCTCGCGCGTCGTCAGGCGCTGTTGGAAGTCGGGGAAGAATGGCGACGACGTGATCACGTGGTCCACGTCCGGCCACAGGTGATACCGCGAAAAGAACCACGAGTCCTGCACCGCCCACGCGCCGGAGACGAGCCACGCGACCATCTCCGGCGAGCAGCGCTCGTCGTCGTCAAGCCGCAGGACATAGTCACCCTTGCACGCCTCGAGCACGGTGGGCAGCATCTGCTCGAGATAACCTCCTTCGACAGGCACCATGACATCATGCGCGTTGGCGTGCTCCCAGTGATTGCCGAGGAACTCGCGGGCTTGTTCGCCGTGCGCGCCGAAGACCATCTGCCCGCCCAAGGTGAAGGCCAGGTCCGCGATCTCTTGCAAGAAGGATCGGATCTTCGGTGCCGCCTGTGTCACGCACACCACGGTAATCGTCACAGTGCCTCCCATCCAGCTGGAAACGTCACGCGCTTCACCCCGTCAGTGTGCCATCGCGCGGGGTAGATGACGCGCTTACTCGGATTCGGGTTGATGTAGGCCGCCCACCACGAGTACGAACTGTTGGCGATGATATTCGATGAGCAACTCGCCATCGTGTTCAGGTCGTTGATCTCATCGCCTTTGTCGAGTACGTGGAGATGCGGCCAGCGCCTGCGGCACCACGCGGGGTCATCCGAGAACACGAGGAAGCGGGCACCTGGGAAGCTCGCCATCGCACGCTCGTAGTAATCCGTGTCCCACAAGGACACGAAGGCGGCGTCGGTCGTGTAGTCCGTCCGACGCACGTGGAGCGACACCTCAGGACGACTTCCGATGTTGTCCCCGTAGAGCTTCATGATCTGCGCGCGGAACTCATCGAAGTACTCGACGTGCTGCACCCACGGATCCGGCACAACCCCGCGCAAGAACTGCGCGTGGATGTAGGCAAGCTCAAACATTCGATTGCCGAGCCGCCCGCCGATCTGGTTTGGCGAGATCATGACCCGAACTCCGCGGCCACAGCCAGCAGACTCGCGTGGTCATCCGTGTCCATTGCGCGTTCTGTATCGCCCGCATCAATCAAGTGCACACCGCGCGGGTCGAGAATGAAGTTCCACGGGCGGACATCCCCATGGACTTCGACCGGTGTGGCGCGAATCCACTCCGCGACCTGACGACGCGGCGGGTAGATCCCCGACAGGCGCTCATAGGTGCGCAAGTTGATGCCGGCCATCCACGGGCGATCCTCGCGCTTCCGCAGGATGAACAGGCGCTTCTCATCAAAGCTTGAGGTAATCCCGAGCATCCCCGGCCAGATACCCTCAGGCGCATCCCAGTACGGCCGCGTGATCGTATCCTTGGGCGTCTCAAACAAGAACATCGGTCGACGTAGATTGCACAGGTGACTCGGCGTCGTCGTCAGCAACTTCGGCTTGTGCGCCACGAGGTCGCAGTACAATGCTTCGACCTGAGGGCCGTTGTGCGCCATTGTCTCCCACGGGTGCGGTGTCTCCACGATGACGCGGTCACCCAAGTCCATGACCGCTTCCAGGGCGGCTTCGTCCATATGGTGGAGGACGTTCAATGCGAGCACAACATCGAAGTGCTCACAGGTGCCGAGTGTGCGCAGCTGGTCGACCGTCAGGCGTTGCTGGAGATGAATGATGGGCGCGTTCGCCTCGCACAAGTCCCACAGACGCGGGTCGTCGTCCACGGCCACGCACACCGCACCAGGATAATCCTCGGCCAAGCGGAAGCTGAAGTACCCCAGGTGTGCACCGAGGTCGAGCACGGTGAACGGGCGGCGGAACTGATCGAAGACCGGACGCATCGCGTCGTAGCGTGACGCGCACTCCCGCACGCCCGCGAAGGCGCGCTGACCACGTGCCCAAACGTCCTGGTAGACTTCCATCATCGGTGCCTCAGCAGCACGTCGTCCGAGAAGCGTGTCACCACGTCGTACTCCGGCAGCAACTCGAGGATGCGCTCGAGACCAACTTGTCCCTCGTAGAGCTCCCGCTGGTTGTATTCGGTGTAGAGGAATCGCGTGCATCTTCGGAGGGTGTCGAGTCCGCCCTGAATCAAGTCCACCTCGGCACCCTGCACGTCGGCCCAGATGAAGTCGATCCGCTCCTCGCTCATCGTCGCGGCCCACGTGTCCAAGCGGATGATGGGCACCTTGACGGGTGCACCGAACTGACACCACGGGTACTGCGTCAGGTGCAGCTTCGGGCGGCGGATAGAACCCGACAGGTCCCACCCATGCGGCAGGCGCGCGGCGACAGCGGCCGCCTCAGGTGCCGGCAACGGCGAGGGTAAGCCTTCGCTCGGGTAGAACCGCGTCGTGCCGTTCTCGTTCCCGACGGCCATAGGCACGAGGACGACGCGCGAATCTTTCACGGCGAAGCGCGCGAGTGCACGCGGGTCCGGCTCGAAGCAGTAGATGCGGGCCTGCGGAAAGGCCTCGAGCATCCGCTTGGTGTCCGTCCCGTCGTTACATCCAATCTCCAGGATGATCGGGTCGGGACGTCCGATGAGGCGACTCATCTCCTCGAGACTCAAGGTCCCGGGCGTGATCGGCAGCATGTTCACCTACTGAGAATCGTCACAGGACATGCGACGACGCCACCATTATACCACGATGCGTCAACTTTTATACGACCTCTCCGAGGGTCACTTCGTTGAAGAACGGGCGGTTCGTCCCGCTGTCTTCGAATCCTTTGATCTCGACAATTGGTGCCGTCGCACCGTCGGAGAGAACGATCTTGTCCCGGGGATCGACGGGTTCCGTCCGTGTCGCAGCGCCGTTGTCGGCAAACGGTTCGAGGAAGGTCACCGTCGCCAGCGACATGACGAGTCGACCTGCTCCGGTGTACTTCTCCTTGCGCGTGCGATCCACGAGCGCCTGACGCGAGACTGGCGAGGCGTACTGCTCCTCGCCGTCGCCGTTCTGACTGATCCAGGCGAAATGCTGGACGGTGACCTGCAAGTCCCCGGTCAGGTCATTGGCCAACGCCACGCCGCCACGGATAAGATCTGCGAATCCCATTAGGATGCTCCAAAGAGAATGCCGCGCTTGAGCGCGGAACGGGCGTACCACGACGGCGGGATCATGTCCCGCACAGAATCCGGCATCGCCTTGCTGAGGTAACCGAACGCAGGTCCGAGCGACCGGACATACGCATCGAAGGCCTCGATGGTCGAGAAGTTGTTGGCGCCGAACGTCAACGCGACCGACCCCGCCTTGATGGACGTCAAGCTGGATTCAGACCCGATGACCTTGAGGGCGGCATTGTCCGCCGTGCGATCTCCCGCGAGGAGGATGCCGGCGTACTCACACTGGGCGTCCTTCAGCTGCTGCGGAATCACGGTCGACGCGAGCGCAAACCCGTTGGCCGTCAACATGCCCGTGCGGGGCCACGAGAGCGCCTGCACGTCGTCCGTGGACGCGCCCGTCCATCGGAACAGTGAGTTCATCAAGCGGCAGGCCCACTCGAGCGCTTGCTCGATGACAGGATCCGCCGCGGCGAGCGGTGCAGTGTTGAACAGGCGCGCTCCCCAGTAGGCTTTGTACTCAACGACCGTCGCGTAGCTGTTCGCATTCGCATCGCCTGGCGTGGCAACGAGGGACATGGCAGGTCTCCTTACGGTTGAAAAGCGAACCGGACGGGGCCGCGATGACCCCGCCCGGCAGAACCCGACTCTTACGTGGTCGTCATGTGCAGGATGCCCGACCGACCCTGAGCGTCGGAACGCGGCAGCGGCACCGCGATCTGGAACGCCTTGAAGTTGATCTCGAACCCACCGTACTCGTCCCACTGGACGGTCTGGAGGTTCTCGCCCTGGACCCAGACGATGTTGTCCGCGGTCATCTGCACGAACACGACGGAACCCGACGGGAGCTGATCCGCAACCCGCACACCCTTGATCGCCGGCACCGCCTCGATGCGCTGCCGAATGGTCTGCGAGCTGACGGTCGAACCCGTCGGCGTGTAGTCGTTCTCGATCAGCACGCCCGCGTCCGTGGGAATGTAGATCATGAACGGTCCGTACTGACGCTGCGCCGACAGCGCCGTGAGCGCGGCGAGAACGTCCGCGAGGATGGACGGCCCCGTCTTGCCCGTGGTGCCCCACGCCAGATTGCTGTCGAAGGTCACCGACACGATGCGATCCGGGAACGTCGTGTAGCCGTAGATCGGCAGACCGCCGAACGTCTTGCCACCCTGGAACAGCATCTTCTCAGCCTTCTCCGCGACCACGCGGCCCGCCGTGGCCACCTGGGTCGTGTCGAGCGCTTCACCCTTCTCCCTCGACGCTGCGAGCTCTCGCAGGTTGATGAAGAAGTCCTTGTGCGTGATCGGCAGCGGGAGCTGGTTGAGCGAGAACTCCTGCCGGTCATTCGGACTGCGGCTGACGCCATCGAGCGACACCTCAGCCTCGTCCATGAACGTCACCTTCTCGTAGCCGAAGACCGTCTTGCCGAGTGCGTTCGGCACAGGGCGGACGAGTCCGGCCGCGATGAGGTCCGCGACACCCACGAGACGGATGAGCGCCTCGTTGATGAGCACGTCATCGAAGAACTTCCACTCTTCGTGACGCAGCGTGTCGAGGGTCCGCAGGGCCGAGCACGAGAGTGCCTTCCCCGCGAGGGCAGCCGCCTTCAGCTGCTGTGTGGCCCAGCGGCCACCCGAACCCCGATTGAAGAGCGTCTTGCCGTCGTCGAAGACGGTGGGCGCGGCCTTGCGGGAGAGGCCTCCCCGCTTGCTTGCGATGCTTCTCGCCATGTGTTCTGTCTCCTTGGAATGACTGCCCAAACGGGTCAGTCGGAAAGGGTCCTTACAGGACCTCGACGCGGATCGCCGTGGCCGCAGCCACAAGGCCCGCGTCCGTCAGCGAACGCGCCACGGGGTGAACGCCGCCGCTCGTCTTGAGCGTGCCGTCGCCGACGGAATCCAGAAGCTCGTCTTCCGAGATGTTCTGACCCGACGCGATGTAGGCCACGACCTGGTCGCCCGGCGCACAGACGGCCACCTTCACAGTGTCGCCCGAAGCGTAGAACGCCGTGCTCGTGCCCGAGCCCTGGCGCGAGTTGTCGATACCCTGGCCGAGTTCATCGCGCTCGACGGCGATGGCGAACGGGCAGGCCGCGCTGTTGGCCGTCTGGTTCGCGAGAGCTGAGACACCCTTGACGAGGTATCCCGGCTTGATGGTCTCCGTGGCGACACCCTCTTCGTTGTACTGGGGTTCGCCGCGGAGGACGATGGAACGGTTCTTCATGATCGGTCTCCTGTGTCTTGTGGTGCTGGTTGACTACGCCGACGGCGAGAACACCTGTCCGCCACTCGGTCGGATGCTGACGTTCGCCTCGAGTCCGCCGTCGACCGGCGCCTTCGGTGCGATGTTCGAGACGAACCCGGAAAACACCCACGAGGCGCCATCCGGAAAGTCGATCTCGTAGAGATCCTTCGTGCCATCGGCCCACGCCTTCATCAGACCGGCGACAGCGTTGTGGGTCTGGTCAGCCGACGGGAGAAAGCCCAGCATGAACTGGAGCTCACCCTTGCGTCGGATGCCAACCACGTAGCTGTCATCGTCCGAGTTGTGCATCGTGGTCTCGATGGGCTTGCGACTCAGCGGCGGCGGCGTGATGTCTCGCAGTTCGGCGATTGCCGTGCCGTTCCGCTTGATGATCGTGCCGTGCGCTGAGATGGCATTGGATTCACTCATGTGCCTCTCCTGGAGGTAGGACGCCTGCCGCGGAATTGCGACAGGTCACCCGCCTCAGTTGCGCTACGCCTTGACGGGCTGACGCGAGGCCAGCACGCGCGCGTTGAGATCGGGCGCCGCCGGCACAGGCTTCGGACCGTCGCCATCGGTACGGGCCACGCCCGCGCCGCTGTAGTCCACCGCCGCCGTCTTGATGTCGGCCAGCGCCACGAGCTGGTCGAGCTCCGCCTGGGACATCGCCTTGAGCTTCTCGTCCGTGAAGGTGCAGCGCTTGGACGCCTTCAGCGTGGCGATGGTCGTGTCCTTCTTCGCCTGCCCCACAGCCAGGCCGCTCGTCACGAGCTCACGGACGTCCGCGGACGCCGTCTTGAGCACGTCCTCGAAGTTCACCGCCTTCGGGGTCTCGACCACCGGCGCCGCGGCACTCGCCACGACCGGGGTCTTCACTTCGGTCGTCGGCGCCTCGATGGCCTCGAACCGAACCAGCGTCTCTTCTGACGCCTCGCCGAGCATCTTCTCGTCGGCCGCCGTGAACAGCTTGGGCTGCTTGGCGATGAGCGCCTTGATGCGTTCGCACTTCGTCATGTTCGTCTCCTCTTCCTTGGTTGCGCCCGACGCCGCCTTCGGCTCCGGGCAGGTTGCGCCGAGCATGATCGCTTGATCGTGCATCGACTGAACGACTTCCATGTCCTTCTTGCTGTGGCGCGCACCGGCGGCCGCGTTCGGCTCCATCACCGGTTCGAAGGTCTGCACCACTTCAACCTCGACGCGATTGCCGTCCACCGTGTAGGCGCCGTTCGCCTCGGTGTAGGCGCGCTGGTAGAGGCAGTAGCCTCCGCCCTGTTCGTAGACCGAGTAGACGACACGGTCGGCGAAGACTGCCTCGATGCAGAACATCCCCGGTTCCATCGCCTTCACGGCATCGCTCAGTTCGCGCCGGACGTCCTGGTCGCTGACGTCCGCACTGACCGCACCCCGAATCGCCTCCATCATCTTGGCGAACACGGAGGCGTTCTTCTGGTCCTTCTTCTTCTTCCAGGCCTCGGGCAGCTGCGCCACGTAGTCGGCGCCCTTCCGGTATGCAATGCTCACGATCTTCTTCTTGATCGCATCCCGATTCCCCTTCGCGCGTCCGAGCGACGTGGCCGCGGCGGCAACATCCTCCGGCTTCGCAATGGGGAAGGACTGGTTCGGACCCGCGAAGTCCGCGGCGTCCATCTTGTCGCGTTCGGACTGCGGAATGTTGCGCAGCGTCTTCAACATCTCCACCGTCTCGGGACCTGGCTCGAGCCAGGCCTCATACATGTGCTTCATCTGCAACGGTCCTTTCTGGGACGCTGCACGCACGCCGCATCCCATCTCTCGACTGCACGCCCCGGTGTCACCCGCCGGCAAGAGCGCCAGATGATCCGGCATCAGGTCGTGCCACACACCCTCGTATTTCTTGCCCGCGAACTCGCCAGAGGTGTTATCCACGTCCGCGAACACGCCGACAGAGATCTCGATGGCTGCCTTCTCAAGGATGCGCGCGACCAGTGACGCATCGACGGCGTTCGCTTTCTCCACGTCGATCCACGCTTCCATCTTGAGCTTCTTGAGGATCGCTGCGGCTTGGAACACGATGCCGACGCACGCCGCCTCCATCACGTCCGGGGCGCCGCCGCTGACCGGGCGTCCTCTTTTCAGCGGGTGCCCGTAGAACACAGGTCGTCCGTTCCACCCGACAGGCGCTTTGCTGAACTCCTCGGCGAGGACGAGCTCCGCCGTGTCCGAGTTCATCGCGTGGATCACGCCTTCGACGAGCCCCACGACGGGCACCACGAGGTGGGGCCGGCCTTGGTACGTCTCCTCGCGGTAGTCCGCGCCTGCGACGGTGGCCAATGCGTAGAGCGTCTTCATGGCTTCTCCTGTCCGTAGCGGCGGTAGGCCGCCGCTACGTGGAAGTACGGCACCCCGCCGCAGACGAAGTCATTCCCGCCCGAGATGACCGAGATCAGCTTGCCTGTGCGATCCACGATAGGGCCGCCCGACATGCCCGGGGCTGCCGAATGATTGATCAGCAGCACCGGTTGGACACCCTCGACGGGCGACACCTCGGACGCCAGCACAAACCCGCCGAAGAAGAATGGTGCGTTCGGAATCGTCGAATACCCGATCATGTTCACGGCATCGAGCGGCTTCGGCATCTTCCCCAGCTCGATAATCTTCGGCATCTTGACAGTCGAGCGGAAGACGCCCAGGTCGCTCACGTCGTCAACGAGCAGCACCGTCAGCGGACGACCACCGAGGGTCGCCGCCTCGTGCAGGCAGTGCGCCGCGGTGAAGTACACGCCAGGCTTGACCTGGAACGCGGAGCAGTAACCGGTCTCGCCCAGCTGGATGCGGACGAGCACGTCGCCAATGGCGGCGGCGTGGATCGTCGGCGACAACGCGAGCAACAGCACGAGTAGTAGACGTTTCATGGACTCTCCTTACAACAGAATGCGTCCGCCCGTTTCGAGCAACAAGAAGCCATCCGCCTCAGTCAACATGAACCCCGCGAACGCCAAGTCCACGCGCGCTGTGGGCTGCACCGTAACGGTCGCGGTCAACCCACCGTCTACGGGTGCCTTCGGGATGATGGACTCCAGCACCCCAGTGAAGTACCACACCGCACCGTCGGGATATTGCACTTCGTACTCGTCAATATCCCCGGTCGTCCACGCCTCTAGTAGTCCGAGGTGGGAGGCTTCGTTGACGTTGAGTCCCAGCTCGAACGTCAGTGCGCCGAAGTGGCGCAGGCCCATCTGGTACTCGTCGTCGTCCTGCGTCGTCAGCGTCTTCTCGCTCGGCTTGCGGCTCAACGGCGGCGGAGTCACGTCGCGGACCTCCGTGATCGTCACGTGGTTCCGGCGAATGACCATGCCGTGGGCGGAGATCGCCATCAGTTGTACTGCCCGCCCGTGGCCGTCGTGCCCGCCACGTCACCCGGAAAGTAATTCGCGCCGCCGCCGAAGGTCTGGATGACCCCGTTCAGCTCGGCCAAGTAACGCTTACCCGTCGCTGCGCCAGTCATCGTCGAGAAGAACCCGAGAAAGCACGGCCCTGCGCCGTAGACAAAGGCCGTCGTCCACGCGGGGGTGCCCGAGAACGTGTAGGTTAGTGCGCCCGACTGATTCCAAGTTGCGTTACCCTGGCCAAAGACACCGCGTTGCGTGTTACCAGAGAACGTCAAGTTGCCGGTGTTGAGAACTGTGGCGTTGTTGACGTTAAAGGCGTACCGCGTGATCGCGCCGAGCTCGAGGACTCCGATCTCGAGGAACGAGTTGAACATCCCGATCCCGTCACTCGAGCCGGAACCCGAGTTCGTCAACTTAAAGCCCGTGATCTTCCAGTACGACCGGACGCTCGTGTTATGCGTGACGCAATGCGTTGCCGCCGTCGTGTTATTGATGATCACGTTCGCCGGCGTCGTCGTGTCACCGGTCAAGATGATCCGCCCTGACGCGGCCTGGAAAAAC
>Ga0137427_10001585_pt1 | contig 10175 bp, 9 predicted proteins | sample EasRivERMZT700_2_FD_102309 | JGI IMG/M metagenome (GOLD analysis project Ga0137427, IMG submission 102309) | Soil microbial communities from meander-bound floodplain in the East River, Colorado, USA - East River MetaG ERMZT700_2 | ecosystem: Environmental > Terrestrial > Soil > Floodplain ...
CCGCGGCGTATCTGATCGGCATGCGCTTTGGAAAGCACAAGCTTGCTCCGGCCATCAGCCCCGGAAAGACCTGGGAAGGGGTCGCCGGAGCGCTGGCGGCAGTGGCGTTGTACGCACTCGCCTGGACGAGCCTGGGCAGTCCTGCGGGGATGGCATTCTGGCCGGGCAGCGCTCCGGGGTGGATACTCCCAGTTCTGCTTGGACTGGCGGTTGTCGGAATGATTGGCGATCTATTTGAATCTCTGATAAAACGCCAGGCGGGAGTCAAAGACAGCGGAACGTTCCTGCCCGGCCACGGGGGGCTGCTCGATCGGATCGACGCGCCCGTGGCAATGCTTCCGCTTGCGGTGCTTGCGTTCGTGAGATGACCAAGATTCAGAACGTCGCAATACTCGGTGCGACCGGCTCTATCGGTTCGAGCACGCTCGATGTGATCGCGCGACATCCGTCGCGCTTCCGTGTCGCGGTGCTGACCGCGCATCGCCAAGTCGATGAACTGGCGAAGCTTTGCCAACGGTACCGCCCGGCCTACGCATGCTTGGCGGATGCCGAACGCGTGCCGCTGCTGCGCGAACGCCTGGCCGCAGCCGGAGTGGATTGCAGGGTTCTCGCCGGGGAAGCGGGACTCGTGGAAGCGGCGTCACTGCCCGAAGTGGACTGCGTTATGGCGGCGATCGTCGGCGCCGCCGGGCTGCGGGCCACGCTCGCGGCAGCAAAAGCAGGCAAAAAGCTGCTGCTCGCGAACAAGGAAGCGCTGGTCGTCGCGGGCCCGGTCTTCATGGAGACGGTGCGTGCTAGCGGTGCGATGCTGCTCCCGATCGACAGCGAGCACAACGCCATCTTTCAGTGCCTGCCGCCGTTCGCAGCGGGCGAACTCGCCGCCAAAGGCATCCGCAGAATTCTGCTGACCGGCTCGGGCGGGCCGTTCAGGGCGCGCGCGCGCGCGGAGCTGCACCGCGTCACTCCGGAGGAGGCCTGTGCACATCCTAACTGGGTCATGGGGCGCAAGATCTCGGTCGATTCAGCAACCATGATGAACAAGGGACTCGAGATCATCGAAGCGCACTGGCTGTTTGGGGCAAATCCGGAGCAGATCCAGGTTGTCGTCCATCCACAGAGCGTGGTGCACTCAATGGTCGAGTACGCCGACGGTTCGGTGATCGCGCAGCTCGGGCACCCCGACATGCGCACCCCGATCGCTCAGGCGCTCGCTTACCCGGAGCGAATCGAGGCAGGCGTCCCCCCTCTCGATCCCTTCCGCATCGGCGCCCTGAGCTTCGAGCGACCCGATTTCGAGCGCTTCCCGGCACTGAGTCTTGCCTACGCGGCGCTCAGGAGTGGTGGGGCTGCGCCCGCCGCGCTCAACGCCGCGAACGAAGTCGCGGTAGCGGCCTTTCTGGAGGGCAGCCTGCCTTTTCTGCATATCACCACCGTGATCGAGGAGACGCTGGCGAGCGCGTCCGCCAAGTCGCTCGCCACGCTGGAGGACGTGCTTGCGGCGGACGCGAACGCCCGCGGGCAAGCAAAGCAAATCGTCGCGCGATTCAACTCGAACGCGGCATGAATTTCGCAATCTCCGTAGCCGCTTTCGTGGTCGCGCTCGGCGTGCTGATCGTGGTCCATGAGTACGGCCACTACCTGATCGCGCGTCTGTGCGGAGTCAAGGTACTGCGGTTCTCGATCGGTTTCGGCAGGCCCATTTGGCGCGTGCGGCGCGGCCGGGACCAGACGGAGTGGGTGATCGCCGTGTTGCCGCTGGGCGGTTACGTGAAAATGCTCGATGAACACGAAGGACCGGTCGCGCCCGAGGACGCGCACCGGGCTTTCAACCGCCAGAGCGTCTGGCGTCGCTGCGCGATCGTCGTCGCAGGGCCCGTGGCTAACTTCCTCCTCGCGATCGCGCTCTACTGGGCGATTTTCGTCGGCGGCGTGCAGGAAGCGAAGCCGGTCTTGGCCGCGCCAGGTGCCGGAACCGTCGCCGAGGCGAGCGGGCTTGCACGCGGTGAGACCATCTTGAGGATCAATGGCGAGCCGGTGGCGAGCTGGCAGCAGGTGCGCTGGCGGTTGCTCCAGCTGGCGGTGGAGAAACAGCCGGCGCGACTCGAGGTCATCGACGAAAGACGCCAGCTCACTTGGCGCACCTTGGATCTGTCGCGTTTCGAACTCGATGGTTTCGAAGGGGATCCGCTCGCACGCCTGGGGCTGCGGCTTTTCCGGCCCGACGTGGCGCCGATCATCGGCAAGGTCGTGACGGGAAGCGTGGCGGAGGCCGCAGGATTGCGCGCCGGAGATCGCGTGATTTCGATCGACGGCAGCGAAATCCGAGTCTGGGAGGACGTCGTTACGGCGGTTCGGGCCCGCCCGGGAGAACTCACTCGCCTGCGTGTCTTGCGGGACGGCACAACGACCGAGATCAGCCTGCGGCCGGAGGCGGTGCAGCAGGGTGGCGAGCGCTTCGGCCGCATCGGAGCGGCGCCTCAAGTCGATGAGGAAGCGATCAAGCAATATGTAACTGTCGTGCGCTACGTGCCATCGACTGCGCTCGCCATGGCGCTCGAGCGAACCTGGGAAATGTCGGTGTTCAGCCTGAAGATGCTCGGAAAGATGGTGGTCGGCGAGATCTCATGGAAGAACTTGAGCGGTCCGGTCACTATCGCCGATTACGCGGGTCAAACCGCCCAGATCGGTCTAGGCGCCTACGCTGCATTCCTTGCGCTCATCAGCATCAGTCTGGGCGTCCTCAATTTGCTGCCGATTCCATTATTGGACGGCGGGCACTTGCTGTATTATGTCGCCGAGATTTTGAAAGGTAGCCCGGTTTCCGAGCGAGCGATGGAACTGGGCCAGCGTCTGGGGCTGACCGTGCTCCTATTTCTGATGGCGTTCGCTCTCTATAACGACTTCAACCGCCTGTTGGCGGGTTAATAATTCCCTCAGTGAAAAACGCGTTGCGAGCCGCGATCGTATTGCTCGTGCTCGCCGGGCCGACGTGGGCGCTCGAACCTTTTGTCGTGCGGGACATCCGGGTTGAGGGCATCCAGCGCATCGAGCCGGGAACCGTCTTCAGCTATCTTCCCATCAAGGTCGGCGACACCTTGACCGACGCAAAAGCGGCAGGAGCGATCCGCAGCTTGTTCGCGACGGGTTTCTTCCGGGACGTGAGACTGGAAGTCCAGGGAAGCGTGCTGATCGTGACTCTCGAAGAACGTCCGGCAATCGCCTCGATCGAATTCTCCGGGATGAAGGAATTCGAAAAGGACAAGGTCAAGCAGGGATTACGCGATGTCAGCTTCCAGGAGGGCCGTATCTTCGACCGCTCGCTGCTTGATCAGGCCGAGCAGGAGCTCAAGCGTCAATATCTGACCCGGGGTCTTTATGGCGTGGAGATCACGACGACGGTGACGCCGCTCGAACGCAACCGGGTCGCGGTCAATTTCAGCATTAACGAGGGCGACGTCGCCAAGATCAAGAGGATCAATGTCGTCGGCAATCGGGACTTTCCGGAGGACGACCTGCTTCGCGTACTCCAGCTGCGCACCCCGGGCATGTTCACCGGGATTACCAAGAACGATCAGTATTCCAGGCAGAAGCTGCAGGCCGATCTGGAATCGCTGCGCTCCTATTACCTCAACGGCGGGTATCTTGAGTTCAACATCGATTCGACCCAAGTCTCGATTACCCCCGATCGGCGCGATATCTACATCACCGTGAACGTCACCGAAGGCGAGAAGTATGAAGTTGCCGACGTCAAACTCGGGGGAGAGTTGATCGTTTCAGAGAACGAGCTTCGCCCACTGATCACGATCAAGCCGGGAGAAACCTTTTCCAGGGAAAAGCTCACCGAGTCGACCAAAGCCATTACAGATAGGTTGGGGCGTGATGGCTACGCTTTTGCCAATGTGAACGCCAACCCCGATATCGACAAGGAAAAGCGGAAGGTCAGCTTCACGTTTCTTATCGACCCGGGACGACGCGTCTATGTCCGGCGAATCAATATCGTCGGCAACACGCGCACCCGTGACGAGGTGATCCGTCGCGAGATGCGCCAGCTCGAAGGCAGTTTCTTCGACAGCCAGAAGCTGCAACTCTCGAAACAACGGATCGACAAGACCGGCTACTTCGCCGAAGTAGACATCGAGACCCCGGCGGTGCCCGGGACGACCGATCAGGTCGACGTGACGGTCCGGGTCAAGGAGAAGCCGACTGGGACGATACTACTCGGCGTGGGTTTCTCCAGCGTCGATAGATTCATCATCCAGGCCTCGATCCAACAGAGTAATTTTTTCGGCACCGGCAACACGATGGGCTTGCAGGTCGCGAGCGGAACGGTCAACAAGGTTGCCTCGTTTTCCTTCACCAATCCCTACTATACGGTGGACGGAGTCAGCCGCGGTTTCGATATCTACCGGCGCGACATAGACGGAAACAGCCTGGGAGTCAACTATGGGACCAGCACGACCGGCGGCGCGGTACGCTTCGGAGTGCCGTTTACCGAATACGACACTTTATTCTTCGGTCTGGGTGCCGAAAACGTCAGGCTTCGTCTCGACTCCAGCAGCCCTGTGCGCTACCTCCAGTTTCAAAATCAGTTCGGCAGCACCTACGACGCGCTGATCGCTACCGCCGGCTGGGTGCGCGATACGCGCGACAGCGCAATCTGGCCCACCAAGGGCCACGTCGAGCGTGCCAATCTGGAGCTGGGAACGCCGCTTGGAGAGCTCGAGTACTGGAAGTATTCCTACACGCATCAGTATTTCTACCCCTACACGCGGGCACTCACGCTCGTACTGAGCGGGGAGCTCGACTCGGGAAACGGGTATGCCGGGAAGCCGATGCCGTTTTTCAAGAACTACTATTCCGGCGGCATGGGCAGCGTGCGCGGTTACCAAACCGCATCGTTGGGGCCGCGGGACATCGACGGGTCGTATCTGGGCGGCAACCGCAAGGTGAACACATCGATGGAAGTGCTGTTTCCGATGCCCGGCGTCACGCAAGACCGATCGATGCGGCTCGGCGCTTTCATCGACGCCGGGCAAGTGTACGGTTCGGACGAAAAGCTGGTTCTCTCACAAATGCGCGCGTCGGCGGGACTGAGCTTTGCCTGGAATTCGCCCGTCGGACCCATGAAATTCAGCATGGCCAAGCCATTGAACGACAAACTTGGAGACAACATCCAGCAATTCCAGTTTACGCTTGGTCAGATCTTCTGACGGCCGGTATAATTCGCCTTTCTAAGGCCTTGGGTAGGAGAGCAGCTTGAAGGGGAAATTCGTTGCTCAGTGGATTTTCGCGGGGCTGCTCGGAGCTGTCAGCCCGGTTCTGGCCCAATCAAATATTGGATTCGTCAGCTTGGAGCGGGTCCTGCGTGAAGCATCGGTTGCACAACGGGCCCAGAAAAAGATCGAGCAGGAGTTCGCCAAACGCGACCAGGAGCTGGCGAGAATGGCCGATCAGCTAAAGAAAGCACAAGAACACCTTGAACGAAACGCCGTAACGATGTCGGAATCCGACCGCCAAAGAAGCGAAAAGGAGTTCGGCGACCTCAACCGGGAGTTTCAGCGTAAGCAGCGGCAGTTCCGGGAGGATCTGACTCAGCGGCGCAATGAGGAGCTCGGCGTCGTGATCGAGCGCGCAAATCGAATCGTGAAACAGATTGCCGAGGCTGAAAAGCTCGACGTCGTGCTTCAACACGAACACGTCGTATGGGCGAGCGTCCGCATCGATATCACCGACAAGGTCATAAAGGCGCTCGAGGATACTCGCGCGGGTAAGAAGTAATCCGCGCGTATCCCCAAGACGAGAGGAAGACAGCATCATCGTTTTCGGTGCTTTGCACGAATTCGCAACAATGGCCCGGCCGGCTCCGGAGCGAGCGGAAGCCTTCCCTTGACGCAATCCAGTTCGCGTACCTACCGTCTCGGCGAAATCGTGACGCAGCTGGGCGGAGAGCTGATCGGTGACCCTGGCGCCGAGATTCGCCGCATCGCCACGCTGGAAAGCGCCGGCCCGGGCGACCTTTCCTTCCTGTCGCATTCCCGATACCGGCCGAACTTGCAGCACACCCGCGCTTCGGCCGTGATTCTCGCGCGCGAGGAGCGGGACGCGACGACCTTGCCCAGGATCTTGTGCGACGATCCTTACGTCTACTATGCTCGAGCGGCGCAACTGCTCCACGCCGAAGATCGCCCTGTTCCGGGGGTGCATCCGAGGGCCGTCGTCGAAGCCGACGCCGAAGTCGCGGCCTCCGCGACGGTGGGACCCGGTTGCTATATTGGGCCGCGAGCACGACTGGGCGAGCGCGTCATCATTGATGCCGGTTGCACGATCGGGGCGGAGGCGCAGATCGCCGAGGACAGCCGCCTGCACCCCTCTGTCACCGTTTATCCCCGCTGCCTGGTCGGAAAGCGCGCGGTGATTCACTCCGGCGTAGTGATCGGAGCCGACGGTTTCGGCATGGCGCCCGAGGCGGGGCGCTGGATCAAGATTCCGCAGACGGGACGAGCGGTCATCGGCGATGATGTGGAGATTGGAGCCAACACCACCATCGATCGGGGTGCGCTCGACGACACCGTCATCGAGGACGGGGTCAAGCTCGATAACCAGATTCAGATCGGCCACAACGTTCGGGTCGGGGCGCATACGGTGATGGCCGGCTGCGTTGCCGTGGCCGGCAGCACGCGCATCGGCCGGCACTGCACCATCGGCGGTGCGGCGCGCATTATCGGTCACGTGACTATCGCCGATCATGTCACCATTGCCGCTGCAACAGTTGTATTGAAGCCCATCCCCCGGGCGGGTGTTTATGCAGGTGTCTTGCCTTCGGCGCCTGGCCGGGAATGGGCCAAGACGGTAGCGCACCTGCGAGGCCTCGATGGGCTCGTGAAGCGTATTCGCGAGTTGGAAAAAAAGCTCTCCAAATCCGGAAAAAGAAAGAGGTAAGCGAATGGAAATTCAAGAGATCCTCGAACACCTTCCGCACCGCTATCCCATGCTTCTCGTGGACCGGGTGCTCGAGATCGAGCCGGACAAGCGAATCCTCGCGCTCAAGAACGTCAGCATCAACGAGCATTTTTTTTCCGGACATTTCCCGCATTACCCTGTCATGCCGGGGGTCCTGGTCATCGAGGCCCTCGCCCAGGCGGCAGCGATATTGTCGTTCTACACTCGAGGGCAGAAACCGGATGACAAGTCGGTTTACTACTTCGTAGGAATAGACGAAGCGCGCTTCAAGCGACCGGTCGTTCCGGGAGACCAGCTCCTGCTCGAGGTTCTCAAGGAGCGGGAAGTCCGAGGTCTTGGGAAATTCTCCGCTCGGGCGCGTGTCGGCGACAAGCTCGCCGCCGAAGCGAAGCTCCTGTGCACCCTGCGGACAATATGATCCACCCTACCGCGATCGTGCATCCCGGGGCGAAGCTCGCCCCGGATGTGTCCGTGGGCCCATACTCGATCATCGGCGAGCACGTCGAGATCGGGGAAGGCACTTCGATCGGGCCCCACGTTGTGATCGAAGGCCGGACCCGCATCGGAGCGCAGAACCGCATCTTTGCATTCAGCTCGCTCGGCGGCCCCCCGCAGGACACGAAATATGCAGGCGAGCCAACCGCGCTCGAAATCGGCGACCGCAATACCATCCGGGAGTACTGCACCTTCAATTGCGGCACCGCGCAGGACGCGGGCGTCACGCGCATCGGGAGCGACAACTGGGTCATGGCTTACGTGCACATCGCCCATGATTGCCGGGTCGGCAACCATGCGATCTTCGCCAATGTCGCGACGCTTGCCGGGCACGTCCATGTCGGGGACTACGCCATCCTCGGCGGTTTCACCGGAGCGCATCAGTTCGTCTCGATCGGCGCGCATTCGATCACCGGCGGCGGCACGGTGCTGCTTCAGGATCTGCCGCCGTATGTCATGGCTGCGGGCAACACCGCGAAGCCGTTCGGAATCAACAGCGAGGGGCTCAAGCGGAGAGGTTTCAGCGCCGAAAAACTCGCGGCACTCAAGAAAGCCTACAGGACCCTGTACCGGTCGGGGCTCGCGCTGAAGGACGCGCGCAAGAGAATCGCCGCGCAGGTGAAATCTTGTCCGGAGCTGCAGGTGTTGGTCGAATTCCTCGACAGCTCGCGTCGCGGTCTTATCCGCTAGCTGTGGAGAACATCGTCGTGGGCATGGTGGCCGGGGAGGCCTCCGGGGATTTCCTAGGGGCTCATCTGATCGCCGCGCTGCGCAAGCGCGTTCCCAATTTGCATTTCGTCGGCATAGGCGGCCCGAAAATGGAGGCCGAGGGTCTCGATGCCTGGTTTCCGATGGAAAAGCTCGCGGTGCGCGGCTATGTCGAGGTGCTGCGGCATTTTCCCGAGATCTTCGCGATCCGGCTGAAGCTCGCGCGGCGGCTCGGCGAAGTCCGACCGAGACTTTTCATCGGCATCGACGCTCCCGATTTCAATCTCTCGCTCGAGCGCAAGCTCAAACGCGGCGGCATTCCGACCGTCCACTACGTGAGCCCGTCGCTGTGGGCCTGGCGCGGCGGGCGCATGTCGGCGATCGCCGCGTCGGTCAGCAAGATGCTGGTACTGTTCCCGTTCGAAGAGCCGCTGTACCGCAAGGCGGGCGTGCCGGTCGCCTACGTCGGCCATCCCCTTGCGGATGCGACCTCGGAAGCGGACGGGACCGAGGACGCAAGAGAGCAGTTGCGGCTGCCCGCCGCACGCAAAGTCATCGCCTTATTGCCCGGGAGCCGGCAGTCGGAGGTCCGATACATGGCTTCGACTTTCGTGCACACCGCCAAGCTGATCGCGGCGCGGCAGCCTGCGGTGCACTTCCTCGTGCCTTTGGTGAGTCGCGAGACTCGCGCCATCTTCGAAGAAGCGATGTACGCCGCCGACGCGGGGGAATTGCCGCTCAGCATCCTGTTCGGCCACGCGCGGGAGGCGATCGCGGCTTGCGACCTCGCGCTCGTGGCAAGCGGGACCGCGACGCTTGAGACTGCCCTCGCGCGCAAACCGATGGTGATCACCTACAAGGTGGCCGAACTCACTTATTGGCTGATGTCGAGGATGGCGTATATGCCCTGGGTCGGTCTGCCGAACATCATCGCCGGCGAGTTTCTCGTGCCGGAGATCCTGCAGCACGATGCGACTCCCGAGAACCTTGCCCAGGCGGTCCTGAACTCGGTCAATGACCCCACGGTGAACCGTCGGCTTCCGGAACGCCTCGAGCAGATACGGCAACTTCTCCGTCAGGACACGGCGTCCCGCGCGACCGATGCCCTGATGCCATGGCTGCAGGCCGCCTGATCTGCGGCGTAGACGAAGCGGGCCGGGGACCGCTCGCCGGGCCCGTCTATGCCGCAGCCGTAATATTCACACCGGGAAAGAGAGCCCCCGCCGGCATCGCCGATTCGAAAGTCATGAGCGCGCGCAAGCGCGAGCGGCTCGCTGCAGTAATCAAGGAAAGAGCGCTTGCCTGGTCGGTCGCCTGGGCAAGCGTCGAAGAGATCGACCGCATGAATATTCTGCAGGCGAGCCTGCTCGCCATGCAGCGCGCGGTGGAATCACTGTCGATTTGGCCTCATGAAGTCTTGCTCGATGGTCTGCACTGCCCTGCGCTTTCAATTCCGGCGCGCGCTATCGTGGACGGCGACGCTAAAGTCAAGGTCATTGCCGCCGCATCCATTCTTGCCAAGACGGAACGCGACGCTGAAATGCGCCGGCTCCACCAGCAGTTTCCCCAGTACGGCTTCGACGAGCACAAGGGATACCCGACTCCCGAGCACCTCGAGGCGCTGCGCCGGCACGGGGTGTGCGAAGTCTATCGCCGCAGTTTCGGCCCGGTGCGGGAGCTTCTCAACGGTGGTGGTGGTGGTTGACGGGACGGACTCGGCTTGAGTTCGGCGAGCAGCTTTCGCAGACCCTGCTGTTCTGCGCCGGGTCGAAACAGAGGGCTTCGGGCGGTAACGAGGCGCTTAAGGCGGGCGTGATATGCCGGATCGCGTACCGCGCGCCGAATCTGGTGCGCGAGACCGCGCTCGTCGGCGAGCCGGTAGTAGCCGGGGTAGCCGCGGCCGAGCATTCCGATGTTCCCGGAGACCCTGGAGGCGATGACCGGCACGTGCGCGGCTGCGGCCTCGCAGATGACGTTGGCGCCGCCCTCCATGCGCGAACTCACTACGAGCG